>Ga0255343_1006395_pt1 | contig 10503 bp, 11 predicted proteins | sample wastewater_treat_4_FD_192413 | JGI IMG/M metagenome (GOLD analysis project Ga0255343, IMG submission 192413) | Wastewater microbial communities from Lulu Island WWTP, Vancouver, Canada - plant16 | ecosystem: Engineered > WWTP > Wastewater > Unclassified | place: Canada: Vancouver, British...
TAGCATCAAAACTTTCAGCCCAAGTGGTTTGGTAGTAAGGGGTTCCGCTTAATTTTGGAACCGAAAAAGTGCTCGCTGGAATATTATATTCCTCGCCAACCTCATCGGCTTCAACTTGAATATCAACATAACCAGGAACTAGCTCCCCTCCTTCATAATGAGCAGCTGGAATCCTTACAACATCTAAAGAATGAAACGACTTACCATTCGAAGAAAGAAAATGAGTTCCTTTAATGAGAGTTAATGGGGTTGGCGGAGAATATTTATTATAAACTCTTATAGTGCCAATTGCCTTTGTTTCTTTTACAACTGTTTGATTAGATAAATAATCTTTTGAATAATCTTTTGAATTTTGAAGAAAAATTGCCGGCAGAACCTTATTATCAAAATCAATCTCTCCCAAACCAGACCTTACCGATATATCTGCTTCTGTTTGCTCTAATTGAATTTTGGGAGTAATTTCGACTATGGTTTCTTTTTGAGTTAAATAATAAACTGAAAAGAAAATTAAAACCAAAAGAAAAGCATAAAAAATATTTAATTTTACAGAAAAATTAGAGCGATTCCGTTTTTGCCCCTTTTTAGTTTCTTTTTCTTGCATCTCTTCTTTTTTTAAATTTGGCGGAATAATATCGTAAATTTTTTTCATTTTAATTTAATACTGCTTTAATTCGTCTTTTACCGCTTCCAATATTTTCTTGTTTTATAATTTTAAATTGCCCAAGTTCTTTTGTCCACTCAACGTGAGGGCCGGCACAAACTTCTTTTGAAAAAACCTCGCCACTTTTAGGGTTAAAAATTGTATAAACCGAAACTTTTTCGGGATACTTTTCTTTAAAAAAAGCCAAGGCACCGCTGCTTATTGCCTGTTGATATGTAGTTTCCTCTTTTTTCACTTTTAAATTTTCATTAATTTTTTTATTCACTAAATCTTCTACTTTAATTATTTCTTCTTTTGTTAACGCCCTAGGATAAGAAAAGTCAAATCTTAATCTCTCTTTTGTTATATCAGAACCCATTTGCTTAATCTGGTCACCTAAAATTTTTCGAAGAGCTGCCTGAAGAAGATGAGTAGCTGTATGCAACTTTATCGCCTGATAATATTCTTTTTCTTTGCCGATACCACCAAATTTTTTTTCAGCACTTGCTCTGGAAACCTCTTGATGTTTTTTAAACTCATTTTCAAACCCTTTTTTATCGACAAAAAATCCTCTCTCTCGAGCCAATTCTTCTGTCAACTCAATTGGAAAACCATAGCTTTGATATAAATCAAAAGCTTCTTGTCCGGAAATAATTTTATTCTCCTGATTTTTTGATTTATTTTCAATTAATTTCTCTAATTGGCCAAGCCCCTTTTCTAGTGTTTTTTTAAACTTTTCAACTTCTCCTTGAATTACAGTTACAATATCAGTCTGACAAGAATTTAATTCCGGATAAACATCTTTATAATTTTTTATTACTGTTAATGATAAAGATGATAAATAATTAGAATCCATTCCAATTAATTTAGCATACCTAACTGCCCTCCTTAATATTCTTCTTAATATATACCCTCGCCCTAAATTCGACGGCAAAATCCCATCAGTGATTAAAAAAACCGCTGCTCTAATATGATCGGCAATAATTCTATAATTTTTAGTCTGGGACTGGTAATTTGTAATAGAGTTTTTCTCCATATCTTTAATAATTGGCAAAAAAAGGTCTGTTTCGTATGCTGATTGTTTATTTTGCATTATAGAAACCAATCTTTCAAAGCCTATGCCAGTATCAACATTTTTTTGAGGTAACTTCTCAAAATCACCATTAAAGTTTTTAAAATATTCCATAAAAACTAAATTCCAAATCTCAACTAACCGCCCATCATCTCTTTGATAATGAATTTCTGAGCAAGGCCCGCAAGGACCGGTAACAGCAGTTGGTCCCCAAAAATTATCTTCCATGCCACATTCTTTTATCCTATTTTCGGGAATGCCAAAATTTTTCCAAATACTCCGCGAAGCTTCATCTTTTTCTATTTTTCCTTCTCCTTTAAAAATTGTAACCCAAATTTTCTCTTTTTCTAATTTTAAAATATCAACTAAAAATTCAAGAGCGTATTTTATAGCTCCCTCCTTAAAGTACCCGCCATCTTCCCCTATTGACCAGTTACCAAGCATTTCAAAAAAAGTATGGTGAGTATTATCCCCTACATTTTCAATATCATCAGTTCGAAAACATTTTTGGCAAGAAGCTAAATTTCTTGTTCCAAAATCTTTAATTGGGTCTTTTTTGCCGGCCAAATATAAAGAAAATTGTTGCATACCGGCAGTCGTAAAAAGAACAGTCTCATCTTGAGGAATAAGAGAGCTTGAAGGAACAATTTTATGATTTTTGTTTTTAAAAAAATCCAAAAATATTTTTCTAAGTTCTTTTGATGTCATTTAAAAATAAAATTAACTAAACTGATTAAGAAAACCTATCAGCAACGCAAGTTGCAGCAAAAGATTCTGGTTTTATTTTTGCTTCAAAGCCATTTCCATTAATTAGGCCTATAATTTCTTTAATCATATCTTTAGTGGCTCCATTTTCGCCAACATCAGCATGAATATAACGAAATTGATAATTATAATGGCCTACCTTTTTTTGTAAGTCGTCTTTAAGATTTAAAGCAAGCTTACAAGAAAGATAAACTTCTTGTAAAATTCTTTCTTTCCAATAGCGAAATTTACGATTCTTATATCTTATCTTTTTTAAAAAAAATCTTCCTCCTTCTTGTTTTCGTAAAACAACAATTGCTAATGGGAAAAAAGGCGACTCACTAGAAGATGAATCGCAACCGACAATAACATCGTAAGGGCTTTCTGGTTTTTCTTTAATATAGTTTAAAATTTCCTCTAATGTTTGGCTATAAGTCAAATAGCCCTTAGTAGGATTATAAAAATATCCGTTTTTAATCTTTTCCATATCTTTCCAAAATAACAAAAAAACAGCGAAAAGTCAAAAGAGATAGATATTTACTCGCGCCGAAATGATAATTATTTCTGCTGGTTAAGAGCTTCATTTACTAATTTATCTGCTTCTTTGTTTTGACCCCGCGGAATTAAAATAAATTTAACTTTCTGAAATTCAGTTTTTAGATTCCAAATTTGAATAAATAAATCTTTTATTTTATCGTCAAGAATTTTATATTTTCCTTCCATTTGATTTACTAAAAGTTCAGAATCCGACCTTATTTCTATCTCTAAGTTACTAGCTGTTTTTTTTCCAAAAAGGAGTTTAACTTTTTTTAAGGCAAAAATTGCGGCAGAATATTCTGCCTCGTTGTTGGTAATATTTTCTCCTAAAAATTGAGAATATTTTTTAATTATATGATTATTTTCATCGCAAATTACTACCCCTATTGCTCCGGGACCGGGATTGCCTCGCGCCCCTCCGTCAGTATAAATTATTAATTTGTCCATAATTATCTTTTAACTAGTTGCCTGCTAGCAGCCGCCCCGGCTGCCGGTTGCCAGTTATTACTTACTAGTTATTAGTTGTTTAATTAAACACCCTTTAAATTTATCAAGATTTTCCTGCTTAACGCTAAAACCAGCTGCCTTTGGATGACCGCCATAGGTTTTTAATAGTTTAGAGCATTTTTCCATTAATTTAACACCATCAAAACCGCTTGGTACTCTAACCACGCCCTGAACTACAGAAGATTGAATTTGAAAAAGAAAAACAGGTTTCTGAAATTCTTTACATATCATCGAGGCAACAGAACCTAAGAGTTCTAAGGGAAATGATGATGAACCTAAAAAAACAATTGGTGATTTTTTTTGAGACTTTAAAACTTTTTCTTTTATTTCTTTTTCTAATAATTTAATATTTTGGTGACGAATTTTATTTTTTTCTAAAAGATCTTTTGCCATGTCTTTTGCTTCTTCTAAGTTTATCGCCGTCAAAAGCGAAAATGCAAGATGAATATGATTTTCAACAGTAGATGTATTTAGAGCTGAAACAATCTGCCTTATCATTTCATTTTTTGTTGAAAACGAATCTTTGTCTAAAATTTCAAAAAAAGCCTTAATTCCTGGCCGAGGCGAATTATCAATGTCTTTTAATCCGGCGTTAATTAAAAGCTTATTCTCCCCAACCTGAGGCATCATGTCAGCAATCGTGGCTAAGGCTACTAATTCTAAAAAATTCTTTTCCAAAGCTTTAGATAAATTACCTTTTAGAATTTCTTGGGCTAATTTAAAAGTTAAGCCAGCATTTGAAAATTCTTTAAACGGATATTTATCCCCCTTTTGTTTCGGGTCAACAATTAAATTAGCTTTTGGAGTTTTTTTAAGAACCTCGTGATGGTCTATTATTAAAACATCAAATCCAATTTTTCTTGCCAGGTCAACTTCTTTAAAATTCCCAATTCCGCAATCAAGGGTAATAATTAATGGCTTTTTTTTATTCTTCCCGGAAAATAAGAATTTTTTCTTTAAATAAGATAAAGCGCTTTTGTTTAAGCCATACCCTTCTTTTATCCTTGAAGGAAAGTAAAAATCTATTTTTGGTAAAACTTTATCTTTTGTTTTAATTAAAGAAAAATTTTCAATTGCCTCTTTTAAAATAATTGCCGAAGAAGCTCCATCTAAATCAGAATCTGCAAAGATTATAATATTCTTATTAGATAATATCGCTTCTTTAATTTTCTTTGCCGCTTTATTTAAATTTTTAATTTCTACCATAATTTAAACTCATAAAAATTTAATATCCAATTGCTCTTAATCCTGGGAGACTTCCTTCTACTAAAAACTCAATCATTGCCCCTCCCCCTGTCGAAAGATGATTAAATTTATCAGCAAGGCCTAGTTTATTTATAAACTCAACCGTCGAACCGCCGCCGGCGATTGAAAAAGCCCTGCTCTCAACAATTGCCTTAACTACCTCTTTTGACCCTTTATCAAAAGGCGGTCTCTCAAAATAACCTAAAGGACCATTAAAAAAAACCATTTTACTTTCTAAAATAATTTTTTTAAAAGTTTCAATTGTTTCTTTACCTATATCGAAAATTTCTTCATCTTTTTTTAAACTCGCAACACCGCCTTCCCTTAAGTATTCTTCTTCTAAATTTTTTAAAGCAATGACTCCATCAACTGGTAAATGGAGTTTTGGATTTGTTAAATCAACTGCCTCTATTTCTTTTAAAATTTCTTTATCTTCCCCATTTAATGGTTCTTTTACTAAAATACCTTTAGCCCTTAAAAGGCTATTAGCAATTTTTCCCCCTAAAAGCAAATGGTCGGCTATGTCTAAAAATTTTTTAATAACTTTTATTTTTGTTGAAACTTTTACTCCGCCAATAATTGCAACTAGTGGCCGGTCAGGATTTTTTAAAACTTTTGACAAAACCTCAACCTCATTTTGCAAAAGCCTTCCTCCACAGGATGGCAAAAGCAATGGTACCCCAACAACAGAAGCATGGGAACGATGGCAAACCGAAAATCCATCTTGAACAAAAATATCACCAAGCCTTGCCAAAGCCCGAGCAAATTCAGGCAAATTTGCTTCTTCCTGAGAATAAAATCTTAAATTTTCAAGTAGAGCTACCTTTCCTGGCCTCAACTTTTTCACTTCTTTTTCAACTCTTCTGCCAATACAGTCGTCTATAAAAACAACTTCTTCGTTTAAAAGTCTAGAAAGTTCATCAGCAACAGGCTTTAAGGTAAAATTTTTATCCCTTCCTATTGGTTCGCCAAGGTGGCTCATTAAAATAACTTTGGCGTTCTTTTCTTTTAAAAATTGTATCGTTGGCAGTGTTTTTATAATTCGATAATTATCAACGATTTTGCCATTATTGATTGAAACATTAAAATCGCAACGCACTAAAACTCTTTTATTTTTAAAATCAAAATCGTCTAAAGTTTTCATAATTTAAAAAAACAAAATAATTATAAAAATAATTTATTAATAGCTTACTTCAATTTTTCTTGATGTCCCATAATAAGTGCCAGAGGACTGGATAGTTGTGCCAGTTGCCCCGCAAGTCGTATAGGTTATAATAACGTCCCATTTATAATTTGCATCGCCAAAATTACCATGAATTTCTGCACAATTAGGAGAAGTACTGCGTGTATTATATAAAGCTTGTTCTATCCCTGTATCAGCAGCATGAAAGGCCTTAACCGAATCTCCTAAACCTTTAGTTATTTTAGCCCCACTAGTAATAATAGTTGTCACTCCTAAAATAATAGCACTAAATATAGCCAATAAAATCATTGTTAGATATAAAGTTTGACCTTTTGTTTTTTGAGCTTTGATTGAAGAATTAATTTTTTTTATTGAACTCATATTGATTAAAATTTATTCAATAATGTCTAAATGCCTCTGAGAAAGTGAAGTTTGAACTCTTATCCGGGGCACTTGATCAATTTTTTGGGTATTAGATTGAGCATCAATTAAAATAGTCACTTTCGGCTGTAAAAGATCATTTTGAGCACCGCCAACAATATTAAATTTTAAACTATTAACCTTAATTGCGGAAGAAGTAATTTCAACTGAAGCTCCAAAATTTGAAGAATATTTATCAGTTGATTTTTTCTCTTTTATTTGGCTCCCCTCTAGTAAAAATTGATGGCATTTATCGTTATAATCTAAAAAAATTATAGTATCTGATGAACCACTCGCAGGATAATAATTAGTATAAGACGTTCCTGTACATGTTCCTGTAAAATCCTTTTTTGCCATCCTTAAGATTCTATCCATATATTCTAAGGCATAACTTGATTGGTCCATTAATTCTTGGGTATACAAAGCCCGGCCTTGACTTTGAGTAGAAGAAACAAAAATTTCTGTTAAAACCACAGTTAAAACAGCAAAAATACCTATCGAAACTAATGTCTCAATTAAAGTAAATGATTTATTTTTTAAATTTATTTTTTTAAGGTTCATAAATTATTTCCAGTTATAAATATTTTCTTTAACAACCGTCGTATTCCCCCTCCAAGAAACAGAAACTGAAATATCAAGTTCATTATTGCCGTTCGCCGTAATAGTAATTTTTCTTTGATAAGGAGTAATTTCACCAGAAATATTATCATATTGATAAAAATAGTTAGAAGAATCAAGATATAAATATTTTCCCGTATAAGAAGACAAGGCAGAGTCATTAAAATCTGCTTCGCAACCAGAACTACAACCCGTTAACCCTGAACTCCATTCTCTCCCATTAATCCAATTTGTATCTCTGATATTTTTAACGATTTCTATCCCCTCCCCGGCTAAATAATTTGCAATAAATTGTTCAGTAACTTCCTTGGCGTGCTTTATACTATAAGATAACCCTTGATAAATTCCAACAATACTAACAATTATAATAAAAATAGTAAAAAGCACCTCCAAAAGAGTAAATCCTGAATTATTTTGAATATTTTTAATTTTTTTTACCATTTTAATTAAAGAAGTTTATTCTATTTTAACACTTCCAGCAATATTAATTTTAATAGTTTTTTGCTGACTTGTGTCATCTTGAATACAAAGAATAATAGAAGCATCAGACGCTGAACTGCTTCCCTCAATATAGGTTGTAGGGTCGGGGGGTTCAAAAAGAATACTTATTTTATTATCAGAATCATCACTCGACCCTTGCTTTAAATTGCAAATTTTAATTCCTGACTCGATATTAATAGTTTCTTTTATTTGGTCAATTCCTGATTCATAATAACGGTTAGACGTTCTATTACAATTTCTAAATATTATATAAGTAAAAGGGGAACTTTCATCAAAAAAAATTCCATAACCAGTAGTCTTATAACCGGGGCAAGCTCCTGATTCTGCAACTGAAGACATTGCCATTTCCTGAGCTCTTCTTATATCTTGAGATAAAGTTTGGCTAGCTCTCTCAAGAGCTAACTGCTTTCCTCCTTTTGGATAATTAGCGAACATTAAACCGCTTAAAATAACCACAATTGCAAGGGTTACTAAAATTTCAATTAAAGTAAAACTTTTATTTTTTTTACTCTTATTGTTTTTAAACATTTTATAATCCAAGGTACCAATTAATTATCTGGGTCCCCCAAAATAAAGTAATAAGTGTCGCCGTGACTAAGAATGGCCCAAAAGGCACTTCTGACTTTAAACCTTTTTTACCTGCCAAAATTAACCCTACTCCTATTATAGCACCAATTAAAAATGATAAAAATATAGCAACTAAGGTATTAGGCCACCCTAGGAAAAGCCCAACAAAAAAGGCAAGCTTCACATCTCCAAAGCCCATTGCCCTGCCTCGAGTAATTAAAAAAATTAAAAGAAAGAACAAAGAAGCTCCTAGTGCTGTTAAAACAAAATTTCTAAAAACTAAGGATTGGCCTAAAAATAAATATTGAAAATCGTAAATTAATGTAATAACAATTGAGGAATAAATTACTTTGTCGGGAATTATATAGTGTTTAAAATCAAAAACGAAAATTACTATTAAAAAACATGCGATTAATAAATAATAAATAAGGTCTAAGAAAAAATAGGTATTATAAATTAAAAATTGATGGCTGTAAGTTGTTACTAAAACAAATAAAACTCCTGTTGCTGTCTCCACTAACGGATATTGCCAGGAAATAGGCTTTTTGCAATAGCGGCACTTACCTTTTAAAAAAATAAAACTCAAAACTGGAATCAAATCATGCCAAGCTAATTGATGGCCGCAATGAGGACAAAAAGAACGGCCGAGAAGACTTGTCCTCTCTTTCCCGGAGACAAGTTTATTTTCACTTTCCAGCCAATAAATTAAACAGTTTAAAAAACTGCCAATAACTAAGCCAAAAATAAAAAAAATTAATTTGTACATTTTTACACAATAATAAAATTTAACTAATTTACAAACTTATATTTTAAAATTGTAAATAAACCTTTAAATCCGTCTTTCCACCATCGAATTTTTTTCCCTTCTTTAAAATCGCGAGGATAATAATGAATAGGAACTTCTTTTATTTTATATCCTAATTTTTTAACCTTGCAAGTAACTTCTTCGCAAAATGCGAAATCGTTTTCTTTTAAATTTATTTTTTCTAAAACTTCTTTTGCGAAAACTTTATAGCCAGTATTTATATCTGTTAATTTTTCATTAAAAAGGAAATTAAAAACAAAAGTTAAAAATTGCCCTCCCCAAAAATAACTCTTTAAAGAATAAGAATTTTTCATTAAAATTCGAGACCCGTATACTACATTGGCCTCGCCTTTTAAAATTGGCTCTAAAAGAACGGGGTAATCATTTGGGTCGTATTCTAAATCAGCGTCTTGAATTAAAATAAAATCTCCTGTTGCTCGAGATATCCCTGTTTTAATAGCCGCTCCCTTGCCCTGATTTTTTTGATGTTCTAATAAAATAAAATTATATTTTTCCCTTAATTGATTTAAAACATCTTTTGTCCTATCAAGGGAGCCATCATTAACAGCGATAATTTCTTTTTCAAAATTAATTTTAACATTATCAGTTCTTCTTATAATCTCTCCAATTGTTTTTTCTTCGTTAAAAACTGGAATAATGATCGAAAGTTTCATTAATTTTTTTATTTAATATCAATTATTTCGCCATTTAAAACCTGACTTTCTGTTACATTAATTTCTTTTTTATTATTTCCTATTGTTATTTTATAAGGCGAAGCAAAAACCCAATATTTTGTTTGCCCAGGCAGATATTCATTTTCTGTTGAATAAGGAACCACAAATTCAAAAGAGCCGTCCCTGGCCTCAATTTCTTTTTGATAAGTAAACTCTCTGTTTTGATTTGTTTTAATTTCTGTTGTCAGCGAAACCTTTGTTCCTGGAGCTGTTTTTCCCCTTATTATTGCACCTTTAATGTATTCAAAAATTTTTAACATTTTTATTTCTTCTTTATCATTAAAAGCCATTGTTGTTGACGATTCCCAAATTAATCTAAAATGGTCCAACGGCGCAATTTCTATTCCTTTCCCTTCTTTTTTAAACCCATTGCCATCCAAAGAATGCAGCCTAACAATCATAGAACTATCATATTTTGATGGTTCATTGCTTTGCTCTTGAGTAGTTTTTGCCTCCTCCTCTCCAAAATAATAATAATCCTCTAAATTTCCCTCTATTTCTTTGACAAGAGTAGCAAAAGAACCGTTTGGGTTGCTTGAATTATAATCAGTAATCACATACTTAACCTTAAGTTTATCTAAATATTCTGTTGCCTTTTTTTCATCGGTTTCAAGAAAAAAAGTTGCCTCCCCTGGTTCAACATAACCATCTTTAATTTTTCCAATGCCTTGCTGAAATGGATTTGCCACAGGCATCCGATGGGCATAATAAGTAATTATATGGCCATGGTCCCATCTTGCTAAAATACCATAAGCAGTCCCTGGATAAGAAAACGGAGTTTCTTCGGGATATAAAGCATAATAATCAACACCCGGCTCAGGAGTATTGTTTTTTAGCCAAATCATAGCATCATACCAATCTTGGTCTTTTTGATGAGGGCCATTTCTTGCCTGCGAAAATACCAATTTTAAACTATCGGGCATATTATCA
>Ga0255343_1006398_pt1 | contig 10497 bp, 8 predicted proteins | sample wastewater_treat_4_FD_192413 | JGI IMG/M metagenome (GOLD analysis project Ga0255343, IMG submission 192413) | Wastewater microbial communities from Lulu Island WWTP, Vancouver, Canada - plant16 | ecosystem: Engineered > WWTP > Wastewater > Unclassified | place: Canada: Vancouver, British...
ATGATTGCTATGGCTGATACTTTAGGTTCTGAAGTAGAATCTATTGAAATGTTTAAAAATATGTTTGGTGTTAGAGGAGATATTATCCCTGTTACACTTGATAAAGTTAAACTTGTTGCACAATACAGTGATGGAAGTAGTGTTGTAGGAGAACACTTAATAGATGAACCTTCGGCTGATAAAAATATAACTCAGATAGCACTTGATTCTCCAGCAAGGGCTACAGAGTCTGCTGTAAATGCAATATTGAAAGCGGATTATATTATTTTTGGTCCTGGAGATCTGTACACTACTACAATTCCCAATATCTTAGTTGATGGCATTCCAGAAGCAATAAAAAAATCTCATGCGAAGATGATATACATAGCTAATTTGATGACAAAGATAGGGCAAACACGGGGAAAAGGGCAAACAGAATGTCTTAGAATATTAGAAAAATATGCTGGAAGAAAAGCAGACTATGTACTTGTTAATAACGGGAAAATTCCTGATAGTGCATATCAGAGGTATCTGGAAGAAGGTGAAGATGTAATTAAAGATGATTTGAGTGAAAATAGTAAAAGAAAAATTATTAGAAAGGATCTTGTTGCTGATGGAGTTATAAAAAGGGACAAAGGCGATGTCTTAGTTAGAAGTTTAGTAAGGCATGATAGTGATAAGCTTGCGGATGAACTAATACATATATTTAATTCAGACAAAAATAGGATAACTTCTTTGTTAAGATCTTTTTTGTCCAATTACAAGGACTAATCCTTCTCCCATATCAGTCATTTTTACTTCATAATCACTCATAAATTTATTTATAATTTTTCCTATACTGTGTTTTTTACTTAGATGATATTCGAAAATAATGTTTTTGATATATTTCATTTTTCCATTTGCATTTAGATCTTCCAATACTTCAATTTCAGCTCCCTCTATATCCATCTTTAGTAAATCTACATTTTGGTGTATGTAATTACTTAATTTTTCTGTGCTAACCTCAATGGGTTGAGTCTGTTGTTTCCCATTCCATGCATTTTTTTTGAAGCTTCCTGTTGAAAAAGCACACATTCCTGATGAATCTATGTAAAGGAGTCTTTTGGTGTCCTTTTTACCGAGGGCTATGTTGTATGTTTGTACATTTTGTAAGGCATTTTGATCAATATTTTCTTGTAGTATTGCATATACATTTGGATTTGGCTCAAATGCGTGAATTATTGAATTGGGATATACATCCTTGAAATAAAGGACACTTAGCCCTATATGTGATCCAGCATCGAATATTAGTGGAGATGGATTGATCAGATTGACTTTGTATATCTCCCTGTAAAAAATCTCATTGGAAACTATTTTGTACTCTTCCTTGCATAAGTAAGAAACATTGTACTTCCTTAATAATTCTTTTTTAGGAATCATATGGTCTTAGGGAATGGTACTATATGCCAATCTCATTCATGACGAATTGAACTTTGGATGCCCAGCTTTCTGCACTAGGAGGACAGTAGTAAGTACTAATCAATTTTGGTGTGGTAAGACCATTTTGATAATATGTGGCAATCCCTTTTGATACAGTCCATATTCCATCAGTCCAATTTTGGAATGTCATTTTTCCCCATCCCCATGCATTATATGGCTTGAAACAACGATTTCCTCCATTTGATTCGATTATTGATATAGCTGCAACGAATCTGTAGTCTATACCGTAGTAGTCAGAAGCTTTTACAAACTCTATAGCATAATCTGCAAGAGGAGAATTTCTTCCAACAAGGTATTTTCTAATATTTTCTACTTTTTGGGGATCTGGAACATATTCAGGTTCTTTTTCAACTTCTGCAATATTAGTATCTTCGTGTATGTTTACCTCTGTTGCTGCAAGAACGGTTTCAGATATCGAAATATTGTTTGTGGAGTCATCTCCAGTTTGATGGGCTTCTGCAAGTTCCATTGTCATTTTTTCTGAAAATGATCCGACAAGCATCGCAGAGAATAATATTCCGCTTGTTATTGCCAGTATCTTTTTAGTTTTCAATAGCGAAGGTCTCATGCCTTTGTTGTTAAAATTATTTAAGCAACACGGCATATTATACCATAATTAACCTATAGTAATCAATATGCGTATAGCTTAACATAATCTTTAATGATAACATTGTATCATGAAAATAAAATCAATGTTTGGAAGGTTTTGTTTGTTTTCGCTATTCCTATTGTTTTTATCATTTTCAACCTCATTTGCTGTATTAAAAAGTAATCCTATTAAGGTTTTGGGAGAATTGATTGGACTAAATGACTATGCTGTGAAATATGATACGATACAGATACACTTAGATGAAAGCATAAAAAATAATTTTAGAAATGAGATTATTGATGCATTAAATGGAGTTAATTTTCAGGGGAAGAAGAGATTCGTATTTTCTGATAATACTGATGCTGTTTCTATAACCGCAGTTGAAGGGAATAATTCAATAATTATTGATAGATACGATTTAATTCCTGTAGTAGGGATATATTCATTGCAGGATAATGTATCATTGGATAATCTTCGTACAAGTACAGTATATATTTTGAATCCTCTTTTTGAAGACTATCTGAATGATGTTTATGGAATATCATGTAGTTTAGTTGATTCATATTCTTCTTTGGTTAAAAAATTAAGTTCTGACGAGTATAGTGTGGGGTTGATAGAATTTGGAGAAATAGGGAGGGAAGTTAAGGTTATTAGTTTCAATGGGAAATATTTTTTGGATGATGAGAATGGTGGGGTACATATAGATGTGTACTGTGTAAATGTTGATGAGGGAAATGAATATATTGCTGAGATAATCAAGAACAATATGCCAGTTCATAAGGAGGATATTGATAGAAGTGTTCTTGGCAAGGTAAATATGGGTGGGGTAGTTGCAATAGCAAGGGATTTGTTGTCTAAAATGGGGTCAGTTGGAAGTACAACATATCCTGCAGATTTAATTGGTAATTTTTTGGCAGATGCAGATTTGACTCATGTTTCTAATGAGGTGTCATTTGTAAGTGGTTGTAAAAATGATGGGGGGATGAGGTTTTGTTCTGATGATAGGTATATTGATGTGCTTAAGAAAAGTGGGGTAGATATAGTGGAGCTTACAGGGAATCATAATAATGATTATGGAAGTGAAAATAATGCAAGGACTATAGAGATGTACGAGAGTTTGGGAATTGAATACTTTGGTGGTGGACTTGATGATGTGGATGCAGGAAAGGTTCTTTACAAAGATGTGAAAGGAACGAACTTAGCTTTTGTTGGCTACAATTATTATGATACGATCTACAACAATACATATGTTTTAGCAGGAAGTGATAGAGCAGGGGCTAACTCATATTCTAAGGAAAAATTAAAGAATGATATTGAGTCCGCTAAAAGTAATGGTGCTGATGTCATTATTGTAACTTTTCAATTTCAAGAGTGTTATTGTTATCCTGATGGTGATGTTTTGTATCCAATTTGCTATAAACCACTCAGTAATCCGAATCAAACAGAGGTATTTAGAAATGCAATTGATCTGGGGGCTGATATTGTAATAGGGACACAGGCACACCAGCCTCAAACATTCGAAGAATATAATGGAGGAATGATTTTCTATGGTTTGGGGAACTTGTTTTTTGATCAGATAGAGTGGATCGGTACGAGGCAGGGTTTAGTGCTTTCACACTATTTGTATGATGGTAAGTACATACAAACTAGGATTACACCAACATACATGGATAAGAATTTTCAAGTAAGGTTAGCCTCTGAGGATGAGGAGCAAATGCTTATGACTTCATTAAAGGAGGCTAGACAAAAAATACCCTCATAGTTGCTATGAGGGTATTTCGATAATATTAGTAATGTTGCTTACTTAATAGCTATTTCCTTAGGTTTTACTTCTTCTGCCTTTGGAAGCTTAACCTGCAATACTCCATCAACGAACTGTGCTTCCGCAGCATCAGGGTTTATCTTTGTAGGAAGATTGAATGATTGCTCAAACGAGCTTTCCATAGTATGTAGGTAATATTTCTTCCCTTTTTCTTCTTTTTCATCAGTTTGTTTAGTATGTCCAGATATAGAGATATTATCCTGATGAATCGTAATTTTGATGTCCTCTTTTTTTACACCAGGGAGTGCCATTTTAACAAATATGTTATCTTTGTCTTCCCAAACATCTGCTGACAAAGAGGCTACACCCTGCTGTGATAATGGAAGTTCATCCCAAAATGCGGGAGCAAAGAAGTCATCAAATATCGATCTCACAGGATAATAAGGTCTATTGTTATCATCTCTTTTTACAATTTTCATAGCAGCATATGAATAACAATTTAAATACTTAGCAAAGTATAGGGCAGAGTGCTAAGCTTGTCAATACCCTAGAGTAATTAAATTGTTAGTTTGTTATTTCTCAGTTTTAACAAATACTCCTGCCTGATCGGTGATTGTTAGTGTATCACCGTAAAGTGTTCCATTTATATCTCTTACAGCGTATTTAAAGCTAGAAGATTCCGAACTCCATTGAGCTATCTGACGAACATTATCATACTTTGGATCGCTGAATATCTCATCAGAGGTTTTCCCACCTGTAGAAGATGCTACTGAAGATGATGCGAATAAATTCCAACCGACATAATCATCTAGGTTAATTGTTTTTTGAGAAACAACAACAGTAGTTGGAATTTTTACTTCCTCTGTAGCTATTATTAAATACGATTCATTTGGCAGAAGGTCAAAATCTTCACCACTAATTGTTCCGTTTTCTTGGACTACTAATTTTTCCCATTTATCATTCTTGAATATACCAACAGAAGCTATTTTATTTTGTGAGTATTGAATCAAACCTTTTGCCGTGTTAATAGGTGTTTCTGCGGAAAGAATGTAGTATGCTTCAATGAAATTTACTCCTTTTGATATGATGATATCCTTTGTTTGGGCTTTGCAATTTTGTTGTGTTACTCCTGATACTGAGACACCTTTTGAGCTTTGGCAGTTTACATCTAATTTATACTTTAGATTCCCATTTAGAGAACAACATACATATTCTGATTCGCACTTTTCCTTTGTGGTATTTTCTAGAATCTGAAAATCAGCTTTCTTCATGCATTCCTTTACAGTAATGTACTGTCTTTTTGTGTTATCTTCGTAAAGACAGCATTCAACGGTATCTTTCTTTTGTCTATCTTTTAAGCATGTTTCTCCTACTGCTACATTGAGATTTGCTTGTCCTTCGTATTGGCATATGCATCCATCAACGTCTTTGCAAGGTCTTGTCCAGTTCCATGCCTGTGTTACATTGTTTATATCTGCAATATTATTGCTGTATCTATAATCGCCTGTTATGAGTCTATCAAATAGATCTTCACTGTCATATTGATATCCATCTGAAGGGAACTTTGCATATACATCGCTGTTTGTTCCTTGAGTATCTATATTTGTTTGTGTTTTAGTTTGTGTATTTGTTGTTTCTGATGACGATGATGTGCATTTGGCTTCCTCTTCGTAGACATTTATGGTATTAGAAGATGTTTTCAAGCACTCTTTAACACTCATCCATTTAGCTGTTTTTCCATCAGCAGACCTACAACATCTTATTGAATCGGTAACTTTCTTATCAACCGAACAGGATTCTCCCATGTTTATATTCATTCTATCAGTGGAGTTTTGATCTCCAAAAATACAGACGCATCCATCTACATCAGCACAGTGTCTTATCGTTTGGCTACTATTAACGATCATTCCATCTCTTACACCGTCAGATGTTTTGTAATCTTCGTGAGCAAATATCTTGTTTACGATTCTATTTTTGAAGAGAGTAAAGGTATTTTCTTTATGTGCATATGTGGCATATTTTTCTATGTTGTATGTTTTTCCTTGAGAATCGAATGCCCAAGTTCCATGTTGTTGTGTATCTAGCATGTACTCTTCCCCGTCTATATTTAAAAGATAGAGGGAAAGAGTATCTCCTCTTCCTGTTACAGTATTTGGAAGTTGTATTGTATCTTTTATAGGCATTGTCTTGAATGTGTACTTGGTATCCCATGTACTGTCAGTAGAGGATATTTTGAAATCATACTGTGTGTTTGGTTGGAGTTTTGAGATATTTACAGCGTATATTATTGGATTATTAGTTCCGTCTCCATATATTTTTACTTCATTTGTGTGGATATACAGATCTTCATCTGATTTTTTGTAATGGAGTTCATATGTTGATTTTGCATTAGATTGCCAATATATGGTTGCATCAACGGTAGATATATTTGATGCAACGATTTTGAATGGTTTTTCTTGTATAAGGCGAAATAGATAATTGTTGTTCTGCATGACAGTTATCGTAGAAACTAGGAGTATTGAGGTAATTCCAAACAGAAGGAAGAATTTTTTTGATTGCCTATTCATATGAATCCTTTTTCATTTTATATATGTGTATATATTAATACATTTTCACATTATTTTGTAGGAGAACCAAATAGATCGAGAGCAATTTGGGTAGGGTCTTCCTTGTCGTTGGTATTTTTGGAAAATACTGGTAGTCTGTAGTGAGCAGGTTTTGGTCTGAACACTTTTGAGAGTTCATTTTTATTTGATATGTAATATCCTGTTATTTTGTCTATTTTTCTGATTGTATTATATATTTCTTGATGATCTCCTAGGTATATGTCTCGTGGATTTATATCCAATTTTTGGTTTGTAATGGGATTGTATAGTGTGAGTACAAGGGAGTGTTGTATGCAATAGTCGTGTGGCTTGTACTCAAATGATTGGTTTAGGATGTCTTGTACGGTTACTTTTTTCATAAATTGATTTGTAAATGCAATATTTTCTTTCGCTAATCTTGGGAATTGCATATCTTGTTGTTGATGAATACTATCCCATTGTGATGTATGGGTGATTCCATTTTGTGCAATTATTGGGTCTACCGTCATTTTTACTGCAATTGCATCTAAAAATAGTTGTAGTTTTTGTGACTCTGGTATTTGTTGAGGGGTATCTGGAAGTTCATACGTTTTGTAAAGAATTATGTTCATAGGTTCATTTGGGTATGTTAGTGGTATGCGTAGTGAGTGTATAAGAGGAGAGATTTGAAGTCTGTTTGTCTCAAGATCCATATTTAATATTGTTTGAATATCACTAAGAAGGACAGATTTGTTAACATCTGCTTCTATTGGGTTTTGTTTACGACTAATATTTTCTTGTATATCTTTTATGGAATTTTTCATTATTGGATTGTCCCTCCAGATCTGTTTTATTTCTGATGGAGGAATGATGCTAGATTTTGCATGTTTTGGTGTGTTTGGAGTTTTTCCAAATCTTTTCCTTTCTTTTGCAGGGGGGAGGATATGGGAATCCTTCCATAATGTCCAAAATTGTATTATTCTTTCGTCTAGGGTGTTTTTATCTTTGACAGTTTTATCTTGTGCTAATAGGGAAAGATCTGATAAGTTAATTACAGGGTAAGATGGGTAGGTTGCTGTGAAATCGTGTGAGGTTGGTAATCTATTAAACTGGTCTGCTCGTTTGTAAATCTGTGAGAAATTAACAAGATTTCTTGTTTGTATATCAAATGTTTCTTGAATTAGTTCCTTTTGAATATGGTCTTTAGACTCATTTATGACTATTTGGGTGCCTTTTTCTTGAGCTTCTGCTATTGCTGATAGTTGTGAAAGATTTAATCTAGCACCTTGCTTGTCTTCTTCCTCTGTTTGGTCTTGTTGTTGGCTGAGCAGTTCTTCATATTCGTAATAGTTTTCTGGTTCCATATTTACTTTACTATTTTAATAAATAGAGGGTCTTGTACGGATATAGTAATTTCATCTACATATATCTGGTTGTTTGAATCCTTAATTGTGTATGAAAATTTACCTGTATCTTTATCCCATTGTGCTATTTGTTGTAGTGATGCTTCTCCGTTATTTTGTAATATTTGTGCTGATGTTGTATCACTCGTTGTAAGCATGGATGCAGGAATTAAATTCCAACCTACCATGTCAGAGAGTTTTGCGGAATTTTCTACATTTGTTCCTTGGGCAGTTACGGAGTAAGGTGCTGAAGCTATAACTAGATATATTTGTCCTGGTTCTAGATTGAAATCTTTTCCGTTTATTGTTCCTTTTTCATATTTGACAATGTTTTCCCAAGCACCATTTGCGAATCTTCCAACAGCAATAATTTTGTATTGAGAGTATTGAATCAATCCTTTTGCAGTGTTTATGGGTACTTCATTTGGATTTTGTATGTTCGCTGCAGTTACAAAATTGATGCCTTCCGCAAATGAATATGTAATAGTTGCTGTTTTACACTGTGACTCTGAAATGTCTGTCTTAATTTCTCCAGTACAGTCATATGGCATTTGCATGGAAAGAATCGAGTTCTTTTGACAGCATACAGGGACTGTTTTCACAGACTTTTTATCTGGTGTACATGTATATCCTTGATCTATGTTCATACGATATCCTGCATTTCCGCCACTCATATCGTATAGACATTGGCATCCATCTGCATCTAAGCAATATCTATCTTTGTTAGACACAATCATTTCATCTCTGCTTCCGTCTTTTGTGCCAGTTCCAGAACTTGTTGTCCCTGAGCTAGATCCAGAGCTAGTACCTGAACTTGTTCCAGAGCTACTACTACTTCCTGAACTTGTTCCAGAACTTCCGCTACTTCCTGAACTTGTTCCTTCAGAAGATGATTGGCTTCCACTTTGATTAGGATTTTTTGTAACAGATGAGTCGCAATTATTGTATTCAGAGTTTGTTACTGCAGATGAGTAATCGCATAATCCTGGCATAGCTGGGACGCTAAAGGGCCAAGTAAGGGATTTACTTTCATTTGTAAACCATCCATAAATAGGTTTTATACTATTTATATATTCCTCACCTTTAGTTAGGGAATCTTCTGTTGAGCAACCTCCAGTCCAATATTTCGCTCCCCATAAGTACAAGGGTTCCTCGTTAGATTTGGATCCAGATTTACATGTTGCGATATATGATTCCTTTGCTACATATTTTAGGAAGTGTTCTAATTGTGCAGTGAAATCTTTTGGAGGAGCAACGGAGCTTCCATGTATACCAAAATCTTCTATATCTTTTCCTGGAAATCCTGCATAATTACTTCCTGCAGATTCATGAGCCCATATTGTCATAGTAAATGCTGGATCTACTCCTGCTTCTACTGATTTACAATAGGCATCTTCATAGCATTGGTTACCGTATGCCCCACCTGGGCATCCTGCTTTAAACCTAGATAGTATATCTACAGTTTGAAGTTTGTTTGGCGGATAGTTAGTTGCATTCATAACTACCCCTGTTTTGCAATTAGCTCCTGATTCTGCATATACAGGTCCTTTTAGGAGAATATTTAATCTTGCAGTAAGTTGGTTTTGGAATGCATAGTCTGCATACTCTCTCATACTATATTGTTGTCCATCAGAATCAAATGCAAATGTCCCATGATATTGTGTATCTAGCATTAATATATTATCTCCAACAGATACAAGTATCAGTTTCTGAGGATATGACTTTCCAGTTATTATATCTGGCATGTGAATTTCATCGTTAATTTGTTTTGTGGCGAATGTGTATCCAGTCCATACTTTATCTTTTGACTTTATTCTGAAAGCATATGGAGTGTTAGGTGAAAGATTTTCTAATTCTATTTTGTAAACATTTTGAGAAGAGGTATTATCTTCATATATTTCAGAATCGCTGATCTCCTTGTATGGTAGTGTGCTGTTTTGTTCTTTGTATGAGAAGGTATGGAGGTAGTTTCTATTTGCTTTCCAATATATTTGAACAGTAGTTGGAGTTATATTCGCTACGATTATTTCTGTAGGCTGTTGTTTTTGTATGTTTCTTTCTTGTACTAGTCTTTTTACTAACAAAAACATTGGTGTGATGATGATGATAGTAAAGAGGAAGGGTAAGAAAATTTTTTCAAATTTATTAATCTGTTCCATTACCAGTATGATATCAAAAATATTCCGATTTGTGTATATTTGTCTGTGTTCGTATCTTGTAGTAAAATTTTACATTAGTTCCTGCTCATTTTAAAAATCCATAGGAGAAGAGATGATAGAAAATAGAATAGCTGTAAGAGCTTTAGACATTTTTTCCCCAGATTATGATAGGTATGCTATTCCATTTCGTCAGAAGTTTAGCTCTGTTATAGGGGAAGAGATATCTGCAATTGATGTGGTTGATATGTTCTTCGAGAATGAATCTAGTGAGAGTTTGCATCTTTGTGCAACATTTCCAAAGTTTATACTTGCTTTAGGATATAGTTCCGAAGAGACTAGTAAGGCATTGAAGTATTTTAACAAGGTTATGCTTGAAATATAGCAGGTTAAATGTAGCAGGAGCTGAAATTGGCATCTTTAATTGTATGTTTGTCTCTTAAGAGGAGCAATTACTTGTTAGAGGTGCCAATTCTATTTTTGTTTTGTATGTTTGTTGACTGTAAATCCAAAGATTAGGAATAGTGTGCCTATTAGGAGTAATGGGATCGTAATTATAGACGGG
>Ga0255343_1006408_pt1 | contig 10478 bp, 7 predicted proteins | sample wastewater_treat_4_FD_192413 | JGI IMG/M metagenome (GOLD analysis project Ga0255343, IMG submission 192413) | Wastewater microbial communities from Lulu Island WWTP, Vancouver, Canada - plant16 | ecosystem: Engineered > WWTP > Wastewater > Unclassified | place: Canada: Vancouver, British...
TTCTTTTGGCGGGCGTAATTCAATGGTAGAATAGGAGCTTCCCAAGCTTCTTACGTGGGTTCGATTCCCATCGCCCGCTCCATTTTTTAGGTACGCGATTCGCGCCGGGGAAAGTTTGCGCGATGTCGCTTTTAGCGCTCAGACAACACGGGAGGTTCAAGATGACAACTCGGCGTTCATTTTTCAAGCAGGCGGGTCTTGGTTTGGCGGCGGCGGCCGGTACGCCGACACTGTTGGCGAACCGCGTTCATGCGCAAACGTCGGCGGATACGACAACCGACAACCCGCAGGACACTTTCCGCCTCGGCATCGCGGGGTACACCTTCCACAAGTTCAAGCTGGATCAGACGCTTGAAATGATGAAGCGCGTCGATGTCCACTATCTGTGCATCAAGGATTTTCATCTGCCGTTGAAGAGCACGGATGAGGAGATCGCAGCCTTCCACGAGACCTGCAAGCGTTCCGGCGTCACCGGATATGGCGTGGGGCCGATCTACATGGGGAGCGAAGCGGCGGTCAACGAGGCTTTCGCCTATGCGAAACGCGTAGGCGTCAAGACGCTGGTCGGTGTCCCGTTCAAGATGGTCGAAAAGAAACGCGTCGCTTCGCCCGAACTGCTTGCGCTCATCAATGAGAAGGTCAAAGAGTACGATATCAAGTACGCGATCCACAATCACGGCCCTGATATGCCGGAACTGTTCCCCACTGCGGAAAGCGGGATGGAAATCATCAAGGATATGGACGTGCGCGTGGGGCTCTGTTTTGATATCGGCCACCAACTCCGCGACGGCAAAGATCCCGTCCAGGCCATGCTGAAGTATGCCGACCGTATCCACGACATCCACATCAAGAATGTGACCGAGGCCACCAAGAAAGGGCGGGGAATCGAACTGCCGCGCGGTAAGATCGATCTGGTGGCGTTCGTGCGCGCCCTGCGCAAGGTCAAGTACAGCGGCGTGTGCAGTCTGGAATACGAAAAGGATATGTCCGACCCTCTGTTAGGCATCGCCGAATCGATCGGCTATTTCCGCGGCGTCATGGATGCCACGCGGGGGCAGGCGTGATTTTGTCTCACTTGTTCCACCATAGGATGAAAAGGAGAGCAGTGAGTTTTGTAGGGTCCATATGAAACGCAAGACTATGTGTGGCCGGGTTAGTAAGCGCATCTTTTTTTTGGGGTTGACCCTCTTGGCCTGTAGCCTGTGCTGTCGGGCTGCTGAATCCGTCCCGCTGACCCTTTCCGGAGATGACGGTTCGCCATTGAGTTTGCCTTGTGAGCAAACCGTAACGTTCCCTGGGGAGTACAACTTTTCGCTGTCAACTGCCAGTCCGACCCAGTGGCTCTCTTCTGTCGCATTGCGGATCAGCCTTGTGTGGCCGGAGGGTGCGCCGCCCTACTCCGGCGCACTGGTCTGGCTCAAGGACCGCGATGACTTCTGGCACCAGCATGTGGTCGCCGGTCACCTCAAACCCGGCGTCACCAACGAACTGACCATCCCCTTCCAGCCGGGCGCGGAGGGATGGCAGACGCCGGGGCACTCCGTGGGCTGGCACCACCGGGTCCGATTAAATCCGCAATCTGTCGGATTCCGTGTCTTCGCAGACGCCGCCTTTACCGGCACGTGCACGCTGGTTTCGGCAATACTCGACGTGCAGCCACCCGCCGGCGCTCCGCAGATTACGAAGGTCCGGACCCTGAGCCGCACGCCGCGCGCCTATGCCCTGTTCGAAACTGGTTTCACTCTGCCCGACCGCTATGCCAATCCGTTTGACCCCACGGAGATCGATGCCGGTGCGCAGATCGTCACCCCGTCCGGTGTAACCAACACGATCCATGCGTTTTACTACCTCTCCCACTACCGCCTCGAAGACGAGGTCGGCCAACCGGTCGAGCCCGACGGGCTGCCCGAGTGGCGATTGCGCTATTGTCCGCGCGAACCGGGTGACTACACGGTCACGCTTTACGCGCGCGATGCGTTCGGGCACACCGTCGCCACCAATGCCCTGCACTTCAACGCAGCGCCGGCCGCGGCTGACGCCCTGCGTTTTGTGCGCGTCTCACGTACCGACCGCCGCTACTTCGAGTTCGATGATGGGACGCTCTTCTATCCGATCGGGCACAACACGCGTTCGGCGACCGACGCGCGCATGGATGACAAGTTTCCCTGGGTTCTGCGCAAGGAGGAAGGCCCAACCGCCTACCGCCGTTACTTCAAACGTATGCAAGAGTCCGGCGAAAACATGGCCGAGGTCTGGATGAGCGCATGGTCGCTGGGACTCGAGTGGACCGAAGGGATCAGCGGATACCATGGCGCCAACGACTACCACATGGGGAACGCGTGGGAATTGGACCGTGTGCTCGATCTGGCCATGCGCCACCGCATCTATATCAATCTGGTGCTCAACTACCACGGGCGCATCAGTACATGGAGCGACCCGGAGTGGCATCTACACCCCTACAACAAAGTGACGCCGGGGGGCTGGCTGGAAAAGCCGCTTGAGTTTTTCAGCGACGCACGCGCCATTGAGATGCAGCGCCGTTTCTGCCGCTACACGCACGCCCGTTGGGGCTGGTCGCCGATCGTGTTGGGATATGAACTCTGTAGCGAACTCAACCTGACCGGACACGAAACCCATCACAAGACCCACTTTGAACCCACTGTCGTCGAATGGTGCCGCGTCCTCGGCGCGTACATGAAAAGCATTGATGCCTACGGTCATTTGGTCTCGGTCCACGTCTCCAACGACTACCGGTTGCTGAATCCCGTGCTCTGTGAAATGGCGGAGATGGATTTCAATCCGCTTGATGCCTATAACAACCGTCACCCCGACACGCCGGAGTACATCGTTGATCTGGTCGTCGGCACCGCCAAGGCCGGCGCGCCCTACAACAAGCCGATCCTGATCACCGAGTTCGGCGGATCGGCCATGGCCACCGGGCTGGAGAATTTGATGATCGAGCAACACGCCGCCATCTGGTCCGGCGCCTGTGTGCCGATGGCAGGTATCCCGATGTTCTGGTGGTGGCAGGTGATTGACGAGAACAATCTCTATACGCGTTACCCGCCGATCTGCGCCTTCATGGAGGGTGTCGATCCGCGCAATCCGGCGTCGCAGATGATCGACGCCACGCTAAGCGCCGACGCCAAGGCTGAAAAGAATGCCGCCGCCCGCTTTAAGGCAGTGTGTACGGCCTCGCCGGATACGGCGCGCGGCTATATCTATCCCGTCCGTTTCGCGCGGGAAGGTGAAGAACCGCCCAAGGGCGAACACTTGACCGTGTCACTGGATGGATTCACGCCGGGACTTTATCGCGTCGAATTTTACGAAACGGAAAAAGGACAGGTGGTCCGCCGCTTTGATGTACGCAGCAAAGACAAACAACTCGCGATCCCCATTCCCGCGTTCCGTTCTGACTGCGCCTTCAAGCTGCACCTGCTGACATCGCTGGCACCCAAGCCGTCTAAATAAACCAATCCCACTCCCCAACTCCTAAATCCTAAATCCTCCCTCCTAACTATGGCCGGCGAATACGTATTCTCTCTCATCAACGTTACCAAGCAACACGAGAAGAAGACCATCCTTGAGGATGTCAATCTCTCCTTCTTTCACGGCGCGCACATCGGCGTGATCGGTGCCAACGGCTCGGGCAAATCTTCGTTGCTGAAAATCTTGGCTGGCCTCGATACCGAGTTCATGGGCGAGTGCCAAATCGCGAAAAACACCAATTTTGAGCAACGTCACCGAATGGATCCTCGAACTCGACAACGGTCGCACCTACCCCTACAAGGGCAACTATGAAGCGTGGCTGCAACAAAAACAAGAGGCCATGTTGCGCGAAGCCAAGCAGGCCGAGTCGCGCCGAAAGCTGATTGAAAACGAACTCGCGTGGGTACGCACCAATCCCTCGGGACGGCGCGCCAAGAATCAGGCGCGCGTGCGCCGTTACGAAGAGCTGGCAGCACAGCAGGTCAGCACGCGCGAGGACGACCTGCGTATCCAGATCCCGGCGGGCCCGCGTCTGGGCGATCTGGTGGTCAAGGCCGACGAGGTGTCGATGGGCTTCGGCGACAACCTGCTCTTCGAGAACATGAGCTTCGATCTGCCGCGCGGCGGCATTGTCGGCGTCATCGGCGGCAACGGCGCCGGCAAGACCACCCTCTTCAAGTTGATTACTGGTCAGTTTCACCCCCTCTCCGGCACGCTGACGGTCGGCCCCTCCGTGCAGCTTTCCTACGTGGATCAGCTTCGCGACGATCTGAACCCCGACAACACGGTCTACGAAGAGATCACCGGCGGCGAAGAGTTCGTAACGCTGGGCCGTAGCGAGGGCACTGGAGCCGCGCCGGTCGCACGCATGAACGGCCGCGCTTACTGCAGCCGCTTCAACTTCAGAGGCGCGGAGCAGCAAAAGCGTGTGGGCGTGCTGTCAGGTGGCGAACGCAACCGCGTACATCTCGCCAAGTTGCTGCGCAGCGGCGGCAACCTGCTACTGTTGGACGAGCCCTCCAACGACCTCGACGTAGCCACCCTGCGCTCGCTGGAGGAGGGCCTCGCAGACTTCGGCGGCTGCGTGATGGTGATCAGCCACGACCGCTGGTTCCTCGACCGCATCGCCACGCACATCCTGGCCTTCGAAGGCGATTGCAAAGTGACGTGGTTCGAGGGCAACTACGCCGACTATCATGAGCATCGCCGCAAGCTGCTAGGCGATGCGGCAGACCGCCCGACGCGTGTGCGCTTCCGTCCGCTGAAGCACGGCTGAGGCGCCTTTGTGGCATGGGCGTCTCGCCCATGAAAACACAACCCCGTGACATGGGCGTCTCGCCCATGAAAACACACGGGCAGGATGCCCGTGCCACACAACCCCGTGGCATGGGCGTCCCGCCCATGAAAACACACGGGCAGGATGCCCGTGCCACACAACCCCGTGGCATGGGCGTCCCGCCCATGAAAACACACGGGCAAGATGCCCGTGCCACACAACCCCGTGGCATGGGCGTCCCGCCCATGAAAACACACAGGCAAGATGCCCGTGCCACACAACCCCGTGGCATGGGCGTCCCGCCCATGAAGAGCCGTCGGCTGAACAATCCTCAGTCCTCGCCGACGCCCCAGTTTTCAATCACATAGTCGAGATCCTTGTCGCCGCGACCGCTGAGATTGACGAGAATCGCACCGCGCTCCATCTCGCGTGCCTTGGCCAGCGCAAACGCGACAGCATGCGCGCTTTCGATCGCCGGGATGATCCCCTCCATCCGGCACAGCTTGAAGAAGGCGTCGCGGCACTCATCGTCGGAACAGGTCACGTACTGCACGCGCCCCGTATCTTTAAAGTGACAGTGCTCCGGCCCCACCCCCGGATAATCCAAACCGCTTGCGCAGGAGTAGACCGGGGCGGGCGAGCCATCCTCATTTTGCAGCAGATAGCACCTAAATCCGTGCAGGATACCCTCGTGGCCGTAACTCATCGTCGCTGCGTGGTCGCCGAGATTCGGACCGCGCCCAAGCGGTTCGACACCGTAAAGCGCCGTCGGGTCTTTCAGAAAGCCGTGGAAAATCCCCATCGAGTTAGAGCCGCCGCCCACGCACGCGCAGACCGCATCGGGCAGGTTCCCGGTCATCTCGATAAACTGCTCGCGCGCTTCGATGCCCACCACCTTCTGGAAATCACGCACCATCATCGGGAACGGGTGCGGCCCCACGACCGACCCGATGCAGTAGATCGAGTTCTTGTAATCGGCCAGATAGGCTTCGAACGCCGAGTCGACCGCCTCTTTCAGCGTCTTGAGTCCGTGCGTGACTGGAACCACCTTGGCCCCAAGCATCCGCATACGGCTGACATTCGGTGCCTGCTTGGCGATGTCCACCTCGCCCATGTGAATTTCACACTCCAGACCGAAGTACGCCGCCGCTGTCGCCAGCGCCACACCATGCTGGCCCGCGCCAGTCTCAGCGATCACCCGCCGCTTGCCCATATACTTAGCCAGCAGGCCCTCGCCCATGCAATGATTGATCTTGTGCGCGCCCGTATGGTTCAGGTCTTCACGCTTGAGATAGATGTGCGCACCGCCGTTCGCCAGCGAGAGCCTGCGCGCGTGGAACACCGGCGTCGGACGCCCTTGAAAATGTTTACGAATTGAACGCAGTTCGCTGATGAACGTCGCGTCATTGGCGATGCGGTGGTACGCCTCGACAATCTCCGCGAAAGCCGCCTCCAATTCAGGCGGTAAAAATGCCCCACCGTACTTGCCAAAAAAACCTTTTTCGTCCGGCCCTATTCCATTTGTAACGTTTGACATATCAACTCCGATCCTTCCGCGCCTAACACGCTTGTTTCTCTATGGAGATACAGACTATAGCCTAAGCGCCTCTGTCATGCAAGTGCCAATCTTCCATCTGCGGATAAAACAAAAAGCGGCGTCGCGCGGAATACCGCTTGCCGCCGCACTCCAGATTTTTTCGCCAGACTTGCGAAACGCTGCAAGGATAGAGCAAGGACGTGAAAAATTTGGAGTGCGGTGACAAGAGCCGCGCTGTGCGCGGGTCGCGGCACCGCTTTCTGGCCCGTCCACGTTAAAAGCGGCGTCGCGCGGAATACCGCTTGCCGCCGCACTCCAGATTTTTCGCCAGACTTACGGAGTTTTCGCCGCGCGCAGCGCGGCCGGTCAAGCAGACGCTTGACCCTCCCGGCGCTTCGCGAGCCGCGCCACTTGAAAATTGAGCGTTGAAAGTTGAACGTTAGACAAAAACTGGCGCGGGCGAAGCCCACAATCCAAAATTCCTATCACGAAATACTCGAAAAGGCACAGCACTGTTTTTACCCTCGGGGCAACATTTTGCCAATCGATTGCGGCTTGCGACACGATCTCCAATTTAGTACCTTGAAGATGGTTTTGTAACGCGGTTCGCAACCAATCAGCCCGGAATGATTTATACGCCTCTGAATGACAGACGACTCATTGTGTAGGGGAGCAGATATCTTCACGAAAAACGACAAATCAGAAATGACACGTTCTGTATTCCGCAAGGTGCTCAACCAGTGCGGTTATGAGGACGCCTGCCTGCACGAACCGGCAACAAGATCGGGAGACAGCCCCGGCATGCCCCGACTACTGGCCTACTGTCGCCCCCCTTTCGATGTCCGTACCGCCGCGATCGCCATCGGCGATTCACCCGCGCCGGGAGCGTCTTCGCGGATCGTACAGAGTTATCAGAACACGGGGGCGCCCATTGTCATCCTGTCCGTAAGGGAAAACGTCGAAGTCTGGCGACAGGAGTCTGATGACCCGACAAAGATCGAGACATTCCCCGCCAATAACCTAGATTCTTTTTTTGAGAAACAGAAAAAGAATCTCTCCCCCCAGGCCGTTTATCGTGCCAAGAACCTTGGACAGGTCAACGAGCATTACCAGATGGAGTTCGTCGACGCCGGGCTCATGCCGTTTCTGGAGCGGGATGTTGGCGAAAAGCTGGGCGAGCTACTGACAAATGTGGTTGGCGAAGCGTTTGCCGACTGGAAACGCATTCAAGGCGACTCCCAGCAAGCCAGTGACCTTCTATTGAGATCCGTGTTCAGGTTGCTGGCCGGCAAGATCCTGCGCGACAAGGGTGTTCGGGGGTTCAAAACGTTGAACGTGTCCGATCCCGTCGGCATCCTGCGTCGGGTGACAAAACACTGCGGTGGCGTGTCTGATGACGGCAAAATCCGACGGGAATCCCTAAGTCTTCTGGAAGGAGCCGGCAGGCGGATATTTGAGCTGTCCTCGCTTCGCCACATGAGCACGGAGTCGCTGGGAGTGATCTATGAGAGCGCCTTCATTTCAAAGGTCACTCGGAGGCGGTTGGGCACGCATAGCACGCCCCCTTGGTTGGCCGACTACATGATGTGGCAAGTCGAGGACTGGTTCAGAAAGATTCATCCCGAAGAGCGGATCGTCTACGAGCCCGCCTGCGGCCATGGCGCGTTTCTAGTGTCCGCGCTGCGAATGCTCCAGCAGTTCGCCTTCGAAGAAAAGATTCCGCATGAAAAGACCGCTCCCTATTTACGCAACATGCTGCATGGCGCGGACATTGACGCCTTCTCTTTGGAGATCGCCCGGCTGTCGCTGTCGTTGACGGACATCCCCAATGCGGACGGTTGGAGGTTGTATCAGATGGATATCTTCGCGGAAGACCCTTTCGCAAAGCGGGTTCCGCCTCCAGCTTTGGTCTTGACCAATCCACCTTACGAGACGTTCAAAGAGCAAGAGCGTTTGCGGTGGAAGTGCGTTCAGTATACGAAATATGCGGAGATCCTTGCACGTACATTGCCGCATATCCGAGAGAATGGGATTCTTGGTTTTATCGCGCCCCGCAGTTTCTTGACGCGCAAATCGGAGGCGAACATTCGAGAAAAACTGGTTACTGAGTTCGAGATTCGGGAGATTGATCAGTTCCCCGATAAAGTCTTCCGATTTTCCGGCGCGGAAACCTGTGTTCTATTGGCACGGCGCAGGGCACCCAGCAAATCCTTCACTACCCACTGCCGCAGTGTGACCGAAAAAGGGGTTGCGTCCTTCCGGGAACAGTACCTCTTCGATGACACTCAAGAAGTGCAACTGGCCGAGATCGCCCAAGCACCCGCCTATCACTTGCATGTCCCGCTGTTGGCCGTACTCTGGCGGAAACTCAAATGTAATCCGACACTCGGTGATTTCGCGGACATTGGCAGGGGCATCGAATTCAAGAAAGGGTGTCCCGTCAAGCGCGAGGGGCGGACGCACGAGATCCTGCGCAATGTTGATTCCAGACTGCTGTACCATCAAAAACCCATCCCCGAAAAACTCGTCTTTGCCAAAGACGATGTCAGGCGCTGGGGAGCGGCCATGCATACTGGAATACCGCAGGTTGTCGTCAACGCGGCTCGTGTGCGCCGTAACATCTGGCCTATTCGGGCTTTGATTGACACAAAAGGTTTATATATTTCCACAAATCTCTACGCAATACGCCCAAAGAATAAAATATATTCGGTCGAGTTTTTGTGGGCTCTGCTCAACAGCCCTATCGCCAATGCATTTGTCCATTCGAAGAGTGGTAAGTTGCACATCATTCAAGAGACACTTGAGACGATGCCTGTGCCACATATTTATTCTTCGCGTGATCTTGACGCAACCGTGAATGCGGTTGAGGAGTATTTTAAATCTGCCGATACTTTTGAAAAAACAGGCAACCCAACAAGAACTGATAAAGAAAAACTGAAACATTTGCGTTTACAGGTGGATGCCGAGGTTCTCAGGCTCTACGACCTCGCCCCACGTGACGAGCGGACGCTGCTCGACCTGTTCACGGGGTATAATCGCCCCGGCGTGCCATTTGAACAAACGGAATATTATCCCAAGGACTTGGTGCCGTGTTTCCCGTTGCATGAGTATCTGAGTCCAGAGTTTCAACGTTCCACAGCGGGTGAGATACGCAAGATCGATTTCGCGAAAGTATTGTCGCCGCAAATGAAAGAGGCGTTGAGACGCGCGGTTGAACTGTATTCGGATGAGGGGTGACGGTATGGGCCGACATGGATATCTTTTGGATACAAACATCCTCTCGTATCTCGCCTATCCGTTAGACAACCTTTACCGTCAACGTGTGCAGAAGAAACTGGCGCTTCTTGGAACGGATACGTTGTTTTTCGTGTCGGCGATTTCGTGGGGCGAGATCGAATATGGGTGGCGAAGCAGCTCGCAACAGCGGATGCGGGAACAAGATCGTAAGGAACTTGAGCGGTTTTTCCCAGTGAAGGTCACAAAAGAAACCGGCGAAGCCTATGCCGAAATCAAAACCCGTCTTTTCGAGAAGTTCGCGCCGCACGAAAGGCGGCGGAAAGATCGTCGCGTGGAACAGTTGAAAGATCCGCTGACAGGAATGGCTTTGGGCGTCGATGAAAACGATATCTGGATCACGGCGCAAGCGATCGAGCACAAGCTGATTCTGGTGTCGCACGATAAAATGCACAACATCAGTGAAGTAGCAAATCAGGCCGGACTCATTGGTTTCGAAGATTGGGCGGGCGCATGAAGGTTAAATTCTTCTTGGAGGCGCATTCAACGACGTTGAATCGCACCCGTGCCCCCGTCAGCGCACCACGCGCGCGCTGCCGCCCGCCACGACTTTTTCGACCTCTGCCTTCGATGCCATCGAGGTGTCGCCGGGCGTGGTCATCGCCAGCGCACCGTGGGCGCAACCGTAATTGACCGCCTTCTGCGCGTCGTCGAAAGTCAGGAGCCCGTAGATCAATCCCGAAGCGAAACTGTCGCCGCCGCCCACGCGGTCGTAAATCCAGAGGTCTTTCATTTCCATCGCCTGATGGAAAGAACCGTCATACCAGCAGATCGCACTCCAGTCGTTCACCGAAGCGCTCTTGACCGTGCGCAGCGTGGTCGCCGCAACCTTGAAGTTGGGGAACTCCTTCAAGGCGCGTTCGATCATGCGCTTGAAGCCGT
>Ga0255343_1006417_pt1 | contig 10464 bp, 9 predicted proteins | sample wastewater_treat_4_FD_192413 | JGI IMG/M metagenome (GOLD analysis project Ga0255343, IMG submission 192413) | Wastewater microbial communities from Lulu Island WWTP, Vancouver, Canada - plant16 | ecosystem: Engineered > WWTP > Wastewater > Unclassified | place: Canada: Vancouver, British...
CGATTGCGACTTGTAGCAGCTTCTCGACAGGCAATTGCAAACAGTCTGGCAATACTGGGCATCACAGCCCCACAAGCGATGTGAAAATAATCTAACAAAAAAAGGAGACCATTCAAATGACCCCAATCAAAACCCTCATCATGGGTGCTGCCGGTCGCGATTTTCATAATTTCAATGTTTTCTATCGCGACAATAAGGATTATGAAGTCGTCGCTTTTACTGCCACGCAAATTCCCAATATCGAAGGCCGCAAATACCCGGCTGAACTGGCGGGTTCTCTCTACCCGGCGGGGATTCCCATCTATCCGGAAAGTGAACTGGTGGACCTGATTAAGAAATTCAAAGTAGACCAGGTGGTTTTCGCGTACAGTGACGTGCCGCATGAAGTGGTGATGCACAAAGCCTCTACTGTTTTGGCGGCTGGGGCGGACTTCCGATTAATGGGGGTAAACAGCACCCAGGTCAAATCGGTTAAACCCGTGATATCTGTTTGCGCGGTGCGCACCGGGTCGGGTAAAAGCCAGACCACACGCCGTGTTTCGACAATTTTGCGCGACCTGGGTTACAAGGTGGCTGCCATCCGCCACCCAATGCCTTATGGCGATCTGGTCAAGCAAAAGGTGCAGCGATTTGCCACCTACGCTGACCTGGATAAGCATGAATGCACCATTGAAGAACGCGAGGAATACGAACCTCATATTGACAATGGCGTGATAGTCTACGCTGGCGTGGATTACGAAGCGATTCTGCGCGAAGCGGAAAAAGAAGTGGATATTATTTTGTGGGACGGCGGAAACAACGACTTCTCATTCTATCAGTCTGATTTGAGCATTGTCGTGGCTGATCCGCACCGAGCCGGCCATGAATACAGATATCACCCTGGCGAAACGAATGTCCGGCTGGCAGACGTGTTTGTGATCAACAAAGTCGATACCGCTGAACCCGGCGATGTTATCGCTGTTCGCAACACACTGCATGAATTAAACCCAGGCGCGATCATCATCGAAGGCGCTTCACCGTTATTTGTGGATGACCCCGATGCCATCCGCGGAAAACGCGTTTTGGTGGTGGAAGACGGCCCGACGCTGACACACGGCGAAATGGCGTACGGAGCAGGCTGGGTGGCTGCCAAGCGGTTTGGCGCGGGGGAAATTGTTGACCCGCGTTCTTGCGCGGTTGGCACGATCCATGAGACGTTTGTGAAATACCCGAAGACTGGCAATATCCTGCCGGCGATGGGGTATGGAGATAAAATGATCAAAGACCTTGAGGATACGATTAACAAAATCGATGTGGACCTGGTCATCTCAGCCACACCCATCGATCTCAATCGCATTATCAAGGTGAATAAACCGATGCAACGCGTGCGTTACGAACTGCAGGAAATTGGTAAACCAGACCTGGAAGACATTTTAAAAGGGAAATTCTCCAAGAAGTAGCAGAAAAGCAAAACAGGCTCGGCGCGAAAAAGCCGAGCCTGTTGCGGGATGAAACAGAATGTTCATCGACGAAGCCAAAATACTCTGCAGGTCAGGCCGCGGCGGGGCGGGAGTGGTGCATTTTCGCCGCGAGAAGTATGTTCCCCGTGGAGGGCCTGATGGCGGAGATGGCGGCAGGGGCGGGGATGTTATCTTTCGCGTAGATGAAAAGCTGAACACATTGCTGCGGTTCCGCTATCAACGCAAGTTTGTGGCAGAGGATGGCGGAAACGGTCGCGGCAGCAATATGAGCGGTAAAGGGGCACCAAACCTGGTGATTCCTGTTCCCCCTGGGACGATAATTTATGACCATGCGACAAACGCGCTTCTCGGTGACCTGGTTGAACCAGGGCAGGAACTGACGGTTTGCAAGGGCGGAAGAGGTGGCAGGGGAAACCAGCATTTTGCCACCTCGCGCAATCAGGCGCCACGCACCGCTGAAAAAGGAGAGCCCCCTGAAGAACGGGAAATCAGGCTGGAGCTGAAACTGCTCGCTGACGTGGGAATAGTGGGCGTCCCGAACGCTGGTAAATCCAGTTTTTTAGCAGCGGTTACCAATGCCAAACCCAAAATTGCGGATTACCCTTTCACCACCCTTGAGCCCAACCTGGGCGTGGCCAGCCTGGACAGCGAAACTGACCTTGTCCTGGCGGATATCCCCGGGCTCATCGAAGGTGCGCACCAGGGGGTTGGGCTGGGAGACGCCTTCCTTAAGCACATTCAACGTACCAAGGCTCTCATTCATATACTGGATGGCAGCTCTACTGACCCACTGGCAGATTTCAGCCAGATCAACCAGGAACTGGCGTTGTTTGATGCTGAATTGGCAGAAAAACCGCAGGTAGTGGTGGTGAACAAGGCCGACCTTCCGGGGGTGAAAGAAAGTGCGGTTAAAGTAATCAAGCAGCTGGAAGAGATGGGATATCCCACTTTTCTCATCTCAGCGCTGACGCGAGAGAACTTAACCCCTGTGCTCTGGAAAGCGCACGAAGTCCTTTTGAAAGTACCTCAAAAAGAGGTCAAGCCTGAACTGCCAGTGTATAAACCAGGTGAAGACCCGCGTGATTTTACCATCACACGCGAAAATACTGGTTGGCGGGTGAGCGGAGCGGCGATCGAACGCGCGGCGGAAATGACCTACTGGGAGCATTTCGGTTCTGTGCGGCGCTTCCAACGCCTGATGGTTGCGTTAGGTGTCGATAGAGCGCTGCGCGAGCTGGGAATTAAGAACGGCGATACCGTATTTATCCTCGATTACGAACTGGAATGGCAGGATTGATATGACATCCTATCAACGTATTGGAATTTTTGGCGGAACGTTCGACCCTCCACATGTAGGGCACCTGATCTTGGCGGAGGAATGCCGAACGCAGCTTTCTTTAGACCTGCTCTTGTGGGTGGTAACAGACAACCCCCCCCATAAACGCTATACCAATGTCAGCCCCATTCAAGATCGTTTTATGTTGGTAGAAAAAGCCATTCAAGGGAACCCATCCTTCAGAACTTCGCGAGTAGATATCGACCGCCCGGGCCCCCATTTTGCCATTGATACGGTCAACATCCTCAAAGAAGAGTACCCAGGAGCGGAAATGTATTATCTGATGGGTGGTGACTCGCTTCACGATTTGCCAACCTGGAATAAACCGCAGCAATTCATCGATTTATGTGATGGTATAGGTGTGATGCGCCGCCACGCCGACCAGGTGGACCTATCTGCGCTCGAGAAGGTGTTGCACGGGATATCAGAGAAGGTGAAAATCGTTGAAGCACCGATTCTCGAGATTTCTTCTAAACAGATTCGACAACGAATCGCTGAAGGCATGGGCTACCGCTATTACCTGCGCGACGCGGTGTACCAGGCGGTATGCGAGCTGGGATTGTACCGTTAGGCAAAAATGATTTGATGATAAAAAAATTCCGGCGGGTTGTCGCCGGAATTTTGAGTTTCATCCGCCTACTCATGGCGAATCAGGTTAAGGTTCCCGACTGACATATCGATCTCTATTTCAATGAGCGCTCCTGCCGTACCTGATTGGTAGACATTGTCCTTAACCGTCCAGGTGCCAGTGAATTTGGTGTTATTCATTTCGCCATTGACGGTGATGATCGAGCGCACATTCTCAGGTATTACGAGCGTGATATCGCTCATACCGCAGCCCATTTTCACGGCAATGTCGTTGTCGTTTAACCCCGAGAAATCCAGGGTATATCTGCCCACTCCTCCATTGAACTCAATATGGCTGGCGCGGGCGTTACCCAAACCCTCCAGGCGAACCTCAGATGCCCCGGTTTTATAGGAGAACTGCTTGAGGTCCATGGCGTTGGGCTCGTTAAACCTGATGATGGACTTGCTGGCGCCGTCAGTTACCGAAAGAGCAGTGATGGCAAGGCCACCAAGCTCCAGATCACCTTCGTAGGCGCCAGTGGTGAGAGTGAGCTCAATAGGCGTGGAACCAAGTTTGAGATCCCAGGAGTTCTTGTATGTATCAGCAGGGATTGCGACACTGGTAGAGGTAGATTGTTTGATCGTAACAGCATTGCCCTGGCGAGTGACGCCCGGCTCCCAGGAGTCAATATTGTAAGTAATGGTACCTTCGACCAACTTATCGGCACCCCCGCTGAGGTTCAACGACCCTGCTCCCATTTCGATTTTAATACTGGACACCTCTTCAGCGGGAGGGGAGGCTTCACTCACCTCAAACGTTCTTGTCTGTCCGGTTTTCACCTCAGGCACGTTTACCGAAAAAGTGCAGGCTATCAAAGAGAGGGCGAGCGCGAGTAAGATGAGCAATTTGGTTGTTTTCATTTTTCAATCACCTTCATTTCAATAGAATAAAAACGTTTTCATTCCTCGGGGGTAGCAGGCGGTTCTGAGGGGAGATCTTCTTCCGTTGGCTGGATCACGGCTGAGATTACTTTCGCGGCGTATTTGGTTGAACCGAAACGGCTGGTGACCACCGCGCCGAGCCCTATGATGGAAGCGAGGAACCCCAGCACCCATCCCACGCAGGGAATTACACCAGCGAACCCGGTGACCAGGCCGAGCAGCAGCGTGCCAATACCGGCTGAGATAGAAGGATGCCAGGTGTCTTTAAACACTGCAGAAAGGCGGTTGCCAATCTCGTATCCGATGACGATATTGCCAAAGACCACTGCCAGTGCGAAGGCAATGACTGCCAATAACGTCACGGGAATAAGGATAATGGTGATGCTGAGCAATAATAAAATGATAGGAGCCACCACCATAGTGAGCAGGCCAACACCTCCAGTTACAACCGGCTCCCGTACCAATGCGATGGCTGTGTTCTTGAGATTGCGCGGCAGCAGCAGGCCTACCAGTACCGCCAGTATTGCCATCACCAGCGCCTGAAAGGTAGCGGTGAGTATCCTGTTCAATGGGTTTGTTTTAAGATGGAGCGGTGGTTTCAAACCGTTTTCCCTCAGGAAGTCAAAATTTAAAAATCGCGGTGTTTCTTCTGAGATACTGCCGCTTATTTGCGCGGTTGGGGAACGAGAGAGGGTAGCGCCGACCATTGTGAGGCTGCCATTGACCACCGCGCTGTCTTGCAGGTTTACCACACCGCCAATTGAAACAATATCCCCTTCTACTGCGCCATCGATGGTCAACGTCCCACCGATAAGAACGAGGTCACCGTTGATTTTGGAGTCAGCGGCGGTGGAAGCCGTGCCACCGATGATGAGTAGACTGCCCTCGAGCGTTTCATTCTTCTCGAGTGTGAAGTTATTGCCAATAATCACCTGGTCGCCTGAGATAGTGTTACCCGGTTGGGGTTCCTGGGCGTGAACAGGCGAAACGACGAAGGCGAGAAGGAAGAGCAGGATGACCGTTGCGAAGGCGCAGGTTTTTTTCATTGTTTTACCTCTGATTTTCTAAACGCGAGCTTCCACACAGAAAGCCCAAGCGTGAGACTGGCCAGGAGAACCCAGCCGGCGAAAACCAGGCCGCTGATAATGAGCGTGGAAGGGCTGAGATTCTTGTAAGCGTTTGAAATGAAGGAAACCACCTGTTGAAAACCTTCAAGCAGGCCAATGACTGCGGAAATGGCTCCGGCAGCCAGTGAAATAAGCGAAAGCTCGGGGAGGAACACATAAAGAGAAACCAGCACGACTGTGAGGGCGGTAGAAGCAAAAACAATGGCGAGGGTGCGCGCCTGCTTGCGCTCCTGCAGGCGGCGCCGGGCTTCAAACGAAGAAACGAACCTGTGAACGAACCCGGCAGGGGCCGTCTGCTCATGTGCGTTGCGGATGGCCTGCAGCGCTATGCGCAGTGAGCGTGAAAGCTGGGCGCACTGCGGGCAAAGAGCCAGGTGCGCTTCCAGGTCGGCGCGCCGTGTTTCATCAAGGTCTATGTCATCCAGTATCCAACCTTCATAGGGGTAATGGTTCATCATATGATCCTCTTTGCAGCGTTGTTGATTGATTTTTGGTCACGACCTCAGCGAGCTGCCGCCTGGCGCGGTGCAGGCGGCTCTTAACCGCGCTGACTGTTAATGAAAGCATTTGACTGATTTCTTCTTCCGAGCATCCATACCAATATTTTAAAATCACCGCGGCGCGATCAGGCGGGTTTAGCTGGTTGATCATACCATGCAGTGTTTCCTCTTCATCATTGGTGATGACTGTGATCTCGGGGTTGGGCATGTGCGGGTCGCCAAGGTCAAAATCAGGATACTCATCCAGTTCAAAAATCGCGATCTTCTGCTTTCGCTGCTGGTCAATGCAGTAATGCGCCGCGATGGATAACACCCAGGTGCTGAAAGAGCGCTGCGGGTCGTAGCTTTTTATTTTTTGCCAGACGCGCCAGAACGTTTCCTGGGCAGCGTCTTCAGCAGCTGTGCTTTCGCCGAGCATGCGGTAACACAGGTTAAAAACAGGGGTTTGGTAGGTATCAACCAACATGGTGAACGCTTCTTCATCTCCATGGCGGGCTCTCTCGATCCAAATTGGGTCAATCTGCTTCATTGCCATCCCGCTTTATTTTGTTGTCTAGCAAATATACGCAGAGGGGTGAAATAGGTTGCAGCCACATTTTTACTACTTTGCTGCTGGTTGAGCAGGAAGCCTTAGAAGACGATTTCTTCCCTACCAGCAAGCTTTTCTTTGATCTTTTTCACCACGGTATTCAGGTGGCGCGGTTCGTGAACGAAATCCAGGTCATCTGTGCGGATGGTGAGGATCGGGCAGAGATCGAAATTGCTTGTCCAGTCATCGTAATAAGATTCAAGAAGCGCCAGGTAATCGCGGGAAATGGAAGATTCAATGTCGCGCCCGCGCGATTGGATGCGTTTTATCAGGGTATCCACAGGGCATTTGAGGTATATCAGCAGCGAGGGATGAGGTAAGGTGGCGGTGATGAGGTCAAAGACCTTGCGGTAGGTGCCGTAATCGCGTTCGTTGATATTCCCCATGGAATAGAGCGCGCGGGCGAAGATGAAAGCATCTTCATAGATACTGCGGTCAATGATGGCGGAACGCGGGTCATGATACATGTCCAGATGTTGTTGGGCGCGGTGCCCCAGAAAATAGACCTGCAAGTGAAAGGCCCATTCCTTCATATTGGCGTAGAAATCTGGCAGGTATGGGTTGTCGACGACGGATTCGTAGGCAGTGTGCCAGCCGAGGCGTTCACCGATGCGCTCGGTGAGCGAGGTCTTACCGGATCCGATGTTACCCGCGACGAGGATGAGTCTCTTGACCATGCGCGTGCTCCTGTAACCAAGAATACATCTATTATACGGCAAGGCGAGGAAGTCACCGTTACAGGCAGAATCTCAGCCGGAAGGCGAGGGTGAAAAACAGCCGCGCTGGGATTTTATCCGCCTGATACGATGATTGATGGTATCACAAACCGCCGGGCTTGCCGGCGGTTATTTTCTGTGAAAGGAGAAGCTCTCAATCTTCGGTGACAAGAAGGGCGGCGATAAGACCGGTACCGCCGTGAACTGAAAGCCCGGGAGTGAATTCGGCGACAAGAATCTCGTCAGGCATGGGCAGGCTTTCTCGCAGTCGCGATTCGAGGAGGGCGGCATCGGCGAGGTTGTTGACGTGCACGATACCGGCTTTAACGATGGGTTTGCCAGAGGTAGACTTTTCGAAGAGCTCAATCAGGCGGTTCATGGCGGCGCGGTGGGTGCGCACTTTTTCGAGCAAGCCGAGCTTGCCGTCGATCATGGTCATGATGGGGCGAATATCGAGCAAGTTGGCCATTTTCGCTGGAAACTGACCGATGCGACCGCCCATTGCCAAATACTTTAATGTCGTGAGCGAGCCGTAAAGGTGGGAACGCGGTAACAGCTGAAGGGCGGCATCAACCGCTTGCTGGTGCGACGAGCCGGCTTCCAGGGCTTCAGCGGCGGAGAGCGCCATGAAACCCTGCTGTAATGAAAGGCAGGTGGAATCAACCACTGTGATAAGCCTATCGGGGAAGTCTTCGCTGGCGGCAATGGCGGAATCGTAGGTGCGGCTGATCTTGCTGCCCACGGTGATGCAGATAATGGAATCGGCGCCCTCCGCAAAGGCTTTGGCGAAGGCTGATCTAAAGGCAGCGGGAGCAGGGGCGGCGGTAGTGGGCAGGCTGCCAAGCGCGTCAATTTTTTCAAAAAGCTCTTTGTCGTTGATGTTGACACCGGCTTCATAGGTGTCATCGCCAAACTGAATGGTGATGGGCACCTGGTCAATACGATAGCGCGCAGCGACGTCGGCCGGCAGGCTGGAATCGGTATCGGTGATGACTTTGACTTTATGCATGCATACTCCTAAACCACGACCAAATTTTCTTCAGCAGAATGAGCATTCACCTTTATGCATTAACCATCTATTTGCGTTTTCGATTCGCTGAAAACCACTCAATCAGAACTGCATGGTCAACCCTTAAAAACGCAGGCGGTTGGACGATCAAACCCTTGCTGAATAAATCGCATAGACCATAAGCCGCATCATCCAATTTCCCAACGAGCGATGAGGGAGTGATTTTTCTTTGCCGGTCATTTGATCCTTTTAAATCCATCGGGGCGTTTGAAAAAATGCCCCGATCCTTTGTTTCACCGTTTGCTGCAGGTTCTCAGCACTCGCTATAGCCGCAGGCGTAGCACTTTCGGCAGCCTTCTTCGTTGATGACGGCGGCGACGCCGCATTCGGGGCAAAGGTCGCCAATGCGCTGCACAACGGGCGGGCTGGCGGGCGGCTCTTCAACGGGTGGGGTGAGGTCAGTGATATCGTTAATGAGGTATTGCTGCACAACGCCGGGCTTTCCATCGGCTTTGCCCAGGCGGATAGCGCGCTCATCAAGGTATTCCTCGAGCACCTGGGCGACGCCGTCGGGCAGGGAGCGGACGCGGTTCGGGCCAAAACCAAGCGAACGCCCGCCGCCGATGCCCAGCAGCTGGCGGGTGAGGTCGGTGAGGCGCTGAGAGGGCTCAATCGGCGAAGCCAGGCGCAGCACGTAAGAGATGAGGCGGCCGATGGCCTCGCTGACGGCGGCGGTATCAGAGCCGGCTTTGGCGGTGTTGATGAAGACCTCGAAAGGCTGGGCGGCGTCGTTCTCGTTAATGGTAATGAAAGCCTTGCCCAGTGGGGTTTCAATGGAGAAGGTGCGTCCGATCAGAGAACGCGGTCTGGGCTTTTTGGATTCTTGCCACAGTTTAATCTGGTCCGGCATGGCGTCATCAGCGGCAGGGGCTTTTTTACTGGCGGTGGCGTTGGTTTCGAGCACCACCTCTTCGCGCGAACCAGTGACGTAAACGGTGATGCCCTTGCAGTTAAGTTCCCAGGCGCGCAGGTAGGCGGTGGCGACGTCTTCCTCGGTGGCGTTCTCAGGGAAGTTGATGGTCTTGGAGAGCGAATTATCCACAAAAGCCTGCAGCGCGGCCTGCATGCGCACGTGTTCCTCGGCGCTGATATCAGCGCTGACAACAAAGGTGTTCTTGACCATCTCGGGGACAGACTTAATATGCTGGCAGGAGCCATCTTTCATCACCTGGTCGTAGATATCCTGGCGGTCCATCTCGCTGACGCCCGCTTCAAGCAAAGCCTGTTCGAAGGCGGGCGAGGTGTAAGTGAGTTTAAGGTCTTTGCCGTTGTCATTAACGTGGCGGATGTACGCCAGGGCGAAAACCGGTTCACAGCCGTATCCTTCACAACCGGCGACGGTAGCGATGGTGCCGGTGGGAGCCACGGTGGTTTGCGCGGCATTGCGGATACCGTAACGCCGGATACCCTCGCTGATCTCGCTCCAATCAATGGTGGGGCGCCCCCAGTACTGCTGGGTTTCGATGAGTGACACCGGCGGTTGCCAGACAAGGTTTTCGGGGTCGTAGATACTGCCCTTGATAGAGGGGAAGGGGCCGCGCTCTCGCGCCAGTTCGATGCTGGTCTTCATGGCGTGGTAGCGCACAAATTCCATCACCTGGGAGGCGAAATCCTCGGCGGCGGGTGAACCGTAACGCACCCCCACGTGATACATCAGGTCAGCCAGGCCCATGATGCCCAGCCCGATACGGCGGTTGCGCATGGCGGCTTCTTTGAGCTGCGGCACAGCCGGCACGTAAGCGTTGGCGTCAACGACGTCATCCAAGAAGCGGGTTGCCAGCACAGTATTGTCGCGTAGCTTGATCCAATCGACACTGTGGTCGGGGCCAAGGTGCTGGGCGAGGTTAATGGAGCCCAGGCAGCAGTTTTCGTAAGGACCGAGCCACTGCTCTCCGCAGGGGTTAGTGGCTTCCAGCTGGTAAAGGTGGGGGACGGGGTTGGCGCGGTTGGCGGCGTCTAAAAAGAGCAGGCCGGGTTCGCCATTATGATGTGCCTGCTTGACAATGCGCTGAAAGAGGTCGCGCGCGCGAATGGTCTTGTAGATCCGGAAGGGGATGCCCGCATCTTCCGCCTGTTCAAAGGTGCCGATGAACTTTTTCGCGCGCGGGTCTGAAAGGTCAGGAAAGCGCAGGTTCCATTCCACATCGTCTTCCAACGC
>Ga0255343_1006445_pt1 | contig 10424 bp, 10 predicted proteins | sample wastewater_treat_4_FD_192413 | JGI IMG/M metagenome (GOLD analysis project Ga0255343, IMG submission 192413) | Wastewater microbial communities from Lulu Island WWTP, Vancouver, Canada - plant16 | ecosystem: Engineered > WWTP > Wastewater > Unclassified | place: Canada: Vancouver, British...
GCCGTCATGCCGCTGACGCACTTGCGGATATGATAGACGGCAGGATATCGGCAGATGAAGCTCTTGCAATTCTTTCAGACAGTCTGGGCTGTGAGCTGCAAATAAAGAGCCCTGTTCCCAACGCTGCAACGGCTTTTGTGGTATTCTCATCAAGAGAACTTCGCAGAGCCGTCGATGACGGCGACACTGCACTTGCCTGTGATATCGCGGATGTGCTTCAGGCTCTGCCCGAGAATATGTATCTCAGCGACAAAAAAGCTGTTTCAGCTTTCAATAAGACCTATATCCGCAAATTCAATAAGAAGCATATGTCCCGTTTACCCGAGATAGTTTAAGGAGCAGTTCACACTGCTCCTTTTTTGTGCCATTATTTCCCTGTGATTACAAGACCGCATACGGGCAATAATATCCTCGTAATACCTTACGGAGGGATAGTAATGGCATATAATAAAGTAGTCATCGCAGGGATAAACACTTCCGAGCTGACCGTGCTCAAAGAGGACGAGAAGATCAAGCTGCTGAAAGAAATACGCGAAACGGGCAGCAAAGACGCAAGAGACAGGCTCATAAAGGGCAATCTCCGCCTTGTGCTCAGCGTTATACAGCGCTTTACGGGACGGGGCGAGGATATAGACGACCTGTTTCAGATAGGCGTTATAGGTCTCATGAAGGCGATCGACAATTTCGACCTTACCAAGGAGGTGCGCTTCTCCACATACTGCGTCCCTATGATAAGCGGCGAGCTGAGAAGGTATCTCCGCGACAGCAGCCATGTTAAGGTAAGCCGCTCTCTCCGTGACCTTGCATACAAGGCACTTCAGTCAAAGGAGCGCCTTACCTCGAACCTTCAGCGCGAGCCTACCATGGACGAGATAGCCGCTGATATAGGCGAAAAGCGCTCAGATGTGGTCATTGCCCTTGAGAGCATAAGCGATCCCGTTTCGCTGTATGAGCCAGTTTACTCCGACTCAGAAGACAATCTCTATATCATGGACCAGATAAGCGATATGAACGATGTAGAGAGCCGCATGGACGAGCTTACTATCCGCGACGCCATCCGCGGACTCGGACAACGTGAGCAGAATATCCTCTATCTGCGGTTTTTCCGCGGCAAGACACAGATGGAGGTTGCAGGAGAGATCGGCATATCTCAGGCGCAGGTGTCAAGACTTGAAAAGAGCGCGATAAACCGCATCAAAAACAGTATATGAAAAATATTCTCCTCAGGAAGCATTTTTGTGAGTTTTTGCTATTTTTGTATTGATTTTACTTCTATTATGATGTATAATTACATTATATCATTATATCAGGGATCTGAGAGTATGAAAAAGATTTTTTTAAAGCCGCGGCTCTTTGCTGCGCACTTTCACTCTCTGCCTGCGCAAGCAAAAAAGCTGTTTCTGTAACGCCCCCCCGATGGGAGCCTTGACAAGTGCGAGCTGCGCTTTTCATGGTGGGGCGGCGACGACAGACACGAAGCGACTCTGAAAGCCATCGATCTATGGAGCAAAAAGCACCCCGATATCACCGTCACCCCCGAATACGGAGGCTGGGACGGCTGGACGGAAAAGGTCACTGCACAGATGAACAGCGGTACAGAGCCCGATATCATGCAAATAAACTATGACTGGCTCATATCCATGTCCCCTGACGGCAAGGGCTTCTACGACCTTGACTCACTGGGCGGCACTCTCGATCTTTCGGGATTTGACGAGGAAACACTATCCTTCGGACGGGTAGACGGTAAACTCAATGCCGTTACAGTATCCCTCAGCGGACGCGGACTGTTCTACAATTCACAGGCTTACAACGCCATCGGTGCTGCTTATCCACAGACATGGTCAGATCTCATTGCTCTGGGAAAAAGCTTCAGCAGCGAGGACGCCTACCCTATGGATCTGGATATACAGTCGGGCGGCACAGCGTGGTATCTTGCAGTCGTGTACATACAGCAGAAAACAGGCAGACAGTTCATAACCCTTGACGGCGAGCTGGGCTTTACCGAGGAAGATATCCACGAGGACGGCAATGCCGCACTATACCAGTCCCCCGAGTTTATCGGCGGCAATGTGGCAGGTGTTCTGGAATGAGGCAGCGCTGTGGGCAAATATGAAGCGGTTCTTCCAAAGGGAGTCCTCGAATCAGGACCACTCCTTGCAGACGAAAGCGGAAACAACAGCGGCTGGATGATAAAGCCTTCGCTGCTATATGCAGTTTCAGGACACACAAAGCATCCCGATGAGGCTGCTGCCTTTGTGGACTTTCTCCTCAACGACGAAGAATGCGCCGAAATACTTGGTACTACCCGCGGTATCCCTGCGTCACGGAAAGCTCGCAATGCTCTTGAACAAAGCGGCTCGCTTACGGGACTTTCCAAGGAATGTGAGGATATGCTGACCGAGGCTGATACCATCACCATCAGCCCGTATATGGAGCTGACGCGCATGAAGTCATTTTACAATGCAGCTATCGAATCCGTTTCCTACGGCACAGCTGATACCAAGACCGCCGCAGAGCAGATGTACCGCTCTGTCAAAGAATATCTGGAGAAGATAAAAAAATGAAGACCCGAACCTACCGAAATCCCACAGGTGTCAGCAGATATACGGGACTGCTCCTTATATCGCCTTTTATCATAGGCGCGCTGCTGCTGATAGTCTATCCGTTCGTATCATCCTTTATAACAGGACTCACCGACGGAAACAGCTTTGTCGGCTTTGAAAACTACAAACATATCCTGTCAGACGAACAGATACGGAACTCCGCCGCAGTCACGCTGAAGTATGCCCTCATACTTGTGCCGCTGAAGCTGACAGTCTCGCTGGCTGTTGCTCTGCTCCTCAATATGGAGCTGAGGGGGATCGGTATATTCCGCACAGCTTTCTACATACCATCTATACTGGGAGCTAATCTCGCTGTCATCATCATGTGGCAGTATCTTTTCACCTCGGAAGGACTGGTCAATCAGCTCCTTGGAGCAGTCGGACTTTCTCCCGTAAGCTGGTACGGAGACCCGAACGCAGCGCTTTTTATGATAGTGCTGCTGAGGCTCTGGGAATTCGGCTCAACTATGATAATTTTCCTTGCAGCGCTCCGTGATATCCCGAAAGAGCTCTACGAAGCCGCAAGGGTGGACGGCTGCGGGCGGGCAAGGGCGTTTTTCTCCATTACTCTGCCGCAGATAAAGAACGTTATCTTCATAAATCTGGTTCTCCAGACCATTGCTGCCATGCAGGAGTTCAACGCTCCGTACATACTGACCGGCGGAGGTCCTCTGGGAAAGACACGGACTATCGGTATGTACATATATGAGGAGATGTTCACCTACGGCGACGCAGGTACGGCAAATGCACTGTCATGGCTGCTGTTCATGCTTATCGCCCTTATTGTATTTATAATGTACAGGGTAACGGGAACGCTGAGGAGGGACGGTCGATGAAAAAGCTCCTTCTCTATCTGCTCCTCACGTCTGTCGCTGTGCTTATGCTCTATCCCATGCTGTGGCTGCTGGGAGCTTCTTTCAAGACCAACGACGAGATATTCACCTCAGCTTGGTTCATGCCGAAAGGTCTCGACCTGTCAGTTTATAAAAGAGCATGGCAGACCGTGACGCCATACACTATGGGGCGCTATTTCCTGAACACATTCATGATAATAGTGCCTAAGACCGTATTTGCTGTGCTGTCATCGGTCCTGGTGGCATACGGCTTTGCAAGGTTTGATTTCCCGCTGAAGAAACTGTTCTACGGACTGCTCATCTGCGGAATGTTCATGCCTGCCATCGTTACAATTATGCCGATGTACAGCCTCTGGAGCAAACTCAGTCTGCTGGACACATATATCCCGCTCACTCTGCCTGCGCTCTTTGCAGGCGAGGGTATGTTCGTATTCATACTCATTCAGTTTTTCAAGGGGATACCACGGGAATTTGACGAAGCTGCAAGGATAGACGGCTGCGGCACGCTGAAAACACTGTTTCTCGTGCTTGTGCCGTGCATAAAGCCTGCGGTGATCTCGATAGCGGTATTCACCTCCCTCTGGACCATGAACGATTTTCTCGGTCCCCTTATAATGATACAGTCGGTGGAGAAATATCCCCTGTCGCTGGCTCTGAGACTTTCAGTTGACAGCACGGGTCAGGGTTATGAGCTTCGCACCGTTATAGCTATGTCCGTCATCGAACTTATCCCCTCCGTGGCTGTATTCGCACTCGCACAGAAAAAATTTGTCAGCGGTATAACCGCAGGAGGTCTGTCAGGATGACAAAAGCAGACAACATCATTTCAAAATATATAGACTCGTTTATACTGCCGTCTCCTCCGCTTAGCCCTTTGTGGAACCAGGAGAGCATTCTCTACGGTAAGCCGCCTAAGTGGAACTATATCGACAACTGCATGATAACCGCCCTGCTTATGCTTTATGACGTAAGCGGCGACAAAAGGCTGCTTGATTACTCCGTAAAATTTATAGACACATACGTCACCGAGGACGGCACTATCCCCACCATGAACTTCGCCGACTACAATCTCGATAACATAAACGGCGGCAAGAACCTGTTCCGACTCTGGAAGCTCACAGGCGAGGAGCGTTGCCGTCTGGGGTTTGAAAAGCTGTGGTATGAACAGATAGTGCGCCATCCGCGCCTTTCCAGCGGAAGCTTCTGGCACAAGGCTGTATATCAGGACCAGATCTGGCTGGACGGTGCATACATGGTGCTGCCTTTCATGGCTGAGTACGCCAAGCTGCACGATATGCGCGGTGTCACCGAGGACGTTCAGCGTCAGTTCACAGATATCAGAAAGATAATGCGCGATCCCGTTACGGGACTGTATTATCACGGCTATGACGACACCAATACCATGTGCTGGGCAGATAAGATAACAGGACTGTCCCCCGAATTCTGGCTCCGCTCAAACGGATGGCTCTGCGCCGCCCTTGCTGACACCTGCGAAATAGCATCTGACAGCTCCGCTCTGAGACAGCAGCTTGCTTCGCTTCTTCATGATATGTGCAGCTTCTGCACCGATGACGGTATGCTGCTCCAGCTCCCCGCAAGAGCAGAGCTTGAGGGAAACTATCCCGAGACCAGCGGCACCCTCCTGTTTGCCTACTCTGCCCTCAAGGCGGCAAGGCTTGGCATTTGCGGTGATGACATACGCACAGCAGGCAAAAAAGCCTTTAACACCGTCACCGAAAAGTACATCGACAACAGCGGTGATATCCCGTTGCTGAAGAATATCTGCCTTATGGGAGGTCTCGGCGGCGATGCATGCCGTGACGGCTCCGCAGAGTATTATCTCAGCGAAAAAGTCGTGGAAAATGACGGGAAAGGCATAGCTCCCTATATAATGGCTTATACGGAGCTTAAAAGAGTACAGTAATTATACTTTAAGGCTAAAAATTTTGTCACTTTTTGACGAACATACTTGAAAAGTTCACACTTTCGTGATATAATACGAATTGTAGGGATTACTACAAATATCTGCGAAAGGGGGAAATCACCTTGAGTGTACTGTTTTGGGCTATCGCAGTTGTCGCTTTCGTGATCGCGGAGATCGCTACGGTGCAGCTCGTTTCCATTTGGTTCGCGGCAGGCGCCTTCGTTACGCTTCTGCTGAGCTATTTCTATGAGTTGTCCGCATTTGAACAGCTTGGTATATTCATTATATCATCGTCTGTATTCCTGCTGCTGAGCGTACCGCTCATAAAAAAACGCAGGAAAAAGGCAGCTGTTGCAACGAATGCCGAACTTGACGTCGGTAGACACGCCACGGTCATCGAGGAGATAAATGTCGACAAAGGTACAGGTCGTGTCACTCTCAACGGGGTAAACTGGAGTGCCGTTCCTGAGGACGAAAACGCGATAATTCCCGAGGGAGCTATCGTCATCGTCACAAAGGTCATGGGCGCGAAGCTTCGCGTAAGACCTGAGTAAAATTAAACTATCCATAAAATCAATCGGAGGTAATCAAAAATGGATGTATTCGGAATCATAGTATTATTGGTAATCGTTGCTCTTTTATTCGTTATCATCAGGTCCTTCGGGATCGTTCCTCAGGCTCATGTGTTCGTTATCGAGCGTCTGGGCTCATTCCACGCTGAGTGGGAAACAGGACTCCATGTTCTCGTTCCCTTCATCGACAGGATCGCAGGCAAGGTTTCACTGAAGGAAAAAGTAGTAGACTTCAAACCTCAGCCCGTTATCACAAAGGATAACGTTACAATGCAGATAGATACAGTCGTATTCTATCAGGTAACTGACGCCAAGCAGTATATCTACGGCGTTGAAAGACCTCTCGCAGCTATCGAGAACCTTTCAGCTACAACTCTCCGTAACATCATCGGTGAGATGGAACTGGATGCTACTCTCACATCAAGAGACGTTATCAACTCAAAGATCACAGCTATCCTCGATCAGGCTACTGACCGCTGGGGTATCAAGGTAAACCGCGTTGAGCTCAAGAATATCCTGCCTCCTCGTGAGATCCAGGACGCTATGGAAAAGCAGATGAAGGCTGAGCGTGAGCGCCGTGAGAAGATTCTCCAGGCAGAGGGTGACAAGAAGTCACAGATCCTCGTTGCAGAAGGTGAAAAGGAATCTCAGATCCTCCGCGCACAGGCTAAGAAGGAAGCTCAGATACTCGAAGCAGAGGCTGAAAAGCAGGCAATGGTACTGAGAGCTGACGCCGTTAGAGAGCAGAAGATACTTGAGGCTACCGGTGAAGCAAAAGCTATCGAAATGGTTCAGGAAGCACTTGCAGACAGTATCGTTAAGCTGAACAATGCTAATCCTAACGACAGAGTTATCCAGCTCAAGTCACTTGAGTCCTTCGCAAAGGCTGCTGACGGTAAGGCTACAAAGATCATCATCCCAAGCGAGATACAGGGACTTGCAGGTCTGGCAACAAGTCTCAAGGCTATCGTTTCAAACGATAATAACAACGTACAGTAACGTATATCCCCTCACCGTAACGGTGGGGGAATTTTTTAGCTAAAAATTCACCGCCTTACAAAAAAGCCGCAGATAACTGCGGATTTTTTGTGCCTTGATACGATTTTTGAAAAAAGCTGCCGAATTTTGTAAATCCAGCTCTTTTTCTCTTGCATTTCAGCAGCATTTGTTGTATAATATTCAATGCGGAGCTTTAATGTTTTCCGCAGAAAAAAGATATAGATAAATATTTGATTTTAACTGTTCCGCCTGCCTTTAAGCGGTAAAAAAGAAAGATACAGAACAAAAGCAACAAGGCGGTAGAACAATGGTTTTTTCAAGACTTTTCTTTATATATATATTTCTCCCTTTATGCCTGCTGTGCTATGCAGCCGCAAGGGGGATCAAACAAAAAAACACGGTGTTGATACTTTTCTCGCTGGTATTTTATGCATGGGGCGAGCCCGTTTATATTTTCCTGATGCTGCTGACCGCTGTCGTCAACTATACAGCAGGTCTCATTATCGGAAAATATCAGGGCAAGGGGGGCGATACTGCTGCGACTGCTGCGGCTGTTGCATACGACCTTCTTATGCTTGGCATATTCAAATACAGCGGCTTTATCGCAGAAAATATCAACGCCCTTTTTTCATGCTCTATACCCGTTCCCGATATAAGGCTTCCTATCGGTATCAGCTTCTATACCTTCCAGACCATATCCTATATAATCGACTGTCACTGGGAAAAGGTCAAGCCGCAGAAAAGCTTCAAGAACTTCCTGCTGTTCCTTACGCTGTTCCCACAGCTTGTGGCAGGTCCCATTGTAAGATACAGTACCATCGAAAAGGAGATCGAGAGCCGCACCGTTGAGCTCCGAGATATTTCCTACGGCTTCAACCGTATCGCCCTCGGACTTGCAAAGAAGGTCCTTCTTGCGGACCAGCTCAATATCATCTCGGAGAGCTTTCTCGGAAATATCGGCGGCAGCACAGCCTTTGGCGCATGGTACGGAGTCATCGCATACGGAATGCGAATTTATTTCGATTTCTCGGGCTATTCCGATATAGCCATCGGTCTGGGACGAGTTTTCGGCTTCCACTTTGACGAGAACTTCAACCATCCCTTTATATGTAAGGATATCACCGAATTCTGGCAGCGCTGGCACATCTCGCTCAGTACCTTCTTCCGCGACTATGTGCTGTATATCCCTATTTTCGGCAAGCGCAGAAAATACGGCGGACTCTTCCTCGTATGGCTCTGCACAGGTATCTGGCACGGTGCAAGCTGGAACTTCATAATCTGGGGACTCTACTACGGCGTCTTTGTCTTTATCGAAATGAAAATAGGCAAAAAGAAGATGAAGAAGATACCCGTAATCATCAGGCATATTTACAGCAAATTCGTTATATTCATCGGCTTCGGCATATTCTATTTCGAGGATATCGGAAAGCTGGGAACATTTTTCAAGACAGCCTTCGGATTTGGCAAAAACGGCTTTATTGCCGTGCAGGACAGGATATCCCTCATCAACAATATGTACCTGCTCATCATTGCTGTGATATGCTGCTTCCCTATTATCAGCACCATCAAAAAAGTATCGGACAAGCGTTTCGCTTCAAAGGCTGTCATATCATCAACTGCCGCGGTAGCCGCAGCACTTCTTCTGGTCATTACAAGCATTATGCTCGTAGATTCGACCACACACCCATTCCTGTATTACAGATTTTAAAGAGGCAATCAAATGAATGAAGATAATAAAAGCACATCAAAGGACAAAGAAAAAAACAAGTCCGAAGATGTGAACGATAAAGCTGTGCGTCCCGAGCCGGTTATATCCATAGAGGCTTCGGACCGCGAAAACACAGCCATAGATATACCTATCAAGGCTAAAAAGCTGAAAAAGCAGCGCAGAAAGACTGCCCTGAACTCTATTGCTCTTGCCAATATAATCCTTATGGGAGCTATTTTTGCAGGCGGCTTCGTTTACGTTGCACTGCTCCCCCATGAGACAAAAGCCGATGACGAAAACCGTATGCTCACCACATTCCCGGACTTCTCGGCAAAGAGCTATCTGAACGGCAAATACACCGCAGGCATTGCGGACTACTTCGATGATACGGTCCATGACCGCGCTCACATAAAGGAGTTCATCGCCGATAACATTACCCCTCTCAAAGGCAGAAAATACGGTGACGGCGAGGACGGTGCGGAGCTTTACGGCAGCGGATTTATACAGAAGCCTGCCGCTGTTGTCACAACTTCTCCGCCTGTGACCACCACCGCTGGTGTACAGTCTCCTGTCCCTACAGCAGAGACAACTGCTGTCCCCGAAACCACAGCTCCACCTCAGGAGGAAGAACCTGCTCAGGGCGAGCTTACCAACAATATCCTCATCGTAAACAAGCGCGGTGTCACTCTCTATGGCGGCGCATGGGGAGCCGAACAGGAATACGCTTCATTTGTTAATGAATACAAAGAAGCTCTCGGCGGAAAAAACGTCTACTCAATGGTGCTTCCCACCTCAAGTTCATTCTATATCCCCGAGCAGTACAGCAACCTTGCTTACAGTGAGAAGGATGACTTCGACAAGATAGAGGCTTCACTGAAGGGTGTCATCCCCGTTGACGCATACAATATACTCAACGCACACAAAAACGAGCCTATTTACTCCCGAACCGACCACCACTGGCAGCCTCTGGGCGCTTACTACGCAGCACAGGAATTTGCCCTCATGGCAGGTGTTCCCTTTGCTGACCTGTCGGAATATGAAACAGTCACTCTCCCCGGATATGTGGGTACACTCTATATGTACACCCAGAGCGCTACGCTGCTCAATAATCCCGAGGACTTCGTATACTATAAGCCTAAAACTCCCGTTACTGTCACGCAGTACGACACACATTTCCAAAATCCTGTGGCAGCTAACCTCCTCCTTGACCCGGCTCCTATGCCCAATTCCGGCTATTATATGGTATTCGGCTCCGACGAGAGGATAGTCCATGTCAATACAGAGTGCAAAAACGGCAGAAACCTTGTCATCTTCAAGGACAGCTACGGCAACGCCCTGCTGCCCATGCTGACAAGCTCCTTCGAGAACATATATCTCTGCGATATACGTTATTTCGACCTGAACGCCATCGACTTCATCGACAGCGTTGAGGCCACGGATGTGCTTTTTGCCATGTGCTCATTTTCTGCTGTGGGTGCAAACCGCAGCTGCATACACAATAATCTTAACAAATAAGGAGATAAAATGAGAGAACTCAACTTTCCGTTTGACGGCAAGGATATTATTCGAAGAAGGCTTGCTCTGAAAAAGGCTCTGCTTTCCGACGGCACTGTCCGCGTCAAGAAAAAGGTCGCTGTGCTGGGGGGCTCAACGACTAACCACATCGTATCCGCACTGGAGCTTTTTCTGCTGAATTTCGGTATCGAACCCGAATTCTACCAGTCGGAGTACAACAAGTTCTATGAGGACGCAGTTTTCGGTAAT
>Ga0255343_1006447_pt1 | contig 10416 bp, 9 predicted proteins | sample wastewater_treat_4_FD_192413 | JGI IMG/M metagenome (GOLD analysis project Ga0255343, IMG submission 192413) | Wastewater microbial communities from Lulu Island WWTP, Vancouver, Canada - plant16 | ecosystem: Engineered > WWTP > Wastewater > Unclassified | place: Canada: Vancouver, British...
TCTCTCCGGTAAAAGTATTGAGGTGATCTCGACCGACGCGGAAGGGCGGTTGGTATTGGCAGACGGATTAACATATGCCCAACAAAATTTCAGCCCGCAAGCCATCATCGACCTGGCAACCCTTACCGGCGGATGTGCCGTCGCTTACGGGCATGTACGAGCCGGAGTGCTCACAAATAATCAATCTCTTTATCGAGAATTGTTTGAATCGGGGGAAAGGACATGGGAACGCATTTGGCAACTGCCCAATGATGAAGATTATGCCAAGTTGATTAAAGGAAAAGATGCGGATATTAAAAACTCAGGCGGTCGTCTGGCTTCTCCCGTAACCGGGGGAATGTTCCTGAAAGAATTTGTTTCCGATGAGGTCCCATGGGCGCATTTGGATATAGCCGGCGTCGCCGACCTTGATGAAGGAACCGATTATTCCGTCCCCGGTGCCACCGGCTTTGGGGTTCGTCTGTTGATCGATTGGTTATCGAATCGAAATCAGTAAAAAAATCATTTAGCGGTAAAAAAGAGGAGGCGGGTGAATTGATTCCCCGCTTCTTCTTTTTTTTTACTCGATTGATCGAATTATTTTTCCCTCTCTGAAGAGATTTTCAGACATTTTTCAAAACCCTTCATTTTGGCGCGATTCCTGCACGCATAGAAGACATCGGTTAAATATTTCCCGAAAAGTTTTCGGGAAAATAAAGGAAAATCGATAAATGGCATTGATATTGCAACATAGAAATCAAACCCAAATTATTGGGGGACGGAAATAAGAAATTATTATTTCGAAAGAAATGAGGTCATAATCTAATGAAAAAACAAACACTTTCCATCTTATTGGCTCTGGTATTACTCCTGAGCATATCCATATTCCCCGTATTTGCACAGGAATTAAGCGAGGATGAAATCTCCGGTTATTTTGGCGCAATTGAAGACTGGACGACCCAAGATCTCGCTTTAGCCGGTGTGGATTCGGAAGCAGTCGATTTGACTGAATTCGAAGCCAAAAGTGTTGAGAATCCGGTTCCGACGGCTGAATTAACGGACGAAGTAACTGTTGAAGGCGAAAAAGGCGTCGATTTACAGGCAAAATCGATCATTGATTCAATCACTTCACTTTCCGGTGAATTTGTCGGTTGCGGAGACGGAAAAATCAAGATCGAAATCGGTCTGAAACGAACCCCTGACAGCAGCTCGACCGGAATGCCCAATATGATTTTTGTGAAATCGGTTATTGTGACGATTGGTACCACCGATTACGAATTACAGAACTGCAAAACTCAATATGGGGATGCCTGCAGCAAAGTCTATTTGGATGCAAGCGGGAACGCAACTTTAACCGGCTATGTCGAAATTCCAGACATTTTAAATGCAAGTACGATTCCCCTTACTAGCGCTACAATCAACTATTCAAAGACTGCTCATGGGACACCGGACCTTTCGATTACCAGTGCGGATCCGGAATATGTTGCTACACGTACAAAAGATTTATGCGCGACAGAAGGCGTGGACGTGGTTGCGACCAAAGGCATTTATGAACAATGCGGCGGGAAAGCCTCTTTCAAAGCCGATATCGAAGTGCCGGATGAGGACGGACCCGAATGCCTTGTCCCCGCTCAAATCTATGTCGAAGGGACCTCTTACTCGAATTACACCTGCCGATATACACGCTTCGGTTCCGAAGGTTATCCTTTCGGCGGCGATTACTGCACACCGGGCAAAGCCATTCCGGTAAAACCGGGGGACAAGATCCGTTTCGAAGCGATCATCAACGATCTGACCAATCCGGTTGCCGAGACTTCCGGCGGTGCCGATTTGAATGTGAATTGGCGCTTCGGGTATAACCCGGATATGATCAGCGGAGTTATGGAAAGCGTTCCGGGTCCCGCCGAATTATGCGATGCGAAGATTGTCCCGTTGAAACCGTTGGATTCGATGGAAGATGCGAATGATCCGATCGAACCTTCCGGTTGGTATAACACTTATGATAAAGCGGTCGTCGGCTTATATCAAAAATGCGGGAAATTTGCGGTCATGCAAATTCGACTGCGCAATGACGGGGCAAAGACCGGCTTTATTAACCTGCCGGGTTCCGTAGCCGTCAACGGTGGTGCTCCGATCGCCTTTTACTGGCTCTCTTCCGTCGCTCCGCACGGAAATAAGGTCGCTCTCGGCCCGGGCGAAATCGTAACTTTGGTCGGCAGAATCTGGCTCACCAACCTGATCAGTCAGACCAACAGTGACGGAGCAGCCAATGTGGCGGTGAATTTCTCGGATCTGGGATTATATATGACCGGCAGTTTATTCTCGGACAGAGTGAATTGGCGCTGTTACTGATCACGGTCCGTCAAGATCAATCATCATTTTCCGGATGGGAATTCCCATCCGGAATTTTTTTTAATGTCTCGAGTTTCCGGAGTACCGCAGAGAATGAATCTCTTATCTGGAAACATCTTCCTCTTTTCGGTTTCCGAAACGCTCTCGCAGACCTTATGTACCAAATGTTTGACCGTCCTCATGGATTAAGATATAATTCTTTGGCTATTAAAGAAAAAATATGATGGCAGGAGTGGTGGCATGCCGGAATGTGCCGGTTTTTCAAAGCGTTTAGGATAAATTTTTTGAAAAGCCTGAACTGAACCCCGGGGGAACCCATACGCCGATCTCTGCCGTTATTCAAAATTGAAAGGAAAGTAAATGTCAACTAAACGAACTTACCAACCCAAAAAACGACGTCGCCTTCGTGTGCATGGTTTCCGTGAACGGATGGAAACAGCGAGCGGTCGAGATGTTCTGAAGAGACGTCGAGCCCGCGGTCGTCATAATTTGACCGTTTCGATGAATAATCATGTAAAGCGTATTCGCTGGTAGTATTTCAGAAGCATGACTTTTCGCAACAAATTTTTGAACAGAACTATCCACGTATAAGTGGAGCGTTTGCTAAATTGAAACGTAAAAAGCGTCTGAATCGATCAGATGATATCCAAAGGGTGAGACAAAGAGGGAAATCTTTTTCTCACCCTATGGTGGTATTAACCACATTAATGGATCCGAATATCGGTGAATCGAAAATCGGTATTATTGCCACCAAATCCGTGGGGGGAGCCGTATCAAGGAATCGGTCAAAACGCCTGATTCGGGCGGCCATCGAACCTTATACGGATCAAATTAAACCCAACTATCATCTCGTTTTGATAGCCCGCAAACCGATTTTAGAAGCCGATATCGAAAACGTTTCCAAGGCGGTTTACAGTTTGTTGAAAAAAGCCGAAGTTCTGCTGCCTTCTTCGCAATAAAATGATTCACATCGCACAAAAAGATAAAATGATTCGGGCAATTTCCTCTCTTTTCAGAAGGAAAGAAAGCGATTGTTCACAGGATGCTTATGCCGGCGAACCTCGTCTGAGCGAGCTTCCGTTTCGCATTTCAAATTTGCCCCGTTTTTTCTTTTTGATATTAATTCGTATTTATCAAAATACAATATCAAAGTTGCTGCCCGCAAACACCTGCCGATTTTACCCTTCCTGCTCTCATTATGCTTATCAAGCGATTTATAAATACGGAGCATTCAAAGGCGTACCGATGGCAATTTGGCGTGTTCTGCGTTGCAACCCGTTCAACCCCGGCGGATTTGACCCGGTTCCGTAAAGAATCCTCCGATAAGGAAATTCAATGAAGAGAAAAAAACAATTTTTACTGGTATTGCTGATGATCCTCACAACAATGATTCTCAGCGGATGTGCCGGAAATTCGGCGATGAGCAATGCGGTCAGCTGGCCGGGACTGTCAGCCGATGACGAGACGGTTTATGTCGCATACACTTCTTCCGTTCAAGCCGTTTCTAACGGAAAATTGCTCTGGAAATATCCGGCGGAAGCCCAAAACGGGATGATGTTTTTTGCCGCCCCTACGATTTATGACGGGAAAATTTATACCGGAACATATCAAAACGAAGTTCATATTTTGGATCAAAATGACGGAACGCTGATTACCAAGATCACTTTGGAGACCAACAAGAATAAAATCCTTGCCTCTCCGGTAATCGCAGACGACATGCTTTTCATCGCTTCAAATAATGGTTCGGTCTACGCTTACACTTTGGATAACTTAAGCGTTCCCGTCTGGCAAACGAACCTTTCCACCGAAATATGGGTCAGTCCATTCGTGTCAGACGGAAAGGTCTATGTCACAACACTCGATAAACGATTCCTGGTTTTGGATGAAAAAACCGGAACAATCGAGAAAGCACTGTCCATAAGCGGCGCTGTGATGGGGAAATTGGTATTCGCGAATGATCGGATCTATTTCGGAACGTTAGGAAAAGAAGTGGCTTATTTTGATCCGGCTACGGAAGAAATCAAAACGGTGATGCACACCAACGGGGAAATTTGGGCATCGCCGCTGATCATCGATGGCAAGATTATCGTCGCGGACATGTCCGGATACCTTTATTGCAATGAGTCGGAATCCGGGAAATCTATATGGCAGATTAAAGCCGTTTCCACCGACAAAGTGGGATTTATCGCAGATCCGATCCTCCTCCAAAACGGGAATCTTCTGGCGGTCGCGGAAGACGGCAACCTGATGGTTTATGATACGGATGGGAAATCGGTAAACAGTCGTCTGATTAATGGGAAAACAATGAGCTCGCCGGTTGTTATCGGTGAATCATTTGTCGCCGGTTTGATCCCCGGAGATGCACTCTTGAGAAGTTACACATCGGATCTGAAAGAAGATTGGTGGTATATCGAAACAGTCGAATCGACCGCACTTACACCGACCGCGGAAGTCAGCCAAGAAACCGTCACAGAAACACCGGCAAAATAGGAGGGAATGACTATGTGGCAATCTTTTGTAAATATCTTTCTGAATATTTTGCTCTATATCTATAAACTGGTCGGGAATTTTGGGGTCGCGATCATCTTATTTACGGTCCTGATTAAACTGATCACCTATCCGTTGATGCGAAAGCAGATCCAAAGCTCAACCAAAATGATGGAGCTGCAAAAATCTCCCGAATACCTCGAAATGATGGAGAAGTACAAAGGAAATCAGGAGAAACTGGCAGAAGAGCAAATGAAACTTTATAAAAAGTTCGGAGTAAATCCTACCGCTTCCTGCCTGCCGACACTGATTCAGCTTCCGATTATTTTCGCATTATATCAAGCCATTATCGCGGCAATCGTATCGACTCCGTTGGGAATGTTGGATTTGACAAAACGCGCTTTTTCCGGCTTTTTACAAATCGGTGAAATATTCCCGATCAATCCGAATTTCTTGTGGATGAATTTGGGGCAGCCTGAAAGGTTGTACATTCAGGGGATCTCCTTCGGCATACCGGTTTTGGCGATTCTGGTTGTGATCACGACCATTATGCAAACCAAACTGACCGTCCCGCCGACCAATCCGAATGACAAGAACGCAGCCAGCGGAGCCATGATGACCGGTATGATGAATATTTATATGCCGCTTCTGATGGGTTTCATGGCTTACACATTAGCCTCCGGTCTTTCGCTCTATTTCTTGATTTCAAACATTTTTACGATCGTACAATATGGTGTGGAAGGAAAATTAAATTGGAAAGCCTTAAAGTTCGGTAAACCGCAAATGCCGAAATTAGCTACACCGGCCGAAAAACCGGTAACAACTTCCCGTCCCGTTGCCAGTGCCAATCCCAAAAAATCGATGACGCCCAATTTAGCGGAATCGGGGATAGAACCCGCGGAAGAGAAGATTGATTATCGTGAGTTCAAAAACAAGAAAAAACCGAAGAAAAAGTGACGACAGAGTAGATAAGGCAATATAGACTATGGACAATCAAATGGAATTTTCAGCAGGGACTGTGGATGAAGCAATTGAAAAAGGGCTAAAAGCTCTGGGAAAAACACGGGATGAGGTCGATATTGTTGTGATCGATTCGGGAGCAAAAGGGATCTTTGGAATCGGCTCAAGGCCGGCTTCCGTAAGCTTGAAGGTGAAGGAATCGGCAGCCAAAGCTCCGCAATCGGAATCTTCTCAAACCGGCCGAACCGTCAAACCGGAATCCGATAAAATATCGGCAAAAGAAATCAGCGAAGAGCTTCCCGGCGATGTGAATGAAGCGGATACAACCGAAGCGGAATCCGAAAATGAGGAAGAGAAGACCGCCGGCGAAGAGTTGGTTGATGAAACCGCATTGAAAGCCACTGTGACGGTCGTCGAAGACTTAATAGACAAAATGCATATCAAGGCAAGTGTGACCGGACGGATCGGAAAACTTGAAACATCCGGCAATCAGGAAATGATTCTTGTCGATATCAAAGGGGATGATTTATCTTATCTGATCGGTCGCCATTCCGAGACATTGAATGCATTCCAATATATAACAAGTTTAATTGTCGGACGTGAATTGGGCCATTGGGTACCGATGATGATCGACGTGCAAGGATACCGAGAACGACGGGAACGTCAATTACGACAAATGGCTATTCACATGGCTGATCAAGTTACTCGCTCCGGCCGAAGAATTTCTCTCGAACCGATGCCCGGAACGGAAAGAAGAATTATTCATCTCGCATTGCGAGATCGAAATGATATTTATACCGAAAGCGTCGGGGAAGAACCCAATCGAAAAGTGGTCATTTATCCGAAAAACTAATCGGAAGAAAGAGGGGGCTTTTTGAAAAAGCCCCCTCTTTCTTACTCGGCGGGATTTATCCGTTGATAAACTCCCATCACCGCATATCCGTCCACCATAAAGGTCTTCATCACGGCAAAATCCGGAATTTGGTAATCGTTCCCCGGTGTATTTTTATAACTGTAACACAAATAATCGGCATTTTTCATCTGCCAGACCGGTGTAAAGCGCTTTCGAACCGCTTCCGGCATGCGCAATAAGGTAATTTCAGCCGATCCGTAAGTTAAATCACTATTTACCCCGACCCGTATCTCACCCACCTGAACCGCATTGTATAAATATAATAGACAGCTTTTGGACGCTACACCCCAATAATCTCGCGTGAAATCTTCCGCATAATTCTTTCCGATCTCATTAAAATAGACAAAATCCAGCGGATGATTTTTTATCATCCACCATCCTGTATTGGCAAAGGAAAGCAGGCAAAGCGAAAACACGATTCCGTTTTTGATTTTCATTTTTGTTTTGCCGGAGATTTTGAATTCAATCAGATCGTTTAATCCGCACACAGAGATATAAATGAACGGCGCATAAAGGAAATAAGCATGCCGCCAGCCATGATAAATGGTGCCTTTTGAAATAACAATCGCCATGATCGCTATCACAAAAAGCAAAAAGTTCATTATGTCAAATGCAAGCTCAAACCGAGCATCAGAGTCTTTCAGCGATTGAATTTTGAATGGCAGAAATGCCGATCCAATCACAAAAAGCGCCGAATAAAGCACCGGAACGGTAATTCCGATCCAGACCGGCAAATAATACCAGACATCGCGCGGAGCAACAAATCTTCCCATAAATAACTCGGCATCGCCGATTACAGGCTGATCGACCGCTACTTTCAATCCGCCAATAATTTGTTGAAAATCCGATTCCCATAAAAACGGTGTCAAAATAAAAAACCAAACGATAGATGTAATGCAGGTCAGAAAAGTTTGCCGAAGTATTTTTTTTCGGTTTTTCGGATCCGTAATCATATCGAAAATTGCGATTCCGGCAAATGCCGGCAGAAGAATAAATCCGTAAAATCGCGTATTGGCAGCCAATCCGAACGCAAACCCAAACAGGACCAAACCGTATTTTTTCCGATCCAGTTGATAAAAACCGATTCCCAATAAACTGATCAGAAACCAACTTAAAAATAGAATATCCTTGCAGTTATAAAAAGATTCCGCAAATATTCGCGGAGAAAGAACGAGCATAAGCGTCCCGGTCAAAGCAATTAACGGATTCCGGAAACGTTTTTGCAAAAAAAGGTAAAACAGAATGGCAGCCAGAAAAAAATTTAAAAAATTATAAAAGCGCCGAAAATTCAAAAATTCACCGACATCCAATGAGATTCCAGGCAAGTAATTGACAAAAAAAGTCGGTAACATTGCAGCACTGCCATAGATTCGATCTTCATACGTTGCCAGATCGGGAAGTGCGGCAAAATTTCCGTACAACGGGATATTCAATCCGGAGATATCTTCCAACATGGGGATCTTAGAGAAGACATATTTAAGTTGGATCATCCCGGTTTGAATCTCAATTAATTCGTCGGTATATCCTCCGTAATCATCGTGAATAACGATACCGATTCCCAACAACAAAATAAAAAAAACAACCGTAACAATTTTCCAAAAATTTGTAAGGGTTGTTTTCTTTATATTTTTCCAAGCCATAAATGTCAATCTTTTCCAAACGAAGCGACAATACGCAATATATCAAATCCTTCGGCATACTTTCGCTCACAAATCGCCCCGTTCCGAATCAGTGTCGCGCGGGTGATCTCCGGGTCAAAATAATATTTGGATTGATAAGTTTGATAACATCGGAGCGATTCAATCTTGCGGTTAACCTGTTCTTCGGTTACGGAAACCAGAAAACTCGGGAAAAAGCCGTAGCTGCTGCGAATCACATCAAAACCCAAAACCGTTCTTCCTCGAAAAGCCCGCAGTGCCTCTTCCGTTACCGTTTTATGATCCTGATGAACATCGGCGGAAGTATGGACAAACACAATATCCGGCTGAAACTCTCGTTGCAACTTGACCATCTCTTCCAGAATTTCCTGCCGAAAAAAAGGAAACCGGCGGGTTTCATAAGCCAACAACGATACCCGATCCGGCTTTACTCCCAGCGCTGCCATAGCGGCGAAATGTTCATCGGGCAGATTCTTCAGTGCCGGATCTTTTTGATTATCGGAAAGTGTGACGCAGCGTACCTCCGTCTGAGAGGCGATTTGGGCAATGAACGCACCGCAACCCAATTCGATATCATCCGGATGAGCGCCGATAAAGAGAATCCGCTTGCCGTAAAATCTCATTTCGCTCATATTATTTGGTCCCGATAAAACCGCCGACCACTTTGGTCATCACCAATTCTCCGTCCCGTTTGATTCGTTCGTCGGCGACTTTCAAGATCTTTTGCATCATTTTCTCAAATTCATCCGAATTTTCAAACAGGGATGTCCATAACCGGCGATCTTCCGATAAGCTGGCACGCGTATATGCGATGAACGGACCCGGCTGCTTGAAAATCAGAGGGTTTTCAAAGATGTGACTTTCGACTTTCGAAAATGTCTGTGCGATGGCATCATAAATCTCGGTGCTGTAGCGGGAACTTCCGGGCATGGGAGGAATTTCTTTACCGGTTGCCTCACGAATAATGTCGTAGAACACTTTCTTGTTGTCCGGCATCGGTCCGGTGGTAAAAATTCGACCTCCCGGTTTCAGAACACGGTGCATTTCCCGAATAGTAAAAGGAATGTCACTTGCATAATAAATCGCGAAGCAACAGGAAACCAGATCAAAAGTTTGATCGTCAAAAGGAAACCGTTTATCAAAATCCAACGGAATCACTTTGAAAGGGCTGCCCAGTTTTACATTTTCCAGCTCGGCTTGATCCAACAGTTCTTGGTTCACGTCACCGCCGGTGATATCACAGTCACCCTTTAAATATTTATAAAACGAAATACATTGCTTGCCCCCGCCGCAAGCCACATCCAAAATCTTTATTCCGGGTTTCAGATCCAGTGTATCCAACATCCATTGATCAATATCTTTACTGCCGTATTTATTATGGATATCGATCCTGGTCAACAGATCGTTGGTCGTCTCCTGATAATTGATTTTCATTTTTTCTCCCAATTTTCAAATTTAATGAATATTACCCATTTTACCAAATAACGATTTCAAGAAGATTTTCTGATACACCTTTCGGAATCATAGAAAGATACCGGAGAACCCTAACGGCCGTCTCGGTGAATTCAAAAACTCTTCCGGCGCAGCTAACAAACCCGGAACCGTCCGGAAATTTCTCCGGCTCAAGGTTTAATATAAGCGAATCCTTTTTCCTGACGTTCAGCCAGTTCGACCACTCCCGCCGGAACGATGATAACCGCTTCCGGCAGTTCCTCTTTCCGAAATCCGAACTTCCGCAATGCATTGTTACAAGCCGCAAAAAGGACTCCTTCTCCGACCAATTCCACGAACAAATCATTTGTCGACGCCTCTTGAATATAAAATTTGACACCGGCGGAATTCGCGAGTACCTCAATTTCCGCTTCCGGTTCGGCATTTAAAAAATTCCGAACATTTTCCAAAGCGAGTTGCCATTTTTCCGGTTCATCTACATGAAAAATTACTTTCATTTTTTCTCCTTTTGGGAACAAACAATTTTGGTTCGCATCGCCGGCTGCCTTTGGGAACTGCCGATATCCGTCCTTAACTTCAAGGCTATTGAGCTTTTTCGGAATTTTCGTCGACGGC
>Ga0255343_1006459_pt1 | contig 10392 bp, 5 predicted proteins | sample wastewater_treat_4_FD_192413 | JGI IMG/M metagenome (GOLD analysis project Ga0255343, IMG submission 192413) | Wastewater microbial communities from Lulu Island WWTP, Vancouver, Canada - plant16 | ecosystem: Engineered > WWTP > Wastewater > Unclassified | place: Canada: Vancouver, British...
GTTCTCTATGTAACTGAATCCAGGTAGGAATTGCCATTATACGACGTGGATTTGTTTCTCCGGCTTCTGCTTCTACTGGATCAAATTTCAGATATCCGTAATTGTCTTGTCTGCCATAATATTTACATTTTGCGCCGCAATCTGCAGCAAAATAATCAGCTTCCATTAGACGAAGTCTCTGGTTGCCATCACTTAGCCACTTAGTGCCGTAGTCATCACAAGGGCCCTGCCATCTGCTGCCATAGTAATTAGATGAATAAGAAGGCTTGAATTCCCAGAAATAATTGTTACGATGTGTTGCATCAAGAACCGCATCGTCTATTACTCCGTAGCATGCCGGCTCAAAGTTACGAGTTGTGTTTGGAAGTTTATACATGGAGATAAACCTAGCACAACCCGGGATAGTAACTTTAGCATTTCGCCAGTCTTTATCCGGGTCATCGGCTAAAGGCCTGATAACCAAATGCCTTGGATGTAAACACAGCGTTTTAATATTTTTACCAAATGCATATTCATCATCCGGTTCAATTACATATACAGAACCATATAAAGCATTTTCTGCAGTTATATTCGTATCCCATGGTTTGAACGTAAGTTTACGAATTACACCTGCTATCGTAACCGACTGTTCTCTTGGTGTATATGTATATATGCTGACCGAACTATCATCAGTTGCCGAGTCAAACACAGCGAATGGCCCATATTCTACTTCATCCCTATTTCTAGTTAATCCGTAGCTTCCTCCAGTAGGTGTGCCAGATGAAGAATACGCGATGTCTATCGCACCGAAGGTATTCCATCCCTTAGGATACTGGATACCCCATGCTTCAGGAATGTATAAAACGTGCGGAATCATTCTCCATGCGAATACGTACATACCGACCGACACATTAGGTGTTAATTCGTTTCCGAATGTAACTTCTAACGGATACTGTACTTTGTCAATATTGCAATTGTATATCATAAACGGATTACTAAGAAAGAAGTTTCCGATGTGTGTTACGTTTTCGCCAATAGTAACGTGACCGATGGCATCAGCCGTATTATACATAAAGCCATCAGCCAAGCTTATTACAGGTTTACCATTTATTTCATCCGGAATGATGAATTCCTGAGATTCATTATTTTCGTAATTAGAGGCTCTGATACCATCATCAATATGGTCTAATTCAATGCCATCTTCTGTCTCCGTGTAATAAATCGGAATTTCAAGATTCTCATCAATATAATACGAGAAATTTCCTCTGGTCAATTTATGACCATTAACCATAAGCTCAGTAATGCCCCACAGAACCTTGTCATCTGAAGTTGTAGTTTCAGTTTTCGGTGTTTGATCTGGAATACAAACTGCCGGACATGATGGATCGACAATATTTACAACGTCTACACGAATAACTATGACGTCGTTCTTATGAACGTCATCTATGACATGTGCACCATTCATCATATAAGATACGCCACGATAATCCATAACGTTGTATGCATCTTCAATTTCGTGGGTTTCTATTGGAATATTAGTACTGCGTCGAATAATCTGTAATGGAGTTGTAGAAACAACGCCATTTATATCTGCGAATATACGGACTTCAACCATACCAAGAGTATGAATTAATGCTCCGACATTGACGGATATTCCGAGGTCGCAGTCTTCTCCAACGTGAATAGTTTCGTTGAAAATCTCCTGTCTATCATCCGTGTCATAAGAGATATTGCCATCACGCCAGTACTTTACATGTACCATGCTGATAGGGTCAAATTCGATTCTGGAAAGATTAACAAGACGGATTGTACCGTCTTTGAAGTTTATGTTGGCCTTGACGTAATCTCCGACCAATATTTTTATCTTACGAGTAGTAACCGTAAGAGTTGTACCGAATAATGTATACGAATCTCCCTGTGAATATGGATACTGAGCAATGAATATCTTAGTGAATGTCGCGTTATCATCTGATAAAGTGGACAATGATGTATTTGCCGTAGGATATCTTAAAGGAAAATAGTTTCCTATAGTCAGAGTATGAACTCCTTCCGTACATGCGGTTTCAGTCATTGTCATAGATTCTATTGTTCTAGAATATCTACTAGACATAATACCACCTCCAATTATATTAAAGTTCAGATTTGCATAAAATTAGAGAGTGGACTCGTAGCCCACTCTCTAAGAATAATTGATTATTTATAAAACTGCTTTGTGTCAATATCAACACGATAGCCGTCGGATAATTCATTCCATGAATGGAGATCTTCATTGATATAGTTTCCGCTACATTCAATTTCTACATCTTTCCATCCACCAGATTCTATATTGTGTACAGATATATCAGATGATGAATCGTATAATTCGCCATCCTGAATAGCTCCCATGGCTCTTGAACCGATTTCGTCAGATATTACTATCTTTCCGTCACCAGGCTGAGGACCCATCTGGTTATTGCATATCTTACCTTTACAATGTAAATTACGATAATGCTCATATGAGTCGTCACTCTTTTCAAGAGTATGATAACCTAATAGTATCGTACGTCCGCTGACTAACGCTTTTGTTGTAGATATATCTTCAGTTAGAATTCCATGTTCGATTACGGTTGTTTCATAATCTACATAATAAGGATGTGCTGACGAATCGTATCTACGCGATGTTGATGTGACTGTTCTGTTACCAATAGTTCCTCGCGTCTTAAGGAACTTGTTGTCACAGATGTCAATGTTGACGTATGAACCATAAATGATGACATTAGATGTATATACCATTAAGTGAGCCATATTATCACCAGGTTCACGGTAATCATTATCGTTTAATAGGTCGAGGAACTCTTCCTTAGTATATGGTGTAGTAACGTTAACACCAGGACGTACATCCCAGACACAACAGCAACATGTGTTGTTGCGGAATGTAATAGACGAATGCACCGATGGATTTCCGAAGTGATCAGACATATTGAGAAAACCTGGTGAATATGCAAGGTTAGAAGATGTACGACCCTGAGTACCTGCAGTAAGAATGAGGTTGTTTCTGATATCTGCATCTATACAAGAACCGGACAATACTATACCGCCGTTTACACCAGCACGGTTACCACGATATGTTATCGTCTTAATAGTCGTGTTCGTTAACGTAAACTTTGAACCCGATGGCGAAGTTATGTCCCAATCAACCCCGGATACAGTCGATTCTCTTGACGTGTTCGCGAATGACATTGTTGGGTCGTTACGGTATTCAATAGCATTACCATCACATACGAAGTTACAAGCATTAACCGTAACGTTTGATATATTATAGAAACTAGCTCCCATATACGCATCAGCGAAGAATGTAAACACACCTTCACTATAGTTGCGAGTGAGCTCATCCCAATATAGCCATTTACGCTTGAATACGAGTTCATCATAGTCGACCAATTTGTAAATCTTGTTCGATTCGTCGGCACGTATGGTTTCGTATGGTGTCATTTTGTTTACGCTGAATAAGCTACATGCCGCGTTACCTTTCATGAAAGAACATGACTCCATTGATATCGATGCGTCACTAGCTTCGAAATGTCCGAGCGGAGACGCTTGAATCAGATATGATTCTACACGGTCTATGTGTTTATTGGTTGTGTCGAAACTTTCGGCCCTGTAAACCAACTGTGCCGATGAAACGAATGTCGACTTAAATGTACAGTTGCTGAAACTGAGATGTGACATCGAACCGCATGGCGAAATCATCGTAGCCATGCCACCGAATATATTTCCTGAGTATGAAGATGACGAAACTTTTTCTGCATATACTGACGGACTGCAGCATACGAAATACTGGAAGTGTGAAGCAAGCTTTTTCCAATAAGGATGTATGCTGTCTTCAGGCTTGTTGTCATCTCTGAACGATGTGTACGCGTTATCGATAGTTGAATTACGGATATTGAGTGATGGTGTCTCTCTATAGTACAGCCAATCTTCTGCCGGTGCTATGTCGTTAGTATCTACCAATCCATCAAGATTGAAGTCGGCAACTTCAGGACTAAAGTTATAATTGCCTTCCTTAAACTGATCCAGCACTTTAGCAACCCAACGGTCATCGAGAGCTGGTAAATGTGTTATAGCTGTAAGGCATGTAGAGATTGTGCTATTTGTGATATCCATACCACCAGTAGATGAATTGTATATCATATAGAATCCGTAATAAGGGCAGTTGGACAATGGTGATACAGAACGTTTTCCGTTCATACCACATGTACATTCAGCGACCTTAACAAGGATTTTGCCCTTACCATACATGATACCATTACCTACCATCATACCGAAGTTACCCGACTTAATAGTTGATTCACACATACTGCTTAAGAACGTTGTGTCGTAGTCGTAGTCTGCGGAAAAATCGCAACCGATAATATTACATGTGGATACTGATTCATAATATCCGTCGAATGGTCTGCGCCATTTAATATCATCATTTTCATCGTAAAGAAGCCCAGCAAAGTCATAAGGACAATACTGCTCGATAGCAAATGCTAGAGCTAATTCCTGTGCAGCGTTTTCGAATGCGTCATATATGTCAAAGATTTCAGCTTCGTGGTCAACTTCTTTACTGTATCCTTTACAATACTTGTAATCCGTGTTAAAGAAGAATCTAGTATTTGAACAGTTGATATTGGCAGCCTGATACTGTGGACGACGTTCGCTTTCAGATCTGAGTTTTTCAAGAAGCGGCATAGCGTGTACACCGTAGATACCATGTCCCTTAGATATAAGATTGATGTATGATGTCTGAATATCAAGTACACCAGCATAAGTCAAGATAGCTGAGTTCTCATAGCACACATCTGTTTCGAAGTGAACTGGAGTATGCTCAATGTTTGTTCCCTTGATATTAAGGTTACCGCCGATGTTTGAGATGATATTGTGGTTAACAACGTGAATCTCTGAGTCCACAATACTCATAGTTGGGACAAACTCAATGTCTTCTGTTGTGATTTCGTTGAATATGTAACCAAAGTCCTGAGCAGTATTGATATTACGTCTATCGAAGTGAACGTATCGCTTTTTCAGCACATTATCGGTAATTGTAGAAGTGAATCTTCTTGGGTCATTTGTGTTGAAGCATTCAGGTACATTACAGATAAGTGAGTCGAGAGTGCCGGCAATGTGGTGCATCTTATAAAGAGCATATGAACCGGACATTCCGTAATACAGAGTTAAGTTCTTGATAGTACATGTACCAGAGTTAGCAATAAGATGCCAACGGTCTGTAGAAATATCAACAAGGTCAATTGTATCCATTTCGATAGTAGCATTAGCCGAAATATTATCGAGGAACATCGGAGCCGGTACCAGCATAGTAAAGTCCGGAGAATATTCTGTTGTATTTGATGTATCAACGTAGTGAATATTAGATAACTTAACGTATGCTTTGTTGATTGTCTTTAAATCGACCGCATTCTCTGGTGCATCCGGGTCTGGTTCTGGAGCCTGAATCATTGATGCGAATAAGCCTAAATATTCGTTATCAAGACGTAAGTTGTCAAGATAGAACTTAGGAGTTGAACCGACAGCATCAAACTCGAAGAGATAAGCTCTGTATCCAGATTTAGTAGTGCCAACGCCTTCAACTCTTGAAGCCGCAGCATTGATAGTATTTCGGATTGTATCAGATTTGATAACCGCTTTACTGAAGTCCATGTGTACTGTGAAGTATGGGTCAGCATGTTCCGGAGCGATATTGATATAAGAGAAGTAACGTTTTCTATCGTTATCCGGGTCATCATGATAAGTAATACTGTCGTCATGAAGTTTGAACGCACCTGTAACTTCGATAACTACGTCACGAGCATATCCTGCACGGATATGTGCACCGAGTACTTCAATTTCGTCGCCGTACTGGGCATTGTAAAGAATATTCAAAGCATCGTTGATCTTAACAGAGTCATCGATACCATTACATTTGTACTGGATAAAGAGACCCTGGTTAGACGTATCTTCAACTGGAGCTAACGAACAAATAGTTGCACAACCATCTGTGTCATCATCTGTAAGAGTGAAGATTACCATGACTGGTTCTCCAACAGTGAAGTATTCTTCAACGTTTAACTGCTGACGGAATCCGTAAATCTTTTCGAACGGAATCGTTGTAAAATGACCGCTGCCGTTGTCAACAAGAAACATGTCTCCATGGTGGAAATCGGCAGTAGCATTGAATGTCTTAATTATATTACCAGATACCTTTACTGGGTATGTGGTATCATAGCTAAATGTATGGACATGAGTGTCAGGATTGTACTGATGAACCAAGTCCATAGTTCTAGTTAAAATATTTGTCATGGATAACACCTCCCATTAATTATATTAAAGTTCAGCTCGACAAAAAATAAAAGGGTGAGCGGTTTTGCTCACCCTATATAGATATGGGTTAAAATTTGTCTCAATTGTCCTAGAACCATGAGATTATACGATATGTCTAGATGTCTAATGTCTCCGTTATAAATCAGAGTCTTATAGTTCGAGTTTCTTATGGAAAATGAATAGTCTCTATTGAATTCCCGATAAGCACTGATTGGAAGTTCATAATTGACATACCTGTAAATAAACTCTTTACAAGTATTCAACGCCCCAACAGTATCGCCGGTAACAAGTCTATTCAGACATGATACAATGACCACCGGAATAAAGGATTCATATGTTTCCAACAGGGAATCTTTGATTCCCTTAATATCCAGACCCGAACCCTGAGGCGTGTATGTGAACCATAGTTCAAGATACCCCAATCTCAAAAACATAGCGTAGCAATTCTTCTCAATGAATTCTACCCAATTAGATACTTTAGTGTACATCAGTTGTCTATCCACGAAGATGGCATCCTTTTTGATGGATATGACTTCATCACGTTGGATGTCATTATACTCAAACAACTGTTGTCTGAAATGTGCGAATCCTCCAGACAGAGCTTCGTTGATGTCCGGATTATCTCTTAGAAGCAAACCTATCTGAACTTCTCTTGCATACTTAGGTAAGTTATAATAGTACCAATACTGGTCATCGGTTATCTTACCGAGTGACCTTAAGATACTAATGTTTGCCTTTCGTATATCGTATTCGTATATAGGTTCAATCCTAAACGTTTCGTGTATGGTGTAGTTTGATTTCTTCCATAAGTCGTTAGTACAGAGATTCATGCTCCACATCCATCAGACCAAACTGGTCTATTTCAAATGAGTTACATGTAACTCCAACGTTAGGCTTATACAAGTCTATCAGTCGCTTAGCGGCTTCAATGCCATACTCACTGAAGTCGTCAAACTGTGTCATATCAATACATTCAATCTCTTCATCTATATCCGCCATGGCATTGTCTATAAACAAAGACTTTATACCAAAATCTGTCACCAGATACTTGATGAATGATTCCGTAATCATATCCTGTATTTCGTATGAACCCACATACACAATGACAAGCTTGTTTTGAAACAACGCTGACAATACCATTGCCAGTGTACTCATTGCATACGGGTTGTTTATTAGCCAATCACGATACCATCGGTCAAAGTCAGTATTGTCTTCACCTTGATTCGCGAATATCTGATGCAGCTGTTGTGGGTCCATGTAGTTACGAACGTCTAAGGAACGGGCATCAATGATCCCGTTCCTTTCAACGTTTCCGAATACTGGCATGGACATATTTAACTGTAATGCATCAGAGGCACATTTTCTGGATAACCTCTTCGAAAAGATTAGCATGTGGGGCCTCCCTTACACATGGATTGATAGGTTTTCCACCCGCCATCCATTTCCACATATTTTCTGGAGTGCAATCTACAATACCGAACGCTGTTGCTTCTAATGCTAATGCATTGAAGTACGCCGGATTGATTGCGTACGCGTTTCCGGTGTCTCCACCGACGGTTACTCCATAAATCACCTGAATGTAGTACATAAGCTGTGGTACGAACAACTCTGCTGGGCTTGAACCTGGGCAAAGATGTACGTTTAAACCATTCTTCAGACTTCCTACTACAATTGAGATTAAGAAGTTTCTTACCTCAGGTTTCTTAAGATCTTCACAGTACCTTGCATACTGTGCATCCTGAGGCATATCCTGACCAATCACCAATGTGTTTGGTGATGGCAGCAGAATCGCACCAGATACTGTCTGAGGAGCTCCATACTCCGGATTATAATCATCATCCATTATAACCCAAATGTCTCTCGGATCTCCTGTAGGCATAAACTGATAACGTAAGTCTATCATTACTTGTCTCCCTTCTTAGTGCGTGTGCTCTTTTTCTTTGCTGGATACTTTGAAGAAGTTTCAACGCCATCGTCAACTTCAACGTTTTCGATAGGTTCTACCTTCTTTCTTCTTGTTGATTTTGCTGGTTCTCCTTCGCTGTCCTTCTTTGCTGATCTTGAACGGCTCTTGCGAACTGGCTTTGGTGACTCTTCTTCCTGTCCCACCGCTTCTGCTGTCTCTTCCGTTCTCTCTGCTTCGATAAGCTGCTGATGTCCGATGAATCCATCATTAGAATCTACCTCCTTAAATTCTTCTTTGGCTTTTTCTTCAGCTGCGATTTCTGCATTGATTTCTGCTACAAGGTCGTCATCTTTGAGAAGTTCAACCATTGGGTCCTGAACGTCAGCAACGAGTTCTTCCTCTTCAGGTGTTGTGTTTACCGGCTCTTCAGTCTTAGGTTCTTCGATTGTTTCATTCTTAACCGGAGTTGGCTCAGTCTTTTCGAATTTCTTCTTGTCCTTGTTGTTTCTGTTGTCCTTCTTAGGCTTTGCGTTCTTAAGCTTGAAAGCTGTATTGTCATCAAACACAAGCTTAGCCTTTAAACCTTTGAACTGAATGCCTTCAAGGTCATTCTGAATTTCCAGCTTAGGTTCTGATACCTGTGGCACCGGTCTATCCTGATACTTTCTTGTATCGAAGTTTCTTGTTTCTGTTGTTCCATCCACGTTTGTGATATTGAGTTTGAATTTCATTTTTACTCCTCCTAAATATTCATTGGTTGTTGTTGTTACGTTCTGACTCTGCTGTAATTCCGAATAGTTTCTTGCTGCTCCACTAGAAAGTGATGCTGCAGCAAATACTTTGCCACAAGTGTGACATTGTAACCTATTAAATCCCGCATCATAGAAGATGCGTCCGCCACAAGAACACTTAAGGTCTCCTGGACGGATTTGATATACAGTCGGATAGTCTAATAAGACTAATCCGTGTTCAGGTCTTACTCCTAAGTTCCTGAAAGTTTTGGTTCCTACATCTTCGATAATGAAACCTCTCTCATAGAAGTCCATCATTATCATGAAGTGCTGTTCAGCGAATGGAAGCAAGTCTTCTTTACTTCCGATTTCTATAACTCTCTCATGTAAACTGAAGATTCCATCCGGTGTCATATCGAATGTCTTTGATACATGAGGCTTGAGTTTGTCCTGAATAAACATCTCGTTCTCGGCATTCTTTCTACCTGAGTTATATGCTAACTTCACTATTACATTCGGGTCCCATTCAGATGTGAAACACATTCTGTTTGTACCTGAAGCTAAGAAGTGAAGTCCCGCATACTTCTTAAGATATTCTATATAGAACTTCTTTCGTTCTGTTGTAGACTTCATCTTAAAGTCGACATCCTCATCCATCAGATGCTTAAAGTACGCTGCTATCTGTGGTGGAATGTACTGACTAAACTGATACTTAGGACGAAGTGCATCAAACCACTGGTCTGCTGGTTTAGATGCAAATCTTCCATCCTCCAAGTCTTCAATTATCTGGTTATCTATAAACATAGTTTCCTCCGTTAAATTCTGCTAAGATTCAACCATCTCTTATCCTGCTTGCTCCACATAAAATCGTTTCTGAACTGCTCCGGGATATCTTCTTTGTGTTCGAAGTAATCAGGACAGTCATCAATTGTCTTATACTTGCAAGTCTTAGGTTCGAATCCTGGCTGACCGAATCCACCCGGCTTAAGTGTCATACCATCTGCTTCAAATCTACCAGCAAATGGACTCTGACTTAAATCGAATGCTTCAACGATTGTCTTTCCTTTAGATTCAGCATAGGTTCTCATTGCTTCATAGTCTGGAGCTTCTGGAAGAATACCACATGCCTGTTTCTCTTCAACTGTTAATGACTGTTCAACCTCGAATGGAAGATTCAGGATTGAACCGTGGTCACCAATAGTCTTCTTTCTGTCAGTATACATAATTGAGAGTCTATGAGCTTTCTTCATAGCGTCCCAGTTTGGATACTTCTCTTTGATCTTCTCGATGTTATAAGAACCATCAGGATTCAGATGCTCCTGACACCATCTTATTTCATCGTTCTTCTTCTGAATAGCTGCATCATATCCAGGTGTTCCTGGCTGAAGATTCAGCTTCTGAATCATTAAGTCTCCCTCAGTCTTACCGCTCTCGATA
>Ga0255343_1006468_pt1 | contig 10380 bp, 9 predicted proteins | sample wastewater_treat_4_FD_192413 | JGI IMG/M metagenome (GOLD analysis project Ga0255343, IMG submission 192413) | Wastewater microbial communities from Lulu Island WWTP, Vancouver, Canada - plant16 | ecosystem: Engineered > WWTP > Wastewater > Unclassified | place: Canada: Vancouver, British...
ATTTTATACATTCCTTATGCCGGTAAAAGATTCTAAAATCCTGTGTATTGAAACCAAATCAGATGTACTGTATTTTGCCTTGCTGGGCCCATTCCCGATCTTAATCGAATAGGCATTATCCGGAAGAACTGCAAACATATCTTCGTCAGTATAGTCATCGCCCGCACAAAAAATGAAATCATATTCAGTTTCAGCCAGCCATGCTGAAACTGCAGTTCCTTTGCTTGCGGCAATGCTTTTTATTTCAATTATCTTTTTGCCTTCAAAAACTCCGACATCAAGATTTCCGGTCATGCTGAGCAAAGCGTCTTTCAGTTCATGCATTCTAATCTGGGCGAGAGTTTTGTCTGCCTGGCGGTAATGCCAAACGAGAGAGTATTCTTTTTCTTCGATAAATGATCCCGGTGTTCTGTCTACAAATACTTCCATTACAGGTTTGAGTTTGTCTTTCCAGTTTTGTGCCGGAGAACCGTGATTCTGCCATTTGCCTGATTCTTTTTGCGACCAGTTGCCGTGTTCTGCAACAAGAGAAATCTTTAATTCTGCAAACCATTCAGAAAGGGTTTTCTTGTCTCTTCCGCTTATGATAGCGACATGATTGTTTTCATCTTCGCAAAGACTCGTGAGTATTTTCATCAGATTATCCGAAGGCTTTGCCATTTCAGGAAGAGGAAAAAACGGAGAGAGCGTACCGTCGTAATCGAGAAGTATTAATCTGGATTTTGATTTATTATAATTATTTATGATAGTATTTTCGATAGTGCTGCTGAGGCGGTGCATAAGCATTTCCTTCTGTCTGTTTTTTATTTTGTCGAGGGATTTAATAAATTCTGAAGCCCAACGTTTAACCGTATATCGTGAAAGACGGTTTCGCATGAATCTGTTTCTTCTTTCAGCTTCAAAATCGCTCATCGTCAGAGCTTTTTCTATCGAATCGGCAATTTCCGCACGATTCTGAGGATTTATAATAATCGCCTCGCTGAGTTCACATGCGGCTCCGGTCATTTCACTTAGTATCAACACGCCTCTTTTATTTTCTTTTTCTTTTGACGCAACATATTCTTTGGCAACAAGATTCATGCCGTCACGTATCGGAGTTATCAGTGCAATTTCGGATTCATAATAAAGCGCGATAATTTCAGGGAAGGAGAGCGCTCTGAACATGTAATGGATTGGGGTCCATCCGATAGTGCTGTATTGACCGTTTATTCTTCCAACCAGTCCTTCAATCTTGTCTCTCAACCGGATATATTGATCAACTTCGGTTCTGCTTGGTACTGCAAGAATAACAAGAGAAACTTCGCCGATGTATTGGGGATATTTTTCGAGAAATAATGAAAATGCCCGCATCCGGTTTATTATACCTTTTGTGTAGTCAAGTCTGTCGATGGAAAGAATAAGTTTCTTGTTTCCTATTTGTTTTCTTAGCTTTTTAATTTCTGTTTTAACATTTTCATCATCAACTGCGGAGGAATACTTTTCATAATCAATACCCATCGGGAAAGCATCTATTTCAATAATTCTGTTTTCTGCTGTAATAGTGAGAAGATTGTGCTCATATCCCGCGATTCTGTGAACGCTTTCAAAAAAATGACGGACATAATCATATTCATGAAATCCGATTAAGTCCGCTCCCATCATTCCAAGAAGTATTTCCTTTCTCCATGGAAGAAGCCGGATTAGTTCAAAAGACGGAAAAGGTATATGAAGAAAGAAACCGATTTTTGCATTCGGGAGTTTTTCACGTATCATTTGCGGAAGAAGAAGCAATTGGTAGTCGTGAATCCAGATAGTATCATTTTCATCAGCAAGCGATAAAATTTCGCGGCAGAATTTTTCGTTAACTTCTTTATACGCTTCCCAGTGTTTTTGTTCAAATATACAGTTTTTGGGGAAGTAGTGAAAGAGAGGCCATATTGTGCGGTTCGAGAAACCGTAGTAGTAAGCCGAAATTTCATTTTTATCAAGAAATACAGGGTGTGAATTCATTTCTTTCAGTTCGGATTTTATTATGCGTTCTTCACCGGGATTTATCTCTTCCGATGCAATTCCGGGCCATCCGATCCATAGACGGTTATCATAATCGAGAGTGCTGATTCCTGTTGAAAGTCCGCCGGGGCTTGGTGAAAAGGTTAGAGAGTCATTGTCTTTTGCGATGGATAACGGCAGGCGGTTTGAAACTATAATAAGCTTATTCTTATTTTTGTTTTCGATAGGATTCTCCTCTTGAAATATTTTTTTAATGCTAGCTTGTTAAAAACGCCGAGTCAATATTTTTTTATTGCCTGATGAAGTAGTTTCTGCGCTATATTTTAGTAAAGAAGGACGGCTTATGAAAATAGTATCATGGAATGTGAACGGTATACGTTCGATAATAGGAAAGGGTTTTTATGAATTTGTTGAAGAGACTGATCCTGATATTATATGTCTGCAGGAAATAAAAGCAAATGAAGATCAGGTTGAACTTTCTCTTGATAAATATCCGCACAGAATATGGAATTCTGCTGAAAAGAAAGGTTATTCCGGAACAGCGATATTTTCAAAAATTAAACCAGTTTCATTTTCTCTCGGAATTGACGTAGAAGAGCATGATCATGAGGGCAGGGTTATTTCGGCAGAATATGACGGATTCTATCTTGTGAATGTCTATGTGCCCAATTCACAGAGAGGCCTTGAGCGGCTGGATTACCGTTCAAATAAATGGGACGTTGATTTTCTGAAATATCTGAAAAATCTTGAAAAGAAAAAACCTGTAATATTCTGCGGAGATTTGAATGTTGCTCATACGGAGATTGATCTTGCCAATCCGAAGTCAAATGTTAGAAACGCGGGTTTTACCGTCGAAGAACGGGCCGGTTTTGATAGAATTGTTGAATCAGGTTTTGTTGATACATTCAGAATGTTTGAATCCGGCGGAGGGCATTATACGTGGTGGAGCTACATGGGAAGGGCAAGGGAAAAGAACGTAGGTTGGCGTATTGATTATTTTTGTGTATCAGATGCTTTTAAGGATAAAGTTAAAAAATCTTATATACTGCCCAAGGTCATGGGTTCTGACCATGCGCCTGTAGTAATTGAAATATAAAAAAAGCCGTCCTTTGTGGACGGCTTTTTTATGTTACATGTAAATCTGAAAGCTCAAGTCGAACCGTTTGCCTTCTTTGTCTACTGAATCCTTTAAAGGATGCGAATATAAAGTCTTTATAGCCGCGTAGTGGGAATTGATAAAGAAGTTAACACCGAAAGCAAGATGTGAAAGAGTTTCGGTTCCTCCGCCGTTCAATGTATTTTTTCTGTATGAAAAGCGCATAACCGGCTGAACCTGCTGAAAGAAGAGCACGCCCGCCTGACCGTAGAAAGTCAGAAACTCGTCATAAAGAGGAACTAGTAATGTTTCATCATCCGATAATCCCTCTCCCGGGCTGTTCGAACCCATGATTATTCCGCCCTGCATCACAAGGATTGTGCCGCTTGACATGTTGACGTCTACCGCGACATCTGCACTCCATGCGAAATAGTTTTTAAATTTTCCGCTTGATGTCGGATATACTTTATTCTGGAAATCAGCTCCTACTCCGAAAGCGAGAACGTTTCTTTTTCCTAAGTAGTTTTCGCTGTAGAAGTATGATTCATCATCCTCGTTCTCGAGAGCGTTCCAGCTTATACGCCCCGAAAGTCTTGGAGAATCCGAATTATTTCTTCCTTTTGCGTCTTTTGCGTTGCGTGAATATCCGTCAAAAACCCCGAAACGGTATTCTAATGTGCGTGTTCCGATAAGTCCGCGGAGCATTACGCCCGCATCGCGTCCGTTATTTGAATAATTGCTCAGAACTGAAAGATTAGAGTCTTCAGTTGCGCATAAAGTTGTTGCCTGGCTTGATAGATTGAGTCTGGTTATAGGAACTGTAAGCAGACCGGCCATTATCTGAAAACCTCTGTTTACCGTAAGACGCGCGTATGCATCCTGTGTAAAAATGCGGTTTGCACCGTCGGTGTCATTGTCGGTTTCGCTCTTGTCCGAGCTGTTTCCGGCTTTAAGGTCGTCCGTCTGGAAGAAGAAATCAACGTTAGATGCAACCTGTCCGTTAAGAATGATTCGTGATCTTCTTATCTGAAAATCGTAGGAATTCTCGGACTTGAGTTTTCCGTAATTGAAATTTGTCTGAAGAAAATAATGAAGCTGAATCCATCTGTCAGGTCCCAGAGTCAGTCTCGCTTTAGAAACATCCTCCTCAGGAATCTGGTTTGAATATGAATAACTGCTGAAAAATATACTCATCAGAGCAGTAAGCGCTAAAAGATATCTCATCTAATGCCCCCTTGTGAATTTAACGAATTGTTTGAGAATGAACTTATTTTGGCAACTAAAAATTTTAACTCTTACAAAGACTTCTCTTGACAAGGGATAAAACACGGCAAAAGTGAACAAAATCGGAAGGATAAAATGAAAGGACCAATTGGCGTTTTTGATTCGGGTTTCGGCGGACTTACCATTCTCCGTGAAATTCTTGAAACCATGCCTGAATATGATTTTGTTTATATAGGAGATAATGCGCGTGCCCCGTACGGAAACCGTTCTTTCGAGATGATTTATTCATATACGCGGGAATCTGTTATGCGCCTTTTTGAGATGGATTCGCCTCTTGTGATTCTAGCATGCAATACCGCGAGCGCAAGAGCTTTAAGAAATATTCAGCAGATTGATCTTCCTAAAATGAGCGGAACTAAAAGAGTTCTGGGAGTCATTCGTCCGACAGCCGAAATGATAGGAAGCGTTACGAAAACCCGTCATGTGGGTATTCTGGCAACAGCCGGAACTGTTATGTCAAATTCGTATCCGGTAGAAATAAATAAAATATTTCCGGATATCACCGTTACTCAGCAGGCCTGTCCGATTCTCGTTCCTCTTGCTGAGAATGATGAGATTGATAATCCCGGTTGCGATTATTTTGTTAAAAAGTATATCGATGAACTTATATCAAAAGATACATCGATTGACACCGTTCTTCTCGGATGCACTCATTATCCCGTTATGATTGAATCATTCAGGAGATTTATTCCCGAACACATAAAAATTGTTCAGCAGGACAGCATAGTTGCAGCTTCATTGAAGGATTATCTCTCGCGTCACAAAGAGATTGATGAACAATGCTCAAAGAATTCTTCTGTGCGGTATTTTACAACTGATTCCATAGATAATTTCAGTTCGAGAGGAAGAATTTTTCTCGGCAAAGAATTTTCTGCCGAGAAAATAATTATCGGTTAAAATTTAAAGAACTGAATCGTCTCTTTCAGTTTCTCTGCGAGGGTCGCGACATTTTCTGCGGAACCTGCAATTTCTTCGGCTCCTCCGGCGTTCTGCTGAGTGAGCTCATTGATATTTGTGATCGATTTTACGATTTCACCGACCGCATTTTTCTGTTCCGACGTCGAAATTTTCATTTCATCAGTTCTGTTTTTCATTGTGCGCGCTTCGTCGTTGACGATTTTATTGGTTTCGAGCTGTTTCTTCATCGTCTCTTCGAGGGCAGTAATCGTCGAGCTTATGGTTTGTATGTTCGAAATGATTGTGCTTATTGTGCTTACGGTGTTTTCTGCCGCCTGCATTCCTTTTGTGATTTCTGAATTGGTAGTTACAATAAAGTTATCAATCTGTTTAATGCTTGTCGCGGTCTGGTCTGCAAGTTTGCTGACTTCATCCGCAACGACAGCGAATCCTTTGCCCGCGTCGCCTGCTCTTGCCGCTTCGATTGCCGCGTTCAAAGAAAGAAGATTTATCTGTTCGGATATATCGCTGATAATATTTACAATCCCGGTCATTTCTTTTGAGCTTGCGGTAATCTGCGACATGCTCTTGTTGAGATTTCCGATTGTTATTTCACCTTCTTTTGCGTTTGATGAAATTCTGTCGGTTGTTGTAATGGCAACTTTAAGTTTTTCACTCATCAGATTTATTGCATCTGAGAGAACAGTCATTCTCTGGGTGAGTTCTTCGATTGTCTTAAATTGTTCTTCCGCACTTGTGGCGACACTGTCAACTCCGGCACTCATCTGCTCGGTTGTTGCGGTAACTTCTTCTGCGGTTGCCGCCTGGTTCTGCGAAATATCCGAGAATGCTCCGGCGGTTATTGACATTTCGTGGGAACTTGCCGCAAGTTCGCCGGAAATTCCCTGAATATTTCTGATTATTCTTTTGAGATTTTCGGAGAATATAATCATTTTGTATGAAAGCTCTCCGATTTCATCATCAGTGTGTGCGATTATTTTTCTTGAAAGATCGCCCTTGGATATTCCGTCAATAACCAGATCGTAATCCGAAAGAGGGCGCATTTTTCTGTTTATTAGCCATGACGCGAAAAAAGCCGCCGATAAAAGTCCGATTGCCGCGAAAATCAGAATATAAACAGCATATTCAATTACTGATTCTTCAATGTCATCGATATCGAGAATTGTTGCTGTAAACATGTTGTATTTCGTATTTTTAGCAGCTATCATGAGTTTTGTGCGGTCGTTGTAAAAATATTTGATAGGTTTCAGAAGTTCGCCTTCGATAATTTGTTTTGCGAAATCCGTGTCCTTCATGTCTTTGAGTATCATCGATTGATCCGGGTGGGAGACTGTTGTTAACGATGAATCAAAAAGAACAGAGTAGCCGTTGCGGCCGACTATTGCTGCTGAATATATTTTTTCATAGAAAGACTGGGCTTTTATAAGAAAACCTATATTTGCGATAAATTTTCCGTTTTGAACGAAAGGGCAGGTAAAAAGCAGAACATTTTGCCCGGTAAGACTGCATTTAAATACTCCGCTCAGGTGCCGCTTGTTTCCGCTGGAATCAGATGAAAAATTCTTCGAGAAAGCTTTTTTGAGGCCGAGATACTGGTTGTCGCCGTACAGATTTTTTCCTGTAAGAGAAAGATTCGTAGAAGCGAAAACTTCAAGATAATCGTCTGGTGAGAGAATCAGAATTTCGTCATAGATGCCGTATTTTTTTTTATAGTCCTTCATTGTAGCGATGATGTCGCCGTATTTTTTTGAGGCGATTGATTGTGCGGAGCTTTCTTTTTCCGTGATAAAATCGGCGTCATCACCGATTTTATCAATAAAAGATTCGAGCTGTTTGTCTACAAGAACCGAAATGGTTTTCATCTGTTCGGTGTATGAATTTTCAATTGATTTGTACTGAATGTTGAATACGGCAAGTGAAATAACCAGAATCAATAATGATATTGCGCCTATTGAAAGAAAAGACAGTACGTGAGAAATACGGGTTTTGTTTATGTTGAGTTCGGGATCAAGTTTCGAGAAAATGCCTTCATTTATAAAAGGTTCAATCAGTTTTTCGGTGACGATATAATAGACAATGGTTGTAGCAATTGTATTGAAGATCATCACTGAATAGCAGTTAACCTGTTGAAGAAGCGTGGCATTGGCGCTTTTCTGAAGATAAATGATTACAACGGGTGCCAGAATAAGCCATCTGACCATTCCGCTTATTGCGTGGCGCTTCGGAAGTGAAAATGCACATTTGCGCGCTTTGAGATATTCTTCGTCAGATATTTCTTCGCCTTGTTTAAATTTTGTATAATAAGTAACCAGGGGTTTGAGTATTTTGCGGTTAGAAAAAACTGCTATGGTCAGAGCTGTAAAAGAAATACCAGCTACAACACCCAGAAAAGGGGCATAATTTTTGAGGCCTGTTATTTGAATGAAAATAAATGCTGATACGGGAATTAAAATAAAATAGGGAACACCCTGAGTAAAAAGTAAAAATTTTAAATAGAGTTTCCCGATTTTTTTTTGTGTCTCCACTTTCTGCCTCCGAAGAACTATTCATCCGCGAAAATAAAGCGATATTGCGGCATAAATGCCTGTATTTGACAAATTGGTGTTCTGTTTATTTTTATTGATATAATGTCAACTGATACTTCAACTAAATCAGAAATCAAGTCTTAAATTGAAATACGGCAGTTTTTTTTAAACATAATGAGCGGAATGGTTGACTTTGGTGCAATATGTATGACTATTCAGACAATACGGAGGACATATGGCAAGATTCAAATACAGATTGATAAATTTTGTTCTGACATGCATCGTAATTCTGGCTGCCGATCTTTTGATAGTTTTAATCAATAAGAAAGTAATGTCTCTTGGCAAACTCGGAGACCGCCGCCTTATCGTTTTGGCTGGAATGCTTTTAGTTCTCGCGATATTCTATTTTGTGGTGAAATGGGTCAGCCGTTTTTCGGAGTGGTTTGCCGAAAAATTTGTTCACGTGTCCAGAGTATATCTCGGAAGAATGACAGGGCTTTATATATCTGTTGCAGTGCTTCTTCTTCTGATATTCGCGGGATACTATTATGCTTGGTTTGATGTGAACCTTTTCGTAAATCCCGGATTATTGTTTAAATAAATTTCTATGAAATTCGGCGGTATATTTTGAAAATTAAAATTTTGTTTTTCCTGGTTCTGTTTTCTTTTGCTGTGTCGTTGCCGTCTAAAGATCCGGTTGAAGTAATTACGAAAGAAGAAACTTCCGACTGGGCTGAGATTAAAGTCGGAAACCGATGTATTCTTCTGAATAATGTGTGGAATAAGAATGCTGCGAAGGGTAAATATTTTCAGAGAATATTTACCGGTAAATCTGAGGGAAAGGATTTTTTCGGATGGAGCTGGGACTGGAAGGGAACTGACAGAGGCGTTTTCAACATCGATGAGTTTTTTGATTTTATGATAAAAAACAAGATGCTGAAAGCGGATAACTATATCACAAATATCGATATCGGAAATGAAATCTGGTACAGAAGGGGCACTGTGAAAATACGGAAGTATGAAGTGATTGTTCATTAAAGGGTGATGGTATATTCTTTTTTGTTCGAAGTGCTTAGTGAACTTTTGTGAATTTTCAAGTCATTCATTTGAAAATATCATTACGTATTTATTAGCTTTGATCATTATAAATGCAACGTTTTCTGCCGGTCGATTTTATCTCGCGAAAATTGAAAGAAGTGTTATAACTGTTGCAATGATTGTAAAACCTGCTGTCATCATCCACATCATCATTGAAAACCTTTTGTTCACATCATCAAATCTTTTGTTCACATCATCAAATCTTTTGTTCACATCATCAAATCTTTTGTTCACATCATCGAATCTTTTGTCGACTGCGGCGAATCGTTCGTCCATTTGCTTCTGCATGGATTCAAAGCGCTTGTCCATCTGGGTGAATCCGAACTGCATCGTTTCGTTCTGTTTCAGTAGTATTTCGCGCTGACTTCGAAGTTCCTCTTCGATGCGCGTCATGCGTTCGATGAGTTGGATGTCGTACGGGCGAAGCTGAACGACATTACTTTTCGCGCCGAATCGGTCGAAGTTCGATTCGATGTATGAACCGATCTGTTCAAGCTGTTCTTTTGTAAATTCCATTGCCGTACTCATTTCCCACCTCAAAGTATTATCATTTTCGTCTTATGTCAAGGCTTTATATAAGTATATATACGTAATTCAACTGAACATTTTCGCAAAAAAGTTCAAAAAAATGCTGGAAAAATTGTTAATTTCTGCGCGTAAAGTACACTACTTGTTAAGAATATTGATTTGTAATTTAGAGTTCTTTTTTGAGGTAAGTTTGAAGAAGCTGATAACGACATTTTTGATTTTGCCTGTGCTTTGCCTGATCCTTTTTGCTTGCGGCGGAAGCGCGATCGGCGACGCGCAGGAATTTTCACCGAATGAAGCTCCTTCTATTGTTTCCATAAAAGCCGTTAACTTCGACGGAAGCGAAATAACCCAACTTGACATCGAGCCTTATAAGCAGTTTAAGCTCATCGTCGAAGCAAGTGATATAGGTTGTTGGTTCTTATTACTTAGATGATACTGTTGTTTCAAATAATGGAGGTGAAGGTAAAAGCATTGATCAATTAAAAAATAAAGATACATATACTGGTTGGAGTATTAGTTATATCAATACTTTGGAAACAATTTGGTGGATCGATTCTAAACCCTCTAATGCCGAGAACGGCGGTTTTCCTTATCTGCGGGGAATTCCGCCTAAGTAAAACCCCGGTTTTACCGATTTATTTTGTCCTCGTCATTTAGTTGGCGCGTTATGACATCAATGTCCGCGCTGGGTGAGAGTATATTAATACTCCTTGACATGTGTAATTTAAATGGTAACAAATGCTAAAAACATAGCACTAATGATTTCTGAGACTTTTTTGCAATAATTAAAATATCTAAGGAGTACTAATGAAGAACACCACTTCAATCGAGAAGTGCAATTAATTAAAAAATAATGGTTTAGAAAAAGAGGACATCTCCGAAGGTTGTATTGCGAAATAAAGCCAAAGGAGAAGCCTCTTTATGAAGAAGATAGCAAAG
>Ga0255343_1006482_pt1 | contig 10359 bp, 10 predicted proteins | sample wastewater_treat_4_FD_192413 | JGI IMG/M metagenome (GOLD analysis project Ga0255343, IMG submission 192413) | Wastewater microbial communities from Lulu Island WWTP, Vancouver, Canada - plant16 | ecosystem: Engineered > WWTP > Wastewater > Unclassified | place: Canada: Vancouver, British...
CTATCCGAAACGAGATAGACAAGCTGTGTGCGTATGCAGGAAAAAACGAGATAACTTCCGATATCCTGCATAATCTTGTACACAGACAGAGCGATGCTACGTTTTATAAGCTTGCTGACGCTGTGGCAGCCTTCAACAAACGCGCTGCCTTTGACGCTCTTGATGAGCTTATGCAGGACAGGGACAACAGGGGAGCTGTTCTCGGTAATATCACCGCTTCCTTTATAGATATGTACCGTGCTGCCTGTGCAAGGCAGAAGGGAAGACAGATAGCTGATGTCAAGGCTGATTTCGGCTATGTATGGGAGTTCAAGGTCAAGAATGCCTTTCGCGACAGCTCCAGAATGAGCATCAGGAGACTGCGTCAGTGCGTTGAGATACTTCGTGATACCAATATTATGCTGAATTCGGGAAGCTGTGATGAGAAGATCGTACTTGAACAGACCGTCACAAAAATGCTCATGACAAAGAATTAGCGGAGGAGAACATGATTAAGATAGATGAAGCCATAATCGTGGAGGGGAAGTATGACAAGATAAAGCTTTCGTCCATAGTAGATGCAGTTATCATAATAACAAACGGCTTCGGTATTTTCAAAGACACGGAGAAGCTGGAGCTTATCCGCTATTACGCAAGAAAAACAGGGATAATCATACTCACCGACTCTGACGCCGCAGGAAGAAAGATACGCGGCTATATCAAGGGTGCTGTCGGGGACGGAAAGATAACCAATGTTTATATCCCCGATGTTTTCGGCAAGGAAAAACGCAAGGTGAAGCCCTCTTCCGAGGGAAAGCTTGGAGTAGAGGGAATGGACCCGAAGGTGCTGCTGGAAGCTTTCGGAAAGTCGGGCATAACCGCTTCCGAGGGCGGAAAGCGCTCAGATATAACTAAGCTTACCCTTTATGAGCTGGGACTCAGCGGCGGCGAAAACAGCCGTGAGCTCAGGGAAAAGCTCCAGCGCCGTCTCGGACTGCCGAGACAGCTTTCCGCAGGTGCGCTTATAGAGGTCCTTTCCACTATGATTGACAGCGCTGAGCTTGCCCGTATCACAGGTGAGATAAAGGGGGAAAGCAATGGTATATAGCAGCCTTCTTTTCATATACGGTTTTCTGCCCGTTTCGTTAATTCTGTACTATATAACACCGAAAAAATTCCGTGAGATGATGCTTCTTTTTCTCAGTGCCGCCTTCTGCTGCATGATAAGTTTGTATTTCCTCATTTTCATTGCAGTGTTTGCTGCTGTAAATTACATCTTCATGCACCTTATAAGCAGGTCACGCAGGAATGAGAAGCTTTCAGCTGTTCCTCTTGCAGTGGGGATAATAATTGATCTTGTAGCTGTATTTGCGTTCAGGACCGAGTTTTTCACTTGGCTGCACAGAATGATAAGAGCTCCCGAAGGCTTTTATCCCGTGGGAATTTCTTTCTTTGCACTTGGAGCTGTTGGAACTCTCATAGATGTGTACAAGGGCAGGATCAAAGCAGACAGGAACATGGTTCGTTTTGCATTGTACATAATGTTTTTCCCGAGACTGCTTATGGGACCGCTCCTCAGGTACAGAGTTTTCACCAATATTCTGAGCAACAGAAGCGAGAGCCTTTCGGGGATGGGCGTCGGAATGACCATATTTGTAAAGGGACTTGCAAAGAAAGTTATTGCCGCCGATAATCTGTATATGCTTTATACAGCAGCGAGAAGCGGTGATGTCAGCGAGATATCTGCGGTTACAGCATGGCTGGGAGCCGTGGCTTATATCCTGTGCCTGTACTTTGAACTCTCGGGCTTTGCGGATATAGGAACGGGAACAGCCTACCTGTTCGGACTCAAATTCCCACAGAGCTTCAATTATCCCTTATTCAGCATCAGAATGAAGTATTTTGCGGCGCGATGGCAGTCTCAGGTGACTCAGTGGCTGAGAAGATACATAACCAAGCCCATATATGGCGTTTGCAGTAAAAGATTGCTGCGCGAGATCGTGTTCATCATGGGCTGGGGACTTTTCGGTTTCTGGTATACAGTTGATCTCGGCGGTACAGTCTGGGGCATTCTGATCGGAACTGCTGTGATTATCGAGAGCAGGCTCCTCAAAAAGAAGATAATGAATTTTACGGGTATGATATATACCTTTTTCACAGTAGTAATTCTTGGAGTTTTCTTGTCGGGAGACAGTCTCGGCGGCTCTGTGAGATATCTTTTTGCCATGGTGGGCGGCAACGGGATATTGGCTGATGCAGATGGGTTTTACCTTGTAAAAACCTATATTGTACTGCTGCTTGTTACCATGTATGCATCGACCGATCTGTTCAGAAACCTCATGACCCGTACGGGAAGAAACAAGGTCAAGGCAGCTGTCATGGCTGTTTCTCCTGTTCTGGTGCTTGCAATACTTATGCTTTGCACTGCCGTTATTTCGTACAGCGGAAGCTCGGATATGCTTCTGATGAAGCTGTAAGGGGGTGGAGATATGATGAAGCTTACAAGCAGGATAACAGCTCTGCTGACTCTTGCGTTTATAGCAGTTTTCTCGGCAATGACCTTCTTTGGCAGGAAGCGCGATATCTCTCCCGAGGAGAACAGAGTCCTTTCCAAGGCTCCCGAATTGAATGCCGGGGAGCTTTATGACGGAAGAACAGGTGAGAAGCTTGACCGCTATGTTACCGACCATTTTGCAGGACGAAACAGATGGCTTGTGGGAAGCTCTCTCATACAGACGGAGCTCTCCGAGAGCATTGTCAACGGCGTATATGTCAGCGACGACAGACTCATAAGCACCGATGACAAAGGCATCACAGACGCTTCTGCTATGGCAGAGATCTTTGACAGCTTTGCAGAAAACTATGACGGAATGGTTTATTTTGCTGCGATCCCTACCTCAGCAGGCGTTTACGGAGACGTTCTTCCCGGGCATATTGTCAGGCAGACGGAAAGCCAGCAGATAAATGCGCTCTATGACGCTATGGACAGCGATATACGAAAGATCGATGCATATAATATCCTTAAAATGCTCAAGGATAACTATATTTATTACCGAAACGATACTAAATGGACGAGCTACGGGGCATACTGTGTATATAAAACTGTCATACAGAAGCTCGGCTTTCAGCCTAACTCATACGACAAATACAGTATCGAGCACGTTACCGATAATTTCCGTGGCAACCTCTATAACAGGACACTTTCACGCCGCCCCAAGGCGGATTTAATGGATATCTATGAGTATCATAACGGCGCGGAGGTCACCTCGTGCATCGTAGTCCGCAGGGACGGTATAAATGCCGAGGGCCAGATATTCGACAGGGAAAAGCTTGAAACAGGGGATAAGTATTCCATGTATCTCGGTGACTCTGTTCCGATCATGAGGATAACCACATCTGCCAACACGGATAAAAAGCTCCTTGTGATAAAGGATGATTTCGGCGATTGCTTCGTGCCGTTTCTTCTTCAGCATTACAGCGAGATAACGGTAGTCGATCCTTCGGTGATGAGCGGAAAGCTGTCGGACTATGTTAATGCTGACGATTATGGACAGACACTGTTTCTGTTCGGGACAGATTCATTGAGTGACAGGGAAATGATGTTAAAAATCACACCATGAAAGGAATGATATGAATGAAAGCATTAGTTACGGGAGCAACATCCGGTATAGGACAGAGTATTGCAAGAAAGCTTGCAAAAAGAGGCTGGGAGCTCATACTCACAGGCAGGAATGAGGAAGCTCTGAAGGAGATGCAGAAAACTCTCGGCAAGGGCACAGAGATAATCGCTGCCGATCTTGCAAAAAAGGAGGAGGTGTTCAGAGTCTATAAGTTCTGTCAGGGCAAGGAAGTGGATATGCTTGTAAACAATGCAGGCTACGGCCTTTTCGGAAAATTTGACGAGACTGACCTTGAAGACGAGCTGAATATGATAAACGTTAATATCACCGCACTTCATATACTGACAAAGCTTTTTTTACGCGACTTCAAGAAGCAGGACCACGGTACTATACTGAATGTGGCTTCTGCGGCGGGCTTCATGTCAGGACCTCTCATGGCTGCATACTACGCCTCAAAGAACTATGTACTCCGCCTGTCACTGGCGATATATGAGGAGCTTCGCCGTGACAAGTCAAATGTTACCATTACGGTGCTTTGTCCCGGACCTGTTGCTACAAACTTCAATAACCGCGCAGGAGTCAGCTTTTCCGTAAAGCCCATAACTGCGGATTATGCTGCTGAATATGCGCTTCATAAGGCAATGACAGGAAAGTTCTTTGCCGTTCCCGGACTGACCGTAAGACTCGGCACATGGGGAGCACGTTTCGTTCCGCACAAGCTTCTTTCTGCTATCGTATACAATATCCAGCAGGCAAAGAAAACTGCCGACGGAAAGGAAAAGGCACTGAATAAATGAGAGACATAAGCTACAGAGTAGCGCTGGGAGGTATCGTTTCCGCACTTTGTCTGGTAACGATGTTCCTTGCGGGAGTAATCCCTGCGCTTTATCTGCTGCTTCCGGGGATAGCAGGCATACTGCTGATGATAATTGCCGTTGAGGTCAATATACCTTGGGCATTTCTGACGTATCTGTCGGTAAGCCTGCTTTCCCTGTTCATAACCTTCGATAAGGAAGCTGCACTGATATTTATAATGTTCTTCGGACATTATCCCATACTCAGATTCTATATCCAGAAGATACCACTGAAGCTTCTGAGACTGATCGTTAAGCTGATACTGTTCAATGCTTGTATCATCGGATATTTCTATGTTACGGTATATATTTTCGGACTTGATGAGATGCTGGATGAATTCAGCGATTTCGGAAGATACGGCGCATACATAATGCTTGGTATCTGCAACATGATCTTTCTTGTGTATGATCTTGATCTGGACTTTATGTACAGAATATACCAGAAAAGGATAATGCCAAAATTCAAACAAAAAAGATAGACCGCTCCGATTTTCAGTACAATTCGGGACGGTCTTTTTATATGACTTGATTTCTTAATAATTATGTGCTATAATAAAAGCGTAATTTTTTATTTGGAGTGATAACAATGAAGACTATAGCTATAATCGGAGCAATGCCATCAGAACTTGCTGACATAAGAGAGATACTCGGTAAAGCCGAGATAAAGCGTATCTCAGGCTTCGATTTTTACATCAATGAAAGAAACGGCAAAACTGTGGTCAATGCCTGCTGCGGAATAGCAAAGGTAAATGCAGCGCTTTGTACACAGGTAATGATAGATAATTTCCACCCTGACTGTGTGATCAATACGGGTATTGCAGGCGGAATGAACAGTGCAGTAAAGGTCTGCGATATCGTGATCTCAACAGAGGTGCTGCCTCATGATCTGGATCTCCATTTCCTCAAGGATTACCCTCCCTATTGTGCAATATTCAAGGCTGACGACGTGCTTATGGATACTGCTGAAAAGGTGTGCGGAGAATTCGGAGTAAAATCCTTCAGAGGCAGGATCGTTTCGGGAGAAGCATTCATTTCAAGCAATGATGTGAAGAATTCTATTCAGGAAAGATTCGATCCCTATGCCGTTGATATGGAGAGTGCTGCGGTGGGACACTGCTGCTATCTCAATGAGCTTCCCTATGTAAGCGTCCGCTGCATATCAGACAATGCAGATGACGAGGGAGCAATGTCATTTGACGAATTTGAAAAGATTGCAGCAAAGCGTGTTGCGGAGATCGTTCTCCGAATGGCAGAGCTGCTCTGAAAGGAGTAACCTAAAATGAAAAAAATCATCTCACTCATTTCATCTATCGTGCTTGCAGCAGGTATGACTACTGCTCTGGCAGCAAATGCAGAAGAGGAAAAAAAGATAGAGATAGACTACAAGCCTTCATTCTACTTTAAGGCTGAAGAGGGCACAGGCGTTGAGGTACTCAAGTATGGTACCGTATTCGTAAACAAGACTGTTGCAGGAGAAGGTGCAAAGGTATCAGCATCTGTATACTTTAAAGACGATGATAAGTGTGCAGGTCAGGTATTTGCAAAGTGGAACTGTGATAATCCTGATCTTCAGCTTACCGATCTGACAGGACCGTTTGCAAAGGCAGGCAATTGTCCTTTCAAGATCACAGGAATCAATTCGGATGCGGATCTTGTAAACACTATGGATACTTTCCCTGATTTAAATATGCTGATCATCAACTATATGGATACAAATGTAATGAGACCCATGCAACTTGCAGGTTCTGCTTCCGATGATTATCCGCTGGCTTACTTCAGCGCAAAATTCAAGGATGGTGCTGCAGGCGGAAGCTATGATATCAAAATGTATGATGACGGCAAAACATTTCGTACCAATGTTGCACCGAGATTTGTTGATGATCTTTCAATAAGTGTTGATATTTTCCCTGCTGAGGACAGCGAGAGCCTTCGTGTCAATGCTTCTGACAGAAAGCTTGGCGATATAAACAACGACGGAAAGATCGACGCAGTTGATGCTTCGGGAATCCTTGCAGCTTATGCTAAGATATCGTCAAATAAGGATCCCGAGATGACAGCTGACCAGATGGCTGCCGCTGACGTTGACGGCAACAGAAAGGTCGACGCAGTTGACGCCAGCAACGTTCTCGGATATTATGCTTACATTTCGGGAAGCGGTTCAGGCACACTCAACGAATTCGTGAAGAAGTGATAATAAAAAAGCAGCTGTTTATGGACGGCGATAATATCTGAATAAAAGCCATAGTATTTCTGATTTTTTGGTCAGGGGTACTATGGCTTTTTTTAATTGCGGCAGTGTTTTATAATGACACATTTAAATCGGAATTTATATTTGTAGGGAACGCCGCCCTCGGCGTTCCATTGGGCGTGCAATGCATTTCGTGGGACGTCGAGGACGCCGTCCCCTACATTTCCAATTTTTCGCGTATGCGCTAAATTATGATTTACCTGAATAAACACAATGTCCCTGAGCGCCTTTGTAACGCTCAGGGGTAATATCTATATGTTCAACTGTCTTCATAGAAGCTTCTTATAAAAATACGGGAACGCCAAGCGTTCCCGTTTACTTTTATTTTGCAGCAAGGCTGCTGAATGCGTTGTCTACGATCTTCTTCTCGGGAGCCTTTGTGAAGCTGCTCACGATAGGCACAATAATGAGAGATACGATCATTGCGAAAGCACCTGCATTGATAGGTGAGAGAAGATTGAGCGGACAGTTGAGATCGATAACTGCCTGTCTGATGCCGCTGAAAGCTTCGATATTGAGGCTGAAAAGGAGCATATGTACAACACTGATACCAACACCTGTGATAAAGCTTGTCCAGCAGGCAGCCTTTGAAGCCTTCTTCATAAAGAGACCATAGAGGAAAGGTCCGAGGAAAGCGCCCGAGAGAGCTCCCCCATGAGTATGACATAAGTGTAGAAATGGAAGCGTTCTTGTTGCAGGCGATGATAACCGAGATAACGAGGAATACTGCGATGAAAACACGCATGAATGTTACCTGCTTCTTATCGTCGAAGTTCTTAACACGGGGCTTGATAAGGTCATTGGTAAGAGTTGAGCTTGATGTAAGAACAAGTGAAGAGAGTGTGGAGAGCGAAGCGGAGAGAACAAGTACAACTACAAGACCTATAAGCAGATTTGGCAGAGCCTGATGGATGAGTGCAGGAACCATAGTGTCGTAAACAGGCTTGCCGTTGACTGTATCGATGAAGGTTCTGCCTGAGCCGTCTGCACTGTCAAGTGTGCAGTAAAGTCTAACGAAGCCGCCCATGAAGTAAGAGCCGCCTGCTACTACGATAGCGAAGAATGTGGAGATAACAGCGCCCTTTTTGATAGCCTGCTCGTCCTTTATAGCATAGAACTTCTGGACCATCTGAGGGAGTCCCCATGTACCGAGAGAGGTAAGGAGAACAACTCCGAGGAGGTTGATCGGATCGGGCCCGAAGAGGGAACCGAGCGTACCTGTTTCGGTCTTGCTGTCGGAAATATTATTGAGAGCATCAAGTGCAGCCGAGAGACCGTCCTTTTTCTGGACTGTAAGTGCAACGACAGTGCCGATACCGATGAGCATGATGATACCCTGGAAGAAGTCATTGAGAGCAGTAGCCTTGTATCCGCCCAGTGTAACATAGATAGCTGAGAGAACAGCCATAGCGATTATGATGTATGTACCGCCGTTTTCACCAAGGTCGAATACCATGCCGAAAAGTCTTGAAAGACCGTTGTATACGGAAGCGGTATAGGGGATAAGGAAGATGAAAACGATGAGAGCAGAGGCTGTTTTGAGTTTAGTTGAGTCAAATCTGTGCTCAAAGTATTCGGGCATTGTCTTTGCGCCGAGGTGGTTTGTCATAAGACGTGTACGCTTGCCTATGAGGAAGAATGGGATAAGGCTTCCGATGATAGCGTTGCCTATACCTACCCATGTAGCTGATGCACCGTACATCCAGCCGAACTGACCGGCATATCCGATGAAAACAACTGCCGAGAAGTAAGTTGTGCCGTAGGAGAAAGCGGTGAGCCATGAACCTACGCTTCTGCCGCCCAGCATAAAGTCCTCAGTGGACTTTGTCTTGCGTGACATATATAGTCCTATTCCGACCATTATGGCGACGTAAATTCCGAGAATGACGAATGTTGCGGCTTGTGAGCCCATTGATATCAAGACCTTTCTTTTTGATTTACAGTTTTGAATTATAAACTTGTAAAGCTTTAAATGAATAAAGTTGTTAACCGAGACTAATTATACTATATTATTATAATAATGTCAATAGGATTTCAGAAAAAATGCCGCATTATCAATATAAAAACGTTAAGCACATATAACAAAAAAGTATAGATAAGTTCTGCTCATTAATAAGGCAATAATTGACAAGGAACAGATGAAAAAAGCAATTTTTGGTAAGAAAACAATTAAAATACAACATTTTTGCACAATAATTTACTTGAATTAATTCAAATATGGTGATATTATTTGGTTATAAAGCCTAAAAGGCTTTAAATTGCATGATAGGAGGAATAATAATGAACAAACTATTCAAACGAATCGTATCCATTGCCATGTCAGCCTCCATGTGTATGTCAGGTGGGATCGCTGCAGCCCATGCAGAAGATGATCCGTCATGGTCTTTCTTGCCTTTTGAGGAGATCAATACTGACCAAACCAATGTTGAGGGCTGCAGCGGACTCTATGATTACGCTGCATGGAGGAGCAATGAAGCCGATGAGACAAAATTCAGTGTCGGCAGCTTCGGTGTATACAACTGCGAATGGGACCTTACCGACAGCGCCCTGTTCATGACAGGACATTGTTGGTTTGTCAATGATGTGAGACAAATTAAATCAAAAAACTTGACCACATTCAAGGAAAGCCTTGATGTAATCGGAAGGAGACTTCCAATTGAGTGGACGCATAGGGAAATTGTTGTATTTTCTGCTGTGAACAGCTAATTGCTTTTTGAAGTCATCGAAAGAATAGAAAGTGTGAGTAGCATAGAAATATTCGTTATCTTTGCGGTGAGAACGTTCAACTTTGCCGTTATGACGAGGAGTATACGGCTTTATCAGTTTGTGTTCTATGCCACGTTGTTTGAGGCGTGCCTCAAACAACGTGGGCGTGGGCTTCTCAGAGCTACCGAGCCGCTTAGTAAACTCCTGTCCGTTATCAGTTTGAATGCACTCTACCTTGAACTTAAACGCCTTGAGCATATGCTCAAGGAAAACAGCCGAGCTGTAGGAGCTGTGCTCCTCAAAGGCTTCCAAATATCTGAAACGTGAGTATTCATCTATGGCTGTATACTGGTAGAACTTACGCCCCTCGGACTTAGCGTCACCGACTATGCAGGCATCAGGAACGTACTTAACGTCTATCTGAACTCTCTGTCCGGGGTACTGCATCTTCTCATACGGCTTGGGGATATACTTTGGATTTGGCGGCTTAACAGGCTGTAATTCAAGTTTTCTGAGCATTCTCCATAAACTCGGTATCGAACGTGTGTAGCCTTTCTGCCTAAGCTTTACCCAGAACACTACAAGTCCTGTATGCTTGTTCTTCTTACGCATACGCTTTATCAGTTCTATCTCTTCCTCAGTGTGCTGATTCGGATGACTATGAGGACGATGTGAACGGTCTTGAAGCGACTGTAAAGTACCGTCATATCGTTCTTTCCAACGGTATATCGTTGCTCTTCCTACGTTATATCGCCTTGCTGCTGCGGTGACACCTTTTTTCTCTGCATACAAAATTATGGCTTGACGGCGACGGGTTATCTGTGTTATAGTATTCATGGCGGATCAGCTGACCTCCTGTTGCTTTTATTTTTCGCAACTTAACTGTAACACAGGTCTATGCTGCTCCGCTAACTTTTTTTCTTAATTGTCTCATATCTATTGTAATCCTACA
>Ga0255343_1006483_pt1 | contig 10359 bp, 14 predicted proteins | sample wastewater_treat_4_FD_192413 | JGI IMG/M metagenome (GOLD analysis project Ga0255343, IMG submission 192413) | Wastewater microbial communities from Lulu Island WWTP, Vancouver, Canada - plant16 | ecosystem: Engineered > WWTP > Wastewater > Unclassified | place: Canada: Vancouver, British...
TTGATATGCGTTGTTGTGGTGGTTGGCAGGAAGAATTCGCCGACATGCTCATTGATACCTTTGATTTGAAACCAACCATGACCCTTCTTGATGTGGGGGCAGCATTGGGGGCCAATGCTGAAGGACTTCGCAGAAAGAACATGAAGTGTTATGGTGCTGATATTTCTCAGTGGTATGTTGACAACTGCCCATTTCCTTTGATCAAGCCCAAGATGGGTGTAATTGTCAATAACAAGATTCCTTGCAAAAATGATATGTTTGAATTTGTGCTTATGCACCAAACTATTGAACACATTCCAGAAGCCGATATTTATGCTCTTTTGCGAGATATCAAAAGAACCATGAAAAAAATCCACCGGAACCTGGTTATGTTGAAAAAGACCCAACCCACATTTCATGTTTCGAACGAAGTAAGTGGCATCAGATTTTCATCGAATGTGGATTTGAAATCTTGACTGATGATTATGAACCAAGATTACTGACACATAAACTAGCTTATGATAGTCAGTGGGTTAATTTCATGTTGAAGAAATGATTCCAGAAAAGTTCTGTTCTGAAAAGATAATAAGCAGGATTGAATGGGGCGCAAAGCCAAACGCGGTAGGCAAGCCCTATTTCCCCCATGTTCCGAGCAAGGTGATCATACACCACTATGGTTTCCCAGAAGAAAAGCCCAATATGCACATCATGCCCTTGTTCAAAGGGCATGAGAGCATACGGGATTTGCAAAAGGAAGATATTCGCGATCTTGGGTTGATTGATATCAAATTTCACTATATCATCGCTCCAGATGGCGTCATTTATGAAGGTCGGCCTTCGCAGTATATTGGAAAACATACACCTGGCCAGGATAATGGCGGCATTGGGATTCTGGTTTATGGTAATTTTAACGTCGAAATTCCGACTCCAACAATCAGAGAATCATTGGTCTGGTTATTGTTGCACTTGAGATATAAACATGGAATGGATTTACCCAAAGAAGTTTATGGTCACAGGTGCAAAAAACTCACAACATGCCCCGGCCACCATTTATATGCCTACATTCAAAGGTTAAAGCAGGGGCGGGTGTAGATTCCATTTTGATTCTTTTGAGAGCACCAAAGGCCATTTGCAGCTCAATGGGCAGACATTCATTTGGGTCTTTACCAACAGGCAATTCAACTTTGAAAATGGGCATGTTTGGGGCGTAATTAAAAATACTTTCGGCGTGTTTCAAAACAGCCTTTTGGCCAGCTTCAGAGACTTCATCATTATCAAAACAGAAGATTATTTTTTTGAATTTTAAAATCTTCATCATCTGATGACGACTGATATTTGTATTTAGTGTAGAGATCACGTTTTTGTAACCATTTTGAACTAAATACATTAGATCAAATGGGCCTTCGGCCAAGATGCAGTAATCATAATTCTTTATGTTTTCATAGTTGAAAATGAAACTTTCAAACTTTTCATTGTTCAGAAAATATAGATACCGAAGGGTTTTCTGGTTATCTCCGATATATCGGCTATTGAAACCAACTACTTCACCATTATCTGTGTATGGAATGATTATTCTTTCAGCATATTGGCCGGTTGTGCAGTATTTTAAATTGAATTTTCTGATGATTTCATTCGTCAGTTTTCTCTTTTTAAGCAAGTATCTAAGACTATCAATATTTGTCGTGGCCGGAACAAAATCTGTGTTTAAAATTTCAAATGTTTTTGCGAAGTCTGCTGCATTTTCATAGGATAGAATCTGTTCAGCACTGTCTTTGTAAATGGCACCAATCTTCATTTTGACACTATCAAGGGGCGTAACCAGCTTTTCCCATTCGGCATCATCTCCACCAACTATCTTAACCAGTGTTCTGAGATTGCCACCTTTAAGACAACTGAAACATTTCCATTTTCCGGTCTTTGTATTGATTGATGCTGATGCGTGTCGATCATTATGATGCGGATTTATGCACCGAAACTGCAATTCTAGGCCGTTTTTACGTGATTTAAAATCAATTTTCAGTTTTGTTAGAACTTGTTCGACTACTGAAATCATATTTCACCCACATTTGTTTTTGTGCAAATCACTTTTAATCCAGGTCGTGTTTTGGTCAATAGCCCTCTGGCCATAAATATTTTGATTCGTTCACACATACAGTGATATTCAACCAGCCATATTTTTGCAGCAGTTTCATAATCAAATGAATCTGGCAGCATGTCTAGTAGAGTATTTGGCAATTTACGTGCTTCCATCGGATTCACAACTTTATGATTCTGATTATAGTATTCTTTTGCTGCACTTAACCTTTTTGTGCGATTATCTTTGTAAAATTTTCGTTCGATTGCCTTTTGTTTAATCCATATTTTGGCATCGTGTTTAATCTGTCTTGAATCACACAAACAAATATTTCGTTCACATTCGAAGCAGTTATTGCCACATCCATTTATGGTAATTTCGTACGCTCGTTTAATACGAGCGTATGTTTCTTTATCCATTTTGAATCACACTCGCTTATTTAGTTTAAAAGTAAATTATTTTCTGGGTTCCCATTCTTTGAAGAATGGATTTTTTGTGGGGTGAAATACACTTTTCCAAAGACCCACCACAAGAGTATCACCTGGTTGAACTATCAACGTGGCTTCAAACATCATTGGTGTATTTTTATTGTAGGCCATAGAAAATAGACAAGAATTTGATGATTTGTCCTGTTTTATCAACGAGTTGTGGTGTAAGATATATCCTTCGCCAGTTATGGTCGTAATCCAGTATTCGCTTTCATCAAAGTTCATATAGATTGCGTTGAAGTATTTTATTCCAAACTTATCAATAAGAATTTCGCCAGATATGTTAAAAACTCGGTTCACATCACAATTAAAACACATTTCTTCAATTTCTTCTTTTCCCTTATCTTGAAAGAGGAAATATTCTTTGCCCCATTTCTTGATCTGACTATTAGGAATTTGAATGTGTGGCCTAACTAAAAACACGCCTTGATTTGAAAAGCCTGCCTTTGTGTGATGTGAACCGAGTTTGATGACATTGAACAATTTTACACCAGAATAGTTACGAGTTGATTTACCTTACTAACTTTCTTCACAGCGGCATTGATGATTTCACTGGGTACCAACTTGTGAAAATCCCCAAGCTCTCCAAGTTCTTCAAGCAATATAATAGCAGATTTTAAATTTTTATCAAGGTCATTGATCAATTTTTCTGCTTTTGTTGCTGTTTCCTGGTTGGTCTTGTTATTTTCAATGCGCTTTTTGATCTGTTCAGCTTCTGTCAACTTTAGTTTCTGGTTTATTTCCTGACGAGCTTTGCGCTCAGTTTTAGCCAATTCCACATCATCTAACGGAGAATCATCTACCGGAATTTCATTCTTTGACATCTTCACCTGAAGAAGAAAATCTGTGATTTCTTTCAAAAGTGTATTTGTGAAAGTCTTTCTGGAAAGATCATTTCTGGTCACAATGCGTCTCAGAATGTCGATAACGGCATCATAGGAATCAATCTTTTCAGCATATTCTGCCAGAACTTCTACTACACCACCAAGAACATACAGAGGGCATCTGAACTTGCTGTAAAATTCATGAAATTCTGGAATTTTTTTATAGAACGACCACATCTTCAGATAGCTGTAGATCGAAGATTTATTGAGGCCAAAGATAGACACCAATGAATTTGAATCAGTTGGGTCATCTTTTGATACCATTGGGTCTTTGTCGAAATATTCACCAATTGAGATAGTTCTATCCCATTCTGACATTTCAAGACGACCTTCATTGCTACCAAAAGAAATCTTCAGAATTTCTTCATCGCTGAGTCCTTCATACACAATTGCTTTGGCCGGTCTGTTGAGTTGTCTGAGTGCAAGAACACGACCTTCACCAGCAATCAGATAATTTTTACCATCTTTTATAACGACCTGAATTGCTTCAACCTGCCCCTGACTTTCAATTCGATTTTTCAAATCTTCAATATGAGAGCCGTCGCGTCGAGTTTTTCTGATCTGGTATGTCTTGGTATCAAGATTTGTAGGCGATATATCAAACGCGGGGTCGAAACGAATAACCATTGCTGATGTGTTTTCAACTACTGGTGATTCCTTTTCTTTGCTTTTCTTTGGTTTCTCGGCTTTGGGTGCCTTTGGTGCTTTCGGTTCTTTCTTCGGTTTCTCGGCCTTTGTTTCGGCCTTGGCTTCCGGTTTGGGTTCTTCTTTCACTTCTGGCTGTTTTGCGGCTGGTTCTGGTTGTGAGACTGGTTCGTCATCAAGTTCAATATCCAGATCATCCAGATTTTCATCTTTTGTCTGGGTGGCCGCAGCAGTTGCTTTTTCAAGATGTTCGGCATCTTCATCCACAACCTGTGATTGCTGTTCAACTTCTTCATCCAGATCAAGGTCGTCAATTTCCAGATTATCATCTGTGATTTCGGCAGATTCTTCTGTCGGTGCCGTGGGTTCTTTGTTTTCGATTTCTTCATCCAGATCAAGGTCGTCAAGGTCGAGATCGTCAAGGTCGGTCATTTGGTGTATGCCTTTCTTCAAGTAGAATTTTGAGAAATTTCTGGCGTTCATCTTCGGTGATGTCGGCCAGTCTGATACGATTTAACATTCCCTGTTCGTATGCATTATTGCCTTGGTAGTATCTGACGATAAAGTCAGAAGCAATCATATTCAGTGCCTGATGTGGCTTAATGTCATACTGTAAACAGAAATCATAAAATCTCTGGGGAATTAAAAGCTTTTCAACGTGGTCAACCAATTCAACACAGCCATGCCCAAACTTATCAACCCCAAGGTACCAACGAATGTTTTTTTCAATAGATTCGTAGTCTACTGGTGTTGTTGTTTTTGGACTGTTACCCATTGACTGGTACCTTTTCCTGAATTAAGTTTCTGACATCGGTTTCGCAAAGCAAAATCTTTTTTCCAGATGGTAGAGAAAATGCTTTCAGACACCCCTTTTCAATATAATTTCTGATTGTGTTTGGATGCACACTCAGAATAATCGCAGCCTGATTAATTGTGATCAATGGCTGCTCATTGACATTGTTTTCATTTTGTTCCATAAAATTTCTCCTTTTGATGACATTTTATAACAAATTGTTATATTTTGTCAAATACTTTAATTTTTTTGAAAAATCGAGATAAATTTTGCGAAACCATACACATTTTCCATTTTCATTAACATTGATATTTTCATTAACCGTTACATTCAGAATGTTAATGTTAATGGACACGTTTCGAATTTTCAAAACCATACGAAACTCATGCTTTTGAAAATAATAACCTATGGTTTATAATATTCGAAACCTATGGTTTTGGGGTTTCAAACAAAATTTGGTATAATATTCATATTTATTCATATTTATTCACATAAATTTAATGCTTGACATTTTTCAATATCAATAATATAATACAAAACACTTAGGAGATTATTATTATGAAACTTAAAGTTAAAAGAGATGTTATGGTTGCAGCAATGGGAAGAAAATTCCTAGGTCAGAAAGATTTGGCGCAGATAACTGGACTGAGTTTGCAAACAATTTCAGATATTGTTCGTGATAAACGAATGATAAATATGAAAACTGCAAAAATTATCTGTGAATGTTTGGAGCTGTCATTTGAAGATTTGATTATTGTGGAGTTTTGATATGAAACCACGATCAGGTGTTATATATGAAACATGGCTAAGGATTTATGAAATTATCGCCACAGAACGTAAGCAAAAAGATACACCTGCCTTTAAGGTCGCGGTTGCTATGTTTTCATATGCTATTGGCGATACAGAACGAGGTGATCAGATTTCAGAAGAATTGGAACCAATTTGGGGTGCTCTTTTGACAAATGTGAAAGATTTGGCCGAAATAAATTTAAGTAAACGACAGGGTGGTGCTATTGGTGGAAGGCCGATCAACTATTCAAAAAATATTTTAAAGTTTTGCAAAAAGCACTTTCACAAAAAATATATAAATGATGAAGTTTTTAAAGCATTAGAACGATGGTTTGTGTATCTTTCAGAAAATAACCAAGCAACAAATCTTCAGGTTCTTGAAAGCACAATTGAGAAATTTTCTCAAAATGTTGATACACAGGAACGATTGTTGGAAATCATTGATTTGAATATTAAACAAAATAACACAATCGTCGATTTTGATATTTTTGATCTTGAGTGTGGTATGTAAACCTATGATATTGGACTACTACAATAACCAGATTTTGATCACAGAAGAAGCTGGTGAAAACTTCATTAAAATCCAAGAGAGTTGTGATTTTAATCTATGTGTTCGCCTGAGAAATAAACAATTTCAGGTGCCATATGTTTCTCTACCCATCCTACAAAGAACACTGAAAGAGATTGGATATCCTGTGACGTTTACAGATGCTTTAAAAGACCATCACAGAAAATTTTTGGCACATCGGGAATTTTTAACATCTTTAAAAGAAAATACATATGATTTAAACGACCCACAGATTGCCGAAATTGTTGCCTTTATCAAAAAGAATGAAGATGAAATAAAAGCTCGTTGTAAGAGTTTTAAAGGCTTTTATGGCAATCAGATTGATACTATCATCTATGGTGTCATCGGTGAAAGAATCGTCATCGGTAATGACATTGGAACCGGCAAGACATTGACATCCATTATGATTGCCAAATTCCTTATGGAGCGGCGTAATGCGGGCCGCACACTCATTCTATTACCAGCATCACTGGCAACAAACTTTTATCATGACTACAATAAATACTTCAATGATAAAGAAATGATGATCATCTCGTCTGAAACAAAGAAGAAGCGAGATTCATTGTACCAGACATTCAAAACAACACCTCGATTGAAATTTCTGATTACAAACTATGAAAAATGCAACTTCGATTTTGAATGTCTGAGAACTCTGAAATTTGATGTCCTGATTGTGGATGAGTTTCATAAAATGAAGAACTTCAGAGAAGCCAAGCGTTCTGCCAACTTTTTCAAAATGGTTAAAGAAAACTGGCATCCAAAGTATCGTTATCCTATGTCTGGAACTCCAATCGAAAATCGTCTATTTGATATCTACCCAATATTCAAACTACTTGATGATGGTATGATCTTGGGTGGTGAGAAATTCTTTGATAGTAACTTCATAGAATATCAAGAACAATCATTCAGAGTCTATTTAAGCCCCAAGAGGTATCACCTTGTAACAAAACTGGTGCCAGTGGGTTTCAAACATCATTCTTTTGTTAAGAAGCTGATTGCACCATATGTCATCAAGAAGAAATTGGAACTTCCTGCTGGTCTTTATAAATATGATGTGAGGATTGAACCAAGCAAGGAATTCCTTGAAAAATATGAAGAAGTTAAACGAACAGCAATAAATTGTTCTGCGAAGTATGCAGCCGTCAGACAATTTTTGTGTGATACGGAAAGATATGGATATCCAGACAATCCCAAGTTTGATGAACTTGAAAATATCATTTCCCAGACAGATAGTAAGATTGTGATATTTTCCTTTTTCAAATGTAGTATTGGTGCCATTGCCAAGTGGTTAAGAGAGCGTGGTTATGGGTGTATTACCTGTATGGGTGGAGATGGCACAGATGCATTGGATGTGGTTAATAAATTCAAAGCCGACCCTTCTTTGCGCTGCCTTATCACGACAGATAAGATTAATTTTGGTCACAATATTCAAGAGGCCAAGATAATCGTTGAGTGGGAAAAGCCAATTAAACCAACGACATCAATGCAGCGAATTGGTCGGTGTTATCGTTCTGGCCAGGAGAATGATGTCCATGCCTATAGTTTTGTTGTGAATAAAACTGTAGAAGAAATCATTTATGATCAAATACAGATAAAGAAGGAAGTTATTGAAAAGGTTGTAGATGAGCTTTCTAACGGCACTTCCGACAATGAACTTAATGCTATGCTGCAACAGATCGAAAAAGATGTTCTGGTGCGCTTCATGTCATCCTAAAATATTTTTGTTGCATTTTGTTATGTATTGTGATAAAATGTTAATGAAAGCGAGGTTCTATGTCGGTTAAATTCATTATTGGTGATTACAAGGTTAAGCCTACTGACATTGTAATTAACAACTTTCACCCGATGGTTGTTAAAAGGAAAAAGCTCAATGATCATCAGGGAAACATAGTTCTTTATGCTGAGTCTCTTGGTTTGACCAAGAAAGACATCGAGTTTATCATGAAGAATTGCACAGAGAAGGTCATTGTAGTTTGTGAAACCAAGTGTGCTCTGAATGGTGTCAGAAAACACAAAGATGCCAAGATTGAGTATAGTGAAGGTTACTCCGAAGCTGCAAGCCCATTTGATGTGGCCAAGCTGATTGTTACCTGCAAAGACCGCAATTATGTACATGAATTTTTGAAATACAATAAAGTTCAGATGTATATGGTTGTCAAAACACTGGTTTCCAACTATATGTATCTGAAACCATCGAATCAGAAAGCCATTGCGTGGCTTGATAGCAATCTCTACAATGTGAGTCCAGAATTTCTCTGGGCCTATGCTGCCAGACAAATCAGCGCAGAAGGTCACATTAAGTTCATGAAATGGCACTGGCCAAAGAAAAAGAAAGATGATGAAGATGAGTAATTTTATTCACGAAAGGATAAACGAAAATGCTTTTTGAAAAGTACAGACCTCAGAATTACAAAGATACCGTTGGCAGACAGAGCCACATTGATCAACTCAAACAGATGGTGGCTGGTGGTGAAGCCATTCCTCATCTGCTTTTCTACGGCCCTCCTGGAACTGGCAAGACCACATTTGCAAAAGTCGTCGCCAATGAAGTTCTTGGTGATCGTTGCAAAAACAACTTTTTCGAATTCAATGCATCTTCTGATCGTGGTATTGATTTTATCCGAAATGATATCACCGAGATTGCGAAACGCCGACCATTTGGTGCGCCTTACAAAATCATTCTGATGGATGAATCTGACTACATTACACCAGAAGCACAGGCTTGTTTCCGTCGTATTCTTGAAGAATATCAGAGAACGACCAGGTTCATCTTCACAGCCAATTTCCCCTACAAACTCATTCCAGCCCTTCATTCTCGCTTTGTGTCAATGGAATTTCCTATCATTGATGTGAAAACCATTGCACAGCGGCTCAAATACATTGCCACAAAAGAAGGCATGTCACTGGAAGATAAGAAGTTGATTGCGATTGCGAAAGAATCAAATGGTGATTTGCGCAAAGCTATTAACATGCTTCAGGGTGGCACACCTGAGTCTGATGTTGCTGCCAAATTTGAAAGCCTTACGCTGGCCGCTCTTTCAAAAATGAGCCGCGATGAACGAATCCTTTTGGCATATGCAGGTGATGCTGATCAAATCTTCGCCAAAGTCTGGGAAATGGTTCAGCGGGAAAAGGCATGGGAACATCTGGATATCCTGGCAAACTGCAATCACAAGATGAATATGAGCATCCACAAAACTCTTTTCCTTGCAACAATGCTTGACAAAATGGGGAGTTGAGGCAACAAACATCGTGGCCAGAAAGAAAAAGAAGATTCTGACACTATCAGAAGCACTCTGTGCAAAGTGTTTAGAGTGTTCTGGTGGTGTTAAATCTGAGGTAGAATTCTGTTGTGTTCTGGATTGTCCATTGTGGCCATTCAGAAATGGTGGTCAAAAAGAGCTTCCTGTAAAAAAGGAAGTCTGGGATGAAACTATTGAAATTGAGGAATAATCTTGGAAACTATCAAAGTAATGCGTGCATGGGATAAAGGCAGAAACAAGATTGCTTATGTCTATCGTGATGCAGAAACTGGAAATACAAAGCTTGGCGAAACCAAGTTTGAAAACTGGTTTTATGTCAAAACACCTGATTATGAGCAACACAAGGCACTCTTTTTAAAGTTCAAAGAAGAACGAACTGTAATCAAATATGAATTGGTTGGAAAGTATGTCAAAGTATTCTATGAAAGCGTTCATAATGACGAACTTCTGAACCGGGACATGGAATGGGTGTGGGAATATAAGAACTTCAACTTTAATAAGATGCTTGAAAAGTTGAAGATGCTTGGTGTTCAGACGTACGAGGCCGATGTCAAATCCTATAAACGATGGATGTTGAGTGACCATGTTGAAATTGAGCGTGATTATAAAGTGGTGTACTATGACATTGAAACCGATGATCGTCATGCTGATGGACTGACACCAGGTAAATATCGAATCCTATCAATTGCGTTCAAGTATTCAGATAGCAACAATGCTGATGGTAAGATGGTCTGGATTGTAACGGAAGAAGATACAGACGAAGCTGAAAAGGAAATGCTTGAAAAGGCCGCAAAGGTCATTAATCACTTTGATGTCATAGTCTCTTTCAATGGTCAGAACTTCGATGGCCCATATATCAAATCAAGATTTGCCAGA
>Ga0255343_1006485_pt1 | contig 10357 bp, 10 predicted proteins | sample wastewater_treat_4_FD_192413 | JGI IMG/M metagenome (GOLD analysis project Ga0255343, IMG submission 192413) | Wastewater microbial communities from Lulu Island WWTP, Vancouver, Canada - plant16 | ecosystem: Engineered > WWTP > Wastewater > Unclassified | place: Canada: Vancouver, British...
ACAGTTGTAAAGAAAATGATCTATACAATACGATCTTTGATAAAGAAAAATGAAATGTTTGATCCTAATTATTGCGCAATGTAATGAAAAAATCTTTATTCCTCTTGATTTTTCTCATAATAGGACTACCCCCCCTTAAAAAGGGGGGCTATGTGTGGCCTAAATCCCCCCTTGCTTACTGAGTTCTCCGTAACAAGTAAGGGGTAGAACTTTACAAACCCCACAATACTGTGGCAGACTTTCTAAACTTTTAGGTTTGATTTTGGATTAATGATTAGTATATAATATATGCTCACAAAATAGCATTATTATTTTTTTGAAAGCATAAATATATGAAAAAAAACTGATATAAAGAACTATTACCAGACCAAACATTAGGAGAAAAACTAATCAAAAAATGATTTTGGTTATATCTTTTTTCGTTTTTAATCGCGCCTACAGGATATATTATCAAAGTAATAATCTCAAACACGGTATCGATAGCTGATGTTGGAGTACTTTATAGTATCATTTGACTGATAACAATCATAAATGTGTATAATGATCTAGGTCTCACAGAAAGTTTACAATATTTCCTACCTAGATACTGGATAAAAAAACAATACAATTATATCAAAACATCAATATTCTTAAGCTTAGGTGTTCAAATGTTTACTTGACTCATCATTGCTGGGATATTATGGTTTTGAGCACCGTGGCTGGCTACTAATTATTTCCAAAGTCCCAGTGCTGTAGTAATTTTAAGATATTTTTGTTTATATTTCTTGTGAATAAATGTGTTTGATATTTTAGTAAGTATTTTTTATGCATTTCAAAATACCTTAGCACAAAAATCTATTGAATTCATTAGAATGATAAGTGTTGTTTGATTTACTTTATTTTTCTTTTTTTCAGGTAGGACTAGCATAGAACGGTACAGTCTAAACTGGATATTAGGCTTAGCTATATGAATAATAGTTGGACTAATAATCTTTTTTGTAAAATATAAAAAAAGCCTTTTTCAATGAAAAGTAGTCTTTGAAAAAAACATGCTCAAAGAGTATATCAAATATGCCTTCTGGTGTTTCCTAGGATTAAATGCTCTATACTTATTTTGACAAATTATACAACAACTGGTAATTCTAATTTTGTGACCAGAAGCTGCTTGATTTTATACCAACTTTTTGAGCTTATATTGAATATCAGCTGTAATAATCTGACCAATAATATGACTCGTGTTTCCTATGGTTTCAGAACTAATCACCAAAAAAGATACAAAAAAATTACAAACATTATTTAACTTTTTTTATACCTATTTTTCAGTATTTGCATTTTTTTTAGCTATATTTTTAATGGCATTATGACCAGAAGTAGCTTTAGTTTTGTTTGGGAAAAAATTCATTCTATCATGAAAAATGGTGATCTTGTGAGCACTTTTTACAATCGCAAATGTGTTTGTGGGTTTCAATTTTTCTGTTTTAGCATGATTGTGAAAGATCAAAGAAAGAGTAGAAATACTTTTCACAACGGTATTAATAACGGTCGTATTATCGGTTATATGAATGTATAGTTTATGAGTTTATGGGGCCGTTCTCACATTATGAATAGGAGAAACGATACTCTTTATTTTAAGTTTTAAATTGGTTTATAAAGACATAAAATTTGGAGTAAACTGGAGATTTATAATTAAAAATATATGTATAGGATTATTGTTGTGAATAATTTTATGGATGATAAAGTCAAAGATATTCGTTAATAATGATTCAATGAGATTGTTTAATTTATGGAGACTGATTTTAATAGGACTAGGATTTTTTGTTGTATTTGGATTGTTTAATTTCAAAAAAGCGCTTGTATTGAAATGAGAAATAAAGAAGTTGAGAAATTAGCAAATGAGCTGAAATAAAAAAACAGTAAAATTATTTGCTTTTTTTGAAATATGTTCAATATATAATCATATATGATTATATTCTAAACACAAAGTATAAAAATAACATCATTATTAAAAATGAAAAAAACTATCATTTTTTTGGGAAAAACAAAACTGAACTGCTTACAAATTGTAGCCAGTTAAAATTGATGGCTCAAGACAACAGAAAATCTAATCCTGGTAATTTGTCACGGTTTTAAAATAAGATACAAACAAAAAGATTTGCATTTATATTATATTTAAATATAATATAAACGATTTATATTCTATTTAAATATAATATGGCAAGTATACAAATTATAGAAAGTTTAAAAAAAATTTATGAAAATCTGTTACAAAATACAAATAATGACTTTTGTAGAGATAGAGAAAACAGAATAAATCCAAGCAAGTACGGACCTATAGTACTAGTTTGAGAAAGATGAGTAGGAAAAACTTATTTACTTTTGCAGAAACTGAAAAAACAAAAGAAAAAGAGCTTTTATTTTGCTGCTGACAACCCCCTTGTACAATGAATTTCACTTTTTGATTTAGTTTCAAAGCTTTATTTTGATTATGGAATTAGGTATCTAGTAATAGATGAAATTAATAAATGAGAAGATTGGATGGGAAATTTAAAGGCAATTATTGATAGTTTTGTTGATTTAGAATTGATCGTTTCTGGTTCTTCCTCTCTAGATCTATACAAAGGAACTTCAGATTTACAAAGAAGGATATATAAAATAGATTTATTCCCTTTAAATTTTGTGGAATATTTGGAATACGAACAAAAGGTACAACTCCCCTTATATTCATTTGAAGAAATCATTGATAATCATAAAGAAATATCTTATGATTTAGCAACAAAATTTGATAAAAAAGATTTTGAAAATTATTTATGCTATTGATTTTATCCTTATTTTAAAAATAAAAAAGAAATTTACCATAATCTTCTACTTAATAACTTAAAAAAAACAATTTTAGAGGATTTACCAACTTTTATGAATTTACAAACCTCATCTTTAGCTAAAATAGAAAAATTATTTTATTTCATTGCTAAAAATCATCCATCAGAATTAAATTATAAATCACTAGCTGAAAAAATAGGTATCCCAAAAGAATTATTGGAAAATATTGTTTACTACTTGGATCAAATAGGGGTTGTAAATATTGCTATCAGAACAAATAAACTTACTGATATTATTAGAAAAGAATTTAAAATATTTTTATGAAATCCAAATATGTATTATGCATACAAGAGTAGCGACAATATATGAACTATGAGAGAAAGTTTTGTATTACATGCTTTGAAAAAGATAAGCAAATCTCAAGTTGTTAATGAAAACATTATTCTGCCTCAATACTGAGATATTATTTATAAACATAAATGAGAGCATTATCTTTTTGAGGTGTGATGAAAAAATAAAACGAGTAAACAGATTAAAGATATAAGAAACTCATTCATCGTTGTTGATGATTTGATTTGATCAGATAATAGGATTCCTTTGCGATTATTTGGGTTGGTAAAATAAAATAGAAATAAGAGATGAGTTTTGAGAAAAAACTTACACTAGTAATAGTGTGTATATATTAAAATATTAAAATATTAAATAATCTATTTGTTTTTTGTTTACATATCATTATATACTTATTGTGGTAGTTTTTAACCAATATTTAAATATAATAAATTAAAAACATGGATATAGAATCTTATTTTCAAGAATCTGCTGATGTAAAGATGGATTTTATTCAGCATAATTCTGAAGAATTACAAGAAGTGATTTGAGTAATTTATGATGCAATCAAAAATAATCATCAGATTTTTATTTGTTGAAATGGTTGAAGTGCTGCTGATGCTCAACATATCGCAGCAGAGTTTACTGGGAGATATAAGACTGAAAGACAATCTTTACCAGCGATAGCATTAACTACAGACACTTCTGCTTTGACAGCTATTTGAAATGATTATGGGTTTGATCAAGTGTTTTCTAGACAATTAGAATGATTAGGGAAAAAGTGAGATGTATTAATATGAATTTCTACAAGCTGAAATTCAGAGAATATAGTTAAAGCAGTAGAAATGGCAAAAACTCAATGAATTAAAACAGTAGGATTATTATGAAAATCTGGAGGGAAATTAAAGGATATGATGGATTATGCATTAATAGTACCATCAAACAATACTCCAAGGATTCAAGAATGTCACATGACAATTTATCACACTATATGTGAAATAATTGATATTTTAGTTAGTAAAAAATAGTTATGTCGAATATTGTTATTATATGAGACTCCATGATAGATAAATATATTTATGGAAATACTGATAAAAAAAACCCTGAATCTCCTATGCCTTTATTAAAAGTTGAAAAAAAAGAAATCAGGCTTTGATGAGCTTCTAATGTAGCAAATAATATTGCTCAATTAAATTGAGGAGTCACATTAATTAGTATGGTTTGAGATGATATTAATTGAAGTTTGTTTTCTACTTTATGTGAGTGACAAAATATAAACTTGGAAAAAATATTAATGAAATCTCCAACTATTACAAAAACAAGATTCTTAGATTCTCAGTATAAACAACAATTATTAAGAGTGGATGAAGAAACATATGAAAAGATTTCAACCGATTGAATTAGCCAAGTAAAAACTATTTTAAAAAAAGAAAAACCTGATTATATTTTGATATCAGACTATGATAAATGAATTATTACTGAGGACTTGGTTTCTATGGTTAAAGATTATGCTAAAGATAATTTAGTAAAAATATTAGTTGATATTAAACCCCAAAATTTGGAATTTTTTCATAATGTATATTTAGTAAAACCCAATTTCAAAGAATTTTGTGAAATGATGGGGATTCAATGAATGGAAAATACTGATGAAAATATTGCAAAATATGGTAAAGAATTTACACAAAAATATAAAACAAATATAGTAATTACTAGAGGATGAAAGTGATCTACATTAATCACTATAGATTGAAATATTCATCACATCCCATCTGAAGAGCGCAAAGTGTTTGATGTTACTTGAGCTTGAGATACTTATATTGCAACATTAACTTATGCTTTAGGAAAATGAATGGATATAACTGATGCTGTAAAATTAGCTAATAAAGCTAGTTGAATAGTTGTATGAAAGGTTTGAACAGCATCTATCACAAAAGAAGAGTTGTGAATTGAATAAGAAATCCTCAGTCCCGCAATTACTGCGGGACAGCTCCTTTGAAAAAGGAGCAAAATATTTAATGAATAAAACACACTAAGTTATGATTTTAGAAAATTTAAATGAAATTAGAGCAATAACTGAGTCTGAAAAAGCAAAATGAAAAAAGATTTGATTTACCAATGGATGTTTTGACATTCTTCATCCCTGACATATCTCAACATTCAAAAAAGCAAAAAAATATTGCGATGTTTTATTTGTGGCTTTAAATGGCGATAATTCTCCATATTGGAAAACCAAACCAGGAAGACCAATTCACAATCAAACCCACAGATCCATAATTCTAGACAGTATTAAATATATTGATTATGTTGTTAGTTTTGATGAAGAAACTCCGATTGAAAGAATCAAAGAAATAATGCCAGATTACTTATTCAAATGATGAGACTATAAAGCTGAAGATGTAGTATGATATAAAGAAGTGACAGAAAATTGATGAGAAATCATTATTATTCCAACTGTCCAAGGATATTCTACAACAAATAGTGTAAATAAAATTTTATCCATAAAATAACTTTTTTGATGGTTTCTATTTTTAGGATTATAGACAAATATGTGATATGATTTTTTATATTGATATTTTTTTGGTTAAAATACATCCCTTTTGTTGATAAAAATAAAATCAAAAAATCTCCAAAAAAAATATTAGTAATTCGTCTTTGGGCATTATGAAGCTCGCTCCTTACATTTCCGATGATTAAACAAGTAAAAGAACATTATTGAAAATGAGTACAATATGAGTTATTGGCAAGTACAAGAAATATTTGAGTATATAAAAATCAATGATATTTCAAAAATATGTTTAATATTTTTTCTATAAAAGATTTGTTAAAATTAATTATTAGTTTCAAAAAATATGATATCGTAATTGATACTGAAGAATATTTCAAAATTTCAGCTTTTATGTCTATGCGATTAGGTAAAATTAATGTGTGATTCAATAATATACCTCTAAGGTGATTAGCTTATAATATTTGAATCAAATACAATGATGAGCAGCACTCTGTATTAACTTGTTTAGATTTAATTAAAGCTATTTGAATTGATTACAAAATTCCAGAATGATTAGAACCCTTAAAATATACAGAAAAAGATACTAAACAAGTCGATGAATTTTTAAAAGAATTAAATTATAGTAAACTTATTTGTATGCATACAGGCTTAGCTGAGACAGCTAAAGAAAGGGCATGGCCAAAAAATAAATGGGTTGAACTAATTCAAAAGGTAGTAGATAAAGATAAAGAGGTAAAAATTGTGCTATCAGGGACAAAATGAGAATATGATTCAGTACAAGACATATTTATATCATTACCAAGGAAATATCATAATAATGTTATCAACATTTGTTGAATATTTAGCCTTTTCTGACTTGCCTATCTATTAGAAAAGTGTGATTTAATGGTGTCAAATGATACTGGACCAATGCATTTATCAGCTACCATGTGAACTAAGACTATTTGATTATTTTGACCGGAATTACCAAGGAAGTTTGGTCCATATCCTTTAACAAAAAATGTTGGATTATATAAAGGTAGATGAGAAGCCTATATTAAAGTTCATTTGTGAATATGGGAAAAAGATACTGAGTATTCAGTTGATAAAATTAGTGTTGAGGATGTCTTAAAAACCATTGATTTTTAATTTTTTTCATTTATCATGCTGTGAAACATATTATTACTTAAAGAGTGTGATTTGTATGGAGTCATATCTTGGATAGGTTTTTGATAAATAGAGACAATATCGCTTGGTAATGAGAGATATTCACTCTATAACAGAGAAAAAAACTTATAAAAAGATAATGTGGGGAAAATAATTACTATTATTTATCATGTGCTATTAAAACAATATGAAACATATATTACTTTTTAAAATAGGTGCGATAGGCGATGTTCTCATGACGACCCCATTCATCAGACAATTAAAAAAACAATTTCCTGGTGTGCTTATTGATTATATGGTAGGTAAAAAAACTAAAGATATTCTATCAAACAATCCTTATATTCGTGATATCATCGTTTTTGATGAATCTGTATTTACCTCAAAGAATATCTTCGCATTGTTGTCTTTTTTCTGAAGAATAAGAAAGATGAAGCGTTATTATGATGCTGTCGTTATTTTTGATAAACATCGGATATTTGGCTTATTATTCAAATTAGCTGGATATAAAAAAAGGATCTGATTTAATAGAGCTTGAAAAGATGGGAAATTTTTGAACTATAAAATCTATCGGAATGCATCCAAAAGAGAAGTAGAATATAATTTAGATCTTTTGACATTATTATGATGATCTCCTGATTATGATGATCAAACATACGATATGAACATTCCTGATTATGTTGTTGGACGAGATAAAAAAATACATAAAATGAGAACTATATCAAAAAAAATTGTCTGTATTTCTACATGATGAGGAAATCCTATAACTAAGGTTTTTCATAAAGACAAAGATTGTAGGCGATGGAGTATAAAAAATCGAGAAAAATTAGCTAAGGAATTTTTGGATAGATGATATGTTGTATTGTTGCTCTGATCAGCAACAGATAGACAATTAAATATTCATCATATTCTTTTTCATAATCTTTGTGGACAAACCAAATTATTGGAAACTGCGTATCTGATATCAAAATCAGATCTTCTTATTACTAGTGATAATGGTTTGATGCATGTTGGGTGATGTACCAAAACCAAAATTTTGGCTTTATTTTGACCGACAGATCCATATCATAAATATCCGTATATTACTTCCAAAACACACCATCCAATATGATGGATTCGAAAAGAGACTAAAGAATGTTATGATATATATGGCAGTTATAAAACATGTACAGGTCAAGAAATTAATAAAATAACCGTTCAAGATGTATTAGATTGTTTATAATATTATAATATTATAATATTTTATTTTTTATAATAAATTATGAAGAAAAAAATTTTTTTGGAGTTAATATCTTGAATAAAAGGTAAATGTCTTGATATCTGATGTTGAAATTGATGGGTCGGAAAGAAAATTATGAAATGTAATCATGATATTTCTTGTTATGGTATAGATCGAAATTCTAAATTAAATAAAGAAAGATATAAATATGTTCGAGAATGAGATTTGATAGATATGGATAAAATTATTATTAATAAAAAGGAAGAATTTGATTTGATTATATGATTTCATATCATGGAACATATTCCATTGCAAAATATGAAAAAAATATTGGATAATATATTTTCATTATTGAAAAAATGAGGTGTTGTATTTATAGAGACACCACATCCAGTTACTAAATATATTCCTAAATTTCTTGGATTTAATTTTTGGACTGATCCTACTCACGTCAAACCATATACTCCAAATCAATTGGAAAAGTTGTTTCATCAAAAATGATTTAAAACACTATATAAATCTTTTGATCAAGCACATTTTGTTGAATTATGAGAAAGTACCCATACATTAAATTTTTTAAAAAAGTTCTTATATAAACTTTGAGTTATGAGATGAGTAAGTGTTTATGCTGGACAGAAAAAATAACCTCTATATCATTTTATTTATTTTAATTTTCGTATGATTAAATATATCTTTACATTTATTTCTAGAGAATGTAATTTATTGTTCACTCATCCTTATATGTTTTACTTGAGACGGTTTTGATGTTTTTTTTTGAATTCTATTTTGTGAATTAAAAGAGATCTCTATTATAGATATAAAGATATTAATATAAAGTTTCCTAATAAAGTTGGAGTCTCTTATGTTCTTATGGAAACTTTTGTCTATAAGATATTCTCAGAAATGAAATGACTGGATAAAGTATTGGATATTTGATGATTTATATGAGAAAGTGCGCTGTATCTAGCTTGTTATAATAAGGAAGTGTACTGTTATGAGTTATCTAAAACGAACTTTGAATATCTTCAAAAAAATTGTAAAAATTTAAAAAATATACATTACTATAATGCTTGAATTTCTGTTTCTGATGTAAAATATATGCAATATAACGAATCTTTGGGTGTAGATAGTACTATAAGGGTCAGATCTAATGCTTCAAAAAATATAGTATATGTTAAAAATTTAAATATTTTAACTCTGTTAAAAAAACATAAATTTGATGGAATAAAATTAGATATAGAAGGCGGTGAATATAATATCGTAGATTCTTTAATTAAAAATGATAAATTTAATTTTAAAAAATGAATAATAGAATTTCACTTTTTAAATAAAAACAGTAATTTAAGGCACCTCAAACAGTTTATTAAATTTCTTTTGAAAAAACGTTATAAATATGAAATATTTACTAATGAAAAAAAGAAAATATCATTATCAAAATTATATAAATATGATTTTTGTAATATTTATTTTGAATTAATCTAGTGGTTTCTTTATTTTTTTGATTAGCTTGGCTGGCACTCATCACACAATAGTATATGGTGCAACATTTTTTGTTACCACTGCTCATGATGCAATGACTGCATTTTTTCATATAATACATGGTCATATTATTGTTACATTACTTCAAACTCGTACTCATTTTTCAATTAGGGTCTAGAACGGTTGAAGTGATTTAAATAATCATTATAACTAGTTCATGACTATCAAAAATCCGTATAGGAAAAATGCAAAGCATAGCAGGCAGAAAACTATAAAACTTATAGAATATTTTTGTGCAGACCTGACAGCGACAAACACCAGTAAGTTATTGTGATTAAGAAGATCTACTGTTAACAATTGGTATAATTACTTTAGAGAGGTAATTTATTGGTATAGTAGCAAGGAAAGAAAAGAAGTTCTGAATTGAGTAATTGAGATGGATGAGAGTTATTTTTGAGCTAAAAGAGTAAGATGAAAAAGATGAAGATGAGCAGGAGAAAAGATTAAAGTGTTTGGATTATTAAAAAGAGAATGAAAAGTATACACTCACATAGTAGATGATGTAAAAGCGAGTACTTTACTACCAATAATAAGATGAAAGGTAGGATTAGGCTCAACTTTAAATACGGATAAATTTAGACCTTACGATGGCTTAGTAGATCTTTGATACAAAAAACATCATAGAGTTAATCATTGAGAAAATGAGTTTGCGAGATGGAAACAACATATCAATTGAATAGAGAGTTTCCGAAGTTATTGTAAAAGTCCTATTATAAGAAAAATCAAGAGGAATAAAGAAACTTAACTTGTCAATTTGTAATAGTTATGATCAAATTGTGTATTATTTTTGAGCAAAGCTCGCATAATATAGACCATTTTCTTAGCTA
>Ga0255343_1006488_pt1 | contig 10354 bp, 10 predicted proteins | sample wastewater_treat_4_FD_192413 | JGI IMG/M metagenome (GOLD analysis project Ga0255343, IMG submission 192413) | Wastewater microbial communities from Lulu Island WWTP, Vancouver, Canada - plant16 | ecosystem: Engineered > WWTP > Wastewater > Unclassified | place: Canada: Vancouver, British...
GGCGCATGGCGAATACCCTTGGTGGAGGAGATCTGGTCGGCCCAACTGAGCAGATTAAGCAAATCAATTTGCTCTTCAAATTTTGGCGTGGTGAGGTTCAACTTACCGATGTAGGCTTCGCCGGTGGAACCATCAATCGAAATCCAATCACCTTCCTTAATCAAAACGCCATTCGCGTTCAATTCCCGTTTATCCAGATCGATCTTCACCGCAGCCGCGCCAACAATACACGGTACGCCAAATTGCCTGGCAACCACCGCTGCGTGCGAGGTCGCCCCGCCTTCGCTGGTTAAAATACCCTTGGCCGCCAGCATACCATGTACATCATCCGGTTTGGTGAAGGGGCGCACCATGATCGTGGATTCGCCGTACTCTTTGGCGCGCCGTTCAGCCGTGTCTGCGTCAAAATACACCTGGCCCACTGCCGCGCCAGGAGAAGCGTTTACGCCATGAGCAAACAGGCGGTCTTCTTGAACAGCCAGTTTCTTCGTCTCGCTGGAAAATTGCGGGTGCAAGAGGGTATCCACATCTGTGGGGCTTACCCGCATCACCGCGTCTTCACGGGTGATGATGCCTTCATTCGCCAGGTCGATGGCGATCTTCACCGTCGCCAGCGCAGTGCGTTTGCCATTACGGCACTGCAGCATCCACAACTTCCCATGCTCAATGGTAAATTCAACATCCTGCATGTCCTTGTAATGCAGCTCCAATTTTTTGGCAATCTGCAGAAATTCCTTGTTGGCATCGGGCAAGTCCCGGCCGAGATGGGCGATCTTTTCCGTGTTGCGGATGCCAGCAACGACATCCTCACCTTGCGCGTTCAGCAGGTAATCGCCGTACAACTTGTTCTCGCCAGTGGATGGATCGCGGGTGAAGGCCACACCGGTGCCAGAGTCTTCACCCATATTGCCAAACACCATGGTTTGGATGTTAACGGCGGTCCCCAAATCATCCGGGATATGGGTGGCGCGGCGGTAATCCACCGCTCTTTTCCCATTCCACGACTTGAACACCGCTTCCGTGGCCAGTTTTAATTGCTCTAAAGGATCCTGGGGGAACTCGAAGCCCATTTCTTCAAATATGACCTTTTTAAAGACCTCAATCAATCCAGTCAGGTCAGATGCGGTCATCTCGGTATCCAATTTATAACCTTTTACCTGTTTCAAACCATCCAGATGCTTCTCGAAAGCCTCGTCTGGAATCCCCAGTACAACAGACCCAAACATCTGAATCAGGCGGCGGTATGAATCGTATACAAAGCGCTCGTTCTGTGTGAGTTTGATCATCCCCTTGGCGGTTTCGTCATTTAAACCGATGTTTAAAACCGTGTCCATCATCCCCGGCATGGAGAATTTCGCCCCTGAACGGCAAGAGACCAGCAGCGGGTTTCTGGTGGAGCCAAACTTCTTTTTAGTTGATTTTTCCACTAATTGCAAGCAATCAAGCATTTGCTCCCACATCCCCTCTGGGAACTGCTTGGTAGCCTGGTATGCATTGCAGGCTTCTGTGGTGACGGTGAACCCCGGTGGCACTGGTAATCCAATCCGCACCATCTCAGCCAGGTTGGCGCCTTTCCCTCCCAGTAGCCCTCGTACTGCGTCCCAATCTTTATTCACATACTGCTCAACTTCTTTGATCTGGTTGAACAAATAAACCCATTTCTTTTCTGTCATCTTTTCCTCCGAGCCAGGCTCAAAATAACCCGTAAAAACGGGATTCTGTCTCCAAAGTGTCAATTTTACCATACGCACTTTCTTTATTTGACTTATTCGGTCAAATTTGATTTTCATTTACTGCAGAACTGAAAATCACCGACTGTAAATATATTGAAAGGTAAAAAACGTCAATTTGACTTGATAATTATGGTACTTGATAAGCGGTATATTATGAAAATATTAATCATCGACGACGACCCTTCTGTAACCGACCTGCTCAGGTTGATCCTCGCACCCACCCTGGCAGAAATCCAGCACGCCTGTGACGGAGAACAAGGATCTGGTCTGGTCAGGGAATTCAAGCCTGATATTGTTTTGCTGGACTATATGCTGCCGGGAATAGACGGGTTGGAAACAACGCGTCAAATCAGGAAGGTCACCAAAGCCCCCATCCTCATCCTTTCGGTTTTGGATGACCCGCTGACCCTGGCTAAAGCGCTGGATGCGGGAGCGGATGAGTATTTGACCAAACCCGTTTCACGCGGTGTGTTGATCGCCCAGATCAACAACCTGGTCAGACGTTATAGCGAGAAGAGCATGGATCATTCGCCGCTGAAGGTTTCCTGGCAAACAGCATTACAATAACGCCCCTCACCTTTACTTCTTCAACTCACCTTCAATCCATCGCCAGGCTTCAGATGCACTGGTGACAGAACCTTTAATCTGCTGTTCCTTGAGTAATTCCAGCAATTCACCGATAAACGGACCTGGGCTTAACGAGAAACGGCGCATTAGATCATCACCATTCAACAAGGGGTCGGGGTTCAGCAGCTGCGGCGATTTAAACCAGGCGTCCATCAGTTTAGCGGCCAATTTTAACTGGTACAACCACTGCTCCTGCACAAATTCGCAGCCAACGCGAGAAACTTGCTCCGCCAGGGCAACGACCGCGGCATCAACACCGCCAGCCGCGGTGGCCTTGAAATACCGATAGATCTCAAGCGGTTCGGGGATAGAGCCACGGTCTATAAATCCTTGCAGAAGCGGAATGGCAGCCTTATAATCGCTCACCTGCTTCATTTCCTCAACCGAAAGCGCCAGCGCTCGCGAGTGATTTCCCGGTTCCACCTCTTCGCCAAGAATGACACTCAAAAAAAGCAACGACCTTCTATCACGCTTCGATGGGTTTTTTGCCAGGTAAAAACGCCGCAAATCTTCCCGAAAACGGCCCAGTTCAACAAGCAACGATGATTGGTAGAAGGCAGCCTGCCGGGCATGCGGTTTCACACCGCACAACCAATCCAGAATATCTTCCAGTGACCGGATGCGTGTGACCAGGGGCGAGAAATTCAGCGGAATTGTAAGCGGAAGATATGGAATAACCCCAAACTGCATGCACAACTGCAGCGCCGTGTGCACCTTGTGCCCGGAGAAGATTTTAAACAGCTCGTCTCGTTTTCGTTCAACCGACACGCGCTGAAGCCCATCCACAGCAGCACGGACCAGGTGAATTGTTTCTGGCGCGAGGGTTAACCCCAAATCGACCGTGTAACGCACAGCGCGGATGATACGCAATGGGTCCTCTATGAAACTGTTCGGGGAAACCACGCGCAGGCGTTTTTCCAGCAAGTCTCGCCCACCCTTGAACGGATCAATGATTTGCTCCGGTTGATTGAGGTCTACTGCCATGGCATTGATGGTAAAGTCGCGGTGCGCGAGATCTTCAAGAATATTCTCTCCTCGCATGATTGCGAAATCGACAATCAAGTCAGGCACCTCCGCGGAGTCTATCAACACCCGGCAGATAAGGCGCTCTTCATCCAGGACAAAATAATTGCCGCGGTTCCAATTGGCAAAAGCCCGAGCCATTGGCCGGGGGTCTTGCGCGCAGACAAAATCAAAATCGCTGCAAGGTTTCCCCAGTAACGCATCACGAACCGCCCCACCCACAAGGTAGAGCGGTTTGGATGGTGATGTCAACCTGACGAGCTGGTTAACAAAATCAGGAAATTGCACCCTCAGACCCCTGTTCAGAGCCCTGATATTTTTGAAGGTCTACCACCCCGATGAATGGCAAATTACGGTAGTAATCATCCAGGTCCAATCCGTACCCAAAAACGAACTTGTTTGGAATGGTGAAGCCGCGATAACGAATGGGTACTTCAACTTCGCGCCGCTCTACTTTATCGAGAAGGACACACACGCTGATGCTGGCTGGCCGCCTGGTGGCCAAAAAATCGATGACCGCTGAAATAGTGTGCCCGCTGTCGATGATATCCTCAACTAAAAGGACGTGCTTATTAAAAATATCCAGGTTCAGGTCAAGCGTGATGCGCACCTGACCATTGCTCTCTCTTCCGCCCACGCCATACGAAGAGACGGCCATGAACTCAATGGCGTGCGGAATGGTGACCTTGCGCATCAAATCCGTGAGGAACAGCACCCCACCGCGCAAGATGCACACAAGCACCAGTTCCCCTTTACCCGCGTAATCTCGACTGATCTGCTCCCCTAATTCGGCAATCCTGCGCTGCAGTGCGTCTTCCGTTATCAGTACTTCGCTCAGGTAATAGTGATAATCCTGCATGTGGCCTCCGGCGTGATCAATCTTTTGGAACTTCGTGGTGCTTACGGCAGCGAGCTTCATACATTTCAGACGCGCCGATAATGACAACCGGGTCATCATATCTTGCGGGTTTTCCATCAACCAGGCGCTGGGTGCGGCTGGCGGGTTCTCCGCAGACCATGCAGATCGCCTGCAACTTATCTACCTGCTCAGCGCGCGCCATCAATGCGGGCATGCAGCCGAAAGGCTCTCCTTTAAAATTCATATCCAATCCGGCGATCACCACCCTGAGTCCACGCGCGACCATTTCTTCCACAACCTCAATGAGCTCGTCATCAAAGAATTGAGCCTCGTCCACCGCGACTACCGTGGTTTCTGGTTTGAGCAGCGGGATGATCTCACTGGAAGAACGGATTGGTGTGGCGCCGAATTCAGAACCAGCATGCGAGGTAACCTTTTGCAAGCCATAGCGCCCATCAATGGCTGGTTTGAAAACCTGAACCTTTTGTTTGGCGATTGTTGCGCGACGAAGACGGCGTATCAGCTCATCGGTCTTCCCACAGAACATGGAGCCGCATATCACTTCAATATGGCCGGGTTTTTTATCCAAGTTTCACCTCCTAAGGGTTAAAAACGATTCTACCTTAATTCTGACATTTTGATTTGAAGATAGGTGGTTAATAACAAACTCCCCTGGTTTTCGCCAGGGGAGTTGATCTGTTGACCACCTAAATCACAATTTCTTCTGCGGCAGCGGGCAATTTATACCCCATCTGGCGCAGATTCTTCTTCATATCGATAAGAGACTTGCGACCAAAGCCTTCAATCGCCAGAATGGTGGCTTCACCTTCAGCCAGCTTTTCGAGCAACTGGCCTACATTCATCAACCCGGCTTTTTCCAGCGCTTCAGCGGCTTTTACCGTAATGCCAATATCCTTCACGGAGCGTTCGGGCGAAGTCTTTGCGGCAAGCTTCGATTTCTTCTCTTCGACATAGTCCTGACGGGCCTGCAGTTTCTTGTAAAAGCGGTCCACCTGACCTTCAATATCGATAATGCGTTGCTGTTCCCCGGTGAAGAATGGGTGGCATTTGGAGCAGACTTCTGTACGAATCTCTTTACGGGTAGAACCGGTTGTCCAGGTGTTGCCGCATGAGCAGGTGACCTTCGCTTCCGGGTAGTATGTTGGATGGATACCTTTTTTCATTTTCGCTGACCTTCCTGATTCTGGTTTTTTACAATTGTCAATTTCCGACGGATTTGTAAAAAATGCTTTTAATTAGTGTCAACTGGTCTGACATGCACCTGTTTTTGACCGCTCGGCAGAGTTTCATATTCCACGATCCCGTGCGCTACGGCAAAGAGCGTGTCATCGGTGCCCACTTTTACATTCAGACCTGGTTTAATCCTGGTGCCGCGCTGGCGGACGAGAATATTTCCGGAAAGCACCTGCTCACCGGCGAATTTTTTTACGCCCAACCGCTGGGAATTGCTATCGCGGCCGTTACGACTTGAACCACCACCTTTTTTATGTGCCATTTCACTTACTCCAAATTGATCGATTCGATTTTTAGACGGGTGTAACGCTGGCGGTGGCCACTCTTAACCCGGATTCTCTTCTTGGGAGAGTATTTGAAAGTATCCACTTTCGGGCCCTTGATATGGTCGACAACGGATGTGGTCACTACGGCACCTTTTACCGATGGGGTGCCAACCTGAACCTTTTCGTCTTCTACAACCAGCAACACTTCAGCGAGTTTGACCTCGTGACCTACTTCGACATCCAACAAATCGACATCGATCGTAGTTCCTTCGACAGCGCGGTATTGCTTGCCGCCACTTTCCACAATTGCGTACTTCATTTTTAAAGATTCTCCAATCTTCACTTCACCGTTACCTCGCGTTCTTCGGTCGCCAGCTCGCGGGGAAGTTGGAATAGTAACAACCTCACAGTTCTCCTGCTCCGGTTGAAAAGCAGACGGTATTATACAGGTTGTGCGCGAACCTGTCAATGAAGATTATCCAGCACCATGTGGGGAGGTCAGCACATCGTATACAGTTAATAAAAATAAACTAACCCAACCATTTCGGGAACAGATTTATTTGGTTTGACAGTCATAGAACCCCCCATCCGCAAACGGCGCGGGTTGCGGAGTTTTGGGTTATATTAAACACCATAAACGAACGTGCTTAGCGAAAAAAACATGCGCCCATCAACTTTGGAAGTTCAACTTCTCGGCGGGTTTAGCGTCCGATACGACGGGCGGGAGGTGCAGGCGCTGCGCTCGGAGCGTCTGGCTCTTTTACTGTCGTATTTGGCGCTCCACGCGGACGCGGCGCTCACGCGCAGGCAGGTCGCGTATCTTTTCTGGCCCGAGACGGGGGATGAACAGGCGCGCACAAATCTCCGCAATCTCTTTCACTATTTCAAAAAAGCCCTGCCCGAAGCCGACGCGCTGTTGGAGTTGGACGGACAGACGATTCGCTGGCGTGACGCTTCAAGCCTGAGCGTAGACGCGCTCCAGTTTCGAACCGCGCTGACCGCCGCCCGCGCCGCGCAGGACGACGAGACACGCATCCGCCATTTGCAGGAGGCGGTAAATCGTTATCGCGGCGAGCTGCTGCCCGGGCGTTATCAGGATTGGGTGCTGTTGATGCGCGAGGAGTTACAACAGGAGTTTTTAGATGCGCTGTCGCAGTTGACGAAGGCGCTCGAAGAAGCGCGCCGCTACGAGGAAGCTGTCGAAGCCGCGAACCGCCTCATCCGCGCCGACGCGTTGAATGAGGGCGCCTATCTCCAGTCCATGCGTTTGCGCGCGCTGATGGACGACCGCGCAGGCGCCCTGCAGGTTTATTACGCTTGCGCGACCACTTTAAGGCGCGAACTCGGCGTCGAGCCATCGCAGGAAATTCAGTCGTTTTACCAGCGGCTGGTCGGCGCGGAGCAAAGCGCGCGGTCGGAAGTTCGGGAGGAAAAAGCACCGGAGCAGATGCGGTTGATCGGAAGGAAGCAGGAATGGAGTCGCTTGAAAGAAGCGTGGGGTTCCGCGCAAAAAGGGAAAGCTGCGATGGTCCTCATCCTGGGCGAAGCGGGCATCGGCAAGACCCGCCTGGCTTCGGAATTGATGCAATGGGCGCGGCGTCAGGGAATCCACGCGGCGCGCGCCGAGTGCTTCGCTGCGGAGGGGAACCTGCCATTCGCGCCCATCGTTGCCTGGCTGCGGACGCCCGAAATCAGGGAGGAGCGGGCAGGGCTGGAAGCGCTGTGGAAGCACGAACTGGCGCGCCTGTTACCCGAGGACGCGGCGGGCGGCACGCCTTCGAGTGGGCGGAAGTGGGAACGGCGCAGGCTGTTCGAGGCGGTGGCGCGGGGCTTGCTGGGATCGGGCGCGCCGCGCCTGCTGATGCTGGACGACGCGCAATGGAGCGACAGCGAGACGCTCGAAATCGTCCATTACCTGATGCGCTACGACACCAACGCACCGCTAATGATTTTGATGACGGCGCGGGTTGAGGAACTGGACGAGGAGCATCCGCTCAACCAGCTGCGGCTGTCTCTACAAGAACGCAAGCAACTGCACGAACTGGAATTGATGCCGCTGGACAAGCCTGAATTGGGTCTGCTGGCGCGGGATGTGTTGGGCAGGGATTTGGAGAAGGCGGAGGAGGACGAACTCTTCCGTCAGACCGAGGGCAATCCGCTCTTTATCGTGGAGACGCTGCGCAGCGGGAAAATCACCGAGGTGGGGATTCCTCAAACGCTGCGGTCAGTGTTGACGCGACGGCTGGGCGGACTCTCGGGAGCAGCGCGCGAACTGGTGGGCGTGGCGGGCGTCATCGGGCGCGAGTTCCGCTATCCGCTTTTGGCGCGCGCCAGTCAGATGAACGAGTCCGAGCTGGTACAGGCGCTGGACGAGTTGTGGCTGCGCCGCGTCATTCAAATCCAGCGAGCGGACGCCTACAACTTTACACACGGAAAATTGCAGGAAGTTGCATACGAGGTGTTGAGCGCGCCGCGGCGGCAGTTGCTTCACCGCAAGATTGCTGAGGCCTTGGAGACGGAGCGGGAGGATCCCTCCGTCATTGCGCGTCACTGGGATGCAGGCGGGCAGTCAGCGCAAGCGGTGGAAGCTTATCGGCGCGCAGCAGAGGCAGCGCGGCGGGTCTTTGCCAACTCCGATGCGCTGGCGCATTTGGAGCGCGCGCTGGAGCTGCTCAAGGAAAAAGTCGGCGTCGAGACGGAGGAGCAAAAGAAATCAGCGGGCGAAATATGCGAAGCGCTCGGCGATATTTACGAGATGGGCAACAACCAAAAATCGCTGAAACGATACAGGGAAGCACTGACGCTTGTTGAGTCATCGGACGGGCTGTCGCTGGCGCGCGTCTTGGGCAAACTCGCCCGTGCCGAGGCAAATCACGGCAACCTGCAAGAGGGGCTGAATCTTTTCGCGCAGGCGGAGGAAGCGCTCGGCGAGCCGTCGGAGACGGAAGACTGGCAACGCGCCTGGCTGAAGGTCCAGTTTGACCGCGTGTGGGTCGAGTACGACGCCAACCGGGTGGAGGCGCTCGAGGCCGCGCTGACGCCCATCCGCCCTGTGGTAGAGCATCTCGGCGAATTGGAAAAACTGGGCGAATATTATTTCCTGTTCCCCACCGCCTACTTCCGCCGCGACGGCTATCAAATCAACGACGAAATCATGCGTTACTCTAAACTGGCACTGGAGACGAGCGCAAAGACCGACAACCTAGAATTGCAAACGCGGACGAACTTCGGCTACGGCTTTTGCCATTTTTTGCGTGGGGATTTCGACGAGGCGATTCTTTATCTCGGCGAGGGGCTCAGGCTGGCGGAGCAGATCGGTTACGTGGAACTACAGCTGATGAGCGTCACCTATCTGGCGGCGGCGTATCGTAGCGCGGGGCGGGTGGAAGACTGCCAGACCTGCGCCGAACGCGCGCTGACGTTGAGCGAGCGCGAAGGCTTCCTGGCGTATGTCGCCGCGTCGCGCGCCAACCTGGGCTGGGTGGCGTGGAGGCGGAACGACCTGCGTCAGGCAAAGGCGCTCAGCCTATCCGCGCTGGAGATGTGGGGCGCGGGGTATCCCTTCCGCTGGCTCGCCTTGTGGACGCTGATTGACCTGTGCCTGCATTCCCTGGGTATTGATGAAGCATTGGAGTATGCGCGCAAGTTGAAGGAGCCGCATCAGCAAATTTTTGACAAAGAAGGAGACGATCTGCTCATGCAAGCTTTATCTGCAGACACGGGTAACGCCACGTCCTTGCTGGCACAGGCGTTGGCATGGGCAAAGAAGCGGGGATACCTGTAGGTTATGGCGGCAGCGACCCTCCGATCGTATCCGCGAATTGACACGAATCAATATCGGTTCCCAATTCCCGGAAAACGAATATCTTAAACCGAATATCGAAAATCTAAAACGAAATATCAAATCCCGTTTTCACGCCTAAAGGTCCTTTAAAACGAAACGCTTTTGAAACGTTCCATCCGTACACTATGGATTGTCGTCAAACCATAGTTTTACGGAGGTTTTCATGAAAGCGTTACGCATTACCCTGCTCGTCTTCACCATCTACACCGCCATCGTCGGCATTCTGTTTCTCTTCGCTCCGCGCATCGCCGAAACCGCCTTTCAGACGCGCCTGCCCGACGCCGCGCTGACCATGCTCTACGGTCAGGTAGTGCTGGTCCTTGCCTTGGCCGCCTGGCTGATCCGGTCGGACGCTGCCGCGCTCCGCAAAATGGTCTGGGCGCTGGTCTTTGCGGAGGTGGGGCATGTCGTCGTCTTCCTTTGGCAGTTGATGAACGGCATCTCGACCTTCGCGCAAGTCGGTCCGCCGATGATCATCGCCGCGGTCTTCGCGGTTCTGTTCGTGGTCTTCAACCGCAAGGGATAACGCCCATGCGCGTGGAAGGAAACCCAGCCGGGGCGCGAACGCATCTCTTCACGCTGCGGATCTGGGCGGTGAACGAAGGGACGGCTGCGCCGAAATGGCGCAGCCGTTTGCAGAATATTCGCAGCGGAGAAGTGTTCTTTTGCGAGAATTTATCTGACCTGTTGAGTCACATCGAAGAGACATTATGCGAACAGGATCAGGACGAGGTTCCCTGACCGCAAA
>Ga0255343_1006501_pt1 | contig 10326 bp, 13 predicted proteins | sample wastewater_treat_4_FD_192413 | JGI IMG/M metagenome (GOLD analysis project Ga0255343, IMG submission 192413) | Wastewater microbial communities from Lulu Island WWTP, Vancouver, Canada - plant16 | ecosystem: Engineered > WWTP > Wastewater > Unclassified | place: Canada: Vancouver, British...
CGTCGCACATCCACTCCTTGGGAACACCTTTCTTGGGAAATGCCGCTGTCTCCCAGCTTCCGACACCCGAAGTAAGATAAGCCTTCTCCTTAAGTGTGAGTTTGGAGACTATCTCCCTGATCTCTTTAACGGTCATGTGCTTTACTTTCTCAGCCGCCATATAGGTACCCCCTGTGATTGACACATATTTTCAAAAAGTGTATGATTCATAAGTCGTTTCGGAAAACAACATATATGTTTATTTTCCCATTAAAACGACACAACTTCAACACAAATATTGTTATAAAATTATTTTTTTCGGCGTGTGGCTCAGCTTGGTAGAGCGCTACGTTCGGGACATAGTGCCCTCGGGTGGTTTTTTATAAAAACCATCAATGCATAACTAAATATCTAAACCGTCTGAAATCCAATGACGGCGCGTGGCTCAGCTTGGTAGAGCGCGGCGTTCGGGACGCCGAGGTCGCAGGTTCAAATCCTGTCGCGCCGACTAAAAAATGAGAAGTTGACAAAAAATTGCCAAGCTTCTCATTTTTATTTTTCGATGTGCCATACCCTTTATTAGGTAAATATTCATAAGCTCACCTGATTCAATAGCTCAAGACTACTCTTTTTTACTTTTTCCTCGTAATGGTCATATACCTCCTTTGTAATATCTTCACCTCCATGTCCTAACCAAGCACTAACCTGTTCTCTTGGCCATCCAATTTCTCTAAGAATGCTACAGCAACTATGCCTTAAATGATGAAAATGTAAATTATTATCAACATATGGACATAGTCTAACTGCCTTCTTAAATAGCTTTGATATGTAATCCGGGTCGAAGGGCATTCCATACGATGAAGATTCTTTTTCTTCCCAAATAAATACAAATCCATCTTCTTTGTATAAGCCCGCTTCAATCTGTCTATTTCTAAGCTTAGCAAGGGTATCACGAATACCATCCGTAAAATTATATGTTCGATAGCTGGATTTTGTTTTTACCCTATTCCTATCCCTCACACCTGAAGTACTTCTAACCCTTGTTTCCGAAATACTTATTGTTTCATTCTCAAACGAAACTTTGTCCCAGTGTAAACCACACAACTCCTCTCGACGCATACCTGTTATAATTGCAAGTTGGCAAATATCTACTAGTTTCTCAAAGTGCTTGTACCGAGGTATACGTGATGTTTCCTCTAACCATCCCTGAAACTCTTTATAGGTTTTCAGCTCCATCCATCTAGCTTTTGTCAAATCTGTGTCATTTTCGTTACTATCCTCAATCTTGACTTCTTTGCAAGGATTATGCTTCACATATTTCTGATTCTCGAAAAAATTGTGCATAAGTCTAACAGTATCTTTTACTGTTCGCACTGAAAGACCATATTCAAGCTGTCCCGTTTCAGGATTCTTTAACGGCTTAACCCTTCCATTATAAAGTGCCCAATCCCGAAACTCCTCGATTGTGACCTTTGTTATATCCTCGATATCTATGGGATGATGTTCAAAATATGTTTTTATCAGTTTGAATTTATCCATATAACCATCATATGTTGAATATTCCAGATTCTTTCTTCCTTTAATACTTGAGCCAAGTCTACATTTTAAGGATTCTAACCAGTTTTCCATTGCATTCAAGAAATCGTGCTTTCGTAGATTTTTCGGCAACACAAAATCGGTCGGTCTCTTATTGCCCCCAACAAAAAAATAATGGTGAGGACTTATCTTACGCCCTCACCGGAAATGACTTTTTCTTATATCAGTTTTAGATGTTGCAGTATGCCCAGCTTATCTGTTTCACCCTGTATAACTTCTTTAACTCTATATTCCTGAGAATTGTACCATCCGATAATATCAGTTCTATCCGGATAACTTATGCACAGAGTTTTATTACCATATTTGTCACCTACACTATAAACGGTGCCAACAGTATCAAAGGATATTTCATATCTTTTGTGCTTCTTCAGCATATCTGCAAATGATTGTTTCCAACTATCAGTATTCAGTTTCTTTTCCATCACCCTACGTACTTCATATAGCAACTCGTAGAAATAGCAATTAATCGTGACGGTCTCGAAAAGTTCAACGCATTCATCATCTAATCTACTGCACAAAAATTCAACCTTATAGCCTTTTTCTATCTGCTCATATGCAATAATAAGCCTTATATCCTGAATTTCATAATTTATCTTGCTTAAATCAACTTCAAACCAACCTTCTGTTTTATCATTAGCTGTATCTGGTATTAACAATTGCATTTTCCTTATCCTCCCTACTCGAAAAACCCTTTATTTACCCTCTGGAATCCATTTTTCAATCATACCCTTATACTTACACATCAAATACTTTTGGATTGATTCTGGCTCAATCCAGACCCTCTGGAAACCATTTTGACTTCTCTATCCATCTCTCTCCTAAACTTCAAATTAAAATCTCTAATTTCTTCTACAGAATTAAATATCATAGCTGAATAATCCGGCTTCTTCTTGTCATCTAAAAGAGAATCGAGTTCTTTGTATATGGAAGAGTAGTCTATTTGGACTCGTAACACATCTCATCACCACCTTTTTATTCTTAAATCAAAAAGATGTCTCAAAGCGTGCAGAGCAGTGAAGGCTTAACGATTTATTTTGCTTTTTTCTTTTCTTTACTGATTGTAGGTTTCTTCTTTGTTGTGCTTCTGTCGGTTTTAACAGTTTTCTTATCATTAACCTCTGTAATAACCCGCTCAACAGGAAGACCCTCACAAGGCTCGATATTGCCATGCTCAATTCTTATACCAGCAACAACGGTTATATTCGAAAGTTCTATCAGTTGTTCTTCAGTAAGTGTTAAACGCTGAAATGTATTAGAAATTACCTCATAAGTATTTTTCTCGTTTTCTTTGATTACTTTTGCAACTGAGTAGATACTATTCATAACATCAGCTCCGGGTATATCATTGAGCATAGGGCGATATGATAAACCTGACAGTATCATAATATCTGACTGATTAAACCCTTCCTGATCCGGATAAAATTCGACTATATCAGAGTCGTCCTTCTTCCACCTGATACCAAATAATTCTTTATCATCAATCATTTTTCTTGCCCTTGCCGGTGTCACCAAATCAAAAGCCTTTGTTTCACTATTGAATGCCACCACACCCTGTGTTCGGGTATAGCCCAACATCATAATTGCAACTGCTATATGCATATTTATTCCTCCTGCCACATAATTTTTAATTTATTTTTGAAATGGGTTGGAAGGGTAACAGAATTTTCCATGAAATACAAGACCCTTAAACATAAAATTAGCCGACATGGAAAAATCTTTCCACATCGGCATATTATTAAACATCAGCAAGAGCTTCTACATCCATTTCATTAGCGTATACCAGCGTATCTGCTCCAGTCTTCGGATTCTTATAACGATATGCTATCAAGGTAGCTTCAGCAGTATCAAGTGTATCAAAACACATCTCATCTTCATATTCAGGTATATATACCCTTTGTTTTTCTCCATTGAAGAAGCAAGAACACACCTGTATGTGTATTAGATGTTCATTTCTTATCCTCTTCTCTACGAATTTACGAATCTTTTGAAATAGCAAATTTCCCACATCAAGCTTGTTTAGCACAAATATATCCATATAACACCTCCATAAATATAATATTTTTGGAAATTTTAAAGAAATTTTTGAAGAATCTCCAGATTGAAAATTATATTTTCGTGAAGATAAGGCAACGAAAGAAGAAGTACTTAATCACAAACAAAAAGAGGAACATCACAAATTGACGTTCCTCTTCGTTCATACTGTTCTTATCGTAGTATCATTTCAATTATCTAATCAAATAAATCTGTAATGAAATCAAGTTGTTCAGCATCGTTCTTCAGATAAAATGGTTTTACATAAACCAATCCGTACCTACGCCAATATCCGTCAAGTTCTTTAACACACTCATCGTAGATTTCGTCGCTCGATTCAGGTATTTTCACCCAGTACTCCGGTGTTCCATCGCCATCTTCTTTTTCTTTCCAATTATCCTTCCCGTACTTCCAGTTGAGATGATTGCGGACACATTCTACGGAACAGAGCTTAAGATTATCCTCTTGGTCGATGAAATAACCCATCTCAGGGATTCCATCACACTCGGGACAGATACGAAGATACTCACCGCCCTTCTGCATCAATTCGTCAAAAGTCTCAGCGGTAATATCCGGTGCAAAATCCACATTACGCTGGATAGTGAGAGAGTAGACCGGCACTCCTGCAATGACCTTCGATAATTTGCTAGATACCACCGACTCGCCTCCAGCAACCGTAAAGTCTTCACCACATACGACCTTTTCGAGAATTTGATTTATTAATTTCATGCTAATACTCCTTTCGTTTTTCTTGAAAGAGTATCGCTTCTATACTCGATTTACCAGCATGAAAAATAACCCTGATTAAGCTTTATGCACTTTTAATCTGATGCTTTCTCATTATCTGCAAAAGGTTCGCTTACGCCAATACCATGGAACTTTTCAAAGTATGCAAGAAGTCTTGCTATAACTCCCTGCTTCTTCGTTGCTCTACCCCCACCGAAACGTGATACAGGTGGCATTATCTTATCTATATCAGTTCCAGTTGTCTTAATCTCTCCGTCACGAAATGCGTTGTCAATAAACTTCCTTGTTTCATCGGGCTTTAGATGTTCTTCTTCAATGATAAACTCCAGCTCTTTTTCTCGCATTTCAACAACATAGTCATGCCATTCTATCATGATATCGTCCATATCATTTATTCCATTTATGAACGTTTCAATCAGAGCTTTTTTACTTCTAAGCTCAGGGCTGGCATCTATAGCCTTCTGAATTGTAATCAGAACTTCCTTGTCCTCACCGTGACTATCATGATATTTCTTAACCAACATTAAAATATAGTCAATGTTAATCTCTATCTGCTTGATGAGCTCAATCTCAAACACAATATCGTCTATTATGTCTGTGCTTTCGCCTTGTTCACGTTTGCGTTTCCATTCATCTCGTAAGTCCTGATATCTTCCAAGGTAATCCTGCAAATCTCTTTCTGAAATGAGCTCATTTCCAGCAAACTCATCAAATGAAGACAACAGATTTCTCATGCGAAGTATTGAACCAAACAGAGCTATGAAATCTTTCTGATTTTGCTCACCAATAATCTGTGGCTCAGACAAAGGAAACTTTTCATTTAGTTCCCCCATCATATCTACATATCCCGGCTTAGGTTTATTATTACTATCGGTATAGCCATAATAATAATCCTTAAAGCTTCTGAGCAACACTATACCGCCAGCGTTCTTATCGCCAAAGAGAGATATCGCACTGTCAACTCGCTTTTGCAGGTTACGGAAACAAACAATATTGCCAAACGTTTTGATACTATTAAGAATTCGGTTTGTACGTGAAAATGCCTGTATCAATCCGTGCATCTTTAAGTTCTTATCCACCCAGAGGGTGTTAAGTGTAGTAGCATCAAAACCCGTAAGGAACATGTTTACAACGATAAGCAAATCAAGTTCCTTGTTCTTCATGCGAAGAGATACATCTTTATAATAATTCTGGAACTTGTCACCGTCTGTACTATAGTTGGTATGGAACAGCTCGTTATAATCCTTTATTGCTCCATCAAGGAAGTCCCTTGAATTCTGGTCAAGTGCAGATGTATCTTCAGGATTCTCCTCATCAAGTATTCCATCAGCCTCTTCCTCATTTGCACCATAACTGTATATCGTAGCTATTCTCAGTTTCTTGGCAGGGTCTGCATCCATCTGTTTTCTGAATTCCTGATAGTACAGCTTTGCCATATCTACACTGGCCACTGCCAATATAGAATTAAAGCCACTGAGCCTCTGTTTTCTCTTAACTTCTTCAACCTTACCATTCGCTGCACTTGCAACATCAGATATGTTCGTAAGAGAGTTAAACACGTAAGTCTTATTCCCTCGATAAGTCTTCTGGTCGAAGTGTTCAAGAATATACTTAGTTACTTTTGATATTCTCTCCGGCGCTTGATATGTCTTCTCACGCTGAATATCCCAGACCAATTCGTCAGTAATATCTTCCTCCATATCCATGGTCTTAATGTAATCAACTCTGAACGGAAGCACATTCTTATCGTTTATAGCATCAACTATTGTATAGGTATGAAGCTGGTCACCAAATGCCTGCTCCGTTGTAAAGAAATGTGGATTTTTAACTGCCCCTGAGTTAACAGCAAATATTGGAGTTCCAGTAAACCCAAATATGTGATACTTCTTAAAGTTCTTCACAATAGCCGTATGCATATCGCCGAACTGTGAGCGGTGACATTCATCAAATATCAAAACTACCTGTTTTTCAAATACAGGATGTCCCTGATACTTCTTGATAAACGTAGACAGCTTCTGTATGGTCGTTATGATAATATGACACTTATCATCCTCTAACTGTCTCTTCAAAATAGTAGTTGATGAATTACTATTAGCGGCTCCCTTTTCAAACCTGTCGTATTCCTTCATCGTCTGGTAATCCAAATCCTTACGGTCTACCACAAACAATACTTTATCTATATACGACAGATTAGAAGCCAGCCTTGCTGTCTTAAATGATGTTAATGTTTTTCCCGAGCCAGTGGTATGCCAGATATATCCACCACCAGCAATAGTTCCATATTTTTTATAATTGTTTGCTATCTCAATACGATTAAGTATTCTTTCCGTCGCTGTTATCTGATATGGACGCATGACCATAAGCATATTCTCAGATGTGAATATGCAATACTTCGTTAGAATATTCAGTATGGTATGTTTAGCAAAGAATGTCTTGGTAAAATCAATCAAGTCAGGAATTACTCGATTATTTGCATCTGCCCAAAACGAAGTAAACTCAAAACTATTACTGGTCTTTTCCTTTTTTACCTTGCCTGAGTTTGCATCCTTTATTGCATTAAATCTTGTACTGTTTGAATAGTACTTCGTGTTCGTGCCATTTGATATGACGAATATCTGAACATACTCGAATAAACCAGATCCAGCCCAAAATGAATCACGCTGGTATCTGTTAATCTGATTAAATGCCTCCCTTATAGCAACTCCACGTCTCTTTAACTCAATATGTACAAGAGGGAGTCCATTCACAAGCACAGTAACATCATATCTGTTATCATGCTTTGCCCCCTCGTCCTGACTTACCTCATACTGATTAATGACCTGCAAGCAGTTATTATGAATATTCTTCTTGTCTATAAGAGTTACATTCTTGGAAGAACCATCATCCCTCTTAAGCACCTGCACATAATCTTCCTGTATCTTCCTTGTCTTCTCAACGATATGCTCATTAGGATTAGCAATAGCATCAGAAAAGAACTTGCTCCACTCATTATCAGAGAACTTAAATCCATTAAGTTCTTCCAGTTTTGAGCGCAGGTTATTAACCATATCCTCCTCTTTATGTATGGATAGATATGTATATCCCTGTTCTGTAAGCATGCGTATGAATTCTTTTTCCAAAGCCGATTCGCTCTGATAACTGTCAGAACGAGCCTTCACTGGTTCATACTCTGTTACAACTGTATTTTCATTTGTTTGCGCGACAATATTAAAGTATGGCATAAGACCCCCATATCACTTCTCTCTGAATATATCTATTGGTTTCCCATCTTCGCATTTCCAACTCATCCAGCCGTTACAAGCCGCACCTATAACAAACGACCCTGCCGCCGAAGGCGAATCTAAAATAATGTCTTCTTTCAAAACGCCTTTATCAATCATTGCTTCTTCTCTCTTAATAAGAACACTATCCATAAGACCGGGACCATCTATCTCACAAACCACACTCCCCCTCAAAACAATGAAACGACCATTATTAACCTGCATCTCAGCAGTAATGGTTTTACCGTTCATTCTTTTAAGTTTGCGCTTCAAATAATATTTCCCATCGGGAATATATGTATAGTCACCAGATAAGTCATCAGGTATATCCACATCCTCATCATCGGTTTTATGTGTTATTATATCGAGCCCTAAAACATCAAGCATTTGAATTGCTTCATCCAAATACTCGTCGCAGTCCTCTTCATCAGACATGTTTGCTGTACCCTGAATGACCCACCAAAAATGGTGCATCGTTCAACTTTAAACGCTTAAAAGCTTTATCAAAATCTTCTTTTGTTAATTTTAAATTGGTCATATTTTATAATCCTTAATATATTATATTCATTTTTTTATAAATGTCATTTCCTGTTGATACTGGATTTTCTTCGTCTAATATTAAAGGGGTATTTAATGGTTTTACATGATATAACCATTTCATATTTTTTAATTTAAAAATATCCGACATCCCATAATAATTTACTATGCAATAGATCATTACTTTTGTAATTTCACTAAGTTTATTACAATCCAACGATTTTATTTCTTCCATTCTTTTATAAGTAAACATACGATGCAAATAACGATGCAATGCATAATAGTCGTAAGAATTCCAATTACTTTGATCTTCATAATAGGGCATAAAATTTATACCTCTTTAAAATATTTTATTATAATTTTATACCAAATAATTTAATTAATATATCCTGAATGACCCACCAAAAATGGTGCATCGTTCAACTAATTTGTCAGGTTCTCCGATATATACCTATAAAACATTGTTCCAAGAACATAGTTCTTGAAATCCCATCCATCTACTGCGCCTCTGAGCTCATCAGCTATAGCCCATATTGCACGATGAAGTTCGTCTCTTTCTTGTTCCTTCTTAGTATCTACTGCCATGATATCCTCCCAGCTTTATATTAGTTCGTCTCTTTCTTTGCTTTTCTAGGGTCAATCGGTTTCTTAGCAGAAGAGGGTATAAGCCAAACGCCTTTCTTGACTGCTCCCTCAATTCTGCCATCCTGCACCAAACGCTGTACTCTGCGCTTTGATATGCCCCATTTTTCTGCCATTTCCTCTGTTGTAAAGTATTCCATATAGTCTCCATGTTTAATCAAAAACATACAATAAACTATCATTAATTATATACGTTTCAGCGTACACTTTCAATCAAAAAAGACAGAGAACCATGTAGATTCTCTGCCTTCAATATTGTATAAACTGTTGAGTGCAATTATTCTTATTTACAGTACTTGTTTACCGTATTCCGGGAATAGCCAAACGCCTTAGCAATGGTCGCTTTGGAATACCCATCGTTCACCAAATCTCGTATAGCTTGTACTTCATCTGATGATAATGCTTCTTGCTGGCTATCTCGTGTTATGAATATATTTTCTTTCACGTCCTGAATGTTTAAACTGTGTTCCTTTTTGTCTTTATCAATTATAACTATACTGATTTCCTTCTCCGGATTATGCTTATTTATTAACTCTGTGACAAACCTTAGCATGTCGTGAAAATCTTGCTGGGTATAATCTTCTTTATCATTTATATGAGCAAGGCTTGATATTGCCAACACCTTTTGCATAAATGTTTTATCTCTAAACTTCATTTGTTTTTAGCTCCTTTCTACTGTATCAACCTGCGCAACGCTTAATGTTCATCGTTTTTTACCAAATGACCAGTATTTATGGGTTAAAATTCCTCTGATGATTGTATAATGCCTATCATTTTCTCGCTGAAGTATATAACCACCATTCGCTTACTGCATACCTTATTATGGTCATTGGTATATCTTATAAACCCTCAAGTCCATATTTAATTACAGTTTCATTTTCATATATATCCCTAAGCTGAACTGAGCAGTACTTACGCAAGGTCTTGCAGAGATGTTGTATATCATCGTCATACTTTGATGCTTCTATTTTGGATTTTTTCATCCAGTGCAAAATATTTTCTAGTCTAGGGTTCACAACAGATTCGTCATCCCAGTATATATCCGTGTGGTTTATAAACTTGATATCGTAATGATACTTGTGTATGAGGTATTGCTCCAGTATTGCCAAGTTATATACGAATCTGCTGATGTTTTCTTCACTGGTGTTCTTTGCAAGTCTTATATGTGAGTGCTTTTTCAAAGATGCTATTATGCTCATAGCTTCTTGGGTCTGTGCATCTATCAGTTCGTCATAGCTTCTAAACTCATTCCCTAATGATTCCCTGATATTGTCAGATGATTCCAACGATTTATATAAATCAAAACAACCAAAGGGGCTCGTTTCATATTGTTCAGCATAATGATTGTCAATTTTTTCGCCCAGGCGAATACGCATATCACCAAGGCTGGTGATTCTATACTCACTGCAATTGCCACTCGCCCTACTTGTGTCAAACCATTCAATGCAATCATCCTCCAAATAATAAATTGCAATAGCTTCAATTGTGCCCTGCTTTTTGTTCATCATCCATCGTATAAACTCAATATCTGCAA
>Ga0255343_1006514_pt1 | contig 10314 bp, 13 predicted proteins | sample wastewater_treat_4_FD_192413 | JGI IMG/M metagenome (GOLD analysis project Ga0255343, IMG submission 192413) | Wastewater microbial communities from Lulu Island WWTP, Vancouver, Canada - plant16 | ecosystem: Engineered > WWTP > Wastewater > Unclassified | place: Canada: Vancouver, British...
TGAAGGCAAATCAGGATGCTTTGATCGACCTGAACAAAAGAGGTTTGGGCAAGCCTGACTTTTGTACTATGGGAGTGATGGAAGGTAATGTCGACAAGCTTGTTGCGCAAAGGATGAAAGGAAAGGGCCGTTCATGGAGAATAATAGGAGCGCAGAATTTACTAGCCATCCTGAGATATAGAGAACTGATCAAAACGGAAGCTTTTGCCTTTTTGGAAATGCCCAAAACCGAGCCAAAAAGCAGGTGGAAATATCAGCGCTACAAAGCTCCTGACTGGATGCCGGGATCGGTTTCAGTGCCCTTGTTTTCATCGACTCATGCTTCAGATTCCTGGTTACAATTACTCAAAAGCAAAGTCAAAGACAAGCTCTCTATCACTGGATTTTTCTAGTGTCTATCGAAAAGTGAAACGGAACCCAAGCAGGGCAAATGCATCTAAATAGGGCAATGAGCATGCATCTCATGAAGAAAGAAGAGGTGCATCATGAAAGAAAGTACATTCAAAATCATATTCAGCAGCCTGAAAGACCCGCGAATAGACAGAACAAAGCTTCATAATCTGTTGGATATCATCCTTCTCAGCATCTGCGCTGTACTTTGCGGCGCAGAAACCTGGATTGATATAGCTGAGTTTGGACAAGCCCGCCAGGATTGGCTGAAGACCTTCCACCAATTGCCAATGGCATCCCCTCTCATGACACCATAGGAAGAGTATTCTCAATGATCGATTGGAAAGCCTTTGAACGATGCTTTGCCGAGTGGGTGCAGACCTTGTCCGGTCTGACATCCAAAACCATCGCTATCGATGGGAAGCAAATCCGTGGGAGCAAAACAGATAACAGTGCTCTGACGCTGGTAAGCGCCTGGGCAGGGGAGAATAAGTTGGTTTTGGCCCAGGAACGGGTGAATGGAAGTCCAATGAGATCACAGCTATTCCAAAATTGCTGGAACTGTTGGATCTGAAGGGCAAAATTGTGACCATAGCTGCCATGGGAACACAAAAAGGGATCGCCAAACAAATCATAGAAGCAGGAGGTGATTATGTTTTGGCGGTGAAGAAGAATCAGGGCAAATTGTTTCAGGAGATGCAATTTGTTTTTGAAACAGATCGAAAGCAGGATTTCAAAGGCGCGCCTTATGACTATGCAGAAACGGTCAACAAGGGACATGGAGGAATAGAAACGCGATGCTGCTGGCCATATCTGACCCTGAATACCTGAGGAACTTTGTTGATGATTGGGCGGGTCTGAAAAGTTTGGTCTTTATTGAGAGTGAACGACTGATCAACAACAAAAAAGAGTCGAGCATGCGGTATTTCATCAGTAGTATGGAAGGAAAAGCCAGTGACATCCTCTCAACCCAAAGAAGTCATTGGGAGATCAGGAACAGTCCGCACTGGTTACTGGATATTGCCTGTAACAAAGATCGTTGTCGGGTGAGGAAGGACAATGCGCCTGACAACTTTTCGATCATCAGGAAGATGAGCCTGATCTTATTGAAACAGGATAAAAGTTTGAAGGTTGGTATTCGTGCGAAACGGTTGAGATGTGGCTGGGATCAGGCCTATTTGTTGCGTGTTCTGTCACAATAGGAAGCGTCTGTCCTGCGACTTACACTAAAAACCTGAAGGCTTCTCATTGAGGTTAGCACTCATTTAAATAAATTAAGGTTATCTAGGAAATAACCTCCTTTTATCGGTTGGTATCAAGCCAATCAAACCCATTCTGCTAACCTTCCTCCTGAAAATACCCCAATTTTGGATGGTTCATGAAGATCATCCTACAGAACACACTGTCATCCATTCTCGATGCCTTCCCTGAAAAATAAGATGCAATTGCCCTGTTCGGAGGAATGAGAGAAGTGTGGATTACACTTCATATTTGTCAAAGTACTATTTGATAGAGAATACCACAAAACTTACAATAATCCTCCCAGCCCCATTGCAGCGAAATCGCGCTTGGTCAGTATTTGCCCGGCGATGACACGAGGAAGAACGAAGCTTAGGATGGTTTCTTTTCCAACGACCACACCCCCTGGTAGACCCATCACGCATGCACCGTTGGGATAGTATCCGAGCATGAACATCGCGCCTGGGAAAACCGGGGAGCCGTAGGTAACGATCTCAGCGCCGCTTGCCCGGATCGCGTCTGGAGTGTGATCGTCAGGGTCAACACTCATCCCACCAGTACAGAGCACGAGATCAATCCCAGAACTAACAGCATCTTCGATAGCATTTTTTATATCCACCAGAACATCTCCTACTTGCTCGATCCGTTCAAAAGAAACCGGGTAAGGAGACAATTTATCGACCACGATCGGTGAAAAGGTATCCTTGATAAGTCCTTTCTTGATCTCGCTGCCGGTTACAAAGATGGAAGCTTTAAGGTGACGCCAGGGTAAGACCTGAAAGATTGGTCCACGAACTGCTTGTTCGGCTTCATGAATGCGCTCTTCTTCGATGAAAAGTGGCACGACGCGCATGGCAGCGACCTTATCGCCTTTTTTGACAGCAACATTGTTTTTGATGGATGGTATAACGATCTGATCGAGCATGTTGAGGGTAAAGAGTGCGTCACTGTCCACGACAAAAAGCCCATCGCAAGATGACAACAGTTCTATCTTACCTTCGTGAGGCTCGGATGAGTATAGGTTTGAGCCCATGCAGAGATCGCGCAAGCGACCGGCTGCCTCATCTTCGTGGAGCATACCCTCCTGGATCTCATAGACATAGAGCGTCTCCTTGCCCATTTCGAGCAGAGCCTGAACATCTTCTGGCTGAACGATGTGACCTTTGGCAAAACGAACTCCTTTAAACTTGTCTACTACGATCTGAGTGTGGTCATGCGCTAACACCAAGCTAACTGCATCCTGCGTTTTTACTTGTTTCATAAGTTAGTCCTGTCGTTTAATGACAATAAGACGGCCTAAGCCGTCTTATTACATGTTAACATCCTAATCTTCGTCAATGCTGTCTTCACTGGGATCGAAGGTTTGGCTAAATTGTTCCGATTCCGCCATGCTGCGGATGGTATCTTCGATTTCCTGACGAATATCCAGGTTTTGGCTCAAGAAGTTCTTGGAAGCCTCGCGACCCTGTCCCAGACGCTGATCATTATAGGAATAGAATGACCCGCGCTTCTCGATGACTTCAAGTGTGGTTCCCAGGTCGAGAATGTCGCCTGACTTGGAGATACCTTCGTTGTACATGATGTCAAATTCCGCGCTGCGGAAGGGAGCGGAAACTTTGTTCTTGATCACACGAACCCGAACACGGTTGCCAACTATCTCTGCTCCAACCTTGATTGATTGTACGCGACGAACATCCAAACGGACGGAGGCATAAAACTTGAGCGCGTTGCCACCAGTGGTTGTTTCAGGATTCCCAAAGATTACACCAATTTTTTGACGTAATTGGTTCGTAAAAATCACAGCGGTTTTCGTTTGGCTGATAGCGCCGGATAGTTTGCGCATGGCCTGAGACATCAAACGAGCTTGCACACCCATGGTCGCGTCTCCCATATCACCTTCGATTTCAGAACGGGGGACCAGAGCGGCAACCGAATCAACCACTACAAGGTCAACTGCTCCGGAGCGAACCAGCGTCTCCGCAATTTCGAGTGCTTGCTCACCTGTATCAGGTTGAGAAATCAGCAGTTCGTCAATCTGCACACCGCATTTTGCAGCATAGATGGGGTCAAGAGCGTGTTCCATATCAATAAAAGCAGCTGTACCGCCCTGAGCCTGACACTCCGCTACGATGTGTTGGCAGATAGTTGTCTTACCGGAGGATTCGGGCCCAAAAATCTCCGTAATACGTGCTTTAGGAATCCCACCAACACCTAGAGCCATATCCAATGATAGTGAGCCGGTGGGAATTGATTCCACCTGCATATGGCTGGCTTCTCCCAGCCGCATGATTGAGCCCTCACCGTATTTTTTGACGATATCGTGCAGGGCGCGGTCAAGGACAGCCTTTTTCGCTTCCTGAATATTGGGATCCGATTGGTCATTTTGATTACTCGTTTTTTTCTTGGTCGCCATTTTTACTCCGATTAGTATCTTCTTTCTTTTAAATATAGCACAATTGTTCGATAGGTCAAGATTTGTTTGTATTATAAAATACGTCGGGCTTCCAGGTAAAAACGCTTATCGTGAGCATGACCCATCGAGAAGGTCTTACGGGGCAGGGCGCCATCAAGAATAACGGACTTGAAGAAGTTATCCTTGGTGATTGGAGGCAAATAGAAGCCCATATTGCCATCCTGCTTACCCAGTTTGTCGAGAACGTCATCGCCATGGACGTAGTCGATTTCGACTTCATCATGGCTTTTGACATATTTATCGAGGAATCCCTGCAATGTACCAACACTAAGATTGTGATGCGGTTTGGTAAATTCAAGCACCTGGTATGTCATAGGGGTGATAATTCCAACCCGCTGTCCGGGCTTGTTTTTGCCCAGGACTGCATGCTTCATTTCTTCAAAACTGGTTGCCTGTCTGAGCAGATAATCAGGCTCATAAGCTAAAAGAAGCTCCTTATAGAAAGGCTTGCCGACACCGAACATAACACGGTGGATTGGTTCAAATTTTAGAGATGGGTCGTGCAGGTTTACCAGTTCAACCAAAGCGTAACGGGCAGGATGATCGGAACCTACTGTGGGTTTGAGTTCATCCCAAATCGCTTTGGCAGTTGCCAGAGAGTGATTGCCATCACCTACAGCAAAGAGCAGGGGAGAAGTGGCGGCATCATCAATTTCGCCATACTTCTCACGGTATGCGTCAAGGTCAATTAAAGCGCCGATGTTTTCAGTTATCTGATCGAGCATGGCAAAATCTTCAATGTAATGACCGCAAATATGACCACTGCCTTCCATTAGATCAAAATTGTAAGCCAGGGGAAGATTATCCTTTTGCTCAAGAATGGGTTTCAGAACAGTCCTGTGGGGATCATCATAAAGTACCAGGATGTGCGGTAATTCCAGCAGTGCGCCACGACGAACCTGCATACGAGGTGGCAGGCGATCAAGAATGGTGCCTTCGGTGGCACGAATGAGCGATTTTGAACCAAGATTGTAGTCATAAGCTTCAAGATCGAGCGCAACGATTAGCCCGGTTTGAATTGCATCACCGACGGTTCGCTCAACCAGGACAAAGCCTTTATGATGCTCGAAAATATCTTCTTCGAGATATTGCCGCATGTGTGATTGCGCATAGTCGATGCGCTCGTTTCTATCGGGGCGATTCAGCCAGGCTTCCGGTAAAATCAGGTGATAAGTGGACGGCGCATCGCCAACGGTCGCTTCGACCCGATCCCAATATTCAGGCTCGGAAGTGAATTGATCACAGGCGATCACCGCCCACTTGTGCAGGTCTACATTTTTACCTGGCAAAAGTACTTCGGGAATGTGAACACAATTTTTTTCAGCAGTCGTCATGGGAAAGTCCTTTTCTTTAGGTGAGTTTTCCCTATTGTATCAGAGCTGGCTGAAAGATTGCTTACTTTTTCTCCGGAAGATAAACCAGGCCAACTGCTCCAGGACCGACATGTGTGCCAATGACAGGACTGATCTCGCTGATAATGGAATTCTTAACCTTAAATCGCTGTCTTGCGGTCTGCGTGATTTCATAGCTCTCCTGTTTGGCATTTGCGGAAAGAACACCGAGATATTCGATGCGCCCTTGTTTGCCAAGATCTGCTTCAGCGATCTCAAATACACGCTTGACAGCCTTTTTGAAAGTGCGTACTTTTTCGTGTGGGTGAATCGCACCGTTTTGCAACTTCAGGATCGGTTTTAGATTTAAGGCAGTGCCCAGGAAGCGGGCAGCGGCTCCAATTCTGCCACCACGATGTAGGAATTCAAGCGTATCGACGACAAAAAGGGTCTGAATTCTTTCTGAAACATCGATGGCAAGCTCTTTGCATTCCTGCAATGATGCGCCTTTTAATGCGGCGTCTGATGCCATCAGCGCCATGATCGTTAAAGGCATTGATGCTTGCAGAGAGTTCAGGATAAACAGGCGATCTTTTGGTAATCCCTCAGCTCCTTGAAGTGCGGAATCCAGGGTTCCCGATATTTTGGATGAAATAACCATGGTAAGAATGTCATATCCTTCATCAAGAAGTTTTACGAAAACCTCTTTAAATGCGCCCGCAGGTGGTTGGGAAGTGGTTGGTAATGTTTCGGATTTGATTAAACGAGGATAAAACTCTTCCGGTGTGATATCGATACCATCGAGATAGCTTTCACCATCCCAATTAACTGAAAGCGGTACGATAGTAAGTTTCTGTTGTTCAGCAATCGCAGGTGGGATCGCTGTGGTACTGTCGGTAACAATTGCTACTTTGTTCATAATATTATCTCCTGAAAACTTTTAACCCATTAGAATAAGGCAAGTTACGTAAAAGAATCTATTATCAGGGTTCCTGTATTCGTGTACAATCGTTAAGATAAAACAAAAAGAAAAGTGAAACTATGTTTGAAAGTTTATCTGATAAATTAACCGCTGTATTTGATAATCTGAAAAGGCGGGGAAAACTAAGTGAGAGTGATGTTGATGCTGCCATGCGCGAGGTCAAGCTGGCTTTGCTTGAAGCTGATGTCAACTATGCCGTGGTGCGTTCGTTCACCAATCGTGTCAAAGAACGTGCGATTGGCGCGGAGGTTTCCAAAGCGCTCAATCCGGCCCAGCAGGTCATTAAAATTGTAAATGAAGAACTAATTTTCACTTTGGGCCAGCCGGTTGCGCTAAACCTGAAAGGTGAAAAACCCCATGTACTAATGATGGTGGGTTTGCAGGGTTCTGGTAAGACGACCGCGTCAGCAAAGATCGCTAAGAAGCTGCGTGGCAGCGGTGAACGTGTCATGCTGGTCGCGGCGGATATTTATCGACCGGCTGCCATCAAGCAATTGCAGACCCTTGGTGGAAAGATCGATGTACCGGTCTTTACGCTCCCGGGCGCGAAACCGGTTCAAATCGCTAAAGAAGCCTTGCAAGCTGCCAAAAAGGGTGGTTACAGCGTATTAATTATCGACACTGCCGGTCGCTCACAATTGGATGATGAAATGATGAGCGAACTGAATGATATTCATAAGGCTGTTCCCGCCAAAGAAATACTGCTCGTCGTTGATTCAATGATTGGTCAGGAAGCATTGAACGTTGCCAAAGGATTCCATAGTGAAATTCCCGTTTCCGGGTTGGTCTTCACCAAAATTGACGGCGACGCCCGTGGTGGCGCGGCAATTTCTATCCGCGAGGTAACCGGCATCCCGATCAAGTATCTGGGAACCGGTGAAGGTCTGGACGCGCTGGAAGTTTTTGACCCGACCCGAATTTCCGGTCGTATTCTTGGCATGGGAGACATTCTCGGACTGATCGAAAAAGCGGAAGCTGCCTATTCAGAGGGGGTTGACGCAAAAGAAGCCGAACGTATGTTGACCGGGCAATTTACATTGGAAGACTTTGCCAAACAATTGCGCCAGATGAAAAAAATGGGGCCTATTTCGCAGCTTTTTGGTATGCTGCCGGGACAACTCGGGGCTGTTGCCAAAAATGTTGACCCTCGCGAGGCAGAAGGACAGCTAAAAACGGTCGAAGCGATTATTAACTCGATGACACCTGATGAACGAAAGGACCCCAAAGTGCTCAATGCCAGCCGCCGTCGAAGGATTGCCGCTGGATGTGGCAAAGATGTGCAGGATGTCAACCGATTGATGAAGCAATTCAGGGATATTCAAAGATTAATGAAGACTTTCCAAAAAACGGGAGGTCGTGGTAATATTGATAGGTTATTTGGATAATTACGGATTTGGATAAGGATATGCTCCTTCAGCATCTCTCAACCTTAGACACAGGCCGGATTAACAATTTTATTAAAAGAACATAAGGAGCAAATTAGAAAGATGGTAAGAATTCGCTTACGCAGGGTTGGATCAACCCATCAACCTCATTATCGTGTCGTGGTTGCCGATCAGGAAAGCCCACGCGATGGCCGCTTTATTGAAATTGTCGGTTCCTATAATCCCCGAACCGAACCCGGATCTATCGAATTGAATGAGGAACGCGTATATCATTGGTTGAGTGTTGGCGCGCAACCCTCTGAATCGGTCGAGAAGTTATTCAAAAAAGTTAAATTGGACGAACGATTTAAGAGATTTAAGGCAGGAGAAGACAAAGCTGCTCTCCTAGAGGAAGCCGCCAAGTTATACCAATCTCGTGCTGAGAAAAATTCTGCCAAATAAACTGGATTGATATGATGGCACAAAACGACCTCCATGCGCTTTTGGAATATTTGGCGAAATCGATTGTCAATAATCCTGATGACGTCTCTGTTGAGGAATATGTCAGTGGCAAGGTCATTCATTTAGATTTGCAGGTTCATCCTGAAGATATCGGGCGGGTTATCGGCAAACACGGTCGTGTTGCCAATTCAATGCGCGCGATTCTAAGGGTTGTGGCTGCCCGAAATGGCAAACAAGTCGAAATGGATGTGGTTGACTTTGCCTGATCCAGAAATGGCTGATCAAAAGTTAGACAAAGCAGGCTCATTGGCTAAAGATGAGCCTGCTTTTCTATTAATTGGTCGTCTGCAGAAGTCTCACGGTGTTAAAGGTGAGTTAGCAATGCGGGTGGATACCGACTTCCCGGAAAGAATTTGTCCTGGTAAAAGTGTGTATCTTGGTGATGAAAAGCAAAAAATGATAGTCGCCTCAACACGATGGAAAGGCAATCTTCTTCTCATTCGTTTCAGTGGGATTACCAACCCTGAGGATGCTTTTGAATTGACAAATTTGAAGGTTTACAAAAGTACCCGCAATTTACCAAAGTTACCTGAGGGAAAATATTATCATCACCAACTGCTTGGATTACAGGTTTGGGAAGGTGAGGAGCATCTTGGTGAATTGGTCGAGATCATGGAAACAGGCGCCAACGATGTGTATGTGGTTCAAAAAGAAGGCGCAAAAGAGCTTTTGATTCCCGCAATACCGGACGTGGTGCGTGAGATCGATCCTGACAATGGTCGAATGAGTGTGATTTTGCTTGAAGGACTACGCGATTGAAGCACGAGCAGGTTTTTTGGCTGGCATTTAGTACGATAAAAGGGATTGGAGCGGTTCGCTTCCGCAAACTTCTCAATTTCTTTGGTGATCTTGCCCTGGCATGGGGTGCTAACAAACAGGATTTAATCTCAGCTGGATTAACCAACAATGTCGCTGACGCTGTGCTCGAGGCTCGCAAATCACTTGATCTGGATTCTTTTATTGAAAGTTTACAAAAAAAGGATATCAGTTTTCTAACCTGGAACTCTCCTGATTATCCACAACTGCTTAATGAAATCGCGCAACCACCGCCAGTGCTTTATTACCGTGGCTCAATTACGCCAATGGATGATACGGCAATCGCAATCGTCGGGACACGTAATGTAACTAAATATGGGAAACAAATCACCATAGATACCGCAACCTACCTGGCTGGCAGTGGTGTTACGATCGTGAGTGGACTGGCACGCGGTGTTGATGGAATTGCTCATCGCGCTGCTCTTGATGCTGGCGGTCGGACCATTGCTGTGCTTGGTTCGGGTGTTGATGTCATTTACCCACCGGAACATCGAAAACTCGCTTCCGAGATCATTGAAAATGGCGCGATTGTGAGTGATTATCCACCTGGCACAAAGCCCGATGGCATCAACTTTCCGCCCAGAAATCGCATCATTTCAGGGCTATCAAGTGGAACTGTTGTGATTGAGGCTGGAGAACGTAGCGGGGCATTAATCACAGCGAAATTCGCCTTGGACCAAGGCAGGGATATCTATGCGGTACCTGGGTCAGTGCTTTCTCAAATGAGCAAAGGAACGAATCAGCTAATCGCTGATGGCGCCCAGCCTATGACAAATCCAGCTCAGATCACAGAAGCGCTTAATATCCAACGCCAGGTTAAGAGAACAACGAAAGAGTCTATTAGCTTGACCAAGAGTGAAGAACTGATCCTAAAAGTATTAGGTAGTGAAAGCCTGCATATTGATGAGATTTGCAATCGCACTTCGATGGGGATAGAAAAACTGACTGCTGATCTTACAATAATGGAACTGAAAGGGTTCATTGAACGGGAAAATGGGATGGAATATCGACGCGTTCAGCACTGGGATTTCAATTAACGAATTTACTGATCCTCCTTTAGTCTAATCTTTGATGTAGGATTGTCAAACATATTGGACAGTCTGCGATAAAAATTGAACAGGAGATAAGAACTTCAATGGTCGCATCGGTATACGGTTACTACGCTGATTGTGTCTTTTCAGTTGTTTCCTGAAATCC
>Ga0255343_1006515_pt1 | contig 10314 bp, 5 predicted proteins | sample wastewater_treat_4_FD_192413 | JGI IMG/M metagenome (GOLD analysis project Ga0255343, IMG submission 192413) | Wastewater microbial communities from Lulu Island WWTP, Vancouver, Canada - plant16 | ecosystem: Engineered > WWTP > Wastewater > Unclassified | place: Canada: Vancouver, British...
CACAATAAGACCTTGGCGGCGCAGCTTTTTGCGGAACTCAAAGGCTTCTTCCCGCATAATGCGGTCGAGTACTTTATCAGCTATTACGACTACTACCAGCCGGAAGCCTACATTCCTCAGACCGACACTTACATCGAGAAGGACGCCTCGATCAATGATGAGATCGAGCGCTACCGGTTGGGCGCGACCAATGCCTTGCTCGGCCGACGTGATGTGGTGATCGTGGCTTCGGTCTCTTGCATTTACGGTCTGGGCTCGCCGGAGGATTACCGTACCATGTTGGTGGACATCGTGCCCGGCGAGACGCTGGGTCGTGACGCGATGCTGGAGCGGCTGGTCGATATCCAGTACACCCGCAATGATTACGAACCGCAGCCGGGTACGTTTCGTGTGCGCGGCGACTGCGTGGATATCTTCCCGTCCTACGAGACCACCGGCATCCGGGTCGATTTTTTCGGCGACGACGTGGAGGACATCCGCGAATTTGATCCGGTGTCCGGCAAGACCAAGGTGCGGTTGCCGCGCGCGGTGATCTCCCCGGCCAAGCACTTCGTGATGCCCAAGGAGCGGATCGAGGCTTCGATCGGGCGGATCAGCGCCGAACTGGACGAACGGCTCGCCGAACTGGAGCGCCAGAACAAGCTGCTGGAGGCGCAGCGGTTGCGGCAGCGCACCGAGTTTGACCTTGAGATGCTGCGCGAGCTGGGCTATTGCAACGGCATCGAGAACTACTCCCGCCATCTGGCCGGTCGCGCGGCCGGCGAGCCGCCCGCGTGCCTGCTGGACTATTTCGACGGCGAATTTCTCACGATCATTGATGAATCGCATGTGACGCTGCCGCAGTTGCGGGCGATGTACAACGGCGATCAAGCACGCAAGCAGACGCTGGTGGAGCACGGCTTCCGGCTGCCGTCGGCCAAGGACAACCGGCCGCTTAACTTCGATGAATTCCTGGAGAAGGTCGGCCCGATTGTGTTCGCGTCGGCCACGCCCGCCGCCTACGAGCGGCAGGTGAGCGAAGTCATCGCCGAGCAAGTGCTGCGTCCGACCGGCCTGCTGGACCCGCCGGTTGAGGTTCGTCCGCTGGAAGGGCAGATCGATGATCTGATGGAGGAGATACGGTGCGCGGCGGAGAAGGGCGACCGCGTGTTGGTCACGACCCTGACCAAGCGCTCGGCCGAAGACCTAACCGCGTACCTGCGCGAAACCGGTATCCGCGTGGAGTATTTGCACAGCGACATCGACGCGATCCAGCGCGTGGAGATTTTGGGGCGTCTGCGCAAGGGCGCGTTTGACTGCCTGATCGGGATCAACCTCTTGCGCGAGGGACTCGATCTGCCGGAGGTGGCGCTGGTGGCGGTGCTCGATGCGGATAAAGAGGGTTTTCTGCGTTCCGGTACGTCGCTCATTCAGACAGCCGGGCGCACAGCGCGTCATGTGGAGGGGCGCGTGATTCTGTATGCCGACACCGTGACCGATGCCATGCGTACGATGATGGAGGTCACGCAGTCGCGCCGCGCCAGACAAGAGGCGTACAACCGCGAGCACGGCATCACGCCGCGTAGCGTGAAACGCGCGATCAACGAATCGCTGGCGCTCTATACGGAAGCGCAGCGTGTCGAAGGGCGCATGGTGGCGGCCGAGACGCCCGAGACCTATGACCTGTATCGCGTGATTGGTGAGTTAGAGGCCGAGATGATGGCCGCCGCCGATGTGCTGGAGTTCGAGCGCGCGGCGATGTTGCGGGATGAAATTCGTGAGTTGAAACGACTGAGGATTGCGGAATGAACGCATATTTTAAAAAGTGGAGTCTGGGCGTGTTGGTGGCGGGCGTGGTCGGCACGAGCCCTGCGGCTGAGGTACGTTTTGATTTCGAGACCGGCGACCTGCAAGGCTGGCGGGTGGTGGAGGGGGCGTTCGGACGGATCGTGAGCGACCGGGCGCGCGAACACCACGGTGGCGGGCCGTACACGAAGGTCGGTTCGTTTTTCCTCTCCACGCTGGAGAGCGCGGACGGCAAGTATCCGGATGATCGTTTCGAAGGCGTGGTCGAATCGCCGGTTGTGATTCTGGAGGCCCCGGAGATCACGCTGCGCGTGGGTGGCGGCAAGGGCCCCGATGTCTATGTCGCGCTCTGCACGCTGGACGGTCGCGAGGTGGCTACGGCACGCGGGGGCGATTCGCAGACTCTTCATGCGCGCAGCATGTCGGTGCCCGCCTGCGTGGGCCAGCCGGTCTTTTTTCGTGTGGTGGACCGGGCGAGCGGAGGGTGGGGGCATATCACGCTGGATCATGTGGTGTGCCAGGGCCGGATAGACGAGGAGGCCTCGGCGCGGCGCTTCAAGGCGCGTCTGCGTGAGGTGGCGCGCGCCGGTAACGCGATAACGGTCGATCGCCTGCGTGCAGGTATCCGCGATTTGGGCGACATGTTCCCAGGGCGTTACCCCGCCGACGCACTGTTGCGGCGGCTCGATACCTTGGACGAGGATGGCGATCCTGATGCTTTGAACGCTTTTGCACGCGAGGCACTGGTGCGCGAAAATCCGTTGCTCAACACGACTCCGTTGCTGTTTGTGACGCGCAAGCAGTACCGTCGGGATCACCACAATACGGCTACCCTCTTCGTGTCGTGTGAAATCAACTCCCGCAGTTATGACACCGAGGGTGCCTTCAAGGTTCTGGATGTGCGGCGGGGTACGGTTACGACCCTCTTCGCGCCGGGGCCGGGCGTCACCGTTCGGGACCCGGACTTGGATTTCGCGGGCGAGCGGCTGGTGTTCTCAATGCGCAAAGGACCGCAGGATAACTATCACATCTACACGATGACTGTGGCGGGAACCGAGCTGCGCCAACTCACCTCCGCGCGGGAGGTTGCGGATGTCGATCCGATCTGGCTGCCGGACGGCGATATCCTGTTCTCGTCCACGCGCGAGCCGAAGTACTGCATGTGCAACCGGCACATCATGTGCAACCTCTACCGCATGAAGGCGGATGGCGCCAACATCCACCAGATTGGGATTTCCACGCTCTTTGAGGGGCACGCTTCCGTGATGCCGGACGGCCGCATCCTCTATGACCGCTGGGAGTATGTGGACCGCAACTTCGGCGATGCGCAGGGATTGTGGGTCTGCAATCCCGACGGCACCGGCCATGTACTCTACTGGGGGAATAATACGACAAGCCCCGGTGGCGTGATCGATGCACGCACGCTGTCGCAATCCCACTTGGCGATTGCGGTCTTCGGCTCCTGCCACGACCGTCCTTGGGGTGCCTTGGGTCTGATCGACCGTTCGCGCGGTGTCGACGGACTTGAACCGGTGCTCCGCACGTGGCCGGCGGCCTTTACCAACCGTATCAAGACCGCCGGGCAAGATTTCGACTCGACGGTCCGGCTGACCTGTAAATACGAAGATCCACATCCATTGGACGACCGCCATTTCCTGTGCTCCCGCCAAACCGGACGCGGCGAGGAGATGGGGCTCTACTATCTGGACCTGTTCGGCAACGAGGTGCTGGTGCACGCCGAAGCGCCGGGCTGCTACGATCCTTTGCCGTTGCGCCCGCGCCCCGCTCCGCCTGTGTTGCCGTGTCGGCGTACCTTTGAGCACCCGAATGCCGCCGGACGCTTCTATCTGCAGAACGTCTACATCGGTACGCACATGCAGGGTGTCAAGCCGGGGTCCGTCAAATACCTGCGGGTTATCGAGTCGCCCGAGAAACGCAATTGGTCGGAACGCGCGTGGCATGGCCAGGGCGAGCAGGCGCCCGCGATGAATTGGCACAACTTCGAGAATAAGCGCATCCTCGGTACCGTGCCGGTTGAGTCGGACGGCAGTGCCTATTTCGAAGTCCCCGGCAATACCTTTGTCTTTTTCCAGGCACTCGACGAAAACGGCATGATGATCCAGTCCATGCGCTCGGGCGCTTACGTGCAGCCCGGCGAGACCTACGGTTGCGTGGGGTGCCATGAAAACCGCGTAGGCGATATCCCGCCGGTCACGACGCCGCCGTTGGCGATGCGGCGCAAGCCCGATACGCTGAAAGGCTGGTACGGTCCTCCACGCATCTTCTCGTTCCAAAAAGAGGTGCAGCCGATATTCGACCGCCATTGCGTTACCTGCCACGACTACGGCAAGAAGGCGGGCGAACGCCTGAATCTGTCGGGCGACCGCGATTCGGTCTTCTGCACCTCGTATGTGGACCTGTGGGCACTGGGCGTGATCACCTGCGTAGGCGGCGGCCCCGCCGAGGTGCAACAGGCTTATTCGTGGGGCAGCCATCCGTCGCGACTGATCCAGAAAGTACGCTCGGGGCACGGCAAGGTCGCGTCGAACGCCGAGGTGCTGGATCGCCTGATCACATGGGTCGACTTGAACGCCCCGTATTATCCGGAGTACGCCTCCGCCTATCCGCAAAATCTGGGCGGGCGCAGTCCGCTGACGATGGCGGAGGTGGATCGCCTGAAGGCGCTGACCGGTGTACAGATTTCCGACAAGTTTGGTGCGCGGCAACGTGCGCAGCTCTCCTTTGCACGACCGGAACTGAGCCGCATTTTGGCTGGCGCGACCAACGACGCCGCACGCGCCGAAGCGCTGGCGTTGATACAGGAGGGCGCACGACGGCTGCGCGACAAACCGCGTGCGGACATGGACGGTTTTGCGGCTTGCGCCCGGGATCAGGCGCGCGAGGCGGTATATCAGGCGCGGTGGGAGCGCGAGTTGCGCGCCTACGCGGCGATACGCGAGGGACGTCGTGTTTACGACGAGGAACAACAAACACCTGAGGAGGCGACACAATGACAACAATTTCACGGCGCGGGTTCTGCCGCGCATTGGCGGGTGCAGGAGCTGTGGCGCAGATGTCTGCGACCGCACGTGGCGAGGAGAAGGCGCAAACAATCAAGCTGGGCGTGATCGGCTGCGGCTGGTATGGGATGGTCAACGTGCGGGCGGCGTTCAAGGCCGGCGGCGTTGAGGTCGTCGCGGTGTGTGATGTCGACAGCGAGCATCTGCGGATCGCGGCCGAAGAGGTCGCCAAGCTCCAAGGACGACCGCCGCGGACCTTCAAGAACTACGAGGAACTGCTGCAAGTCGAGGGATTGGATGCCGTGATCATCGCGACGCCGCCGCAGTGGCATGCGCTGCAATTCATTGCTGCGGTCGGACGTAAACTTGACGTCTACTGCGAAAAGCCGCTGGCTTATGATGTGCGCGAATGCCGCGCCATGGTGGATGCCGCGCGTGCCAGCGGGCGTATCGTCCAAGTGGGCTTTCAGTGACGCCAGAGTCCCGCGTTTCAGGCGGTGCGCGACTATCTGCGCGAAGGCAAAGCGGGACGGCTCATTTGCGCCGAGGCCGCCATCCACTACACCGCAGGTGTCAAGGATCCGTCGCCGCAGACGCCGCCAGCTTCGCTCGACTGGGATTTGTGGTGCGGACCAGCGCCGCTGATTCCGTACAGCCCGCAGGTCGGACATAAAAGCTGGCGGCTGGAGCAGACCACCGGTCACGGTCACTTGGTCGACTGGGGCATTCATTTGATTGATGCGGCGCGCATGATTCTCGGTGCGGACGAACCGCGTTCGGTGTCGGCGACAGGCGGCCTGTATGCGCTCAAGGGGAGGATCACCACGCCGGATGTATTGACCGCGCACTTCGATTTCGATGGATGCCCGTTAACGTGGCGGCACCGCATCTGGGGTGCTACGGAATACGCGCCGGAGGTCTCGAACGGCATCTTCTTCTACGGGGATCAGCAGACGGTGTTCGTCACGGACAACCGTTGGGTGGTCATCCCGAAAGGCAAGAACGCAGAGCGTCAGGAGCACACCGTCAAGGCGGATGCCGGAACGTTGCACGTGGCCGAGTTTCTCAACGCCGTGCGGACGCGCCAAGCGCCGGGTTGCCCGATTGAAGAGGGGGCCAAGTCCACCGTCGCCGTCAAGCTTGCCATGATCGCATACGAGACAGGGCGGCGGGTCGATTGGGATGCGGCAGCGCAATCTGTGGGCGACAACAAAGAGGCCGCCGCACGGCTCCTGCGCCCCTACCGGGCACCTTGGAAACATCCCTTTACAGCGTGAGAGCGAATGGTGAATAACGGCCATACGGCTTGCGGAAATCAGTTTTGGTTTTGGCGGATATGTCGAACAGGCTAGACATCCGACAAAAATGGAGTGGCAAATCAAGAGATGACTGAAGAAGAAAAATGGCAATACCTCGCTGATCTTGATGAATGCCTCCTTAAGGGTGGCGTAATGCTTCCCGAATGGGCGACTTTCCTGATTAAAGATGCTGATACCGCTTTCGCGGTCGGGGCCTATCTCGCTAGCATCATTACAGGCCTCGCCGGGGTTGAAACCTGTCTGCGTGGCGAGAACGGGGGAAAAGGCCAGCGTTTTTTCGAACTGATAGACCAGGCGGATATTGAAGATGATCTGAAAAGAGAACTACATGTCTTACGGAAGTACAGGAACGCTTGGGTTCATGTTGCCGACCCGTGGGAAGATGTGTTGCTGCTTGAGTTCCCGGAGAGGTGGGAGGCAGAGCTGGAAGAGATGGCCCGCCGATGTGTCGTTGCCCTTCGGCGTGCCATCTACAAGGACCCTTGGATATAGGAGTGAATGCCGAATAATGATCTGCCTACGTATTGTTCGCCACACAGACGCGAGTTCGAAAACAGAGTCGGCTCGGTCTGTTCGGGGAGATCAAGAAGGAGGAAACTGCTACGCTAGAGTAGTTCAAGCGTAAGGCGAGTGAAAAATCGCGTTCCAACATCGCGGCCCTGCCTTGGGGACGATGACAGAGTCCACCCGTTCCGGTGGAGATCGTGCCGCAGAATCACGGCGAGGGGGCGTCCAGCTTTTTCTGGATGTCAGCCTTGAACTTATCGTTATTGCAACAAGCCATGGCTTCTTGCCAGCATTGACGTGCTTGATCTTGTTTCTGGGCCTGAAGTAAGATTTCGCCCTTACGGTCGAGAAATGCGGCGCGGTACTTAGGCTCTGCCATCGCTATTGCGGAATCGATGTCAAGTAGCGCCACAGAGGTGTTGCCAGTCAGTGCATGCGCCTGAGCCCGTCGATGAAAGAAAAATGCATTTTGGTCAGTCTTTGGTACTCCCGCAAGAACATCCAGTGCCCTGTTTCCGTCCTCTCGCAGTACCCAGTATTCCGCGACCATCGTTGCAACGTATTGTCTGTTTCTGTCGGACTTCTCGTAATATGGCTCTGCACATAGCAACCACTTCTGCCCCTTCTCATGACTTCCGCTTCCGAGTGCAGCCTTTGAAAAGTTCTTCATCGTTTCCGCTACACCGAAGGCAGTCCGCGAATCAAGGACGTTGGGAGGCGGTAGAACAAGTCGATTGACGATGTCCATCAAGGACGACGGGGCTTTATACCACAGCGCACGGGAGATTATAGCCAGTGTCGCAAACGGCTGACCATAACCTTCGCACTGTGCCTTTGCGATGGCCTCCAACGCAAGTGACAGGAACGCATCTTCCGGCATAACGGTCGTTATGTCTTTCAAGGTGCCGGCGCTCTCTATGGCGGCGAGAACCACTGTGATTGCAACGGAATTCTCGTCAGACCTGAATTGCTCCATAATTGCACGCAGATGTTCTGCTTGCTCCACGCCCGCAGTCAGTCGAGCGAGTTGAAGTCGAGTATGGGGGGCGGATGGGCATATAGCGAGCGCTCGGTCAAAGGATGTCCGGGCATCATCCTTTTGCCCTAGGCGGCGATACGCTTTGCCTCGGTGGTGGAGGAGCGTGTGTCTCGTCAGATCACGCAGATCTGCACCCTCCAGTTTGTCCACCTCATCCACCGTTTTGACGTCAAATTGGTTCGGGTCCGTTCCTGTTACGCACAACTGCCGCCAAGTCTCGCGAGCCTCGATTATGCATTCGATGGCCGTTTGGTTGTCCACATGATCCGAGAGTCTGGCTTTGGCCAACTGCTCAACAATAACAGGGTTCTTTTCAGGGAGGTCGAGAAGAAGGTATAGATAATGGAGTAGTCCAGGTTCCACTGGAACCTGCCTAATCAAGTCGGTGATCTTGGCACGACAAGTATGCAGTGCCCTCTGAAAATGGTAGTCCGCGACATAAAGGCGCTGGTCGAAGAAGGCTAAGAAGCGTTGCAAGAGGCTTTGCTCATCGGCCTTTCCAAGCCAGCTATCAATACATAGAAAAACAGTATCGTGGAACCTCAGCAGACCGTGACCGCCATCTGTAAGCAGGCTGCGCCTTCTAAGCTTTGCTACCCCTGAAATACCGAAGACGGCGGTAGCAAGCTTACCATCCAGCACCTTCGCCCTGAGCCATCGTGCTGTCGCGAGTTCATCTCCCACGACTGTCTCATGTTGTTGAAACAATCTGTTGAGTATCAGGCGTTGCGTATACGGGTCTTCATAAGATGGCCAGTTTACAGAATCGCCGGCAATCTCCTGCAGGGAGGCGTCGCCGTCTGCGACGAGTCCTCGAATTATTGCCATAAGAAGCGGATGCCCGCCAGCCCGGTCTACGATTGTGTTTACTGCGAGGGAGTCATTGGGGGTCAAGTTGGTCATCCCGAGCGTCAGAATGTCCTTGGCACAGTCTGTTTTTGTGGCGGTAATCGGGAATGCGTGGACCGTAGGTGTCGGGGCAAGTTGCGATGAGATGATAATTCGACTTCCGCGTTGTAACCCTTTGCTCAACTCACCTAGGCGAGCACTATCTATCGTTTCTTCCCACCCGTCAACAACAAGCAAGGTTCGCGAGTTGTTAAACTGTCCAGCAAGGTTAAACGAGTTTCCGCCTCTGCTACCGGTGACGGAAACAAATGAGTTGGTTTTCTTGGGAACTTCATCTCCATTGAGCCATATAACATTGTCAAAGCAAGTGAGCTTTGCCGACACCGAACGTAACAGGTACGACTTACCAATTCCACTGATCCCGTGGATAACAACAACTGGATGGTCACAAATCGTTTCCAGAAGGTCGTCCTCTCGATCTTTATCGCGGACATAGTCTGACGGGGGTTGCGGGCGGTTATAGTCGAATTGGAAGTCCCGCCAAACTGTCTCCAGAGACGGCAGAAACTGGACGAAAGCCTCATAGAGAATGGTCTTTGCGACCACTTGCTCATAGATCGATTCGGCGAGTCGCCGTGAGTCATACAACTCGATCTTGCCGTTCGGATTGTTCCATGTTGACTTGGCCGCCTGAACAGCGCCTTCCCAGTTTGAGTTTTGGCACTTGTCATTGTTTACGAGGTATGGACGAGCGAGATCTGTCGCCCGGCTACAAGCATGGCATGTGTCTTTTTTGATTTTGTCGAATGGTGGGGTGAAATAGTTGGCCTCCGTTGAATACTCGGCAACAACAGTTCGGTTACCGTCAAATGTGTCCACGGTATATCCGACTGGTTTGGCCTGGGGGTTGAGACCGCGATGCACCAGTGGACGATCTTCAATAGCAGATACGAGCATGTGGCCGACCATCTCGAACTCGCTAGGGGTCAGATAGTTAATGTCAATGCTTAGCTGGTCAACAGCTCTTCGTCTGATACGCTCATTCATCTGTTCTGCTGGCATTCATCTGTTCTGTTGGCATTTTCTCGCTATTTCACTTGCACGTTTGCAGTATGATTCCTGCGATGCCTCATTGGGCCCAAACGTCTCAGGGGCTGCATCAACATCAGGCTCGTTTTACCACTTTCCCAAGCACCGAAAACACCTAGCGTAAGAGGTGACAAGTCGCGGCGAAGGCACACTTGGGTAAGCACTTCGACGTAACCCATGTAGCCGAGACAATCACATGGGGTCTCACGATCAGACCACATACGAAGTGCTCCTTGTGTTTGACTTCTCGTCTGTCTGGCTATGGCTTGGCATCATCTCTATCATCGACATTTGCGCGTCCCCGACTGAACCCAGACCCGAAAGGCTTGTTATTCAAGATTTAGTATGTAGTAATATGGACGGTTTTGCAAGAACTAGAATCGTAAGAGGCGAATATCCGTGCTATCGACACTTCAAGAGCTGAAATTTCATCTCTGGAACTGCTTATGGTTTTCGAGGTTCATTTTGACGGTCGTCTTAAATTCGCGTTAGAGGTGCTCCGTTCGTGAACACGAAAGAGCCATTTCCTAAAGTCCGATTAGATGACGCTATCGTTGGACTGGGGCGGATTCCCTTTTATAAGGACTTTCCCCAAAAAATCGGGGGCAATTATATCTAAGTCCTTGAAAACAAAGGGGATGCGTCTCTGACGGGCGTGCCTGAAAGTGAAAAAGTGGTTTTCCTCCGCCGGTTCTGCCAAAATGGC
>Ga0255343_1006522_pt1 | contig 10302 bp, 7 predicted proteins | sample wastewater_treat_4_FD_192413 | JGI IMG/M metagenome (GOLD analysis project Ga0255343, IMG submission 192413) | Wastewater microbial communities from Lulu Island WWTP, Vancouver, Canada - plant16 | ecosystem: Engineered > WWTP > Wastewater > Unclassified | place: Canada: Vancouver, British...
AGTCGTGGTCATCGTCGTGCCCGAGGGCACGGAAAAACCCTATTCCTGCGGTTCCGGCTATTACCGGCGGCTCGACGCTACCACTCAGAAAATGAGCCATGACGAGTTGCGCGTCATGTTCGCGGAAAACGAACCCCTCCCCTTCGAGGAAAAGACGGTTCGCGGATTCTCCTTCGATGACATCTCTAAACGAAAGGTCCTGGAGTTTGCCAAAGAGGCGGGTATCCGCATCGGCTCCATCGCCGTGCCGCAGTTTCTGCGCAGTCTCAGGGTAGCAGATGAGGCAGGAGTGAAAAACGCGGGGATTCTTTTCTTCGCAAAAGACGTCTATGGGTACCTGCATCAAGCCCAGATGACGCTTCTGGCATTCAAGGGAACGGAGAGACGCCACATCTATGACCGCCGCGATGTACGGGACGACCTGCTGACTCAATTCAATGAGGCCGTTGACTTTCTCAAGAAGCATCTGAATGTCCGCAGCGAAATCAAGGGCGTCAATCGAGAAGACATATACGAAATCCCGCTTGAGGTCCTGCGCGAAGCCATGGTGAATGCCCTTATGCATCGCGACTACAGCATCACCGGCACGCAGGTCAGCGTCGAGGTTTATGACGATCGGGTGGAAATCGTGAATCCCGGCGGCCTGCTGAAAGGCCTGTCAGTTAAGGACCTCGGCACGCTTTCGATTCGGCGGAACGAACTGATCGCAGACCTTTTTTTCCGCCTTCACAAAGTCGAGCGCATTGGCATGGGCATCCAGAAGATGAAAGAGGCCATGGCCGCGGCGGGACTTCGTGAACCGACCTTTGCAAGCGACGCATTCTTCCGGGCAACATTTCAACGATCGTCTGAATTCGCTCTCAAGGAAGGAGAAAAAGGTACAAAAAAAAGGTTCGGAGAAGGTTCGGAGAAAAGTTCGGAGAAAATATTGGCGTTCTTAAAAGAGCAGAATACAGCCAGCGCACGGAAGATCGCCGAGGCCCTTGACCTGTCTCCCCGAGCGGTAGAAAAGCAGATTGCCGTTTTGAAAAAAGCCGGTCGTCTTAGACGTGTCGGGCCGGCGAAGGGCGGACGATGGGAGGTGGGCTGATGAGTCGTAGGGCCAGGTTCGGGGATGAGGAGCTGCCGGCATTACGAGAGGACAACCCCGATAATGGATGCGGCAATGGCACATATCCATTCCAACGCCATTATAGCCAATAAATGGCGCAAATAATGGCATCGGGGCTATCCAGTGCAGCCAATGGGTACGAAGATGCGCCATACAGTCTACAAATGGGATGCAGAGCCAACACACATGTTTATTAACCTCTACACACATGTGTGTTGATGCGTGTGTAGAACCTCCGTAGAAAAGCAGATTGCCGCTTTGAAAAAAAGCCGGGTGTCTTGGACGTGTCGGCCCGGAGAAGGGCGGACGGTGAGAAGTGGTTGGGTAAAGACTCATAAATACGAGCGCGTATTTTCTGGCCACACGCAAATATATGCGCTGATTATGCGTTAGGCGCATATCCTGTGTTTTCAAGCGGCATAAAATTCCTGCCGCTCCATCCCTTTGAAAGCGAAAAAACCGTTCTTCCGCAATCCATTTCCTCCTTTTATCCCTTCCTTTTATGGCCTCGCGTGATCTGCAAAGAACTGTCATCGATTTAAATATATTGACTACTTAGAGGATTTTGAATAAGTACTTTCCTGACGAAGGGACGCGGTTTTATGCCTACATTGGACTGGATAGGGAAGAAAGCAGTCGTGAATCATCACCGAGAGGTGCCGTTCCACCTGTTGGATGATGTACCCGAATTATCGGCAGGCGAGCCTGACAGCGGAAACCTCCTTGTGGAAGGGGATAACCTTCTGGCCCTCAAAGCCCTGCTTCCCTACTATGCCGGACAGGTGAAATGCATTTATATCGATCCACCCTACAATACGGGAGATGAAAACTGGATTTATAATGACAACGTAAACAGCTCTGAAATTCGTAAGTGGCTAGGTAAGGTTGTCGGCAAAGAGATGGAAGACCTTTCTCGTCACGATAAGTGGCTTTGTATGTTGTACCCCAGACTCTCATTGCTCCGTTCGTTCCTTCGAGAAGATGGAGTCATTTTTGTGAGTATTGATGAGAACGAAGTGGGATACTTGCGCTTAGTAATGGATGAAATTTATGGCAATGCGAATAATATCGGTACCTTGGTTTGGCGGCGTCGCAGTTCTTCAGCCATGCGCGGCACCCCTCTTTCAATTGACCATGAATATATGCTTGCGTTTGCCCGTGATTCCTCCAAGGTAACTCTGTACGGACTTCAAAAGGGCATTGAAGGATATCCTAATAAGGATGCGCGGGGTAATTTTGCGAGTACGGATTTAACCGTCGGTATGGGTAAAGATGCTCGGCCTGGACAGTTCTATCCTATAAAGAATCCAAGAACTGGAAAAGTGTATCAGCCCAATCCCGAACGAGTCTGGCGTTTCTTTCCAGATACGATGGAAAAGATAATAAAAGCTGACCTTATTATTTGGCCTGACGAGCAAGAAGGCAAAATGCAGAGGCCGCGTTTTAAAACTTATTATGATCCGAAGAGCACCAAACCGAAACCAGTATCAAGCTGGATCGAAAATTTGAACATCAATAATGACACGGAACGCAAGCATCAAGAGGAAGAATATGAAGTATCCGTTCTAACCTCAGGCATGAATCAGGAAGGCGGGCGAATACTTCAGGAAATTATGGGGACAAAATTGTTTGCTTATCCCAAGCCCCTTTCTTTAATCAAGTCACTTGTCAGAGCTGCTACTCGGGACACAGACATCGTTTTAGATTCATTTGCAGGGACGGGTACCACCGGTCATGCTGTTCTTTCCTTGAATAAGGAAGATGGCCTCAACCGCCATTTTATTCTTATCGAGATGGAATCGAGCATTTGCAAGAATTTGACAGCGGAACGACTGCGCCGGGTCTGTGAGGGCTACAATAGGCCGAACGGCAAATCGGTTGAGGGATTGGGAGGCGGTTTTCGGTTCTGTCTTTTGGGAGCACCCTGCTTTAATGAGCTTGGTCGGATCAATCCTGCCGTGACCTTCGCCGATCTAGCGCGGCATGTATTCTTCACTGAAACGGGCAATCCCCTGCCGAGCCAAACAGCTTTGAAAAGTCCCCTCATAGGCAAACATCAGAATAAAGCTGTTTACCTTCTTTACAATGGCATTTTGAAAGACAGAAGTCTTGACGGGGGTAACGTACTCACCAAAGCCGTTCTGGACTGCCTGCCTCAGCACGACGGTCCCAAAGTCATTTATGGTGCGGCTTGCAGATTCAGTGCTTCGCGCCTGAAGAGAGAAAATATCGTGTTCAAGCAGATCCCCTATGAGATAAGGACCGGTTGATGCTCCAATTGAAAGGATATCAGGAAAAGGCGCTGGAATCGCTCCGGCTGTATTTGCAGGAATGCAATCAGTTGCAGGATGCCGATGAAGCCTTTTACCGGACAACCCGTCATTTGTGGGAACAAGGAATTCCCTATCGGGCTATAAAAGAGCCTTCCGACCTTGCAGATATCCCATATATCTGTTTGAGGCTCCCTACGGGGGGCGGCAAGACTCTTCTTGCCTGCCATGCCGTAGCCCTGGCAAACCGAGAATATCTGAAGCGCAGCCATTCACTGGTGCTTTGGCTTGTCCCTTCAAACACGATAAAAGAACAGACGCTGAATGCACTGAAGGACCGGGATCACGCATACAGGCAGGCCCTAGACGGTACCTTGCCCGCGGTAACGGTTCTGAGTTTAAGCGAAGCATTGTCCCTGCAACCTGCCGCCGTGATCGGCTCTACCGTTATAATCGTGGCAACGCTGCAAGCTTTCCGGGTGGAAGATAAAGAGGGCCGGAAAGTCTACGAGACAGACGGAGCCTTGATGCCTCATTTTCAAAACCTTTCGCAGGAAATCGTGAATATACTTGATCGAGAAAACGGCATAATTCCCCACTCCCTTGCAAATGTCATGAGAATCTATCGTCCTCTCGTCATCGTGGATGAAGCTCACAATGCCCGGACGGAATTGTCCTTTTATACGCTGGCGCGCTTTCGTCCTTCCGCCATCATCGAATTCACAGCTACACCCGACAGCAAGAAAAATCCAAGCAATGTCCTTCACAGTACGTCGGCGGCCGAATTGAAAGCGGAAAATATGATCAAGCTTCCGATCAGGCTGGAAACCCACACGGACTGGCGCACGATTCTAAGCGACGCAATCGCGCAGCGGATCGACCTTGAAAAGAAGGCGGAAATCGAACAGCGAAGAACGGGCGATTACTTGCGGCCTATCATGCTCATTCAGGCCCAGCCGCGAAGAAGAGGGCAGGAAACCCTTTCGGTGGAAGCCATTGAGAAGAGCCTGATTGAAGATCATCGTATCCCAGCGAATCAGATAGCAAGGGCGACAGGAGAAGATAAGGGATTAGAGGGAATTGACCTAGCCGATGAAGAGTGCCCTATCCGGTACGTCATCACCGTCCAGGCCTTGCGGGAAGGCTGGGATTGTCCCTTTGCCTATGTCCTCTGTTCCGTAACTGAGCAAAAATCAATTGGAGCGGTCGAACAAATCCTCGGACGCGTTTTGAGGTTGCCGTACTGCAAGCCGAAGAGTATCAAAGAGCTTGACCGGGCATATGCTTTCGTTACCTCCTCCAACTTTGCAGAAGCTGCCGGCAATCTCGTCGATGCCCTTGTCGAAAACGGTTTCAACCGTCAGGAAGCTGAAGAATTCGTCAGGCGGAACGATCCGGGTGAATCCAGTCCCTTATTTGATTTCATGTCTGAAAAGGGTCGCTCACCGGAAGTCACATTTCCGCTCGATGAAATCCCGGATACACGTGCGCTTTCACCTGAAATCCTTGCCAAGATCGAGATCGATGCCGAGTCCAAAACAGTAAAGCTCAAAGACTCTCTGTATCCAGTGGAAAAAGAAGAATTCGTGAATCTATTGCCTTCCCGGGAGCGCGAGAGGTGGATATATGAAATAGATCACCATCAGCGACAGATTGCAGGCATTTTGAAGAAGCCCTCCGAACGGGAACTTCCTTTCCAGGTGCCTGCACTGAGTATTAAGCGGGGCGAACAACTGGAAATATTCGAAGAAGATCATCTGATCGAAAAAGGATGGGACCTGAGCGCCTTTGATCCCCGGCTCTCTTCGCAGGAATATAATCAGTTAACAGGAAATGGCGGTCAATTCGGCGAAATAGATATTGGTGCTGAAGGGAAAATCAAGAGTCGATTCATACCTGAACTGGACCGGCAGTTAAAATTGATCGAGGTGGTTGAAAACTGGACGGGAGCCCAGTTGATTCACTGGCTGGACAAAGAGATATTTTTTCTGGAACTTTCATCCGGCGAGCGGGAAATTTTCCTCACATCCATGATTGGTGATCTACTGGATGGCCGCGGTATGGGTTTGAGTCAGATCATCCGTAAAAAATTCGAACTAAGAAAAATAGTTGAAAATAAGCTACGCAATTACCGACGAGAAGCCCGCAAGAAGGTTTACCAGGAACTGCTCTTTGGGGATTCATCCATTGTAGTCTCTCCCGCTGTATGCTTCTCTTTCAACCCCGATCAATATCCTTATCGCTTTATTTGTCCGGCGTCGGACAGCTTCAGAAACCACTATTACCCAAAGATAGGAGACCTCGATGATAAAGGAGAAGAATTCCAGTGCGCCCAATTCATTGACCAGATGAAAGAAGTCGAATTTTGGGTGCGCAACCTTGACAGGCAGGAACGGTTTTCTTTCTGGCTCCAGACTTCCACGGACAAGTTCTATCCCGACTTTGTCTGCAAACTCAGAGACGGCCGCCATCTGGTTGTCGAATATAAAGGCGAGCATCTGTGGAGTAATGATGACTCCAAGGAAAAACGCCGCCTCGGAGAGTTGTGGGCCTTGAAAAGCGCAAGGCAATGCATATTTGTTATGCCAAAGGGGAAGGATTGGGAGGCAATCAAAAGTGCAATTTTATAGACTGCATAATTAGGATAATAAGCTATGGCAAATATGGTTATAAATAGATTCATGATTGATGTGGCAAAGAAAGATATTAACGTATCCTTCTTCGCAAAAAACGTTACCCATTATTTGAAGGGTAAAAAGCCGACATATCTTCATGAAGATTTGGCAAAAACTCAACTTGCGGGAGAAATAATAGATTGGGTCAAGGGTCTCAAAAAAGAAAAAATTGAAGATGAACAGTCTATCTATTTTTCTTTCTACGGCGGAGCGCAGAAAGAAGCAACAATAAATAGTCATAATGGTAAATTCAAAAAACAATTTATCAGGGAAACTCTCCTCAGGTTTTTTATTGACAAAGGTCTTTTAATAGAGCCGTATAAAGAAGGTTGTGATTTCTGCATTTATCAGAAAGCTGGCACTGAAAATGGCTTCGGTAAATACTTACGATATGATTCCGTCATCTCTTGCTATTTTGATAGAAGTTTAAAAAGGCATGTTAACGAGCTTTCTATTAGTATCGGTAGCGAGGATACGTATTTCCCTAAGATAAGAAAAAACGAAGTGGCTGACCACAAAGTGCTTCTGAACAATCTCTTGCTGAGATATGAGGAAGTGAAATCTATCGTCGATAGTTCTCACGATGAGATTTCAGTAAAAGCCAACTTTGATATGCGTAAGAAATTAGGAATTCTCCCGAAACCACATTTTCAATTCTATAAAAGAAACTATGATCTTATCGATAAGTTTGTCAAAGAATATTTTTCCTCTTTTGACGATGAATGTTTAAAAATTTATTTGCCTTTTAAGAAATTAGATGACTCTCAAATCAAATATGTATCATTCGAATCTAATAAAATGGTTTTTGGAAATAATCAAACAGATTACAGCCCGATCAATGGCATGCGGGATCATGGTCAGTATAAAAAGCCGGACAATATTGGAAATACGAAATTGTTTTTTATCTATCCTGATAGAGATTCGGCAAATAAGTTATTTACATACTTTTCGCGTGGCTATCGCCACTTTCCCGGATTAGAGTCTTATGTCGGACTTCCTGCACAGCCAGCCGAAATAAGAATCAAATATGATGATTTTCATGACTTACCACAAAGAATCGAGATCGAATTACCGAACAGTTCATATGAGAACCTCATAGGCATATGCATAATGCCTTTTAATAAACAAAGTGCGACGGCCGAACAATCGGATGCCTATTATAAAATTAAAGAAATACTGCTAAGGAAAAACATACCCTCTCAGTTTATCGAAGGCAGCAAAATCTTTTTGGAGAATTTCCACTATTACCTGCCGAACATATCAATTGCAATGCTTGCCAAACTGGGAGGTATTCCGTGGAAATTACAAACCGATAAGTATAACCAACTAATAATCGGATTCAATATTTTTAGAAGCAGGGTCAATAGCTTTATCGGATCGGCCATCTACTTTGATAATGAAGGATTACTAAAAGGTATAGATGCCTTTGAAGCGAAGAGTTCGGTTAGGGAGATAACTCAATCAATTAAGAAGTCGATTTCAGATTACATAGAACAGAATCAATCCTGCGATAGCCTGATTGTTCATTATTTTAAACCGCCCTCAAGTGAAGAGAGAATATCGATTGAAAAAATGCTTTCTGCCGAATTGAATTTAAAGATTCCTGTTGTGTTTGTTGAAGTTAACGATGTGAAGACCTCAACGGATATCTGTTTCGATTTGGACTATGGTTTACTTATGCCCCGGAGTGGGACCTATATCAGGTTAAAACCGAATGAATATTTGCTCTTCAATAATCAAAGGTACTGGGAAAAACCGGTGAATCCGATCCGCCAGGAGGAATATCCTATTAAGATAAAGATTTATGATCCCGGAGGATCGTTTCTTCATGAAAAATTAATAAGTCAAGTATATGAGTTCTCCAGATTGTATTGGAAAGGACTTAAACAGAAAGCTCAACCTGTTACGACGATATATTCAAAACTGATAGCCGAGTATGTGTCTCATTTTGAGGGCAATCGGGCACCAGAAAATAACACCGTCCATCGCACGATATGGTTTGTATGAAAGAGATCAAAGACATAATATTTTTCACTGGCGCGGGCTTTTCAAAACCAGCGGCATGTAAGATGTCTATAGATATGTTGAGTGATTTGGAAAGCCTCAGCAATGACGGAAATAGCATGTTCACACAGACTGAAAGGAAAACGATAAAATTTATTTTATCTTGCCTTTATTATCATGCACAGTGGAGGTCATTAGAGGCCGATGGTAAATATTCTTATCAGCCGAACATAGAAGAATTTGCAATGCTCTTAAGAAGAATCCAAAAAAGAGAGAATCTCCTGCCATATCCTGTAACAGGTAATTGGTCTGACAAAATTATGAGCTTAGAGCAGGAGTTTAGATTTGAAAATAAAGATTCAGAATTAGATTTATATGATTCTATTGAACGTAAAATCAAAACCATATGTTATCGAGAATGGCTTGATGCAAGCAACACAGATTTCCTGGCCCCTTTAAGTGAATTTTTTAGAGATAACCCGCGTATTGATACAAAATTAGAGTGGTTTACCTTGAATAATGACCTTGTTTTGGAGGGGCACTTTCAAAATGATAATAGCATCTATACGGGTTTTGTGAGCCAAAAATGGGTTGGCTTTGATAGAACGTCGATTGATGAAGACACTTACAATGCGGGGCGCGTCAATTATTATAAATTACACGGTTCAATTGACTGGTTCAGAATGAATGATGGTACAGTAAGAAAGAAAAACCAAAATATTGACGAATCGGAAATCGATGCCAAGACGAATCCATTTTTAATATTCGGCCACGGAACAAAGCTATTTACCATTGATCCTTTCTTTAGTCTGTTAAAAGCATTTCATGACAAGCTCCATGAAAGACGATATTTTTTTATTATCGGCTATAGCTTCTTCGATCCACATGTTAATAATTTGCTTTTCAATGAATTGATGGCTAATCCCGATCAAGACAAAAAAATGATTCTTGTCAATCCTAAGCTCAATCGTAATCTGAATTTTAATGACTTCGATTTTGAAAGCAAATATGGGTTCGATAGGGTTCTGAAAAAGGAATCTGCAATACGGCTGGTTAATTATTTTAAGGATATACAAAGAAACAATTTCTATTCCGACATGCCGGAATTTAATATGACGCAAATATCAACCGAATCATTCGTCTATGTTCAATGTAGTGGTCAGGATTTTATTTCAAGATTATTTAGCAAATCAGATGAAGGGCTTTACTGGCTTACCCAGATAGTCAACGAGTTGGGGAGTGAACCGGAAAAGACTTTTAAATGAGAAACGTGTGGGTTAACAGGATTCTGCAATCTAAGGGCGTAAAGTGAAGTCTTCTTCGATATCGAAATCAGGGAAAAAGTCTCGCCATGTTCATATTTACCCTCCCTTCCTCACCTGTTCCCGTTTGATCCTGTCCGCCTCGATGATGAAACCAGGTCCGCTCCGGAATTCCCACCGGCAGTTGAGCTTGAATCTGTCTCTATTATATGGATGTGGCTGCGCATCCCGGACTCCGAGCATGGAAAGCATGAAGAGGGTCTGGAGGACTTCACCTGTGTTGAGATATTTGTAATCGCAAACCCGCCGGAAATCGGTCCGGCTGATCCCGATCACCTTTCCACCCCTCCTGGGCCTGAGGACCCCAAAATCAAACCTGTCCTTTTTCCATTGGTGCCATTGCGGCCAGAGGATTTCGTCACAGGCGGTGAAAACAAACCAATCAACATGGCCCCTCCGCTTCAGGGCGAAAAGCCCCTGCCGGAATTCGTAGAGGACCTGAAAGGTCCTGGCTGGCAGGTCCTTCCGGTATTTAACGTACTTTCCCATTGAGGATCTCCCTCATCAGTTTCTCGATAGGTGCTTTACCTGCCCTGACACTCATGGCGGCCGTTCTGATCCGGCGAAGCTTCTTCTGCAGCCGATCAAGCTGACCGGCCTGAGCCAGACCGCGCATGAAAAGGTCCTTTTCCCTCTCTTTCAGTTCTTTCTTCCTCCGCTCATGCCGGACTTGGAGAGATGCTTCCCGGTTCTTCATTTCCCGGATCTGTGCCTCAAGTTCCAGGACTCTTCCTTTCAGATGTTCGATGCGCTTCTTCCCGAAAAGATCCATCACGAACCCAACTGATAAGGGGAAAAGAAATGCCGGTAAACCCTCTCCTCGACGTGGTTGCTGTCCCAAAAGAAATTGGAGTGGTTCACCCAGAAGATGTCCGACTCTTCCGCTCTCACCTTCCAGTTGTCGCGTAACTGGTCGGGGA
>Ga0255343_1006541_pt1 | contig 10274 bp, 9 predicted proteins | sample wastewater_treat_4_FD_192413 | JGI IMG/M metagenome (GOLD analysis project Ga0255343, IMG submission 192413) | Wastewater microbial communities from Lulu Island WWTP, Vancouver, Canada - plant16 | ecosystem: Engineered > WWTP > Wastewater > Unclassified | place: Canada: Vancouver, British...
TTTGAAGGATTTTACGAAAAGATAAACGAAATTCAAAAGAAGTATGGTAGCCAAATACATGAACATGCCCGTTTTTACATTGCTATGAGTTTATCAAGGAATAAAGATAGATCGCGTCAATATTGGACTCTGGAGCAGGAAGAGAAGTACTCTGAGAAGTTGAGGAAAAACGTGATTAGTAAAATTATACCGCCTCAGAATATACTTGAAATTAATATTGCTGAAGGACGTAAAAAACTAGGTATTCCGGACGAAGGTTTCCCAGTAGATAGCGAGCATAAGAGTATACCTCCAAGACCGTTACACGCCATACTTGTACACGGGATTGTAAATGATGGTACAGAGGAAGGTGGCTATTTGATTTCTGATCCGATAGAAAGTTTCGGTCCTAATAGAATATTAAATAAACGTGCTTTTTTTAATTCTCTGTTGAGTGGCAAAGAAAAAATTGATTTAGAAATTTTGAGCAAAGAATAATTCCTATGAGGAAGGCGAAATGGTCGGAACTTCAAACATGTGGAGCGGGCGACGGGATTCGGTCACATGTCTTAAGACACTCTAACTCATCTCATTCGTAAGTGTCTCTAAAGTACGCGACCCCGCCTCCTTCGCTTCGCTCAGTGTGGCATTCTCATCCCGTCTTTCCGGATAGCCTACAAAGATACAATATTCTAGTTTACAACAAGAGCACGAGGTTTTGCTGGTTTATCTGGAGCGGGCGACGGGATTCGAACCCGCGATCTTCTCCTTGGGAAGGAGACGCTTTGCCACTAAGCCACGCCCGCAGAAGACAATACAAACCCAGTTTTAGATTATATTACTCGAAAAACAACCACACAACCAACTATATTGGCGCGTGGCTTTTAATATTAAAATTATAATGATAAATTACTACGGTAGTATCAGTACTTGACCTGGTATTATCAAAGCTTGTGAACCATTAGGTAAAAATCCTATCGAATTTTTGTTTGCTTCCAGAATTTTTACCCATTCAAACCCGCTTCCATATCTTGCTTCAGCTATTTCCCATAATGTGTCGCCTCTTGCTACCGTATAACTTTCTCCTTTTATATCACCTTCTTTGTAATCTGTGGCAACCCATACTGATTCAGTTTTTTGTGCTTGCTCAGTAGTTTTGGTTTCTAAAGATTTCTCTTCCGCTTCTTCTTTTATTCCTTCTCCATTTATATCTCCTTCTTCGTTATCAAAAATACTTTCTATAAAATCTGCTCCTTTTTCTTTTTCTTCCTTTTTCTCTCCTCCTTTATTGAAATAATTATAGGTTGCAAAAACCAAAACTAAGATGAAAATACCGCCTACAATGATTGAAAGACCGTCTCTATCCTTCTTTTTTGTTTCTTTTTTAGTTGCGTCGTTTTTTGTCTCAACCATGGGTTTTAATAAATTGCACCCCCTTTTAATAAAAACAATATAAATACTATTTCTTAGGGGCAGAGTAATACTATATTAACATAGATTTTTAAAAGGAGTAGAGGAGAATTTCTTGTTTCTTTTATTTTTTAAAATACCTGTTTGTTATAGGCTTATTTTTACTTCTTGGCGGGATCTAAAGGACGAAATACAGAACTATTTTATTAATGCTAATTTGTTTGGTTATAGGGATAAGTTGTAGCGTTTTGCGATGGTTTGTAGGGATATTTTAGTGGTTCAGTAACTTTTGATTTCCCGCACCTTTCGGTTGTGTAATTTGCGTAGATTTTTATCAGTTATGTTAGCACCTACGAGTAAGTCGTAAATATCATCACGTTCTCTATCTGAGTAAATGGGTTTCGTGAAACTTTGAATCTTATTTATGATATCCCGAGTGTTCCCGACCAAATCGGTTTCCGAAATGAATAGCTTATCCGCATACATAAATACAATCAAAGAAACGGCATGTGCCTTAAGACGTCCTGGCCCCAAGATATCCTCAACCGCTTTAGTATGAGCAAAATTTTGGCGTAACGGATTGTAGAATCTATCTTTACGTCGGAAGTTTGTTTGGGTCCAGTATTTCCAATTCGGGTTACCGCTTATCCATCCCTTATGAGCTTTAGACTCTATGCAAAAAATACCGTAGTTGGAAACTACAACAAAATCAATTTGCGTAGTCGGAGTTCTGCCTTTAGAAGGGAGTAGTAAATCGTTCAGAACTCTATAGTGTATGGGATCTAGTTTGCTTAACTTATCGTAAACATATCTCTCGCCCACCTTCCCTTTCCAATTCGGCATATTGAGACCGACAAACAGACCGAGGAACACTAGTACGAGGATAAAAATGAGCAAATTAGTCATGATTTATTCTACAGAATATTTCTTGTTTATTAAAATTGTTGTTTTGATTTAAAATGGTGGAAGGTTTATTAATATGGAAAACTGGTTAAAAGTCTTAACAGGTTGTATTTCGCTTACGCTCAAACAACCTGTAAAGCTCGCGACCCCCTCTCGCTCGTTTACACTCGCTTCGAATTATTCTCGTCCCGTCTACACAAAAAGCCTGCCAAGGAATAAATTCCCTGTCAGGCTTCTTGGCGGGGTCGACGGGACTCGAACCCGCGACCTCTGCAGTGACAGTGCAGCGCTCTAACCGGGCTGAGCTACGACCCCGCGATAATGTTTATGTTAACAACAAAATAAAAAATAATCAATAACAGCAAGGATTTAGAGATTAAAGATGATAGAATAAATCTATGATATCTAGAAGAGTCTCCAATAGAGAAGTTATTGACATGTTAAAAGAGATTTTAGCCGCGATGGAAGTCAAAAATTATAATAATTTTAGAATTAGAGCCTATCAAAATGCCATTTCTATACTGGAAAACTTAACCGTATCTATTCAGGATCTTTGGGAAAATAAAAGATTAGGAGAGATTCCCGGGATAGGATCGGGAATAGAAGAACATTTAAACGAGTTCTTTTTGGAAGGAAAGGTTGCAGAATTTGAAGAAATAAAAAAAGGCCTTCCGGAAGGAATGTTTTCATTAATCGGTCTTAGGGGAATTGGAGCAAAACGTGCCTATAAGCTTTCTATGGCTTTTAAACTTTTGGATCGGGAAAATGCTCTGGAAAAATTAAAAGAAGCCGCTGAGCAGAAAAAAATCCGTAATTTGGAAGGATTTGGAGAAAAGATAGAAAAAGCTATATTGGAAGCCATTGAAGAACAAAAAATGACAAAAAATAAAAAGGTGAGATTTTTGCTTCCCCAAGCCGAAGAAATTGTTGAACGGATAATGAATTTTATGAAAGGGTGTGACGCTGTGATAGATATTGAGGTTTGTGGTTCTTTTAGAAGGAAAAATGCTACTATTGGGGATTTGGACATACCTGTATCTACAAATAAACCATCAGAGGTTTTAGATTATTTTTTAAAATTTCCTGAGATAAAAGAAGTTTTGGTGGTTGGGGATAAAAAAGCCAGTGTAGTTCTTAGCAATGAAATTCAAGTTGATTTAAGAGTTAGCACTCCCCAAGCTTATGGGTCGATGTTGCAATATTTTACCGGTTCAAAACAGCACAACATACTTTTGAGAAATTATGCTCTTTCTATGGGAATGTCTCTTTCTGAATATGGGATAAAAAAAGATGGAAAATTAAAAGAGTTTTCAGATGAAAAAAGTTTTTATAACGAATTAGGTCTTTCATACATACCTCCTGAGATTCGTAATGGAGATTTTGAAATAGAAGCCGCTAAAGAAGGAAAACTGCCGAACTTAATAAAATTAGAGGATATAAAAGGAGATATTCATTTTCATACTATTGCTTCAGACGGAGTTAATACATTAGAAGAAATGATAGAGGAGGCTAAAAAACTTGGATATCAGTATATTGGGGTTTCGGACCATGCTCCCAGCATTCAAAGTAGGGGTTTGGGAACGGTTTTGAAAATTGTTAGTGATACGAGGAAAAAAATTAATGATATAAATTCTTCCCAAACGGATATAAAGGTTTTATTTGGATACGAGGTAAATATATTGGTGGATAATTCACTCGGTCTCCCGGACGATATTTTAAAAGATTTGGATTTTGTAATTGCAGGTATTCATACAGCATTCGGACAGGATAAAGAAACTGTTACAAAAAGGTTGATATCAGCAATTGAAAATCCATATGTTAGAGTCATATCTCATCCATCAGGAAGACTTTTAAATGAAAGAGATCCTGCTGACCCGGACTGGAGAAAAATATTTTCAGCCGCCAGAGATAATGGAGTAATCTTGGAAATAAATGCTCAGCCACAAAGATTGGATTTACCTGATGATTTGGCTAAATCGGCTATGGAATGGGGTGTAGATTTGATTATAAATTCCGATGCCCATTCAACAAGAGAATTTAGTTTCATGAGATATGGAGTAGATAATGCAAGAAGAGGGTGGGTTCAAAAAGATAATGTTATCAATACTTTAGCTTACGACAAATTTATTAAAAAACTGCGGTTAGTGTAGTAAAATGTAGTGTGTAATTCTAAAAGGAGGTGATTTTGGTGCTGTATTTTGTTTTAGGAATTTTTGTTTTAATAGCGTTATTTGTGATTTCCGTTTACAACTCTTTGGTTAGTTTGAAAGTAAAAATAAAAGAGGCTTGGAGTCAAATAGATGTTCAGCTTAAAAGAAGGGCGGATTTAATCCCAAATTTAGTTGAGACTGTCAAGGGGTATGCTTCTCATGAAAAAGAAGTCTTCGAAAAGGTTACTCAAGCTAGAACTGCTCTAATGTCAGCTTCCAATCCTAAGGAAGCAGGAGAAGCTGATCAAAAGCTTGGCAGTGCCCTAAAAGATCTATTTGCTGTGGCAGAGGCGTATCCAGAGCTTAAAGCCCAGGCAAGCTTCGGATCTCTTCAGAATGAATTGACAGATACAGAAGATAAGGTTGCTTATTCCAGACAGTTTTACAATAATGTTGTCAGACAATATAACGAAAAGATTGCTGTGTTTCCGAACAATTTTATTGCTAATATCTTTAAGTTTGAACCTGAGGAGTTTTTTGAAGTAGAAGAGACTGATAAAGAAAATGTGAAAGTGGAGTTTTAATTTTTAGCAATTTTACGGGTGAAATATGCCTAATGTATATCAGAACATAAGCTCAAATAAAAGAGATACTGTGGTTATCTTTACACTTTTTACCGCAATAATATTTGCTATATGTTGGTTTATTGGTGAATACTTTACCGAAGGTGGAGGAACATCTTTACTCGGTTTAGCATTTATTTTTTCCGGTTTATCGGGTCTTTTTTCATATTTTAATTCCGATAAAGTTATTTTAGCGGTATCGGGGGCAAAAGAGCTTAAATATGAGGATGCTCCCGAAGTTCACAAATTAGTTGAAAATATGTCAATAGCTTCAGGGATTCCAAAACCCAAAATTTATGTGATAAACGACTCTTCAATGAATGCATTTGCCACAGGAAGAGATCCTCAGCATTCTGTAATTTGTTTTACCACGGGAATAATTCAAAGATTGGAAAAGCGGGAATTGGAAGGAGTTATAGCTCACGAGATGTCTCATATTGGAAATTATGATATTAGATTAATGTCTATTGTAAGCATTTTAGTTGGGGGGATTTCTCTTTTAGCGGATTGGTTTACAAGGGGTTTTTTCTTCAGAGGGAGAAGAAGAGATGATGATAGTTATGTAAGTGTTATCATTCTTTTAGTGGGAGTTATCCTAATTTTACTAAGTCCTTTAATAGCTACCCTAATTAAACTTGCTATAAGTAGAAAAAGGGAATATTTGGCTGATTCTACTGCCGCTCTGATTACTAGATATCCTAAAGGTTTAGCTGACGCTTTAAGAAAAATATCTCAGGATACCGAGGTCTTAGAAACAGCTAATAGTGCCACTGCCCATCTTTATATTTCCGATCCGGTAAGAGGAAAAAAGAAAAATAAATTATCAAGTTTTTTTGATACCCATCCACCTGTAGAGGAGCGTATAAGAAGATTAGAATCTATGTAACTTCTATGTCAGGAAAAACTATTTCTAAAGAAGAAATTAAAAAACTTAGTATCCTTGCAGAATTGGAGGTTTCCGGAGAGTTGGAAGATCTTTCTGAAGCTTTAAGCGAAACTTTGGATTATGTAAAAGTTTTGAATGAGCTTGATACCTCCGGAGTTGAAGAAACCTTTCAAATAACCGGTTTAACTAATGTTTTCCAGAGTGATGGTGGGAGTGATTCTTTATCAAAAGAAGAAGCTTTATTTAATGCGCATAAAAAAATTAATGGTCTATTTTCTACTAAGGCGGTATTTAAGAGATGAAAAAATTAAACGAACTTACAATTTTAGAAGCTGTAGAGAAACTGAAAATAGGAGAAATCTCCTCTGTTGAAATAGTCAAATCATGTTTGGATCAAATAAAAAAACATGATAAAAAAATTAAATCTTTAATAACTATTACCGAGGAAATTGCATTGAAGAAAGCTATTCAGGCTGATGAAGAGATAAAAAAACATGGGGCGGTAATTTTTGAATCCAAGCCTCTTTTAGGAATTCCTTATGTTTGTAAGGATAACTTTTCTACAAAAGGGATAAAAACTACGGCCGCTTCAAATGTCCTGAAAAATTATATCCCTCCTTATGAATCTACTGTTACGTTAAAACTTGAAAAAGCAGGAGCCGTACTATTGGGAAAAACCAATATGGATGCTTTTGCGCATGGTTCTTCTACCGAAAATTCCGATTTTTTCACTACTAAAAATCCTTGGGATTTAAGCAGAGTGCCCGGCGGATCTTCCGGTGGTTCTGCTGCCGCTGTGGCTTCAAACATGTGTATTTTTTCAATTGGTAGTGAGACAGGGGGCAGTATTAGAGGTCCGGCTTCTTGGTGTGGTGTTACGGGTTTAAAACCCTCTTACGGAAGAGTGAGTAGATATGGTGTTATTGCAATGGCATCTTCAACCGATTGTCCGGGTCCAATAACGAAAAATGTGGAAGATTCCGCTTACATCTTAAATATAATAGCCGGAAAAGATCCTAAGGACGCTACTTCTAACCCGGAAACTGATTTTGATTTTATGCCCGAAGAACATTTTGACTTAAAGGGTGTGAAAATTGGAAAACCTTCATCTTATTTTAATATTAATTTGGAAACGGATGTGAGAAATAGAATTGAAGATGTTATTGAAAAATTAAGAGAATTTGGAGCTAATATTGTAGATGTGGATCTTTTGGATCCTAAATATTCCATAGCTGTTTATACCATTCTCCAAAGATCGGAAGTTTCATCTAATTTAGCCAGATTTGACGGCATAAGGTATGGCAATGATAGAACCTATTTTGGTTTTGAAGCAAAAAAAAGAATCATGCTCGGTACTTACACTTTAAGTGCGGGATATTACGACGCCTATTATTCAAAGGCTCAAAAAGTAAGAACTTTGATAAAAGAGGACTTTGAAAAAGTTTTTAGGAATGTTGACGTTCTTATTGCTCCGTCAATGCCTTGTGTTGCTCCGAAAATAGGTGAAAGTAAAAAATCTTCAATGTTTGGGGAGTTGATGGATCTTTTGGCTGAACCGAGCGCCGTGGCGGGTTTGCCCGGAATTTCAATTCCTTGCGGATTTTCAAACAATTTGCCTGTAGGAGTCCAGTTTATAGGTAAATTTAATGACGAAAAACGTATATTAAATGTTGCGAATTTATTTCAAAGAGAGACTGATTTTCATTCATTCAAACCTGATCTATGATTTTTGATTTTTTATTTAAAAAAACCTTAAAACATAAGGTAATAGCCGCTAATACTAGGAATAAGATAGTTGATGATTGGAGGAATGTAGAAATGCTTTTGAATCAAAAAAGTCCTTCCCAGTTAAAACAAGCCTTGATTATAGCTGATAGAAGTTTGGATAATGCCCTAAAGGATATTGTTGATGGTAATTCAATGGGAGAGCGACTTAAAAATGCTCAAAATATGTTTAGTTATGATGTTTATAATGAAATATGGGAAGCTCATAAGGTAAGAAACAGTCTTGTTCATGAATCCGGATACGAACCTCCTTATTTTGTAGTTATACAATCCGTAGAAAGTTTAAAAAAAGGTTTACAATCCTTAGGGATAAATTTATAAGGACAACATAATGGAAAAAGTAACCAGGGAAAATTATAGATTGGTTTTAGGTCTTGAAATTCACTTACATCTCAGGACAGAAAAAAAGATGTTTTGTCAATGCAGTGCTGATATTTGGGAAAAAGAGCCCAATTCTATTACTTGTCCCGTATGTCTCGGATTGCCCGGAGCCCTGCCGGTTCCCAACAAAGACGCTGTTAAAAAAACTCAGATTTTGGGATTAGCCCTTGGATGCACACTAAATCAAAACTCTAAATTTGACCGAAAGCACTATTTTTATCCCGACCTTCCAAAAGGTTATCAAATATCCCAGTATAAAAGCCCCTTATGTTGGGGAGGTTCAATTGAACTTAATTCCGGGTATGTAGCTGAAATAGAGAGAATTCACTTGGAAGAAGATGTAGCCAAATCTTTTCATGAGAAAGATAGAACGTTGCTTGATTTTAACAAATCAGGGGTGCCTCTTGTTGAAATTGTAACGAAGCCTGTTTTCTCTGATGTTAAGGATGCGGTGGATTTTTGTAAAAAAGTTCAGCAAGTAGTTAGATTTTTAAATATTGGCGATGTGGACATGGAAAAAGGGCAAATGAGATTGGAAGCAAATATTTCTTTAAGGACTTTGGAGATGGAGAAAAAGGGAGAACTGTTTAATTATAAAGTGGAAGTTAAAAATATAAATTCTTTTAAATTTATGGAAAAAGCTGTTTTAGCGGAAATTGACAGGCAGTTAGATATTTTTGAAAAAGGAGAGATTCCTATACAGGAGAATCGTGGTTTTAGCGAAAATACCGGAAAAACCGTACCTCAAAGGACTAAAGAAGACGCAAAAGATTATAGGTATTTTCCGGAGCCTGATATTCCTCCCATGGTTTTTAGTGATGAATATATCTTGGACTTAAAAAAATCCATACCGGAGCTTCCACATCAAATCAAAAAAAGATTAGTTGAGGAATATAAAATTAAAGTTTCGGATGCTGTTACATTGGTTGATAATGTTGACTTAAATGTAATAAAGAAGTTTGAAGAACTTGCCCATTCCGGATTTGATCCTCAAAAGGTCGTTTCAGCTTTGATAAACAGAAAAGAAACCCGTAATATGAGTGAAAAAGAGTTTAAAAATTTTATCAGCGGGGAAGATGCTGTTATAGACGAGAATTATTTAAAAGATTCAATTAAGAAAGTAGTTGCAGAGAATCCAAAAGCAGTTGAGGATTATAAAAAGGGTAAAGAAAATTCTTTGCAATTTATTTTTGGGCAGGTTGTAAGGAATTTGGGTCGGAAAGTAGATCCATCAATCGCGATTCCTTTAATTAAAGAAGCCATAAAAGAAAAAAGCTAACATACTAATTTCCGTTTGTAATTTTTTAAGTTTAAACTGCTATTATTGTTTTAATATGGAATTAAAATTTGATCCTGAAAATCCGGTTTTTTCTCATATAATAAACCAAGATCAGGCGAACAAAGCTTTGGATGATCTTGAAAAAGAAAAAGTTATAGGCCTTGATGTTGAAGGAACTTCTTTAGACCCGTATGACAGCACTCTTTTAACGGTTCAAATCGGAACACCGGAAAAATCTTATATTTTCGATGCGCGTCAACTGAATCTTAGGGAAATTCCCAGATTTAAAGAATTTTTGGAAAATAATAAAATAATAAAAATATTGCATAATGGAAAGTTTGATTATAAGCACATAAAACAATGTTTAGGAATATCAATATCTAATATTTATGACACCATGCTCACAGAAGCTATACTTAATGCCGGTGTGGGTCGTAGTTTTTATAGTTTGAAAGATTTGGCTTTAAAATATTCCGGTGTAGAGTTGAAAAAATCTGTTAGAGAGTCTTTTGAACACATGACTGCTTCCACACGTCTTAATGAGTCCCAGCTTCGTTATAGCGCTGTTGACACTTTGATACTTTTTCCAATTTTTAAGGAACAATTAAAAAAATTGGATAAAGAAGGTTTGGTAGATATAGCAAAGCTTGAATTTGCTACCACAAGGGTAGTCGGAGATATGGAGTTGAAGGGTGTCTATATTAATGTAAAAAAGTGGAGACAGATAATTAACGACCTTTCCATTAGGAGAGATGAATTCGCTAAAAAATTTCAACAGGAAATACGACCTTTTTTTAAATCTAATACAATTGATCTTTTTGGCAATATTGGAGACTCCATAAATATAAACAGTCAGGTTCAGTTAATGGATCTTTTTA
>Ga0255343_1006544_pt1 | contig 10268 bp, 9 predicted proteins | sample wastewater_treat_4_FD_192413 | JGI IMG/M metagenome (GOLD analysis project Ga0255343, IMG submission 192413) | Wastewater microbial communities from Lulu Island WWTP, Vancouver, Canada - plant16 | ecosystem: Engineered > WWTP > Wastewater > Unclassified | place: Canada: Vancouver, British...
CCGTCGGGCTTCCTGTGCTTCGAGGCGACCTTGGCGAGGACCTTCGACACGGAGAGCCCCACACTCACCGTGAAGCCAAGCTCCCGCTGGATCTCCTTCTTGATCCGGAGGGCAATCGCCTCGTAGGAAGAGTGGAGCGGCCGCCGCAGGCCCGTGAGGTCGGCGAAGGCCTCGTCGATGGAGTACTCCTCCACCTGGGGCGTGAAACGCCGGACGATGCCGAACATCCGCTTCGAAAAGAGACTGTAGGTCTCGTAGTCCGAGGGGAGGACGATGAGACCGGGACAGATCTTCTTCGCATCGACGAGGGAGACGCCGCGCTTGATGCCGAGGGCCTTGGCGGCGTAGCTCGCGCAGGCCACGATCCCCCGCTCGCCGCCGGTGATCATGGCCTTCCCCCTCAGCTCCGGGTGGATCACCTCCTCGCAGGAGGTGAAGAAGGCATCGCCGTCCACGTGTAAAATGGCCCTCGGCCAGGAATGGATGTTGAAAGTGAAATCCATATGGGTCTCTCTAGGTCTGTCTGAGTCTGTCTGGGTCTATTTAGGCCTACTGACCGCGAAGGGCTAAGGGCAAAGGCGTGCCGCGCAATTTTGAGTTTTGAGTTATGAATTATGAGTTGTCGATCTTGCTTTTTTCAATTCAAAACTCAACATTCAAAATTCATAATTCACAAATGGTATTTGCGGATGACGGCACTAACCACCCCCCCGACCCTCAGTTCTTCCCGGGGCTTGATGGGCGGGTATTTGGGGTTGGCTGATTCGAGAATGACCTCGTCCCTCTTCTTTCTGAAGTACTTCATCGTCCACTCGCCGTCCACCTGGGCGATGATGATGTCGCCGTTTTTCGGCTCCCTGCCCTTCTCGACGATGACAAGATCCCCCGGCTTGATCCCCTCGCCGATCATGGAATCGCCGCTCACGCGGAGCAGGAAGGACGTCTCGGGGCGGGTGATGATGTACTCGTCGAGGGAGATGATGTCCCGCAACTCCTCTTCCGCAGGCGACGGGAACCCGGCCCGGATGTCCCCCACCACCGGAAGCGGGAGGACCCGGCGCAGAGGCCTCAGAAACCCCTTCGCGTCCTTCTCGAGAAGTCCCTCCGCCTGGAGCTTCTTCACCCAGAAATCGACGACGCTCTTGGACCGCACCCCCAGGAGATTCACCATCTCCGAATAGGTCGGCATCCGGCGACGGTCACGGTAGAACCCGGCGATCCGCCCCTTCACTGTCGCAACGGTCCGTTTTTCCATCTAAATACCCCCTCCGCCCTTTCCTCTCCCCCGACGGGAGGGGTACGGGGGAAGAGAATTTTGAAGGCGTAAAAACGCTTGACTTCAGTTTGTTAACTGATTTATAGAACGATCGTTCTATATTGTCAAGAGATTTTTCAAGAGGCCTTCGGGAATGAGTGCTTTCCTTTCAGAATCATTGACATTACGGGGAAAAGGGGATAAGTTAACGCCCACAACCGCGACACTTTCGAGCATCCGGACTGGACAGGACAGCCTTCAGTATTCCCGGCCAGTGACCTCATACCAATCCCCGGATAGAGGTGCCTTTCTGACTCCATTTTTCATTAAAGTCGCTGCGACGGGTTTCGGCAGCGGCTACGCACCCATCGCACCCGGAACGGCCGGTTCACTTGTCGGGATCCTGATTTACCTGGCCCTGACGCGCCTGCCCTGGCCTGTGCATCTTGTGACGATTCTGCTCCTCACCCTCTTTGCCGTGTACGTCTCGGGGGAAGCGGAAAAAATATTCAACAAAAAAGACTCTTCCTACATCGTCATCGACGAGATCGTGGGACAGCAGTTCGCCCTCTTCTTCGTGCCGCCGAAGATACTGTACATCGCTCTGGGTTTCCTCGCGTTCCGGCTCTTTGACATTGTGAAGCCTCCGCCGGCGCGATTCTGCCAGGACCATCTTCCCGGCGGCTGGGGCGTGGTGATGGACGACGTCATGGCGGGAGTCTGGACGAATATCCTTTTGCTGCTGGCCATTAAACTCGCCGGCATTTAGCAATAATTCAAGATTCATAACTCAAAACTCAAAATTTTTTGGCAATAGTATGAAAGTGGGCATCCTCACCATCGGCAGCGAACTCACCACCGGCCGTATCCAGGACACGAACACCGCCTACCTCGCCGGCGAACTCGCTTCCCGCGCGTACGAGGTTTCCGCTTCGATGGCCGTGGGGGATTCGGCAGGCGCCGTCAAGGGGGCCCTTGAACACCTGCTTTCGATCTCACACGCCGTGATTGTCACGGGGGGACTCGGCCCCACGGCCGATGACATCACGACGGAGTGCATCGCGAAGGCCTTCGGGCTCAAGCTCTACACGGATGAAAAGGCGCTCCAGGTCATCAAGGACCGCTTCGAGAGATTCAAGATCCGCTGGTCCGACAACAACGCCAAGCAGGCCACTTTCCCGAAGGGGGCGCGGCCGATCCCGAACCCCGTCGGCACGGCCTGGGGCTACGCCCTGAAGCGCAATCGCAAGATCATCTTCGTGATCCCCGGCGTACCCCGTGAAGTGCGGAAAATGTTCCCCGAGGAGGTTCTGCCGATCCTGGAAAAGGCTGCGGGGAAGAAAAAACGGATCGTTCTGACCAAGACGATCAAGCTCTTCGGCCTCGCAGAGGCCCTGGTGGATGACACCCTCGCCGACGTCGCCTATGACCGGAGGATTCTGAGCATCGGTTTCTACCCGCGCTTCCCGGAGAACCACATCGTCCTCACCGCCCGGGACACGGACAGAAAGCGGGCACAGAAGAACCTCGAGGAAGTCGGCCGGAAGATCGAGGAGAGGCTCAAGAAACACGTCTTCGGTCATGACGACGATACCCTCGAGGGGATCGTGGGGGCGCTACTAACGGGGAAAAAGCTCACCCTCGCCGTAGCGGAATCTCTCACGGGCGGTCTCATCACAGATCGCCTGACGAACGTGCCCGGAAGCTCGCGGTACTTCGAACGGGGGGTCATCTCTTACAGCAATCGCTCCAAGACGGATCTTCTCGGCGTGACGGAGAAGACCCTCGAGAAGTTCGGGGCGGTGAGCGAGACGACGGCCGTTCTCATGGCCGAGGGAGTGCGTAAGCTCGCGAAAACGGATATCGGCCTCTCCACGACGGGGATCGCCGGCCCGACAGGGGGGACGGAGAACAAGCCGGTGGGCACCGTCTTTATCGCCGTAACCGACGGCAGGAAGAAGGTCTGCCGGGACTTTCAGTTCCGGTGGGATCGCAGGCGGATCAAGGAGATCACGTCACAGTGGGCTCTCGAGATACTTCGACGATTCATCCTGGGGTTGGATTCAAGGGGGAGAAAATGACGACACAGGCCGAAAAGATGATCAGGACCTTTCTCGCCATCGATATACCGAAAGAGATCAAGGACTCGATGGAGAAGATTCAGTACCGCCTCCGGAACTCCCTCAAGGAAGGGATGATCCGCTGGACGAAACCCGGCTCCGTCCATCTGACGCTCAAGTTCTTCGGCAGCATCTCGGACCGGGACATCGAGCACATCGACAAGCTCCTGAAAGGCAGCGTGAAAGGCTTCAAGCCCTTTGCGCTTTCAGCCGAGAAGGTCGGCGTCTTCCCGAACGCCCGCCAGCCCCGGGTCCTGTGGCTGGGGATCACCAGCGGGGACAACGCCCTCGCGGCCCTTCAGAAGAAGATCGAGGACGACCTGCACGGCATCGGCTTCCCGAGGGAGGAACGCCCCTTCAGGCCCCACCTGACCCTCGGCCGGACGAAGGCCCATCGGGGAATCGAGGGGCTTTCGGCCGTGCTCGACGAGTTCAAGGACTTCAACGCGGGTGGCTTCCAGGCCCAGGGGCTCACCCTTTACCGGAGTGACCTGCGTCCCGGGGGGCCCCTTTACACGAAGCTCGGCTACTTCTCCCTCGAAGGCTGAAAACAAACGGATTTTTGCTTTATAAAACCGAAAAAATCATTTAAATTACACATTCTCTTTCAGGACCATTTGAGCACGGAGGCATTCATGGCAGACATCGACAGGGACAAGGCAGTGGATCTGGCCATCAGCCAGATTGAACGTCAGTTCGGCAAGGGCTCGATCATGCGCCTGGGGAGCGACGAGGTGATCGATGTCCCCGTCATTTCGACGGGCTCGTTGAGCCTCGACATGGCTCTCGGCGTCGGCGGCATTCCGCGCGGGAGGGTGATCGAGATTTACGGGCCCGAGGCCGGCGGGAAGACGACCCTCGCCCTTCACATCGTGGCCGAGGCGCAGAAGAAAAACGGACTTGCAGCTTACGTGGATGCCGAGCACGCCCTCGATGTCGCCTACGCGAGAAGGATCGGCGTCAACACCGACGACCTCCTCATCGCTCAGCCCGACACGGGCGAGCAGGCCCTCGAGATCGCCGAGACGCTCGTGAGAAGCGGCGCCCTCGACGTGCTGGTCGTCGACTCCGTGGCGGCCCTGGTGCCGCGGGCGGAGCTGGAAGGCGACATGGGTGACGCTCAGATGGGCCTCCAGGCAAGGCTCATGTCGCAAGCCCTGCGGAAGCTGACCGGCGCCATCAGCAAGTCCAAGACCTCCGTCATCTTCATCAACCAGTTGCGAATGAAGATCGGCATCTTCATGGGAAACCCCGAGACAACCACAGGCGGCAACGCCCTGAAGTTCTACTCCTCCATGCGAATCGACATCCGCAGGATCTCCCCCATCAAGCAGGGCGACCAGGTCGTGGGGAACCATGTGCGCGTGAAAATCGTCAAAAACAAGGTGGCCCCGCCGTTCAAAGAAACGGAATTCGACATCATCTTCGGTGAGGGGATTTCGCGGGAGGGCGACGTCCTCGACCTCGGCGTGAACGACGGCATCGTCGAAAGGACGGGCACCTGGTACTCCTACAAGGGCGACCGCCTCGGCCAGGGGAGGGAGAACGCGAAAATCTCTCTGAAGGAAAACCCGGACCTCATGAATAAGATCGAGGCGGAGATCCGTGAGAAACACGGGATCAAGATCAAAGAGCCCGCGCCGGCCGCAGCCGCGGAGAAACCGAAAGAAAAAGAAAAGAAGAAATGAGGGAAGACCCTCCCTTCGAAAAGGCCAGACAGAGGGCATTCCGACTCCTCGCCCGCCGGGCGCAGAGCAAGAAGGAGCTGAAAGACAAACTCGTTGACAGGGGCTTCGAAAGGGTCGTCGTGGACCGGGTCGTGAAGATGTTCGCGGAGAACGGCTATCTCAACGACGAGACTTTCGCCCGGGACTGGGCCCGGCATCTCGCGCGGAACAGGCACTATGGCAACCGCAGGATCGAGACGAGCCTCGCCGACAAAGGGATCGCGAAGGAACTCATCGCAAGGGCCATCGCGGACGTTCGGGGGGAAATTGAGGAACGGGAGGGAATCCGCAAGGTCCTTCAGAAAAAACTGAAAGGCAGAAAGCCCGGCGGCCTTGACCGCGCAGAGAAACGACGGCTCGCCCAGAGCCTCGCCCTGCGGGGTTATTCGTGGTCGCTTATCGTAGAGGCGCTTGGAAAAAAACAGGAGGGTTTGTTCGATGACATCGAGTGAGATCAGGGCAAAATTTTTGAAATACTTCGAAGAGCGGGGACACGCCATTATCCCGAGCTCGTCGCTCATTCCGAAGGACGATCCCACGCTCCTTTTTACCAACTCGGGGATGGTCCAGTTCAAAAACTGCTTCCTGGGGCTGGAGGACCGGGGTTATTACCGGGCGGCAAGCTCCCAGCGCTGCGTCCGGGCGGGGGGAAAACACAACGACCTGGAGAACGTGGGCTACACGGCGCGCCACCACACTTTTTTCGAGATGCTGGGCAACTTCTCCTTCGGCGACTACTTCAAGCGGGAATCGATCGCCTGGGGCTGGGATTTCCTGGCGAACGTCATGGGCCTCGACAAATCGAAGATGTACATCACCATCTACGAAAAGGACGACGAAGCCTTCGACATCTGGAACAAGGAGATGGGCATCCCCGCCGAGCGGATCTTCCGCATGGGCATGGACACCAACTTCTGGATGGTGGGCGAGACGGGCCCCTGCGGCCCCTGCTCCGAGATCCTCTACGACCAGGGTCCCGAGGTGGGATGCGGAAAGCCCGATTGCAACGTCGAGTGCTCCTGCGACCGACACCTGGAGCTGTGGAACCACGTCTTCACGCAGTTCGACCGCAACCTCGACGGGAGCTTCACCCCCCTTCCCAAACCCAACATCGATACGGGCATGGGCCTCGAGCGGTTGGCGGCTGTCGTCCAGGGGCACCGGAGCAACTATGACACGGATCTTTTCACCCCGATCATCGACCACATCGCGAGGCTCTCCGGCAAAAAGTACCGGAAAAACGCCGATAACGACACCTCCATGCGGGTCATCGCCGATCATGCCCGGGCCGTCTTTTTCCTCATAGCCGATGGCATCCTCCCCTCCAACGAGGGCCGCGGCTACGTCCTTCGCAGGATCCTGCGGCGCGCCTGCAGACACGGCAAGCTTCTGGGCTTCGACAGGCCCTTCCTGAACGAAGTCGTGACCTCCGTGGTAGACGTCATGAAAGATGCCTACCCCGAGAGCGTCGACCGGCTCTCCTTCGTCCAGAAGGTGATCTTCAACGAGGAGCAGCGCTTCCTCGAGACCCTCGACACAGGCCTTCGCATCCTGACCGATGAGGTGTCCGTACTCAAGAAATCGAAGAAGACCGTCATCCCCGGTGATGTGGTCTTCAGGCTCTACGACACTTACGGCTTCCCCGTGGATCTCACGGCGGACATCGTCAAGAAGGACAAGCTCGATCTCGACATGAAGGGATTCGAGAAGCTCATGGAGGAACAGCGCGAGAAGGCCCGTGAGAGCTGGAAGGGAAGCGGCGATGCGGCCGTCGCCGACAGCTACAAGAAGCTTTCTCTCAAGGGCATCAAGAGCGAACTCGTGGGCTACGAGGAGATCACCGAGGCCAATTCCTTCGTGACGGCCATCCTGAAGAAGGATGAGGACGTCGAGGTCATCACCGAGGGCGTGAACGCCGAGATCTTCACCGACCAGACGCCCTTCTACGGAGAGACGGGCGGCCAGGTGGGCGACACGGGCGCCATCGAAGGCGAAGGATTCGTCTTCGAGGTCTGGGACACACAGCGCCCCGACGAGAATCTCATCACCCACATCGGCAAGCTCAAGAAGGGGACCCTCCGGGTCGGCGACTCGGTCCACCTGAAGGTGGAGACGCAGACCCGTAGAGCCACCGAGGCCAACCACTCGGCGACTCACCTGCTGAACGCCGCTCTTCACAGCGTCCTGGGCGATCACGTGAAACAGGCGGGCTCGCTCGTCAACCCCGAGCGCCTGCGCTTCGACTTCACACACTTCTCGCGCATCGACGAACACGAACTTGACCGGATTGAGACACTCGCCAACGAGTACATCCAGGCGAACCTCCCGGTCAAAACGAGCATCCTCGACAAGGAAACGGCGATGAAAACGGGCGCCCACGCGGTATTCGATGAGAAATACTCCGACAAGGTCCGCGTCGTGCAGATGGGCAAGGTGAGTGCCGAGCTTTGCGGCGGCACCCACGTCACCCGCACGGGGAACATCGGTCTACTGAAGATTCTCTCCGAGTCGGCCGTGGCGGCGGGCGTGCGCAGGATCGAGGCCGTGACGGGCCGCGAGGCCGTCAAGTATATCAAGAAGGTCGATCACGAACTGAAGAAAGTGGCCAACATTTTCAAGACCGGTCCCATGGAAGTGGCGGACCGTGTCGACAAGGTGCTCAAGCACCAGAAAGATCTCGAGCGCGAGATCGAGGCCCTGAAGGGAAAGCTGGCGGCGAGAGAATCGGCCGACATCATCAAGAAAGCCCGGAACGTTGACGGCATTCAGGTCCTCGCCACCACCGTGGAGGCCACCGACGTGAAGACGCTTCGGGATTTCGGCGACAAGATCCGGGACAAGATCAAATCGGGCATTATCCTCCTCGGCAGCAAGGTGGGGGACAAGGCGATGCTCCTCTGCATGGTGACAAGGGACCTCACGGCAAAGTACGATGCCGGGAAGATCGTGAAGGAGATCGCCCCCATCGTGGGCGGAAGCGGCGGCGGCAGGCCCGACATGGCCCAGGCCGGCGGCACCAAGCCCGAATACCTCGACAAGGCCATTGCGAAACTCGACGCCATGTTCAAGGTTGAGGAGAAGCCGGCAGTGAAGCCCGCACCGGCAGCGAAACCCGCCGTGAAAAAGCCCGCGGCAAAGCCCGTGAAGGCCAACGTTGCAAAGCCAAAATCGAGGACGAAGGCTGCGAAGGCTAAATCAGCCAAACCCAAAACTAAGGCAAAAGCAAAACCGAAGGCAAAGGCCAAGAAAAAAAGAAGATAAGAAGTTCAGAAGATCAGAAAAGATACAAGGAACGAAACGACGAGAGCGACCAAAGAGACGCGGCGTGGCGACCCATGCTATTTGACGGGCCTGGTGCCCCAGACCAAAACGGTCTGCCGCGCCGGGCTCAAACCATGAAAGACCCTTTACCGAACTGAAACGGATTTTGAAAGACTGAAGTAAACATACAAGACCAGAAAGATCGACATTGTCCGCTGTCTTCTGTGACCTGCCACTTCACGGCACAGGATGGGAACATGGAGTGATGGCAACAAAACCCCGTATCTCGCAAAGAGGACTGGGGTTTTGTTTATGAGAAGTCAGCAAGGAAATGTCAAGATGTCAAGCCTGACCCTATTGTTTATACAAATAGAAAGCTGAAACAGGGATCAAACTAAAAAATGGCGAACGAGATTATTCCGTACATAGAAATGTGTCGGCGAGAAGGTGTGAGCCTTCAACGGGGCATGAACTATGAACTCGGAAATAATTATTCTGTTATCCTCATGTCGATTCGCCCGAATGCTCCATATGCTGATCGGTTGGAGGACGATGGTTCAACTTTAATTTACGAAGGCCATGATGTTCCTAAATCTTCTCATGTTCGAAATCCCAAAATCATTGACCAACCTCAAGTAACGCACACTGACCGGTTAACTGAAAACGGCAAATTCCACAGAGCTGCTCAAGAATTCAAAGAAAAGATACGTCCACCTGAAAGAGTCAAGGTCTATGAAAAAATCAAACAGGGAATCTGGTCTTACAACGGTGTATTTCACCTTGTCGATTCTTGGCAGGAAACTGTCAACAACCGAAAAGTCTTTAAATTTAAGCTTGTTGCGGTTGAAGGCGAAGAAGACTTTTCTAAACCAGTACCGATAAACTCTAAACCGCGGAGAATTATTCCGACCTGGGTAAAATTAGAAGTTTGGAAGCGCGATGGTGGAAAATGTTCAAAGTGCGGGCTTGAAGATGATTTGCATTTCGATCATATTATTCCATGGTCGAAAGGCGGTTCGTCATCTACCCCAGATAATATTCAATTACTTTGTGGAAGACATAACCTAGAAAAACATGACAAGATAGAATAGATATGTCGGGATCTCATCGCTGAAATTGTCATAATAACTACTAATCGCAAACGGAGTGAATGCATGAAAAAATTGTTTTTGATCTTATTGACGATGTCGCTGATCACAGGCCCGGCGAGTGCCAAGGACGAGGGGAAAGGCAATCCTACAATCGTAATCAAGACCAACAAGGGCGTGATCGAGGCTGTTCTCTTCAGGGACAGGGCACCCATCACGGTCGAGAACTTCATCAGGTACGCCGAGGCCAAACACTACGACGGGACGGTCTTTCACCGGGTGATCAGAAACTTCATGATCCAGGGCGGTGGTTTCGACCAGAAATTCTCCGAGAAGCCTACCCGCGCGCCTATCAAGAACGAGGCCGCAAACGGCCTCAAAAACGAGCGCGGTTCGCTGGCCATGGCCCGTACCCCGGTGGTGGATTCCGCCACCGCGCAGTTCTTCATCAACGTCAAGGACAACGTGTTCCTCGATCACGGCGTCCGCGATTTCGGTTACGCCGTCTTCGGCAAGGTTACCAAGGGTATGGACGTGGTTGACGCCATCGCAGGTGTGCCGACGGGGCCGAAAGGCCCGTTTCCCACGGACTGCCCTCGCGAAACGGTGATCATCGAGTCGATCCGGGTCAAGTAGTCCGGATTCATGGGGGGAGTCCTGCATTTCAAGATTGTGAATCGGCTATTTTCAATTCAGTCTGGTTAACCCATCACGTAACGATCTTGCCACTTACGAGAAGGTGTTTTTTGAGCAGGCTGAAACTTGTGCTGTCCGCCCTGATCCTGGTGATGCTCGCGGCACCGCCGCTTCACGCCGA
>Ga0255343_1006555_pt1 | contig 10257 bp, 9 predicted proteins | sample wastewater_treat_4_FD_192413 | JGI IMG/M metagenome (GOLD analysis project Ga0255343, IMG submission 192413) | Wastewater microbial communities from Lulu Island WWTP, Vancouver, Canada - plant16 | ecosystem: Engineered > WWTP > Wastewater > Unclassified | place: Canada: Vancouver, British...
GGGTGCCATCAACATTCACCTTTTCTACCAAGTTAGCCTTATCTTCCGTGATTGAAACCAACGATGCCAGGTGAAAAACCACATCAACACCTTGCATAGCTGCCCGCAACGAATCGATATCCAGCACATTACCCTCGACTCGTTCCACATCCAAACCTTCAAGAGAAGAAGTATCCTCTCCAGGTAAGATCAAAGCCCGTACTTGTTCTCCGCGGGACAGCAATTCCCGCACCAATACATTACCTATGTGCCCTGCAGCACCGGTCACTAAATTCATTCTTTACTCTCCAATCCGTTAATCATAATTTTCAATCCAAAGCGGGTTACATCCTGCCAGTTAGCGCCATGTGGGTCAAAGGTTGCTTGTAAAAGCAATCCCATCACCATCGACGTTAGAATTCTGGCGGCATGTTCTGGATTTATTTCATGGCTAAATGAGCCTTCTTCAACGCCAGATTGAAACATCGTTGAAAACAAATCTAAATATCGTTTATATGGAGCGACTGCTCGTTCCCACACTGTCGGGTGCCTGCTGGCTTGCGTCCAAAATTCTAGCAGAATCGGGAAACCACCCTCCAGAGCGTCAAACAATCCGCCTGAAAAAGCAGCCATGTTTTCTAGGACTTCAGGAACCGTCTCAGCAGATTGACCCGCCAGCTGAAAAAACCCATCTACTGTTTCAAGCCACATTTCCATCAAAGCTAAAAACAAATCTTGCTTGGAGGCAAAATGGTGGTAAAAAGCCCCTTTGCTGACTTGTGCCTGCTGGCAAATTTCCGCCACGCTGGTAGCATCATATCCATTTTTCGAGAACAAACCCAACGATACTTCTATGATTGATTTTCGGGTATCTGCCCCGCGCATCTGGTTTGTCATAAGATCATTCTTTTTCATAAATTATTTTAACCGACCGACCAGTCGGTTTATAATATACTACGGTAATTATTTTTAAGCAAGGGGAATCTTTATTAATTCTTTATAAATAATTTTATAAGCAGCAGTCTGATCAATTTTCCATAATTTTGATTCCAGTATTTAATTGCCGTACTTTTATTCATATCTACCAGTTTAGATATCCCCTTTAGTTGATTGGATTTGCATAATTAATCAAGGTTATTTAAGATTCCTCGCAAAGACAAAAGTGACAAAAATTATTGCGGATCTAAAATTTTAATCAAAAAACACCTCACACATTGAGGTGCTTTGTAGAATTTGAGGCGACGACGGGACTCGAACCCGTGATGAGGGTTTTGCAGACCCCTGCCTTACCAGCTTGGCTACGTCGCCTGGAAAAGAAAAGCTGATATCGTCAGCCGATACTTGGCTTGTGGATACCAGCCAACTTGTATTTTAAAAGCGGGCGAAGAGACTCGAACTCTCAACCTTCTCCTTGGCAAGGAGGTGTTCTACCATTGAACTACACCCGCACAAAGCTCTTGCCTTAGTGAAAAGCATTTTAGCACATCAAATTTGTTTCGTCAACCATCTGTATATTTTTTGCTTTGGTTATTCTTAATAACTTATTGGAAATTTGATCTCCAAAAAAGATATCAGCCCGCCCTAGCCCAAGCCAGCCCCATTAATCACAATTTGTACAATTTTGCAATTCTCTTGTAGTCCGATCCTTGGTGAACTGTCAATAATACACAATCAGCTGTCACAATGCAGTTCTAATAAATTAGAAAGCGATATTGGACATCTAGATAATTCAATAATTTTCTGTTTACCGCAAGACCTGTTGTTTGCTGGCAGTATAAATTTCATACCACTCCCAGTGTTCAAGCGAAACATCAAGGGCTTTTATTGCATCTTCAAGCCTTTTAAGGTTCTTTGATCCAACAATGGGAATAGCGCCAACTGGATGATATAAAATCCAAGCATATATGATAGTTGCAGGGTTGGTAGAATGCCTGTCGGCAATTTCGCTAACTTTGTCCATAAGCAATCTGTATTTTTCCTCTGTGCTTGAAAAATACAGCCCTCCAGCCAATGGAGACCATGCCATCGGGTGAATTTTAAGTTGAGACAAATAATCTATCATCCCAGAGTTAAAATGTTCAAAACAAGTGGGGTTTAGTTCTATTTGATTGGTCACCAATTCACCATTTAATGCATGGTTTAGGGCATTAAATTTAAATGGATCAAAATTCGAAACACCAATTTCCAAAACCAGGCCTTCTTTTTTAAGGTCCAACAATGCTTCGGCAGTTTCCCATGGATTTATTAATGGATCTTCACGATGAATAAGATAGAGATCGATATAATCGGTATTCAACCTTTTAAGGCTTTCTTTGCAAGAATGAACAACCCGATCGTAGGTTGTATCATAATAGGTGAAAATTTCATCATTAATCTTTTTTTGAAAGATCCCTGTTTTTGTAACTAATTGAATCTCTTTACGCAAAGATTTATCTTTAGCAAATGCCTCGCCCATCAGCGATTCACAAAGTGTGGCACTGTAGATTTCAGCAGTGTCAAAGGTCGTAACACCCAAATCCAGGCATCCGTGCATGTGCGAGATGAGTTGATCAGTTGTGAAATGCCATTCTTCCAAACGCCAATATCCCTGAGAAATAGCCGATAATGACAATTTCGGGCTTAATTTAATTTTCTTCATTTTTACACCTTTTACCTTAACTATTTCGCCTTTGCATGTTTTCTCATGTCTAATGCAACCGCGCTACAAATAATTAATCCTTTAATTATCAATTGCCAATTTGGATTAATACCAATAAAAGCCAAACCATAACTGATTATCGTGAAAATAATCACACCGATAATCACACCCGAAACTTTCCCAATGCCACCGCTAAGAGAAACACCACCAACTACGCATGCAGAAATAGCATCAAATTCATAAGAAAAGCCATAAGAGAGATTTGCCCCACCAGTTCGGGCAACTTCTAAAACGCCTGCTATGCCAAGCAAAATACTGTTAATTACAAAGGCTGCTGTAATTATCCTATTCACTTTCAACCCTGAAACCTCAGCCGCTTCGCTATTACCCCCCACTATATATATATTTCTTCCAAAAACAGTTTTATTTAAAACAAACCAAACAATAGCAGTAATTAATAAGGCAATAATCACCAACAAGCTAATTTCACCGAAAACCTTATAGCTACTTAGAAAGGTTAGTTTTTCACTAATTCCGCCAATAGGCTGAGATCTATTTGGCTCCTTTGCAAAATAGAGGCTGTTAATACCTAATACAATCGTAGCCATGCCAAAGGTGGCTATAAAAGGTGCCATTTTCAATCTGGTAATCATTAATCCATTTAATAAGCCTATAATTGCGACTATGGATATCGCAATTGCAATTGGAATAATTACAGGTAATTGTGGTAGATCAGGATAAAATCTGTTTGAATATGTTGCAATTTGACTTAATGAAGCAACAACTACAGCTGCTAGGCCAACCTGACGCCCCCCAGAAAGGTCTGTACCTCCTAACAAAAGGGCAAATAATAAACCTAAGGCAACAATTAATTTAACAGAAGATTGGGTCAATATATCTTTAAACACACGCCACTGCAAAAACGCAGGCTCAATGACAATAATCAATAATATCATTACAAGAAGTGCAATGATTAAAGCATTATCTAGAAGAAACGATTTAATTGAAGTTACTGTGTTTTCTTTTGTTTTCATTTCACTCTCATCTAAATTTTTATTAATTGTCCGAGTATTTTGTCGCTAATTTCATTACGTCGAATTGTGTGATATCACAATGATCTAAAATACCAGCCAGACGACCTTCACACATAACCAATATCCTATCCGACATGCCAATTAGCTCAGGCATTTCTGATGAAACCATAATGATTGCGTTGCCGTTTTCAGCTAAATCCCTAATAATTTTATATATTTCATATTTTGCACCAACATCTACACCTCGAGTTGGCTCATCCATTATTAAAACATTTGGTTCTGATAATAACCAACGTCCGACTAAAACTTTTTGTTGATTCCCTCCCGACAAATATTTTATCTCTGTCTCCACATTTGGAGTGCGAACATCTAATTTTGAAATAACATCTTTGATTGGTTTGTTAATTTTTTTCTTGTAAATTAACCCAAAAGGATTCTCAACGATCTTTTTATAAGACACGGCTAAGGCATTGTCTTTAACAGATAACATTGGAATGATTCCAGTTGCTCTTCTTTCTTCAGTCAACAAAGCGAAACCATTTGAAATTGCGTCTCTTGGATTACGAATTTCAATTTGTTTCCCATTTTTTATTAAGGTACCTGAAGAGGTTTTTCGCAAACCAAATATTGACTCAACCAGCTCTGTCCTTTGTGAGCCTACTAATCCCCCAATTCCTAAAATCTCTCCCTTACGAACTTCAAAGCTAATGTTTCGAAAAGAATTTGGATCGATACTTGAAAAATTTTCTACTTTGAGAATCACATCATCACAGGGCTTTACAATGTTAATAGGAAACCGCTCTTTTAATTCTCGCCCTACCATGTAATTCACCAATTCATCAATTGTAATGTTATCGATTGCCCAAGTTCCAATATATTTCCCATCGCGCATTACAGTAACTTCATCAGCTATTTCAAAAATTTCATCCAATCGATGAGAAATATAAATGATTGACCTTCCCTCGTTTTTCAAACGACGAATAATTTCAAACAAATGTTCAGTTTCAGATAAAGTCAACGATGAAGTAGCTTCATCCATAATTATTATTTTCGCATCATAGGATATGGCTTTAGCTATTTCCATAGATTGCAATTGCGATACTGATAAATCTTTAGCTAAAGTGGTGGACGAAATTGCAAGATCTAAATCCTTTAACAATAATTCGGTTTTTTCTTTCATTTTAGCTTCATCAATAATCAAACCTTTCGTTTCAAAACGTCCGACCCAGATATTGTCAACAATATTTCGAAAAGGTACTGGTTGTAATTCTTGATGAATCATTGAAATCCCGTTGTTTAAAGCATTAATCGGGCTTGTTATTTGAACGAATTCGCCATCAATCTGAATAGAACCAGAATCGGGATGGTATAAACCAAAAAGACATTTCATCAAAGTCGATTTACCAGCTCCATTTTCGCCGATTAAGGCATGAACAGACCCAGGCTTCACGCTTAATTGGACATCATCTAGAGCTTTTACTCCTGGAAATGCTTTGTTCATATTGCTAATACGAAGGCGCAAATTATCCAAAGAAACCTCACAAAATTGAATTAATAATTTCATTTTCACCCATACGCCGGTTTCCCCGGCGTATGGGGAAACAAATCACATTTTCTTGAAAGTACTACTCCACTTCAACCATTAATTTAAGTATTGCATCGAGATTTGACTGGTTAACGATGACATAAGGAATCCAAATGTACTTACCGTCAACTGTTGAGGCTACACCAACAATTTCAGGTGTTACTTTTTGTCCTTTTGTAACTGCCTTTAAAACATTGATAACAGCAATAGATTGGTTTTGCCTATCATTCAATACAGTGCCTAGAAGAGAACCGTTTTTCATTGCTTCAAGCGCTTCAACGGTTGCGTCGATTCCAACAATTGGGATGAATTTTTCTGGATCGCCTGTATTGTAATTGTTGTTCAAAGCAGCTTGAACAGCACCCATGGCCATGCCGTCATTATTTGCCAAAACACCCTCAATTCCATCGATACCAAAGGCTGAAATCCAGGCATTCATTTTATCGAGAGCCTGGCCTTTATCCCAATTAGCAGTGTCGATGGCAATTATCTCGTAATCAATCCCCTGCGCTTTTAAAGTTTCTTCGTAAGCTTCTGTTCGAAGAATCACATCATTATGCCCAATCTCACCTTGAAGAATAACAAGTTGCAAGACGCCATCGCCATTTTTATCAGCAATTTCTTTATTTGCATTCCAGTAGTCAATCAATGCTTGCGCACACATGACACCAGATTCTTTTGCTTCAGCACCAACATACCAAATTTTATCATAATTGTTCATTGTTTCTTCATAAGGTTCCATGTTGAAAAACACAACAGGGACATTATCTGACTTACATTTTTCCATCAATGAACTGGTGCTTTCTCGATCAGGGGCGCAAATAGCTACTGAATCGGTCCCTTTAGACAAGGCTGATTCCAGTTTGTTTGTGGTTTTCACAACATCATTTTCACCGTCTTGCATATCAAGCACTATCCCGCCAATTTTTTCGACTTCCTTCTCCATAATGATTCGAAAGCCCGATTGATATTGATCATCAAATGATCTCCAAATAACCGTTGCTTTTACGTCGTTATCTACCGAAGCCGGTGCTTCAGTTTCAACAGGTTTTTGAGAACATCCAATAATTATTATTGAAAAAACAACCAACATCATTATTATAATTTTCACTGATTTCTTCACGATTTTTCTCCTTATTTTCGATAATTGTTAAGAATTAAAAAATAGTTTATAATCATTTCTTCAAACCATAAAATTCTCCTATTCTAAAAGTTATTGGGAAAACAACCTCGTTACCTATCAATAGTATAGAGATTGACATCAATTCAAAAGGAACTGATCCATCTTCTCTTTAATAAAACCCTTCATTGCATCTTTTACTTTGGGAAAAACGCTCGTATTGTATTTAAATCCATCCGCTTGATTCAATTCTACATACTTATCAATCATGGCTGCGAGAACATCTGTAGCGACATTGATTTTACGAATTCCATGTTTTATAGATTCTTGGACCTGATCAATTGGGGTGCCGGAACCGCCATGCAATACTAAAGGAACATCAACTAGTGAGTTTATTGCTTTTAACCTTTCGATATTCAGGTTGGGCTCAGCAGTGTATGCACCATGTTGGGTTCCAATACTGACCGCTAAACAATCTACACCTGTTCGTTTTACGAACTCCACTGCCTCATCAGGATCTGTTTGAGCAGCATCTGGGCCTTTAACAATTAGATCTCCCTCTTCGCCCAAAAGTCTTCCTAATTCGCCTTCTACAGTTATTCCTAAGGGGTGAGCAAAATCAACAACTTTTTTCGTAATTGCAATGTTATCTTCAAAGGGTAAATAGGAACCATCGATCATTACAGACGAGTAGCCTGCATTAATGGCTTTTACACAATCCTCAAATGATTTTGAGTGATCAAGATGTAAAACAACTGGAACTGAAGAATTCGCCGCAGCTAATTTAACAATTTTCACCGTGCTTTCAAAACCACCCATAAGTTCAACGCAATCTGTTCCCGTTATGAATATTACAGGGACATTCATTTCTGATCCCGCTTCTATTGCTGCAAGTACACTGTCAAAAGAAACAGCTACAAAAGCGCCATATGCTACCTTCTTTTCTTCGGCTAGATCAAGAATTTTCTTCAAACTTGCAAATTTCATATTATTCTCCTATCATTTGTAAATATTTAATCAATTTCAAGCAATAATTCATTAACAAGATTGATATTATATTTTTCTTGTTTTTCTATTACTTCTCCAATTCTTAACGCAGCAAAAATGTTTCCTAACTCCACACAACGAAAAATACTCTCTCCCCGAGAAAGGCCATAAATCAAACCAGAAATAAATGCGTCACCTGCTCCAGTTGTATTTTTTATAGGAAATTTCCGAACTGCTGGTATGATTCTTTCTTGTTGAAAATCGGTCACAAAACACCCATCTTTACCAAGTTTAATGCCAAAAGCCTCCATTCCAAATTGACTGAAAATGTCAGCAATTTCAATTAGATCTTCTTTGCGCGTGATTTCTTGAGCCTCTCGAAGGCTTGGAAAGAAATATTTTGTAAATTTTAGAATAGGAGAAAGGAACTCTAACCAATTGAACTCAAGATTTGCATCATTAAAAGCAGCGTCCAAAACTGTTGGCACACCTCTGCCTATTGCTTCAGAAAATAATCGGGCCAAACCACCATTGTCCATTTTCGGAAATGACATCAGGCTTCCAAAATAAACAAAATTCGACTTGTCTAATTCAGACAAATTAATATCAGTAAATCCATAATTTGAGAAAATATCATTGTTTGTTAAGAAATGTCTCTCACCTGAAAAGTCAATAAGAGCAAATGTTGTTGCCGTCGGTGCGAGGTTGTCAATAACTACGTTTGACGTATCAATATTATGCTTTTTGCATTCTGACAAAATATAATGCCCATAACTATCTTTGCCTATTCTGCCCGATACGCTTACATCTAAATTTAGTCTTGACAATGAAATAGCCACATTTAATGCATCACCACCGCATGAAACATTGGGGGCATTGATTTTGTGACTGTCCAAGCACATAATATCTGAAGGAACAAAGCCCAAGTAGACATCATAAACCAACATTCCTGCACAAAAAACCCTCATATGATTATCCTTTAATACTTCATAAGTATGACACTATGTACGGACATTCCTATTTAATCATGACTTTTAATTCTTGTCAAGGGTTAATTTTGATATTTTATTGCGAATTATGAAATTTTAAGGTTCCAATAAACGATATTTAGTTTAAAAAAGTGGCTTCTTTGAACTTGATTAGATAAAAACATTAAAACATTTTGCATTTACATTCGTTAGAAACAGATGTTTCAACTCTTATTCCCACAAAAAGGATTTTTAACAAATTAAATCTTATTTTTTATTTCAAAATATTGATGGAGATTAGCGAGGATTGGCAAATCGGCAAACGTTATTGTCCTGCCAGGTCATTCGATTGTTAAAGAACAATGGGTATTTCTGGCTCGAATTTACAGAAAAGGTGTTGCATAATCAATCACTTTTTTACAGGGTCTTCAATTATATCTATGTAAATGTTATAATTTCATTAGGAAATCTTATTTTTGCCCATCTTTGCTGATACTGTATTTATAGGATGTTTAATATTTTATAATTTGTCAAATTTTCTTGAGTTTCTTAGAAAGATGGTAAGTAAACACAAAATTAATAAATTAATTGTAACAATTGAAAAATGTTATCAACTTTCATCGGCTCAAAAATTTCCCGGTAATAATTTACATTTTAAGTAATAGGGAATAAAGAGAAAAAGGATTTATTTATATGAATGATAATTTGGAGTTTATTAATCTCGATAAAAATGTACCGATCCCTTTATACTATCAATTAAAGAGAAGTATTTTAGATAAAATTAAACGTGGCGAAATACGCGTTGGCGAGCAAATTCCAACAGAAATCGAATTACAAAAAGAATTACAAATTAGCAGATCAACAATCAGGCATGCTATTTCCGAACTCGTCCAAGAAGGTTGGTTGGTTCGCGAAAAAGGTAAGGGCACCTTCGTTACACATCCAACAGAATCACAGAATATTTTTCAATCATTCGAACCCTTTTATCAAAGAATAAGGACCTATGGAAAAACGCCAAGCACACAAGTATTAAAATTAGAAGTGATTAAAGCCAATGAGATTATTGCTAAAGGAATGAACATAGGATTAGGCACAAAAATAATTTCAATGTTCAGAAGAAGGTTAAGTGACAACGAGCCAGTTGTCACTCTTCAGAATTATTTACCGTATTCATTATGTAAATTCGTTTTAGACCATGATTTTTCGAAGGAATCCCTTTATGAGGTTTTAATGCAAAACCCACTATCAAAAATTATGAATACAACCACTATTGTCTCAGCAGAAAAAGCATCCGCAGAAGATGTAAAATTACTCGACATCGATCTTAATTGTCCAATGTTGGTATTTAATACAATTTCCATTACTTATGAAGAAAAAGTTGTTGATTTTGCCTTTGCACATTATCGGGGCGATATTAATAAATTTAAAATTGTTTCGAGCCCGGAAAACTATGTACCTTAGATATTTTTATTGACAAACTGAGATTGTATTCTGTTTTTTTAATAAACTTCTCCATTTTCAAAACTGTTTTTAATATTTGAATATCAATTTTTTGCAGTTTTAAACACATTTAAAAATTGTATTTAATTTCTAAAGTTGTCAATCATTTAACCCTCTACCCTCTTTCTCCGCCCCCTATTCACAACGCAGTCTCTTTCGTGCTAAACTTAAAGGTCATCTTTTGACCAAATTAAATGCCTATCTTTATGGTGCGCAATCCGGTTTGCGCGAAAAAAGTCATATTACAAATAAAACGTGTTAGAGCAATAACAATGAACGAAAATTCAACATTTTTGATCGTTGGACTGGGTAATCCCGGTCGCGAACATCAACATAACCGCCACAATGTAGGCTTTATGGTAATCGACACCCTGGCACGTTCAATGGATATCTCCATGCAACGGATTGAATTGCACGCCCTGGTGGGCAAAGGAACACTCGGCAAT
>Ga0255343_1006561_pt1 | contig 10250 bp, 4 predicted proteins | sample wastewater_treat_4_FD_192413 | JGI IMG/M metagenome (GOLD analysis project Ga0255343, IMG submission 192413) | Wastewater microbial communities from Lulu Island WWTP, Vancouver, Canada - plant16 | ecosystem: Engineered > WWTP > Wastewater > Unclassified | place: Canada: Vancouver, British...
AGTTTGTCTTTGTGATACCCCGACCCTTCCCCTGACAAACGGAGTGGAAGGCGGGATAGCTCGTCCCAGCTCCTAGAGCTGTAAGATTAAGCTAATCCTCATTGAGGATTAGGCAGCAAGCGCATAAGAAGTTTCGCCATTTAGACGATTGAAAGTTGCGTTTTAAGGGACCACTAACAACGCCCTGCATGCTTACATACCAATCGCACTAGCTGTCGATTCCGGTCGACCCCAATGTTTTTGATGCCGCAAAGATACTGCTTTAACGGTGAATTTTGAGTGAGACTACATTAATCTGACGTTTTTCAAACAAAACAAACTAAGTTTGAGTGTAAGATTTTGCCTTTTTCGTATCAAAATCGTCGTATTTTTTCCCGCTCACATCGACTTTTTCTTAATTCAACCTTCATTTAGTTGCCTTCGTCTCATTACCTCTACTTCACTAAATCATCCTGTATTTGTTGTAGTAAATTGCATCAGCATTTAGATGCTAATAATACAACCTATATGTTACCTTCTATTCGAACGCTGTTCCTCATTTTGTTTTTTCTAACGCTAACAAATATTTTGCGTGCGCAAGATTCTTCTTCTTTAATATATGTTGAAATTCCAGGATTAACTATAGAAAGAGGTTTTGCTGATGTTCGCCAATCACTCTCTCCTATTCGTGAAATAATCGGTTATGACTATTGTACAAAATTGGGGATTGCCATCTTCAAAATAAATGGTGATCAACAAACAACTAAATTAAAGATCGCAAAAGCATTATCGAAAAATCATTACTCTTACTATATTAAGAATAATATATCGCAAGAGAAATTAAACCGCTATTGCGAGGTAAAATTCTAAGTATGTCGAGATTTCTACAGCAATTATTACTAGCACTGTTCTTTGTGTGTTCTGCACTTTCTTCGAGCGCGCAGACTATTTTATTATCAGGATCAGCAGCAGGTGGATTTGAATCTTCTACCACTTTTGCAGGGAATGGTTGGACCGTTGTTAATGGTGCTATGGTTAATCAATGGTTTTGTGGAAATTTTCCTGCAGGATTAACCGGATCTCGTTGTGCTTATGTAGGAACCGCTGCTACAAATAATAATTATACTGCTACTAGTGCATCTATTGTGCATATCTATCGTGATATCGCTTTTCCTACAGGCGCAGCTGTTATTCGATTAAAATATTCTTGGAAATGTAAAGGGCGCTCGAATGAAGATATCATGCGCTTTTATTTATCACCAACAACGTTAACTCCTACAGCAGGTACAGCCGTAGTAGCAACAGCTCAAATTGGTAGCGATTTACGTAATAGCACAACTTGGATCACTGATAGTATCGATATTCCTTGCACTGTTGGAGGAACAACGCAACGTTTAATTTTATCTTGGATTAATGATAATGTTAATGGAAGTAATCCTGCAATCGCAATTGATAATATTTCTGTTGTTGCTTATGGAAGTACTAATTGCAGTACTGGGCTGGGTACAGGCTATTTCCCGATTGCTACTCTTCCTTATAACTCTGGATTTGGATCTACTTGTGGTGCAAATGATGATTTGAATGATTTGAATACTTCGATTTGTGGTGACCCAGCTTATTATTCAGGCGAAGATGTTGTTTGGTCATTTACGCCAACACAAACCGGAAATGTAACTATTGATTTGAACGCTCAAGCTGCTTCTTCAACAGGATTAATGTTGTATGATGGTTGTCCCTTGGGAAGTGTTTGTACGGCTAGTGCAACTTGCGTGGCAACTTTACAGGATTTTACCGGAAGTAAAACAATGTGCGTTAATGTTATCGCAGGCCATACTTATTACTTAATTCTTGATGCTGATGGTATTTGCAATGATTATGATAATTTATACATTTCATCTGTAATTACTTCAGCTTTAGGAAGCGATTGTAATAACCCGGTGCTTGTTGGTACTCTTCCAAAAGTTTACAATAATCAAAGTACCGCTTGCATGGGCGATGATTATAATTCTCTTACACTAAATACTTGCGGTAGTATTTTTACTTCAGGTGAAGATAAAGTTTACCAATATACCAGTTCTGAAAGTGAATGTATCAGCATTACTATTTCAAATGCATCAACACCTAATATTGGTTTTGAAGTATATGATGGTTGTCCGGGTTCAGGTGGCAACTGTTTAGGTGCTTTCGGAGGAAACAATATTGTAACTGCTAATGTTACATTGCCTTCTGCCGGTACTTATTATATTATTATCGATTCTTGGGCACCTCCATCGGCTGTTGAATATAATTTATCGATAGCATCTTTTGGTGCAGGCCCTGCGAATGATCTTCCTTGTGGTGCCATTAATTTACCGAATGGAATCCCCTTGTTGGGTGATAATAGTTGCTCCTCGGGATTAAACGAACCCGCTGAACCATTATGCTGGGCAATTCCAGGTATCTTAAATACTGTTTGGTTTAAAGCAACTGTGGGATTAAATGGAGAAGCACATATCAGTACTCAACTTTTATCACTGATCGATACTCAAATAGAAGTTTTTACTGGGACATGCAATAGTTTAGTTCCTTTAGTTGATGGTTGTAACGACAATGCCTTTTCAGGATGTAATGGTACTTTAACTTCTTCTGAAATTGCAATTACAGGATTGGCTCCTGGTTCAACAATTTTTATTCGTGTTGATGGTGCAGGTGATTTAACTGGTACTTTTAATATTACCTTCTCTGAAACTAGTGCCACAGGCGGATTTAACCAACAAGATTGTTTAGGTGGTATGAATGTTTGTCAAACTGTAATTAATCAACCAACAAGTTTCTTTGGATGTGGACTAATTCCAGAGATACCAGTAGCAGGAAGTTTTGGAAATCCCGATCTTAATGTGAATAGCACTAATTCAGGTTGCTTACTTGCTAGCGAATTAAATATCGTTTGGTATATAATTCATATTTCTTCTCCGGGAACTTTATCATGGACTCATACTCATCCAACAGGATTTTACGATTGGACAATGTACGATCTTACGAATAATTCATGTTCCGATATTGCAAATAATTTGCTTCCTCCTGTCCGTTGTAATTGGAATGGAGCAGGTTCTACTATGTGCGGAATGCAGAATCCCATTCCTGCTGGGGCCTCTCCCTTAAATTTCGAAGCTCCACTTCCGGTAGTTGCTGGACAAACTTTCGCACTAGCACTATCGAACTATAGTTATACCAATGGTGGCTTTACCCTCGACTTTTCCAATTCCACTTGCGGTTTCGGTAATTCACCAACGTTAGCTTGGAATGGACAAGCTAATACAACATGGACCAACACTACAAATTGGGGAGGATGTAATTCTCTTAGTTGTGGAGTTGATGCAAATATTTACCCGGCACCAAACCAACCGGTAATTTCAGCTAATACATCCATAAAAAACCTGAATATTCTTGCCGGAGCCAGCTTAACAATTCAACCTGGTGTAACGGTGAGTTTATGTGGTGACTTTAACAACTATGGTACACTTATCGCCTCTCCTACTTCAACTATTGTTATGAATAACGGCTCTGTCATTCAACATTTTGATGGGGCATTAACTGGAACAAATAAGTTAGGAAATGTGGTTATCAATAAAACTGGAGGGTCTGTAATAGCAAATGTTGATATGGATATTGCAGGTAATTTTACAACTTCAACTGCAAATAGTATCTTCGATAGTAACAATAAGTATATTTCATTGAAAGGAAACTTCAATAATCTTTCTGGAAATACTACTTATATAAATGCTGCTCCTTCCGGAACACTCGAATTTAATGGTACGGCTGCGCAGAATTTTAATCCCGGAGGAACACTCGACTTGAATTTTGTTAAAATAAATAATTCAGGTGCAGGTGTGAATTTGTTAACAGGAAACATGAATATTGGAGTTGATGGAAATCTTGATTTATCTCTAGGGAAAATTATTACAAACGCTAATAAAGTTACTGTTAAGAATCCTATTTCATCAGCTATATTCAACCATTCGGCAATATCGTATGTAGAAGGTAATTTACAACGAATGCTTTCTTCTATTCCTGACAATTATGATTTCCCCGTAGGACACTCTTTAAAAGGATATCAAAATGCAAATGTGGATATCACCGCCGCGAATACAATTCCTGACTTAACAGCTTCTTTTCATCCTTATACTGCAGTTCCTATTGGACCAATTACTTCACTCGATTGCTATGCTGTTGATTATAGTCAAATGCAGGTGCTCGACAATGGCTACTGGAGTATAATTCCTTCTGCTAATAACGGCGCAGTAGACTTCTCGCTTTCACTCTATCCGTCTAATTTCTCTTCCGCGGCCAATTATACTACTGTTTTAAGTTCAACTATTGCGCAGCCAACAGCTTTAAGTTGGTACCTCGATGGAACATGCGATCCAGCAAGTACAGCTTCTCAAACTAGTAGACATTTAATGACTCAATTCGGGAATTTCGGTATCGGACAAGGAACAGCATCAGGTACTCTTCCAATCGAATTAATCAGTTTTAAAGGTATTCACCAAGCTACGCTAAATCACCTTCAATGGATAACGGCAACTGAAATTGACAACGACTTCTTTACTCTCGAAAGCTCTTCAGATGCTATAAATTTTGAACCAATTGCATTAATAGATGGCGCAGGAACCACTTCAATTCAACATAATTATTCATACAACGATAGATCAATTAAATCGGGAACAACATACTACCGATTGAAGCAAACCGACTACAACGGACATTTCACCTATTCCGACATTATTGCTTTACGATCAGATATAATTTCTGAAACAATTAATACTTGGCCGAACCCTGTGAAAGATATCCTTCATTTAAAATTTATAGGTGATCTTTCACTGACTTATAAAGTTCATATTTATGATATAGCTGGTAGATTAGTTATGGATTCGGGTATTATAATGGCTGAGTCTTCTGGAGATTCGGAAGTAAATATTTATTCGTTGCTACCGGGTTCCTACATGATTTCAGTAATTGATAATGAAGGTATTCAATTGGGTACATCCGGATTTATAAAACAATAATTAGTTTCTTCATTTTACAAATATTTTACGCTTCAGACAAAAAAAAGCACGTTTGAAGGAGCTTAGGGCTGTTTAATTGGCATTATTTATCTATTTTCATTCTTCGAAAATAATGTCAGCCTAAACAACTATGGAACTTATTATTAATAATCTCTCAAAAACTTATTCGAACGGCGTTGCTGCTCTTCAGAATGTTTCATTAACAATTCCTAAAGGAATGTATGGACTACTTGGACCAAATGGTGCGGGAAAGTCGACACTCATGCGAACCATTGCAGCACTTCAGGATGCTGATGAAGGCTCAATAATGCTTGGAGATTTAAATGTATTAGAAAACAAACAAGAATTAAGAAAAGTTCTAGGGTATCTTCCTCAAGAATTCGGTGTATATCCGAAAATTTCAGCCTATGATATGCTAGATCATATTGCAGTGCTTAAAGGATTGCAAACCGGAAGAAAGGAAATGGTGGAAGCACTACTCCAACGCGTTAATTTGTGGGATGTAAGAAAGAAAGCATTAGGAGGATTTTCAGGCGGTATGAAGCAACGTTTCGGTATCGCACAAGCGTTATTAGGCGATCCTAAATTGATTATTGTTGATGAACCTACGGCAGGACTAGATCCAGGAGAAAGAAATCGCTTTTATAATCTTCTTGCAGAAATTGGTGAAAATGTTATTGTCATTCTTTCAACGCATATTGTAGAAGATGTGAAAGAGCTTTGCGGACAAATGGCTATCATTGATAAAGGTCGCGTTTTATACGCTGGCACTCCTGATAATGCATTACATGCTATCAGCGGAAAAATTTGGAAGAAATCAGTTATAAAATCTGAAATTGAGAGTATTCAAAATAATTTCAGATTAATTTCTACCCGAATGATTGCAGGTAAACCTATGGTCCATGTATTTAATGAAAATGAACCGGGTAATGGATTTGAATCGGTGCCTGGCGATTTAGAAGATGTATTCTTCGCTCATATTAAAGGTGCTGTTGAAGCATAAGTTTAATTATAAAACGAAACGAACTTATGTTAATTAACATTATCAAATTCGAACTACGCTATTGGTTGCGACAACCTATGGTGTACATATTTCTCTTCATCAACGCATTGATGATCTTTGGTGCTTCCTCTAGTGATGATATTATTATTGGAGCAGCATCCGGCAACGTATTTAAGAATGCTCCATTTCAAGTGGAATTCTTTTATTCTGTTATGTCAATTTTATCATTGCTGATGATAACTGCATTCTTGAACTCAGCTGCAGCCCGAGACTTTTCTGAAAAGACTAGCCAACTTCTATTTACAACTCCAATAAAGAAGTTTGATTTCTTAATCGGACGATTTATTGGAGCAACCATCATTGCATTGATTCCCTTTTTAGGGATTTCCATCGGAAATATTATTGGTGTAATGATGCCCTACTTGGATTCAGCTAAAGTTGGTCCAACTATTTGGAGTGGACACTACAATGGGTTCCTAGTATTTGCATTGCCGAATATTTTCTTCGCTGGTTCCATCATCTTTTGCATTGCAGCATTAACTAAAAGTACCGTAAATTCATTCGTGGGATCAATACTTTTATTAGTGGGATATATTATCTCGCAAAATTTAGTTAGAGATATCGACAGCGAAGTTTTTGGTGCAATGCTAGATCCATTTGCTATAAGAACATTTAGCGTAGTTACTAAATATTGGACAGTAAGCGACAGAAATACTATGTCGGTCGGATTTGAGGGATTACTCCTTATGAATCGTTTAATTTGGATCACCGTAGGTGTTCTAGTATTAGCATTTACTTACTACAAATTTTCATTCTCTGAAAAAGCCACTGGTAAAAAGTCGAAGAAAACTGTTGAGCCCGAAATTACTAATATCATTAGTACCGATACCATCGCAACGTTAAAGCCCGAATTCACCTCTGGTTTATCGATTAAGCAATTCTTCAGTCAAATAAGAATTGAGACTATCAGTATTTTAAAAAACACCTCCTTCATTATCGTATTACTGGCAGGTATTATGAATTTGATGGGCGGACTCTCTTCAGTTACAAATGCAGGTTATGGAAATACTACTTTTCCTGTTACCTATTCTATCATTCAAACATTAGATGGAAGTTTGCTTATTTTCCTATTGGCAATCATTACATTTTATACAGGTACGATCGTTTGGAAAGAACGTGATGCAAAAGTAAACGACATCTACGATTCATTACCATATTCAAATTGGATTCCCTACCTATCAAAAATGGTAGCTATGTGGTTGGTGATGGAGGTTGTATTGATAATTACTGTTTGTGTGGGTATTCTTACACAAAAACTATATGGATTTGAAGATATTCATTACAGTCAATATTTAATTGAGGTAATAGGACTGCGCGGAATGTGGATATTCTTCATGATCGCATTATCAATGGCAATTCACGTACTGATAAATAATCGTTATATCGGATATTTTGTTTTCATTGCGTTCTTTATTTTTAATTCATTCATGTGGCCGGTATTTGACATTACTAGCAATATGGTTTCGTTTGGTTCATCTCCTACAATGGCCTATAGCGATATGAATCACTATGGTCCTTTTGTTAGCGGACAATTTTGGTTCCACTTATACTGGATGTTATTTAGTATTCTTTTAATCGTTAAAGGACTAGTTTATTTTGTTCGTGGAAGAGATACCGATTTTAAAATTAGAATGAAAACAGCTATCCACAGATTCAAAACGGAATACAAAGTTATTTTTTATGTAGCACTAATTGCTTGGGTAGCATGTGGCGGATTTGTCTACTATAATACCAAAGTATTAAATAAAATTGTTAGTGATGATGAACAACAAAAAGGGCAAGCTGATTATGAAAAGAAATACAAGAAGTACGAGAAAATGCTTCAGCCTCGAATTACCGACATTCATTACTCTATCGATTTATATCCTGAAGAAAGAAAACTTCATGTAAAAGCGGAACAATGGATTAAAAACAAAGGCACTCAAGCAATCGATTCTGTTTTGTTTACAATGCCTATATCATATAAGGGTGAAGTTTTAATACCAAATGCTAAAGAAATTCTAAACGATAAAGATTTGTATTTCCGAATTTACAAATTAAGTCAGCCTTTGTTACCAGGCGATAGCATAAAAATCTCCCTTACGTCAGACTATGAATCAAAAGGATTTGAAAATGAAGTTTCGGTTCGTACAATTGTCCAAAATGGAACATTCTTTAATAATTCTGAAGTATTACCTCAAATTGGTTATCAACCAGATCTTGAATTAACCGACAAAGGTGATCGCAAAGAACATGATATGAAAGAGCGAGAAAGAATGCCTCGCTTAGAGCGAAATTGTTCTGATCATTGTATGAATACTTATATCAGCAATAATAGTGATTGGGTTACTGTTGCAACTGACTTCACGACTTCTTCTGATCAAATTGCAATTGCTCCGGGTTCATTAATCAATAAAAAAGTAGTTGGTAATCGAACAACTTATTCATACCAACTCGATCATTATGCATTGAACTTTTATTCTTTCATGAGTGCAGCTTATCAAGTTGAACGAAAAAAATGGAAATATATCGACCTTGAAGTGTATTATATTCCTGAGCATAAGTATAATGTTAAAAAGATGATTGCTTCGTTAGAGAATTCTCTTTCATATTATACAGAGCATTTCGGTCCGTATTATAATAAGCAAGCTCGCATCATCGAATTCCCTCGTTATGCTTCATTTGCGCAAGCATTCCCAGGTACCATGCCATATTCTGAAGGAATCGGGTTTATTGCAAACTTAGAGGATTCAAATGCTATCGATATGGTTTATTACGTGGTAGCACATGAAATGGGACATCAGTGGTGGGCTCATCAAGTAACAGGTGCGAATATGCAAGGTGCTACTTTACTATCTGAAACGATGGCTCAATATTCTGCACTCATGGTGATGGAGAAAATGTACGGAAAGAAAATGATGTATAAATTCTTGAAGTATGAAATGGATAATTATTTACGCTCACGCGGAAATGAAAGAGTTAAAGAATCACCTTTACTTCGAGTGGAGAACCAAGGATATATCCATTATAGAAAAGGTAGTGTGGTAATGTATTATCTGAAAGAAATGATTGGAGAGAATGCAGTAAACGCAGCGTTAAAGGATATGATCGATAGTCTGGCGTATCGCCAACCACCCTACCCTAATGCTTATATGTTGGTGGATCGTTTTAATGCCGTTACTCCCGATTCTTTAAAGTATCTTATTCAAGATTTGTTCTATGACATTACTCTATTCGGAAATAGAACTACTAATGCTACGTATAAAAAATTAGCAGGTGGAAAATACGAAGTGACTTTCGATATTGAAGCGATGAAGTTTAAATCGGATTCAATGGGTAAAGAAACAGAGGTTAAAATAAACGATTGGATAGAAATTGGTGTTCGTGCGAAAGCTAAAGAGAGTGAGAAAAAAGGAAAACAAATCTATAGCCAAATGATTAAGTTTGATAAATTGAAGTCTACCTACAAAGTGATTGTAAATGAACTTCCTTATGAAGCTGGCATCGATCCTAATTTCATGTTAATTGATCGCGTACCGGGTGATAACATGAAAAAGATTGATTTGAAAGAGTAAGATTTTAAAAGAAAAAGTCCCGTAGCTATACGGGACTTTTTTTTGATATCATTATGCTGATTTTAACTAGTAATTGCCTTCGCCGCTAACCATCCTGTAGTCCATGCATTTTGGAAATTGAATCCCCCAGTAATAGCATCTACATCAAGTAACTCTCCAGCAACATAAAGATTTTTACACTTTTTAAGTTGCATCGTCTTAAAATCAATCTCATCTAAATTAATCCCACCACAGGTTACAAATTCTTCTTTATTGGTACTCTTCCCAGTTACTTCGTATACGCCTGCCGTTAGTTCGATTGCTAGTTTTCGTAAAGCTGAATTCGAGGCTTCTGCCCATATTTTGTTATCTAGTCCGCATACTTCAACTAGTCGTTGCCAAAATCGTTTGGGAATAGATTGAAACATATTTGAATTGCTCACCATCTTTTTTGATGCTATTCCTTTTTCAAAAACGAGTTCTTCAAAAACTTTATCTTCATGTGAATCGGGAATAAAATTAATCTGGATCTTGAATTGATATTTCTTTTCCGCTAACACTCTTGCTCCCCATGCCGATAATCTTAAAATCCCCGGACCACTCATTCCCCAATGGGTAATTAAAATAGGT
>Ga0255343_1006587_pt1 | contig 10220 bp, 4 predicted proteins | sample wastewater_treat_4_FD_192413 | JGI IMG/M metagenome (GOLD analysis project Ga0255343, IMG submission 192413) | Wastewater microbial communities from Lulu Island WWTP, Vancouver, Canada - plant16 | ecosystem: Engineered > WWTP > Wastewater > Unclassified | place: Canada: Vancouver, British...
ATAAAGAGGGGTGGAACACCACCTGCACGGTGGCTTATGGCGACCGCATCGTCGAGATTTTGAACGGCCAGCGCACCATCGACATCATCGACCCGCTCTGCGAAAAGAGCGGCAAGGTGGGCTTGCAACTTCACGGCAGCGCCAACGTCGAGATGTGGTTCAAGGATTTTGAGATACTCGAGATCACGCCGGAGATGAAGGCGCTGATCGACCGCAAATAATGTGTAAGGCTCTTGCAAAATCTCTCGTGGCATGGGCGTCCCGCCCATGAAACACGGGCAAGATGCCCGTGCCACACCCGCAAGCAAGAGATTTTGCGAGACCTCTCGTGGCATGGGCGTCCCGCCCATGAAACACGGGCAGGATGCCCGTGCCACACCCGCAAGCAAGGGGTTTTGCAAAAGCCTCTGTATGAAAGTAAAGGTGGTTTGACATGAATGTGACTGGGTTTCATTGCGAAGCATTGGGAGGGGCAAGTGTCACTTGCCCGGCGGCGGTCACGCCGTCACCCCGTAAAAAATCTCTGCGTCTCCGCGTCTCTGCGTTGAACAAAGAATGGCTATGTGTTGCGGTCGCCGCGCTCTGCCTGAGCGCCCATGCCGCCCGCGAATGGGAAAATGAGCAGGTCAATGCCGTTAACCGCGAGCCGGCCCGCGCCGCCAGCTTCCCGCTGGCCAAGGCCGCCGACGCCTTGACCGTCGAGGATCCGGCCACGCCCTACCGCATCATGCTGAACGGCGATTGGACCTATTACTGGAGCGGCAGTCCGGATGACCGTCCGGCCGATTTCCATAAGCCCGGCTTTGATGCCTCCCGCTGGTTCACGATTGATGTGCCGAGTTGCGTGGAGATGCGCGGCTACGGCATCCCGATCTACACCAACATCCGTTATCCGCACCAGCGCAAACCGCCGCTGATCGGCACCGAGTACAATCCGGTCAGCTCCTACCTCAGGCGCTTCACGGTGCCGGACGCCTGGCAGGGGCGTCCGGTCTTCATCCGTTTCGATGGCGTCTACTCCGCCTTTTACCTCTGGGTCAACGGCACGTACGTCGGCTACAGCGAAGACAGCAAGCTACCCGCCGAGTTCAACCTGACGAAATATCTCAAGGAGGGCGAAAACACGCTGGCCGTGGAGGTTTACCGCTGGTCGGACGGCTCCTACCTTGAGGATCAGGACATGTTCCGCTTTAGCGGCATCTACCGCGATGTCTCGCTCTTTTCGCCGCCGCCGTCTGAGTTGCGCGATTTCCACGTCACCACCCGGCTCTCCGACGACTTCAAGAGCGCTACGTTACACCTCACCGCCAAGGCGCGCGCACTGAAGGGTAAGACCGCGAACGCCACCGTGAAGGGCGAACTCTTTGACGCCGCCTTCAGTCGCGTTGCTACGTTGCCTGAGCTGAAGTTCGCGTTGACAGCCGATGGTGCCGACGTTGTCGCGCGTTGCGAAACGCCGCCCGATCAGAAGTTGTCGCCGCGCCTTTGGTCGGCGGAAGATCCCTACCTTTACACGCTGGTTCTCACCCTCTTTGCCGATGACGGCTCGCAGGACGTGCGTACCTGCAAGGTCGGCTTCCGCCGCGTCGACATCCGCGACGGCAAGCTCCTTTTCAACGGCAAGGCCATCAAGTTTAAAGGTGTCAACCGTCACGAGACCACCCCGGAGAACGGGCGCACGATATCGCGCGAAGAGATGCTCAAAGACATCCTGATGTTCAAGCAGAACAACATCAACACCGTCCGTACGGCGCACTATCCCTGCCACTACTACTGGTACCAGCTTTGCGACCGCTACGGCCTCTACGTGGTCGGCGAGGCGAATGTCGAGTCGCACGGCATGGGCTACGAAAAAGAGTCGCTGAGCCACGTGGAATCGTGGGAGAAAGCGCACGTCGAGCGCAACGTCAACCACGTTGAGAACTACAAAAACCACCCCTCGATCTTCATGTGGTCGCTCGGCAATGAGGCCGGCCCCGGCAAAAACTTCAAGGTGGCCTACGACGCCGTTAAGGCGCTGGACCCCACGCGTCCGGTACACTACGAACGCGCCAACGAGATCGTCGATGTCGACAGCCACATGTACCCGACCGTCGACTGGCTGTACGAGCGCGGCAAAAACACGGCCAAGCCCTTCTTCCTGTGCGAGTACGCGCACTCGATGGGCAACGCGCTGGGCAACTTCAAAGAGTATTGGGAAGCCTTCTACTCCAGTGAATCGCTCTCGGGCGGCTGCATCTGGGACTGGATCGACCAGGCGATCTGGAAGTACACCGACCGCGTACTCCCTGACGGCACACGCGAGCGCTATCTGGCGTACGGCGGCGATTTTGACGACAAGCCCAACGACGGGAACTTTGTCTGCAACGGCGTGATCACCCCGGATCGCCAAGTGACGCCCAAGCTGATCGAGGTCAAGCGCGTCCACCAGAATTTGGTGGTCTCGGCTGAGAACGCGGCAACCGGCAGCGTCGAAGTGTGGAACCGCTTCGCCTTCACCGATGCCGCCGACTTCGACGCACGCTGGTCGCTAGCCTGTGACGGCAAAGAGATTGCAAGCGGTTCGCTGGGCGCACTGAGCATCGCACCGCTTACGCGCCAGAACGTAGAAGTGCCGGTGCCGGCGATCCAACCCCTGCCGGGCGCGGAATATCTCTATCGCGTGAGCTTCCATCTGCGCGAGTCGACGCTGTGGGCCGAGAAGGGTCATGAGATCGCGGCCAGTCAACTGGCGTTCAAGCCGGCTGCCACCCCCGTCGCTGCGTCCAAGCCCGCTAAAATCCCGGCGCTGAAGCTGACCTTCGACGACGCATGCGTCACGCTGCGCGGCCGCCGCTTTGAAGCGGTCTTCAGCCGCGCCTCGGGCACGCTCTCGCGTCTGGTCTACAACGGAAAGACGATCCTCGAAGACGCCGTAGGCGTTGTGCGCGGTCCGCGCCTCAACACCTTCCGCGCCTTCGTGGACAACGACAACCAGTGGGGGCGCTGGTTGCGCAACGACTATTTTGAATCCGGCCTGACCCAGATGGGCTACCATGTGCGCCCGCTTGTCGTGACGCGTCAGGACGACAGCACGGTGACCGTCACGGCGACCGTCGAAGCGTGCGGCTTTAAGAGCGGACGCTTTACGCACGTCGCTGAATACCGCGTAAGCGGCGACGGCACGATCCGCGTGCGCAACACCGTCACCCCTGCCGGCAAGCTGCCGGTGCTGCCGCGCATGGGCGTGCGGCTGATGTTGGACGGCGCGCTGGAGCAGATGGCGTATTACGGTCGCGGCCCGTGGGAGAACTACGTGGACCGCAACTCCGGCAGTGACATCGGCTTCTACACCTCGACTGTCACCGAGCAGTACGTGCCGTACGTGCGGCCGCAAGAGTGCGGCGGCAAGAGCGACGTGCGCTGGGTGGCATTCACCGACCGTTCCGGTCGCGGTGTGCACATCACCTTCCCCAAGCCGTTCTTCGTGACCGCGCTGCACTACACCTCCGAGGATCTCGAAGGCGCGCGTCACCGCAACGGCATGGAGCGCATTTACAACCCGCTTCGTCCGCGTCCAGAGGTTTGCCTGGCGCTGGATGTCGGCCAGACCGGCCTGGGCGGCGCAAGTTGCGGCCCGATTCCGCTGGAGAAATACATCCTGCGCGCCCAGCCGTTCGACTACACCTACATCCTGCGTCCCTGCAGCGACAGCAGCCACGAAGCGCTCAGCGCGCTCGCGCGTGAACGCTAGGCAGGGAGAATTTAGGAGTTAGGATTTAGGAGTTTTTCGGGATCGCTATCGGGATCGCCATCGAAATCGACTGAAACTTGGTTCTGGAGGGCGAGCGTCCCCGCGAGCCGCCGCCTTCCGCGTAACACGCGGAGGGCGGTTTCTGCTTAAGAGTTGGGACCATGAAACATGAAACTCGATGAAAATCATGGCCTTCCCTTTGTGTTTCGTGATTAAACAAACCCGATCCATGCCACCCAAAACCCGCCGTGCCCTCTGCGTTAAAAAACATAAATCTTAAATTTCGCGCAACGCGCGAAACACCCCCTCCAGCCGCTGGTCAGCACTTTTGCCTTTGAGCAGCGGCAGACGGCCATTCACCAGTAGCGGCGAACGTTCATGCTGCTTGTAAAAATAGATTTTTGGGCCGCGTGTTTCGATGCGTCCGATCGCTTTTTGCGCGGCGAGCACACGCAGTTCAGCCAGACGCAGCAACCGCAGGACCGGCGGCGGCGGCCGACCGTAGCGGTCGGCCAGTTCGCGGCGCAACGCATGCACCTCTTTTACGGAGGTCGCTTCAGCAAGGCGGCGGTGCAGGATCATGCGATGCGCCTCGTCTTCGACATAGGCGTAAGGCAACGAGGCCGCGCCCTCCGGATTGAGCGAGCCCGGCGAAAGCTCAATAAAATCAAGGTCTAGATCGACATCCACCAGCAGCGGCGGTGCCTCCCCCTTAAGGCGCGCGATGGTGCGCCGTAAAAGCTGACAGTAGAGCCCGAAGCCAATCGCCGCGATGTGTCCGCTCTGTGCCGCGCCCAGCAAGTTGCCCGCGCCACGGATCTCGAGATCGCGTAAGGCCAAATTGAATCCCGCACCCAAGCCGCTATGCTTTTGCAACGCCGCAATACGCTGGCGCGCGTCTTCGTCAACGTGCCCGTGCTCCGGTAGCAGCAGCCACGTAAATCCCTTCTGCGATGAGCGCCCCACGCGCCCGCGAAGTTGGTAGAGATCCGCGATGCCGAAACGGTCGGCGCGATGCACGATCATGGTGTTGGCGCGCGGAATATCGAGCCCGCTCTCAACAATCGTGGTGCAGAGCAATACATCGATTACGCCCGCCTCGAACTCGCGCATGACGCGCGCCAGCGTCTGCGACGGCATCTGTCCATGCGCCACACCGACCCGCGCTTCGGGCACAAGCTCCTCAAGCCGGCGCTGCATCAGGCCGATGGTCATCACGCGGTTGTAGAGCACGAAGACCTGCCCGGCACGATTCAGCTCCTGGCGGATCGCATTGCGCAGGACGGTGTCCGAATCACGCGCCACTTTGGTCTCGACCGCCACGCGGTCACGCGGCGGCGTCTGCAACAGGCTCATGTCGCGCGCGCCGGTCATGCTCATATAGAGCGTGCGCGGGATCGGCGTGGCCGAGAGCGTCAGCACGTCCACCACCTGCCGCACCTGCTTGAGCTTCTCCTTGTGGTTCACGCCGAAACGCTGCTCTTCGTCGATGATCAGCAGGCCGAGATTCTGAAACGCAACGTCGTTGCCGAGCAGCGCATGCGTGCCGATCACGATATCGAGGCGACCGTGCCGCATATCCGCGAGAATGCGCTTTTGCGCGGTACGCGTCTGAAAACGGCTGAGCACCGCGATCTTGACCGGATACGCGGCCATGCGGTCGCTGAAGGTCTCGTAGTGCTGTTCTGCCAGCACAGTGGTCGGCACCAGCACGGCGACCTGCCGTCCGTTCATGACCGCGATGAACGCAGCGCGCATCGCGATCTCGGTCTTGCCGTAACCGGCGTCGCCGCAGATCAAGCGATCCATCGGACGCGACGCGGCCATATCGCGCTTGACCGCCTCAATCACCTTGAGCTGGTCGTCGGTCTCCTGATACGGAAAAGATGCCTCGAACTCATGCAGCCACGTCGGTTCGACGTTGAAGGTCATCCCCTCGACCACCTGCCGCCGCGCCTGCGTATCGAGTAGCGAAGCGGCCAGATCGGCCACCGCGCGCTCGGCATCGGTCTTCTCGCGCGTCCAGCGCCGACCGCCCAGACGGTGCAGCTTGACACGGTGACCGGCGACTCCTACGTAACGGCTGAGCAGATGCGCGTGGGTCACCGGCACATGCAGCCTGGCACCCTCCGCATACTCGACCGTGAAAACCTCAGAACGCTGACCGTCAATCTCGATCTCAGTCGATCCCAGAAAACGCCCGATGCCGTGATCAACGTGCACCACAAGATCGCCCGGCTCAAGGTCGGCGGCGTTCTCAACGCGCCCGCCACGCACGGCCGAGGCGGGCGCGGCGCGCCGTAGCGATTTTTTGCGGGCGGCGTAGAGATCGGGTTGCGCGGCAACTGTAAGCCCCGGCATCGTGAATCCGCCGGAGAGCACGGCGCGGCGAATCTCAATGCGCGATTCCGCCCCCACCTCGCGCGACAACAACGCGCAGGTACCCGGTGTATCCGCAAACAACAGCACCGTCTCGCCCGCCTCCGCGCGGCGGTTCAAGTCGGCAAGCAAACGCTGGCGCGCCTGCATCAGCAGTTCCGGATAGCGCACCCGCTCCGCACCAAGTTCGGCCAGCCCCGGCAAGGCCGCGATCTCCAGCTCTAGGGCTGGCGTCTGCGCCGGCGGCGGGTCGCCGCTATAGAGCTGCCAAGCGGGCGCACGCTCTGCGACGCGCGTCTGCAACGCCTCCCACGAAAGCGGCTCCTCAACGTCATCGGGCGGAAAAAAAGTGCCGCCGCGGATGCGGTCGTGCTCGAACCAGAGCACGGCGCAACCGGACGGCAGCAGATCGACGAGCTGCACCATCGGCAGCGCGGCTTCTGTGCAAGGCGGCAACCAGACGGCATCACCGCGGTCGGTCGAGCACTGCGTGGCAGGATCGAAGGTACGCAGCGACTCCAACTCGTCGCCAAAAAACTCCGCACGCCACGGCGCAGGCGCAGCTGGCGGCCAGACATCCAACAGGCCGCCGCGCACGGCAAGCCGTCCCGGCGCATCCACATCCATGCTGCGCTCGTAACCCGCCGCAACAAGACGCGCCACCACATCCTCGAACGCATAGCGCTCGCCGACTTGCAGATGCAGCGAAGCCGCTTCAAGCGCGTCAGGTGCAGGTGCAGGCTGGAGCAGCGCATGCAACGAGGTGACAATCACCGACGGCTCCGATGCCGCCCCGTCACCCCCGCTAGCAGCGAGCATCGTGATCACCCGCGCACGCGTGCCGATGCTCTCGACATCATCCTCCACAGCCGTCGGGAAGCTCTCCGGTGTAACGCCGCTGTCGCGCCCCAACGCACAGAGATCGGCGTAAATACGCGCGTGATCGGCCGGACCGGGCGTGACCGCCAGCGCAACACGCGCTGGCGCGGCATGCGCCAGCGCGGCGGCGGTCAAGGCCGCGCTGACGCCGGGCAGGCTAGGCGCGGCCAGCCTGTTCGCACCGCGCGGCAACACCGCCATCAGCCGCTCGCTAAACAGCGTGGAGATTGCGAGCACCTACTTAAGTTCTTTCAGCGTGGCCTGAATCAGCGCGCGTTCCTCATCGCGTGTTGCCCACTCAAGCGCACGCGTCAGCGCGGCGCGTTTCTGCTCGACCGAAACCTGCTGCGCCGGCACGAGCTTGACATACGCCCGCAACGCCAGAATGCCGATGCGCGACGCTTTGTCCGCCGTGATCAGCGCTTCCAGATCCGGCACGACATCGGGCGACTGCCAGTCGCACAGTGCGCGTTGCGCGGCTTCTTTGAGCGTCGGGTCGGCACTCGCGGCCGCCTGTCGCACCAGCGCCAGCGACTCCGCGCCGCCGATGTTGCTCAGAATACGCAGCAGTGCAAGCTTCGGCGCACCGTTCGCTTGCGCATACGCATCGGTCAGCGCCTTGAAAACCGGCGGCGGCAACGCGGCAGCACCGACGTCAATCCGCAACGTAGCGCCCTCGCCCGTTTTAGCTTTGCGCGGCACGCCGTTGATGGTGTAGGTCATCTCGAACTGCTTGACCTTGCCCGGCGCCGAATCACCGAACGAGCCATTGTTGATCTCAAGCATCGTCTTGCCGTCTTTGATCATCTCCGCCACCTTGGCGGTGACCTCTTTCTGCGGGCCATCAGGCAGCACGCCGTAAACGGCCTTGATCACCGCAACCGCGCCGGGCTTGAGCACACTCAGCCGCTGGCACACCGCCGACACCGCACGCTCAGCCGCTTCGAGCACCGGCGTCTTCGGCAAGATCGTCAGCAACGCATTCAGTTCGCCCTCTCCGGCCAACTCGCCGAGAACCTTGAGGCTGGCCGCCGCGAGTTGCGCATCTTGCGAAGCGGCCAAATCCAACAAACGCGGCACCGCCGAAACGATGCGGCGACGTCCAGCCAGATCAATCCCCAACAGGCGCAATGCATTGTCCGGCTTATCGAGCAGTGACACGATCATGGCGTCAGCCTCTTGGCCGCTAAACGAAACCAGCGCCGCTTGAGCGGCCTTGACAACCTGCTCGTCCTCCTTGGATACCGCCAAGCGCGCAAACACCGGCAATGCCGCAGCACAGCCCAGCCGTTCGAGCGCAGCAATGGCCGCCACGCGCGCCACAGGCTCGCCACGCTCGACCAGCGCGATCAACGCCGGTGCGGCCGCGCCGTCACCGCGCTCGCCCAGCAACGCAACCACCCCCACCTGCTTGACAGCAGGCAAACGCGGCAGTTCAGTCGCAAACGCCTGCGTGACACCGGTGCCGACCAGCTCTTGACCGACTCGCAGCGCCACGCTGAACATCGCAGGATCATCGCTCCGAAGCTGTTCCAGCAACAGCGGCAGACCGGCTTCCGCGCCGCGCGACAGAATCGCACCGCGCACAGCGGCCATCTTCACATGCGACGGCACTTGCGCCGCACGCAACCGGTCATACAGTGCGCACGCATCGGTCGGCACAGCCGCTTCGGCACACGCCAGCAATCCCTCCGCCGCCGCAGGCACCCGCCCGAGCGCACCCACCAGAGGCTCACGCGCAGCCGGCGTACCGATACGCCCGAGCGCGACAGCCGCAGCCGCCGCGACTTCAGGATCAGTCGCGCCGAGGTGCTTGGCCAACGCCGGCACCGCCTGTGCATCGCGCCGCACGCCAACCGACTGGATCACGCCCGTCAGCAGACGCCCTTGCAGACGGCCAAGCGCGGCGCGCAACGCCTCGTCGACCGACGGGTGCGGGATCGTCTCCAGCGCGTAACGCGCCATGTGGGCGAGCTTGTCATCGGCCAGCAGCGCAGCCAGCGGGGCCACCGCCGCCTGGGTGCCTACGCGTCCCAGTTCAATGCAGGCGTCATTTTTTTGATGGTGCGTCGACGCGCCATCGGTCAGCACCTTGATGAGCGCCGCTTCAGACTGCGGTTCCGCCGCCAGCAACGGCAGGCTCAAACAACACGCAAACAACAGATGTGTAATGGTTTTCATACGTCTCCTTGACTCACATTCGAAGGTTAGATTTGCCACGGCTGACGCATCGCGCGCGAACGCATACGGTTGGCTTCCGGGTCGTTGATGAACTCGTTCTTGACCGGGTCAAAGCGCATGTCGCGTTTCAGCCACATCGCGATGTTCGCCGCATGCACGGCCGCCATCGAGTAGTGCATGACCCCGGCATCCGCCACCGGTTGCTGGCGTGTACGCACGCAGTCGAGGAAGTTGCGCATGTGTCCCATACGGCGGCCCGTGCGTGCCTGATAGTCGTTGACCAGCTTAGTGTAGTCGGCCAGCAGCGACGGACGCGAGACCTCCGGCCGCTGATAACCGTCGGCACAGGCGACCCACCCCTCGCTCCCCTCAAAGCGCACCCCGCACGAGCCGTGCCAGCCGGTACGCTGCGACACCATCTCCACGCCGTTGGCAAAGCGCATCACCATGCCGTCGCTGGTTTCGTTGTTCACATATCCGTAAAAGACCGGCGCGGAATGGCCCAGCCCCAACGCCACATGACACTGCGCGAAGGTGTGCGAGCCCCATTCGCCGATGCAGCTTGTGTGGAAATCGTACTGTCCGTGCCAGCCGCCTCTGACATAGCGCGAATTGTAAGGCCGCCACGGTGCCGGCCCGAGCCAAGCATCCCAGTCCAACTCTTCGCGCGGCGGCTCCGGTTCGGCCGGCAGCCAAGCGCGGTTCATGTAGGCGCTGTCCCACGGCGCGATATGCGCACGCACCGTGTGGATCTTGCCGAGCCGGCCCAGCCGCAGCAGTTCATTAGCCACCGTGAAATTCGCCTCGCTCAGGCGCTGGGTGCCGGTCTGGAAAACGCGGGCATAACGCCGCGCCGCATCCACCACCGCCTGCCCCTCTGCGATCGTCATCGAGCCAGGCTTCTCGCAATAGACATCCTTGCCGGCGCGCATCGCCAGCACAGAGGCCGCGGCATGCCAGCGGTCGCTGGTGGCGATCAGCACCGCATCAATGTCGGTACGCGTGGCCAGAAACTCGCGGATATCGCTGTAGGTCGCGCAATCCTGAT
>Ga0255343_1006588_pt1 | contig 10220 bp, 12 predicted proteins | sample wastewater_treat_4_FD_192413 | JGI IMG/M metagenome (GOLD analysis project Ga0255343, IMG submission 192413) | Wastewater microbial communities from Lulu Island WWTP, Vancouver, Canada - plant16 | ecosystem: Engineered > WWTP > Wastewater > Unclassified | place: Canada: Vancouver, British...
CCCCAGGAGCTGCTGACCCAGTACGAAAAAATAAAAAAACGTAACCATGGCCTGGGCGTCATTCCCGTTTGGAAAGCGGTTTGCAGCGGCTGTCATATGAATATACCGCCCCAGCTCTATAACGAACTGCAGCGCTCCAATGATTTGCTGAGCTGTCCCAGCTGCCAAAGGATCATGTATTTTCAAAATCAGGACGCCGCCACACAAGACCATGGATAATAAAACGGTTAAGCTATTCAGCGACGGAGCGTGCCGCGGAAACCCGGGTGTAGGCGGAGCAGGAGCGGTTATCATTGATGATGGTGGGCAGGTGCTGTGGGAGGGAAGTGAATATCTGGGCCACTGCACCAACAACATTGCCGAATACAAGGCCCTGATTCTCGGATTGAAAGGGGCTCTGGCGCTGGGTATTGACCGGCTAGAAGTGTATCTTGATTCTGAATTGCTCGCAAACCAGGTTAACGGCTCGTATAAGGTGAAAAACGAGAATCTGAAAATCCTGATGCAAGAAATCCGCAAACTGATTTCAGCTTTCGAAACCGCCAATGTCCGGCATGTCCGGCGCTGTCACAATGAACTGGCGGATAAACTGGCTAACCGGGCTATCGATGAGCATGGAGGGTGAAGGATGGAGGATAAAGGATAAAGGATGTTGTCTTTTGTCCTGCGTGGCTGGAACTGCGCGAAGATTTCTTGCAAGTAATCCCGAACATAAGTATTATCGAATCAGGGCGGAGAAGATCAGATGATCGCGGGCAGGTACGACCTGCCTGAGGAAAGTCCGGGCTCCGCAGGGCAGGATGGTCGCTAACGGCGACCGGGGGCGACCCCAGGGAAAGTGCCACAGAAAATATACCGCCCGCCCCTGGCGGGTAAGGGTGAAAAGGCGAGGTAAGAGCTCACCGCTTTTCCGGTGACGGAAAAGGCAGGGCAAACCCCATCCGGAGCAAGACCAAATAGGGGAACGTTTGAAGGCGGCCCGTCTGATGTTCCCGGGTAGTGTCGCTAGAGGCGCAGGGCAACCTGCGTCCCAGATGAATGATCATCACCGCGTCAAGGGCAACCGTGGCGCGGAACAGAACCCGGCTTATGATCTTCTCCGCGCCTGTTTTCACATGCCGAGGCCACGTTTCTTGGCCTCCTTATAAAGCCGCCAGACACACAGGCCCACGGCCAGCATGAAAGATGCCAGCATAAAATTGGGCGTCGTTCCCAAAATCTCATCGATCAGGTAGCCCAGATACAGAAAAAGAAAAGAGGAAGCAACCATAGCCAATCCCCAGGCCGACAGCACCACGATACTGTTGAGCTGGGTGAATTTCTGGCGTTTCTCATTTGGCTTATCTTCTTTTGGGCTGGTCAATTCTTTTCTCTCGTGACAGCGGCAAGATGGTGGCGGTTCGGGAAGCTACACCTGCATGTAACTGATCAGTTTTTTAAGAAAATCCATGCCCGGTTCCGTAAAAATGAGCACCAGGATAAAAAATAAGATAAATACGATAATGAGTTCGATGGTGCGGACACGGGGGTATTTTTTTTTGACAAATACAAGAAGGATGATGCCGGCAATAATTATAATTACATGCAGAATCGGGAAAAAGCTGATAATGAGTTCCATTTTATTCTCCTCAATAGAAAGATGGCCGACATCATCGGGAAAAAAATTATTGTTGTCAAGGTAAATAAAAAGGCCGAATCGGAATTCGGCCTTTTCTTTGAGATGCGAGATTTAATTAATCATCATCATCGTCATGCAGGCCCGCCAGATCGCCTTCAGAACCCTGCGGGACTTCCGCTTTCAATGAACGGCTGATACCACGAACCAGAATCAGCATGATGAAGAATAAAATAACCATGGCGATGATCAGCACGAGGATAACAGTGGCTGTCCAGGCCTTTGATTCTTTCTCGATATTCTGAGCCACTTTTGCGGCTGCTTCATTGTATTTCTCGACTTCCAGTCCCAGTCCAACCCATCCGAAGCCGGCCGGCTCAGGGATGTTTGACGCATAAAACTTAATGGGGGCGTACGCCACGAACTTGGTCAAACCCTCGAATTTGTATGTTACTATTCCTGTTTTCCCCGAGGCTGCGTCCTTGGCGATATTAAATATGTTGTGATCCAGAAAGCTCATCTGGAACATATTTAGCGCTTCCGCTCCTTTTTCAGCAAGTTCAGCAGCATTATCCTGAGAGACTGTAGGAACCGGTGACCCGTTTGGCTGAAGTCCGACAATATGGTAGTCGGCCGGATGGGAAATCACAAAACCACGATAGTCGACCATGTAGGCGTAATTGCCCGTGGAGGCATTCGCCTCGAAAACCCTTTCCGCCTGTGTAGGGATCAACTGATCCGTAAACTGGGCCAGATGACGGTAATCAAGAGACAAAACAATAATTCCCGAAAACCCGTCCTGATCGAAAACCGGTGTGGCGAAACGGACAACACCGTTAAAGCGCTCGCCTTTTTGAAAGTCGGCCTTGTTAATGTACCAGCCGGTCACAGGCGATACATAGATTTCACCCTTGGCCAGGTTTTTGGTTTTGGTAAAATAATCTTCTCTTTTATATGTCGTGTTGGCCGGAATGCTCACATCGACGAGTTTGTCCGCCGGTACTCCCTGTCCGTTTACCACTTTGACTTTTTCCTTGCCGTATTTGTCAATGAGCGCGATTTCGGCATACAGTGGCACCAATACCTGCTGGATATTGCCGTCACGTTTTACCCAAAGAGGTTTTTTGTTTTCAGAGATAAACTGCTTGTATACGGATTCTGTTGAGGGAATGATGGTTGCGACCTGCAGGTCTTTTTTGCATTCCATAAGAAGGCTTGCAACCTGATTTGCCGTGTTGACGGCTCTCGCCTTTATGTCCTCCTGAGACTTGGTGTCGAGAACGTTCACCGCCCTATCCTTGATTGTAACCCCGAGCTTAAACATTCCGTTAGCGATTAAAAACGCCATTAGTGATAAGGGGATTACAATAAGCAGGATGAATATTCCTGCAATAGGTAATGACTTCTTATCTTTAGTTTCTGACATTATGAGCTCCCCCTAACCTTTCTTGAGTTTAAAGTTGACTTATCAATGATTAACCCAAAAAGAAAGCTTTGAAGGGATTAGCATACAATAAAATCAGAGCGATGACCAATGCGTAAATGGCGATTGATTCCGCCATGGCCATGCCGACTAGCATAACCATCATGATCTTTCCCTGAACACCGGGGTTTCTGCCCACTGCCTGACAGGCGCCGTTTGCCGCATTACCGATACCGGCTCCCGCTCCGATCGCACCCAAACCAATGGCCAATCCGGCACCGATCATGGCGCCCACGGCGAAAATAACCTTAATATAAGTCTCTCCTCCGACCGGGATGGCGTCCGCTGCAGCGGCGAACTGGCTGGTTAATACCAGGGCTACCCCCGACACAAGAACTGTTAAAGAAGCCTTTCCGAGTTTACGTGACATTATCTGTCTCCTTTCCTGACCTGTAATTTATTTTTTCCCGATTGCATAGCATATTTTTTTTACTACGCAAAGTGGAATTCGTATCCGTATCAACCGGCGGAACTAACTGCATGAGGCATGCCAAGGTCTGAATTCATGTGATATATTTTCTATAAGAAGTTGTCATACAAAATAAAAAATTACCTAATCCGTTGAGATGACTGCGGTTCATTTTTCTTTAAAAGCGAGAAGGAAGTGGGGAAAAACTATCCGCTGACTCTGGCAGGGATTCAAAAACGTGCGGTCATTTAATGTTTTGTTCAAGTAAATGCATGAAACATTAAACTTGCTATCCTCCCATTAAGAATGGCTTTGTGATCACCTTCATTTGCGGAGCCCACCTGGATAAGATCTTTATAGTGGCAATGAGAAAAATCGGCTTGCCCGGGAGCGTTGAATGGAAGATCATTTTAATATGGCTTACTTATTAGTGAGTCGGTAAATTTCATACCCATTTTGTTTGTACAATAAATCCGTAGATTTTTGCAGGCGCTGCAAAAACAATTCAATTGTGTCTTTTGAATAATTGTTGTGCAGGAATTCATCAAACAGGTCCATTCGCACCAGCCAATGAGTATGGCCGGATGAATGCAGACGATTTAGAAAAGCATCTTCATCGGTCGAAGCTTGTACGAGCCCCCGGATAAAATTCATGCCCATATCGGCGCTGTCCTCATAAACTCTGTCCAGATAATACCCGCGTCTGCCCAGAAACAAAAGACGGACCTTGGCGTGTTCAGGTGTGGATTTGTTTATATATTGCATGGCCGGATAACTGAAACAATGGCGGGAAATGAAATCATCCCGGGATTCTTTACCGGTCACATAGTCCCATGGCCCGATCCTGTGATAGTAATCTTTCATGTAAAGTGCGTTTTGACCAATCAGCACAACAAGTACTGAAAGAAAAGCTGCAATCAAAAGATATCGGATATTTCCCTGGCGCTTCATCATCCAGGTGCCGATATTTGAAATCCCCATCACCGCCATGATGCTAAGAAAAGGAATGGCCGGCAGAATGTAGCGCGTCCTTATATGGTCGAGAAATGTAGCGGTTACGATCACAAAAAAAGCAAAAACCACGAACAGCAGCTTTTCGCGAAAAAATGATTTATTTAAAAAGGCAAAAGGGGGCAGGATGATTAATAAAGGATTGAGCACCCCGTCGAAATAGTGGGGATTGTTGTCCTGTCCCTGGAAAAAATAACGAACCGGTATAAGAAGTGTTTCCCAGAAACCTTCGCCGAACATGGCTTCGCGCATTTTAAAAAGCCCCATATAGGTGTGGCCGTAAACGATGGAACGGGCTCCTGAATCGGTGACCATCGTATTAATGTTAAAAATATTCTTCATCAGCGGAAACACAGGGTTGCCGGTCAGGATGAAATTCTTAATCAGCCATGGCGCAAACAAAGCAAGAGAAATGATAAAAAAGACGACTCCGCACTTTAACGCCTTCCATTGATTTTGCGTGTCCCGGGAATAAATATAAACAACGGCCAGCGTCAGAAAAAACCAGGAAACAAGGGCATTGTATTTTGTTCCCAGTGCCAGCCCCATGGCCATTGCCGAAAGAACAAGCCATCCGGTTTGTTGATATTCACCGCTGCGATACCGCAAAAAGGCGAGAATGGACGCCGTCAGGAAAAAAACAAGGCCCAGATCGACATAAACTTCCGTGGACAGACGGAAAACCATAGGCGTGCTCAAAAAAACGAGAGCACCCAGCAACCCCGCGGTGGCGCTTATTCTTTTTCTTAAATAAGAGAAGATGAGTGCCGCCGTGCCGAGGCCGAAAGCCATGTGGATGAACTTGGCCAGAAAATCCTTGTTCAGGTAAAGCGGGATGAGATACAAAAGATCCACATTCATCGGAAAGTAGGAAAATCCCGCCCATTTAATTTCGTAAAATCCCCCGTTTTTGAGCCAGAGCTTGGGGATAGCCAAATGATGAATCAGTGCATCCCGGTCTATCGGGGGTGTCAGGTTTAACAGAACTTCTAGAAGCAAAACGGCTAAAATGGCGATGCTGATAACTAGTGTCGGTAATCGATGGGAGAGTTCAGTATTTTTTGTCGGCATGGCGGATTTAACCACATGTCAGGTGGATTTGTCAAACTCCACCGTATGGTTTTATTTTTTAAGTGTTGACCTGTGCTTTGATTTCATGGTTTAAATTCAGTTAAAATAATACATGGTAAAAAGAAAAAGCGTATGCAGGAAGCCGACCCTATCATGCCCGAGAAAGTAACCATGCTCGGTTCTTTGCCTCCACTGCGGGCCCTGAGCAGTTACTGTTTGGCTGTAACGATGGCCATGGCAGATCTTTGCCATGTTCAATTTCTATCCTTCAAAAAAATATATCCCGCTTTCCTTTATCCGGGCGGCGACCTCCGGGATGATCATACCTACCCGCCGATAGATAACCCCCGAATTGAGGTGAAACGACGACTGACCTGGTACAATCCGTTGACCTGGATTGTGGAAGGTTTGACCGGGCGGGGAATGCTTTTGCACGCCCAATATTGGACATCTTTTTTAGCGCCAGTTTATTTTGTGGTCCTGATCGGTTTTAAACTCCGCAGAAAACCCATCGTCATAACGGTTCACAATATCCTGCCTCACGACAAGTACTCGTTTGATGAAATCGTCTCGCGTTTTCTTTTTAAGCTTTGCGACCATTTCATTGTTCATTCTTCGGCCAATGAAGCGCAGTTGCAAAAAATCTTTCATGTTCCACCCGACAGAATATCCGTGATTCCGCACGGGCCTCTGGATTTTCATGTTCAGGAAGGGAAAGACAGGGACGAAATAAGGAAGGCATTCGGCTTCAGTGCGAAAGACAAGGTTATTCTTCTTTTCGGGGCCATTCGTCCCTACAAAGGTATCGACACAGCCCTGGAAGCCTTTTCGAAGGTGATCGATGAAAATCCGGATGCACGCCTGCTGATTGCCGGTAAATTATGGGAACCGTGGGAACGCTACGAAGAGATGATCAAAAATCTGAATATTGCGGATTATGTAAAAACACATCTGGGGTATATCCCGTCGGATGAAGTCAATGATTATTTTCTTGCTTCCGACCTGGTCATTTTGCCCTACCATCATTTCGATGCACAAAGCGGCATTGGCGCAACCGCGCTGGCGTTCAAAAAGCCCATGATTGTCACTGATACCGGGGGATTGCCGGAGTTCGTCTCCGATCCTTTTTATGTAGTGCCGCCGGCGGACATTGACGCTTTAGCGGGAAAAATAGCGGTTTGCCTGTCTGACCCGCTCCGTCTGGCAAAGATGTCTAAAGACTCCGAAATCATCGCCGATAAAATCTCATGGAAATCCATTGCCGCAAAGACCTTATCCGTCTATCAGAACGCTATCCGAAAAAAGCTCCGGGCTGAGAAATAAAATCATGGGATACATTCAACAGATCATACCCCGAATCATTCGTTACCGCCTGTTCAGGGCGGGCCTCGCCTCTCCGGGGACGCCTCTCAATTTCACTTATTCAGTCACCAATCTTTGCCAGTCCAAATGTAAAACATGCGCAATATGGAAATTATACCGGGATAATCCAGCAAGACAAAATGACGAACTGAAACTGGATGAAATAGAAAGAATATTTAAGTCGCTGGGACATTTCTATGTGTTCAATGTTAGTGGAGGGGAACCCTTTCTTCGGAAAGACCTGTCGCAGATTGTCAAATTAGCGTGTATATATTTAAAGCCGCATGTTGTTCACATTCCCACCAACGCCATCGCCACTGAATTGACCGAAAAAATGACGCTGGAGATCCTGCGGATTATTTCAGGCATCAACCCGGCCATTCAACTGACGATCAAGCCCAGTCTGGACCACATCGGTGGGAAGCATGACGACATTCGGGGTGTCAAAGGCAATTTTGAAAAGGTTATGAATCTTTTTGGCGCGCTAAAAGGTTATCAGGAGCAGTATTCCAACCTTCACGTCGAGCTGGGAACCATCATTTCCAACTGGAATGTCAACGACATTGAAGAAATTGCAGCATTTGTCGGCGGTCTGGGACCGGACAGCTATCGTAATGAAATTGCGGAACAGCGCTCTGAAATGTTCAACCTGGATGATCCGATCACACCGGATGCGGATCAGTATCGTAAAGCCGTGGATGTCTTTATCCGTCAAATGCAGGTCGGTAAAAAAAACAATGTATTCTTCCAGAGGCTCAACCATACCTTCCGTCTGGTTTATTATGATCTGGCCGTACGAATTCTGAAAGAGCGACGTCAGGTCATCCCATGTTATGCAGGCATTTCCAATGCGCATATGACCCCCTATGGAGATATCTGGCCCTGCTGCACGCTCGGGTACGATAAGTCTATGGGAAATCTGCGGGATTTTGATTATAACTTCACTGCGCTCTGGAACAGCTCCAAAGCAAAGGAGGTACGGCATTACATTCGGCAGGGGATATGTCATTGTCCCCTGGCAAACCAGATGTATTCAAATATTTTGATGCATCCACCGTCTTTAATGAAGGCCACGAAATATCTGCTTTTTGAGTAATGATGCAAGGAGGTATGCACCATCAAAATTTGGAAAAGAATATTATTGTTCATTGTAGTAGCTCTTGCCGGCCTTATCTTTTTCGGCATCTTGACGGGAAAGCTGTTTAATTGTCTTGGCTCATTTGTAATTGCGGAAAATAAGCCCGAGCGATCCGACGTCATTGTCGTTCTTCACACAGGTGTCGAGTACTATCCCCGCTTAATTGAGGCGGCTGATCTTTTTAGCAAAGGATTGGCAGACACGATTATAATTAATGGCAACCGAAAGACGGACGTGTTGAGAGAACTTGAAAGAAAGGGATTTGAACCCTGCTGTTCATGGGATGAAGACTTCATCAGCATTCTATCTCTGCTGGGTGTTCCACGAAGCAAGGTTGTTTCCGTCAGCGCGGAGGACGTGTATGAGACGGTCGGCGAGGCGGAGGTGGTAGGTGCGCAAGTGATTCAAAAAGGATATAAAAGCATGATTCTGGTTACCAGCAAATACCACACAAAACGGGCAGGTCATATCTGGTCGGAAATGTATGAAGGGAAGTTAAGCGTGTGTTCCGTCGGCGCAAGGACCGATCCTTTTGATGCATCCCGCTGGTGGAAAGACGGGCGTCAGATCCGCTGGCTGATGGCGGAATACGGGGCGTGGATATATTATTACTGGAAAAAAGCAGCGGCGTTTTAGGAGAAAAAAAGATTGCGATACTTAATCACGGGCGCGACAGGATTTGTGGGGCCATATCTGGTTCGTAAATTAGTTTCCCTGGAACATGAGTGCAGATGTCTCGTCCGTTCGGCTGTAAAGGCAAAAACCATATTACAACCCGGTGTTGATCTGGTTGAAGGAGATGTCACCGAAAGGGGATCATTGAAAGGCATTGCATCCGGCATGGACGGCATATTTCATCTGGCGACGCTCGGGCACATGCATAATTTCGAGGCGCCGCCGAGCATGTTTGAAAACGTAAATGTCCGCGGGACGATCAACATGATGAATGAGGCGTTATCGTCCGGCGTAAAGAAAGTCGTTCATTGCAGCAGCGTGGCCGCTATGGGAATTTGCAGAGAAATTCCTGCAAACGAAGAAAGTGAATGTGTGCCTCATCATCCTTACGGCAAAAGTAAATTGCAGGCCGAAAAAGAGGTCCGAAAGCTTGTGACTGAAAACAACCTGCCTGCCGTGATTGTTCGATTTTCCATGGTATATGGGCCGGGTGATCCCAGAGATATTTTAAGACTGGCCCGTCTGGCAAAAAAAAGGATGCTTCCCAAAATCGGGAATGCACCCAAATTGACACCGCTTGTTCATGTTGACGACGCAGTCCAGGGGCTTTTACTGGCGATGGAGAAAGGGCGGATGGGCGAGGCCTATCTGATTACCAACGCACAGTCGGAACCTTTTGATGATTTAATCAGAATCATCCGGGAAACGCTTGGTGCTGGAGGCATTGCCATTCCACTACCTGCCGGGCCGGCATTGGTCGCTGCCGGCGCTATGGAGTTTGTTTGGCGGTTATTGGGGAAGGTTCCCCCGGTCACGAGAAAAAACATCGAGTCCACACTGGCCGACAGGGTATTTTCCATTGAAAAGGCAAGGCGGGAGCTTGGATTTGAACCACAAGTTGATCCTGTAAAGGGATTAACGGAAACGATACGCTGGTATATGGAAAATGGATGGATCTGAAAAGAATTCAGTGAAAAAGGAAATTGAAGTATTTGGTGTCACCTACGACCGTTACGTCCTGCTGCAATTACACGGGATATTCGCCCGGAGTTTGCAACTGAAAACAATCGTCGAAATGCCCAGCCACGGGGCGAAAGCGGCCGGTTCTCTTTATTCCATTGGTTTCGGTCTGGCTGGATGTCAAGTGACACTTGTGAATCCTGAGATGGATATGCTCAAAGGATGGGATGAACTGGGCATTCGCCAAAGATTGGATGTTATGGAAGGAATTGATCCTTATCGAACTTCTTTTCAGGACGGGCAGTTCGACATGGCATGGAATTTTGTGACCTGGACAGAGCTGGCTGATCCACTGAAGTATTTAAAAGAAATGACAAGGATTTCAAAAAAATATGTACTCCTGGTGACGTGCAATAATTTTCAGCCCGGCTACCCCTGGCATCGTTTAATCCACAAGGTATTCGGCTTTCCCTGGACACACGGCCAGGTGGAATAC
>Ga0255343_1006608_pt1 | contig 10195 bp, 6 predicted proteins | sample wastewater_treat_4_FD_192413 | JGI IMG/M metagenome (GOLD analysis project Ga0255343, IMG submission 192413) | Wastewater microbial communities from Lulu Island WWTP, Vancouver, Canada - plant16 | ecosystem: Engineered > WWTP > Wastewater > Unclassified | place: Canada: Vancouver, British...
AAATATCAGGCGATTTTCTGGCTCAAGATTTGCGAGAATGTCTTAACCATTTAGGCGAAATAACAGGTCAAATCTCTACAGATGAAGTACTTAGTACTATTTTTTCTAAATTTTGTATAGGAAAATAATTCGCAGATAAAAGAGTATAATTAAAAATAACCCACTAAGAATTATTGGGTTATTTTGTTTTTGAAAATTCAGACAGCAAAAAAAATTGAAATGTCAATTAATTCCATTTTGTTATTGAATAAAGCAAGGGCTTAAATAATAACGATATATTTTATCAGTTAAAAAATTTAAAACTCAATTATTTTTTTTACATTTGCACTTTACTTCTGATAATTTAATATTATCAGAGAATTTTATTAAATGATATGTTGCCCGAAGAAAAAGCGCGTTTAGATATTGACCGAAAATTGCAAGGTGCCGGCTGGGAAGTAGTAGATAGAAAGCATTACTCACCGACACTGTCGGCTGTTGCCATTACGGAAGGTATTCTAAAAGGTAATCTTGAAGTTGATTATTTGCTTTTTATAGAAGGTAAAGCTATTGGTGTCATTGAAGCAAAAAGAGCTGATATACCACTGTCTGAAACCGTGATAAAACAAGCTGAGAATTACACCTATAAGCTGTTGAAATGGTATCAATATTGGCAAAAACCGCTGCCATTTGTCTATATTTCAAACGGGAAAGAAATTCTGTTTAGAGATATACGAGATGCAAACTCTTCTTATCAGCTATTATTGCAGATGCATACACCAAAAGAGGTGGCTAAAATGGCGGGTATTAAAAATGAATTTGCCGGATTATCTTATTTATCGCCAAAAGGATTACGAAAGTGCCAATTTGAGGCAGTTACAGAGTTGGAGAAAAGCTTTAGGCGTGGAGAAAAACGAGCTTTGATGGTACTGGCTACCGGAGCAGGAAAAACCTTTACCGCTTGTATGGCAGCATATCGTCTTTTGAGTTACACACCCATAAGACGTGTTTTGTTTTTAGTTGACCGCAATAACTTAGGGAAACAGGCAGAAGGCGAATTTGGGACATTCCGATTAACGGAAACAGGCGAGCCATTCAACACTATTTTTGCAGTAGAAAGGTTGAAATCGCCTGACATTCCACCCGAAACCAATGTAGTAATCTCTACTATACAGCGACTTTTTGCTATGCTTACAGGTGGAGAAGTTGAAGATGATGACGAGCGAGATGATTTTCAAGAGAATGAAAGTGAAATTACACTTGGCGATGACTTAAAGTTACCTGCCGATTATTTTGATTTGATTATCGTAGATGAGTGCCACCGCTCTATTTACGGTAGATGGCAAAAGGTTCTTAACTATTTTAGCTCAGTTCGAATTGTGGGTTTAACAGCTACACCTGCCCCTGAAACTAAAGCTTTCTTCAACGACAATCTCATTGTCAATTACACTTTGGAGGACTCTATTGCTGATGAGATCAATGTTAGCTATCGTGTTTATCGCATTAAAACGAGAGTTACAGAAGAAGGCGGAGTCATTGAACAAGATGAAAAGATAACTGAAATAACTAAATATACAGGCGAAACAAAAAGTTTAGTTGCTGAAAAAGAGACGGAATATCTAAAAACAGAATTAGACCGCTCGGTTGTAAATCCGGCTCAAATTCGGTTGGTTTTAGAAGAATTCAAAAATGCAATCTATACGGACTTGTATCCCGAAAGAGAACCCAACTTTGCGTATATTCCCAAGACATTAATATTTGCCAAAGACGATGCACACGCCACGCGAATAATCGAGATAGCAAAAGAGGTGTTCCCCGGTCAAACAGAAGATTTTGTGCAAAAAATAACCTATTCAGCAGGCGATAGTTCTGAATTGATACGCAAGTTTAGAAATGAAAAAACATTTCGAGTTGCTGTAACGGTAAATTTGGTTGCAACCGGAACCGACATACGTCCGTTGGAAATATTGCTGTTTATGCGTGATGTTCGTTCATCCATACTTTATACGCAAATGAAAGGGCGTGGTGTGCGGATAATCGGAGATGAACAACTTCGCAATGTTACACCCAATGCCATAAGCAAGGATTTGTTCTTTTTGGTTGATGCAGTAGGCGTAACCGAAAGTGAAAAATATGTTCCAAAACCGGTAGAAGGTAGAGACCCTGTTCCTGCCAATCCAACCTTAGAGCAACTTTTGGAGCAGATTACGCACGGCTATTTGTCAGATTACTATTTGAATATGCTCGCGAGTAGCCTGTCAAGAATTAATGCGAAAAGTAAAGATAAACATCGGATTGAGTTTACAGCGATAACCGGTGCTACGATGTACGATTTGTCCGTATCAATTTTCAGTGCTTTGGAAGAAGGAAATCTACCAACATTTGAGGATGTAAACCAGCCCAACACGGAACGGAAAGCATTAGTGGCATTGTTGGCAAATAATCCACAAGCACGAGAATATCTTTTGATATTAAATGCCGGATTTGTTGATATTCTTATCCCCGGCGAAGATACGCTGATTTTCAAGGGGTTTTCGCAGGAAGAAGCTCTTTCTGCCACACAAGCTTTTGAAGAATATGTGAATGCACATCGTGATGAGATAGAAGCACTTCGCATTGTTTATAACAATACAAATGAACCCATAACATACGCTCTGCTTACAGACTTAAAAGATAAGTTATTGTCGGCTGACACTCGTTTTGCTCCTTTGCGATTGTGGAGTTCTTACTCGATTATTGAAGACGGCAAAGTAATCAAATTACAAACTCAAACCGAACGTGAAAGCCTAACTAATCTAATTCAATTGGTGCGTTATGCTTTTAAGCTGATACCCGAACTCAGGTCGCTTCACACTTTTGCAGCACAACGTTTTGAACTTTGGTGTGGACAAATACAACGTCCGCTGACTGAAACGCAAAAAGAGATTATGCGACAAATAGTAGGTTATATAGTCTCTAACGGCACTTATACCAATAACGAACTAAGAGAAGAAAACTTGACCGTCTTTGCTCAATTGGTTCAAAGTTTTGGCTCTGCCGATGCAGTAAATGAAGTATTGGGTAGTTTAAGCGGATGGATGTTAAGGGTGGGATAAGAAAAATTATATTAAAAGGAATACATTATGAGTAATACACAACTTACAAGAGGTTCAGAGTGGAGAAAATGGGATTTGCATGTGCATACAAAAGACACTAATAAAAACGACCAATTTAAAAGTGTTAGTTTTGATAATTTCTGTACTACAATGTTTAAAAAGGCTTTGGAAAAGGAAATTAAAGCTATTGGTATAACCGACTATTTTTGTATCAATAACTATAAACGGGTTGTTGAATACCAAAAGAATATTCAATCAAATGATTTGTTTAATGATGATGAGAAAAGCAAGATTACTGAAATTTTCATTCTGCCAAATGTTGAATTAAGGATGTTACCAGTGACTGACACTGGAAGATTGATAAATATACATTGTATTTTTAACCCTGATTTTGTACCCAGCCTAGATAATGATTTTTTCAATACTCTTAAATATGTGGGTGGAGATAAGGATTATTTAATGAATAAACAGGGAATTATTTCTTTAGGTAGGTATTTAGACACTTCTATCGTTGATGATACTGTTGCTTATAAAAAAGGTATAAGTAATTTTGTCGTTTCACATGAAAGTTTAAAGAAAACTCTTGATAGTAATTCTAATTTAAGAGAGAACATTATTATTGCTGTGAGTAATTCAAGTAATGATGGTGCTTCTGCTATTCAGAAACATTATGACTTATTTGAAAACGACAATGGTTCATTAGATGGAGTGCGAAAAGCCATTTGTGAAATTTCTGACTGTATTTTTTCAGCCAACCAAAGTGATGTTGATTTTTTTGCAGGAAAGAAATCAGGATGTTCCCCTGACATAGTCAAACAAAAATGCGGTTCTTTAAAACCATGTATCCATGGATCCGATGCACATACTGAAGAAAAATTGTTTAATCCTGATAATGACCGATTTTGTTGGATTAAAGCTGATTTAAACTTTAATGGGCTAAAACAAATTCTATATGAACCTGATGAACGCGTGAAGATTCTGCAAGATAAACCTGATGAAAAAAGAGGCTATCAAGTAATTGACTATATTGTATTGAATGAAGATAAGTTTTGGAATCAAACGATATATTTTAATGAAAACTTAAATACAATCATAGGTGGTCGTTCAACAGGAAAGTCAATATTATTAAAAGCTATTGCTAAAAAAAATGATTCTAAAATAGAACTTGTTGATGAAAATGAATTTATTGACAAGCATTTAGGAGGAGTTTCAGTCATGTGGCGTGATGGCGAAAAAGATATTGAAAGAGATATTGACTTTTTCCCACAAAGTTATATGCATGAGATAGCTAAAGACAAAGAAAAAACAAATTCCTTAATTAAAAAAATTATTAGAAATAAAAGTGAAAATCAATATTTGATTGACTACGAGTCAAAAAACAATGAAATAAAAAAAATTATTTCTAAGAATATATTAGATGTGTTTCAATTGCAATCGGATATTACCAATTTACAAAAATTATTAAAAGAAAAAGGAGATAAAAAAGGAGTTGAAACTGAAATAGGACGATTAAACAATAAAATTCAAGAGTTAAACAAAAATGCTAAAATTACAGAGAAAGAGTTAGAGGAATACCAATCTTTACTAAAAAAAATAGCAGAAAAAGAATGGCTTGTAAAACAATCAGACAATGATTTGTTAATAATCTCTAATTTTAAAAGTAAATCTATTGTAGATGTTTACTTTATTAATGAATTTGATGATTTAACTTCATCTATCAAAGAGTCAATAATTGTAGCATTTAATAAGCTTAAGGCTGCCGTAGATAGTAAATGGATAGAATATATAGGTGGCTTAGAGCAAAGCATAAATGCAAATAAACAAAAATATTTAAATGAAGTTGAGAATATAAAAAAGCAGATGTCTTTAAGAAAGGAACACAGTATTATAGTAATAACAAAGAATTAAACGACATTCAGAAAAAATTGACAAAAGAAAATAATAGACTACAGGAAATAAAAGAACTTGAAGAAAGACTATTACAACTGAATACTCGAAAAGCTATTGCTATTAATCAAATAATTAATGACTACAGTTCATATAAATCAAATGCAGAATTTCTTTTTCAAAATTTAAAGATTGAACATGATCAAGTTAAAATTACAACTAAAATTAGTTGTAGAAAACAAGATATACAAGAGTTTCTCGAAAGTAGATTGAATCAACGGGGATATGAAAGACAACAGTATGTAATAGATTTTGCGGCTAATTACGATTCTGATATTGTTGAAATAAGTAAAGAGTTTTTGATTAGTGCACTGGAAAACAAAATTGAATATAAGAATTATAACACAAGCCAAAATGTTATAAATGATTTTTTTACAAAGAATTGGTTTGATATTTCTTTCGAACTATACTATCAAAATGATATATTTACAGAAATGTCTCCCGGCAAGCAAGCTTTTGTAATTCTAAAATTATTATTAGAATTTAGCACAAAGGAATGCCCTGTACTGATTGACCAACCAGAGGATAGCTTAGATAATAGAGCTATTTATAATGAATTAGTACAATATTTAAGAGCGAAGAAAAAACAACGACAAATAATCCTTGTAACTCACAATCCAAATGTGGTTGTGAGTGCAGATAGTGAAAATATTATTGTTGCTAATCAAAACGGGAAAAACAGTAAAAATAAAAATAAGATTAGATTTCAGTATGTTAATGGTAGTTTGGAACACTCAAATTCTAAAGACGAATCAAATGAGATTGTTCTTGAGTCACAGGGTATAAGAGAGCATGTTTGTGAAATACTTGAAGGTGGAAAAGAAGCTTTTGAGAAAAGAGAAAAGAAATATGGATTTAAATAGCAATAATAATATGTCAAATCAAAATAACACCACCACTTCCCAATCCCTAATTAAAAAAGTCTGGACACTTGCTGATGTGATAGCGGCTGCCGGAGTGGGATTTACCGATTATATTATTCAGCTTACTTATCTGCTGTTTCTGAAAATGGACGAAGAAAAAGTGCAGTTAGGACTACAAAGTGCTATTCCACAGGGTTATGGTTGGAATGATTTGATAGCACTTGATGGGCTTGACTTGCTTCGTCAATACGAGGAGACATTGAAAGTGCTTAGCAATCAGGATGATTTGATTGGTACAATATTTACCAAAGCCACCAATAAAATAGAGCAACCTGTATTACTAAAAAAAGTGATTTCGCTTATCGAAAGTGAAAACTGGCTTTCGATGGATGGCGATTTGAAAGGTTCTATCTATGAAGCAATTTTAGAGAAAAACGGGCAAGATAAAAAGAGCGGAGCCGGACAGTACTTTACCCCGCGAGCTTTGATTAACACGATGGTTGAGGTTACTAATCCGCTAATATCCGAAACCGTTTGCGACCCTGCTTGCGGAACCGGAGGCTTCCTGCTCGCTGCCTTCGACCATATGAAGAAGCAAAGCAAAGACAGTGAAAAACTCCGCTTTCTGCGTAATGAAGCCCTAAGCGGAAACGATATCACACCTTTGGTTGTTACGCTTGCTTCCATGAATCTATATTTGCACGGCATTGGTACGGAACATACGCCTATTCGTTGTCAGGATTCATTGGAACGCACACCGACAACATTGGTAGATGTGGTGCTTGCAAATCCACCTTTCGGCACTCGTCCCGCAGGTTCAACCGATATTTCGGCAATGCGTGATGATTTGTATGTTACCACAAAAAACAATCAGTTGAATTTTCTGCAACATATTATGTTAATGCTGAAAAACGGCGGACGTGCTGCTGTTGTTTTACCTGATAACGTTTTATTTGAAGGTGGTGCAGGTGAAATTATCCGAAAGAAGTTGTTGAACGATTTTGATTTGCATACCATTTTACGACTACCCACAGGAATTTTTTACGCTCAAGGTGTAAAAGCAAATGTTCTCTTTTTCAGAAAAGGAACAAAAACCAAAGATGTGTGGTATTACGATTATCGTACCAATATAAAACACACATTGGCTACCAATCCTATTCAGCGACATCATTTGGATGAATTTGTAGAGTGCTATAATAACAGAGTAGAAACCTATTCCGAAGAAAATCCCGATGGACGTTGGCGAAAATACAGTTATGACGAATTGATGGCGCGTGATAAAACAAGTCTTGACATCACGTGGCTCCGAACAGGCGAAGAAACCGTTGATTATTCATTAGACGAACTGATGAGTATGATAGAAGAAAAATCGGCAAATATCGCTGATGCAGTAAGCAAATTAAAGGAAATTATTGATACGATAGAGGAGTGAAAAATTTAACTTGCTTGTAACTTGCCAACAATAAAATATGGACACTAAACTATTACGACAAAAAATATTAGATCTAGCAATTCGCGGTAAACTTGTTCCACAAGACCCAAACGACGAGCCGGCTTCAGTTCTACTCGAGAAAATAAGAGTGGAAAAGGAACGGTTAATCAAAGAAAAAAAGATTAAGCCGGATAAGAAGAAAGGTTTGGATAAGTCACATTATGAGAAGAAGGTGCCGTTTGAGGTGCCAGAGAATTGGGAATGGCTGAAAATAAAAGATGTTTTTTTTATTAATCCAAAGAATGATTTAGACGATAATTTAGATGTTTCTTTTATTCCTATGCAACTAATTTCAGATGAATTTACTAATGAACATAAGTCTGAAATTAGAAAATGGAAAGATGTGAAAAGGGGCTTCACGCATTTTCGAGAGGGCGATATAGCTGTTGCTAAAATAACTCCTTGCTTTGAAAACAGGAAGTCAGTTATTCTAAATAATTTGGAACATCATTTTGGAGCAGGAACGACAGAACTTCATATTTTGCGTCCAATACTTGAACCGTTACTAGTAAATTACACGCTTTGTCTGATAAAATCCGAATACTTTATTAATTATGGAGTATCGCACTTCTCAGGAGCGGTTGGACAGCAAAGAGTTGGGAAAAATATTCTTGAGGAAACTTGGTTCCCTTTACCGCCACTTTCTGAACAGAATAGAATAGTTGCCGAAGTTGAAAGGTTATTTGAATTAATTGATGTAATTGAAGAAAGTAAACGTTCACTAGAACAAGTTATTAAACAAACAAAATCTAAAATCCTAGGTCTAGCTCTCAGTGGAAAATTAGTTCCACAAAACCCAGAGGAAGAACCTGCTTCGATGCTTTTAGAACGATTAAGAAAAAATAACAAGCTGAAGAAAACTTCTGATAAATCTCATTATCCGTTTGAATTGCCAAATGGTTGGGAAGTAACAGAGATGCAAAACATTTGTTCTTTGTTAGATGGAGAAAAAAGAAATGATATTTCTCTACCATATTTAGATGTGAAATTTTTAAGAAATCAATCGGGAATAAATTTAAAAAAATCGGGAAAGTTTGTTTCTGCAGAAACTAATTTAGTTTTAGTTGATGGTGAAAATTCAGGTGAAATTTTCAAGACAAATATTGATGGTTATCAGGGAAGTACGCTAAAGATTATTCAAATATCCGAGGAAATTAATGAAGAATATATTTTTTATATTCTAAAAAAAGAACATAAACTATTTAAAGAGTCAAAAACGGGATCAGCAATACCCCATTTAAATAAAAAACTTTTCAGAGAGTATCCCATTCCTCTTCCACCCCTTGCTGAGCAGCAGCGCATTGTTTCTCAAATTGAAAAAATCTTTGCTCAATTAGAAATAATAGAAGATTCATTAAAAGCGTAGAAACAAATTCTACGCTTTTAATTTAGATTACCACGTAACTATTCTATCAACAATATCTTGCTGTTCTGTTGCTGTTCTACGTAAGTAGATACGAGTGGTTTCAATGCTTTCGTGTCCCATTAAATCAGCTAACAGTGCAATATCATTGAATTTTTCGAGAAAGTTTTTTGCAAATCGATGTCGAAATGAGTGGGGATAAATAATGTTTTTATTTAATCCATATTTTCCTGCAAAATATTTGAGTTGTTGAGCTATTCCTCTTGCTGAAATTCTCTCGCCAAAGCGGTTTAAAAAAATATAACCCGATGAAATTTTCTTTTGTTTCAGCCATTTAGCTGCTTCTTCTCTAAGTCTTTTAGGAATATATAGACGCCTTATTTTGCCACCTTTTGTGTACATATCTAAATAACCAATCTCAACATGTTCTGCTTTGATTTGAAGCAGTTCGCTAACACGAGCACCTGTGGCACCAAGAAACCAAACGACAAAATACCATTCAATATATCCATCTTTTTTAAGTCTTGATTTCAAGAACTTATAATCGGCGTTACTCACAACATTTTCAAGAAAATTTTTCTGCTGAATCTTGATAAATTTTAGTTTTAATTTTTCCTTGTTGGTAAATTCGAGATATTTGTTTATCGCCTGCAACCGCAAATTAACCGTTTGTGGTTTAAAATGCTCTACTAAATATCCTTTATAAGCTAATAGATTTTCTTTGTCAATCTTCTCATATTGAGCAGTAAAATAATTGACAGTCCATACATAAGACCTTACTGTACTTTCAGAAAGGTCATTCTTTTCTAGAAATTTTTGAAATTTTGTTACCATATTCTTTGTTATTTAAAGTTTATGGCAACAATAACGATTACATTAAACGTTCGTTTGCAGATTCTCCTGCATTATATCTACTATCTTGAAAATTTCTTCGATTTTATTAACTATTCGTTGTTGTTCGGCAGGGGGTGGAACTTTAATAACTAAATTGCCCAAAATAGTGGTATTAATATTAGCTATATTCGTTGTTTGTGATGCTTTTTTAGAAAAAATACCATTGTAAAAGCAATCTCGAAGATAATAAAATAAAAATTTATTATTGATAAAGTTTGTTCTTATAACCATAACAAACCCACCAAAACACATTTCTTCATTTATATTCTCGACAAAAGATGTTTTTCCGACCAATTCTTTTGAATTTGCAGTTGAAATGATGATATCATTTTTTCTTAATAATTTTTTTCGATTGTTTTTCAAAAAAGATTTGTCAATATACCATAAATCATCCAATTCTAATTGTTCCTGCACATTTGCAGTTCTTACACATGCTATAGTATTTTCTCTTTTTAACGTTTGTTTTGCAGACGAAGGAAAGGTTACACCCCTTTCAAAATCACATATTTCGTATAATTGACATGCAATCCACCCCTCGGGCACTTCAAACGGATAATGAGAT
>Ga0255343_1006613_pt1 | contig 10184 bp, 9 predicted proteins | sample wastewater_treat_4_FD_192413 | JGI IMG/M metagenome (GOLD analysis project Ga0255343, IMG submission 192413) | Wastewater microbial communities from Lulu Island WWTP, Vancouver, Canada - plant16 | ecosystem: Engineered > WWTP > Wastewater > Unclassified | place: Canada: Vancouver, British...
ACGGTACAACCCAAGCGATAATCCGCAGTTTTAAAACTATCACCAGACATCCGACCAAGCCCCATCAAACCCATTCCAAGACCCCAGCAAAATCCAAATGTGCCAAGCAATGTCCGGCAATGTTATAGCAATGTCGGGCAATGTTATGGCAATGTCCGGCAATGTTATAGCAATGTCCGGCAATGTTATGGCAATGTCGGGCAATGTTGTGGTAATGTTATGGCAATGTCGGGCAATGTCCGGCAATGTTGCGCACAACTGCACTAGAACAGCAACGAGGGGATGTTCTAATGAAGATAACCGAATTGTTTCCGGACGTAATAACAGAAAATATGGAATGCGAATTCAAAGCGGTACTGAATTCGGAAAATCCTGTTAAGTGGGCCAAAACGATTGTAGGTTTTGCAAATAGCAATGGAGGCATCCTGTTTGTTGGGGTCTCTGACGACCTAGAGGCGTTTGGAATCAACCTAGATGAAATTGATAAGACGAAAAACCTTGTGGCTCAAATCAATGACCGACACATTTTTCCTCATGTAAAGCTACGCTACATGATGCGAAGTGTTGATGCTAATGCAGAGCGTTTTGTCCTTGCGATAAATGTTCTTCCTTCGGAATCCATTGTTCGATATCGTGAAGGTGACTTTAAAGAGACCGTATTTGTAAAAGGTAATGGGAATGCAACTCCTGCCACACCGGAAGACATCATTTCCTTATCAAGGAGAAAGTTTGGTGTGGATAACGAAACAAGTGAGGTTCTTTACATCGAAACTGAGTGGACAGGCTATGCTGCACTATGTAGAGAGTTTAGAAAGGATTCATCTGAGCCTACAATAAAGGAGTTGCAAAACGAAGAGATTGTATCCAAGGACGGATACGCAAAAACGGGCTTTTTGATGTTTAAAGACGGGTATGACGGTGATGATACGCTGGTCTGCTGCCGTTTATGGATAGGTAAAACAAAAACTGGAGGTGTGCTTGATAGCGGGAGGTTCAAGGGGCCACTGCACACTGTTTTTAAGGAAACGCTTACATTTATTGAACGAAATACAAAGACTGGCTGGAAGAAGACTGAAAACGGCGGTCGCGAGGAGATTCGTTCATATCCAAAAGAAGCTTTGCGCGAAGCACTGGTAAACGCAATTGCACACAGAGACTACTCCATTGCCGGAACGCAGATAGATGTAGATATCTTTAGCGACCGAATTGACATTGTTTCGCCGGGCTCGTGGTTACTGCCAAGGCCTTGTGAAGACTATCCCATAGGTTCAATCCCCTCTGTTCGCAGAAACACAATTATTGCCGCGTGTTTAGATGTTGCAAACCTGATGGAGCGAGGGGGCCCTGGGTTTCAGGCTATGATTAACAGTTACGAAGGCTATGGCGATGATAAACAGCCGGGAGTATTAATTTATCCTGGCTTTTTGGATTTGCGTTTGTTTGACCTTCTTTTTCAGGAGGAGTTGTATCCTGAAGAATTGACGGATATAGACAAGGTAATTGAACTATTAAAGGAATCCCCTAAGTCGGTAAAAGACCTTCAAGCAGTGACTCGGTTTAAGAGCAGGAGCAGATTTTTGGCGGCGATACTAAATCCTATGATAGAACAAGGAGTTGTCTACCGTGAAGGCAGTGCAAGATCACCAACCTCAGTAATAAAACTGAAGGAAAAAGAACAGAAATGATAAGGTGATTCAAATGCCGGGTTAGGGACGCTCGGTTTTACAATTTTCGCTTTCAAAAAAACAAAATTATTAGTTTTTCGAAAGTCGGCGATATAATGGTTTCGAAAGAGAAACTTATTTCAAGTTTTGAAAGCGAGGCCTTTTACGGGCAGATTTATTGAGATACCGATTTTCCCCTTTAGTTTCCAAGAGTTTTGTCTCTATTTTTCCGACGAAAGAGACAGAAGAAAACTGTTCGATGACTATGTTTTGATGGGAGGACTGGCCGGCTCGTACGAATACCCTTCAAATCAGGACAGAATCGCGTATCTAAGGGACGTTTATAAAACTATTGTTAATAGAGACTTGGTGGATAAATATCGCCTCCCTAACACAGTTGTGTTGAACCATCTGACAGAGTTCATGATGGATAACATCTCCAATTTGACATCACCCAACAACATAAGTGAAAAATTGGGCAAGGCTTCGCATGTTACCAATCATGTCACCATCGGCAAATACATCGACCATCTTTGTGATGCCTTCATGTTTTATAAAGTAAAACGCTATGACATAAAAGGGAAAAGGTATCTTGAAACACTGGACAAATACTATCTTTGCGATTTGGGCATGCGATATGCGGTCCTTGGGCAAAGAAACATGGATTATGGCAGAGCGTATGAGAATTTAGTCGCCATAGAATTATTGCGCAGAGGATACGAGGTTTATGTGGGAAAACTGTATCAAAAAGAAGTTGATTTCATCGCTATAAAACAAAGTGAAAAACTCTACATTCAGGTTTCTGACAATATAACAAAGACCTCGACTCTGAATCGTGAGGTTGCACCACTTTTACAAATAAGGGATGCATACCCCAAGCTTTTAATAGCAAATACAGGTCATCCTGAATATCTGCATGAAGGCATCCGCATCAAAGACCTTTCGAGGTGGTTGTATTTTGCTCAAGAGAACGGTTGACGGCAAAATTGGAATTGAGATTCGGATGAAGGATAATTGAGATTCGAGAACTCGAAGGACTGCTAGCGGCGATCCCAAAGGAGAACGTGATTGAACGAACGAGTTTGGAAGCTCGTTTGGAAAACGCCAAGAATATTTTGGATACCTTGCCGCATTAATTTCGAGCAGATAAAGGCCTCATCTATCCGATTGCGTGATGACAATATTCAGGACAGGGATGAAACCTATCAAGGAGCATTTCAAGGCGTTCTTCCTACGGCAAGAACTTTTGAGTTCAAGTTGTCGGGTGAGGATGGACTGATTCGCGGAAAAATCGATGCCGCCATAGCAGATCCGCACGTTCTGAATCTTGAATGGCTCCACAAGTCGGTATCCGTAAAGTTGAATGTCATGCGGGTGGGACAGGGACGCCCACGTCACACCCTGATGTCTTTGGACGATATAAAAGCTAAGGAGTTTCCAACGCAATAAGTGGTCCTGACATTGGTTTTTTAAGCGTACTTGCCCTTTCTTAAAACTGCGGCTACACTTCTGGCATGGAATTTTATAAATACCAGGGAACTGGCAACGATTTTGTGGTTTTGGAAGCTTTGGACGGTCGCCCCGCGTGGCTGGACAGCGCTACCGTGCAGGCAGTCTGCGACCGCCATTTTGGCGTTGGTGCTGATGGCATTTTGCTGATCGAGCGTGGAATCGAAGCTGATTGGTTCATGCGAGTGCTGAATGCCGATGGCTCTGAAGCCGAGATGTGTGGAAATGGAATACGATGCGTGGCCAAGCATCTGGCGACACATTTGGATGTGAAAGACCAGGTAATTCCAGTAGAAACCTTGGCTGGGGTAAAGGCGTGCATCATTGACCGTGACGACGATGACGTGGTCGAAAGCGTTACGGTGGCGCTGGGTCCGCCAATTTTGGAACCTAGTCAAATCCCGGTGGCTGCCGAACACAACTTGGACATTGCAGTTTTGGTTGATGGTCGACAGTTTGTGGGACAGGCCGTTAGCATGGGTAATCCCCACTTTGTGATCTTCGATGGGATGGGGCTTAAAGAGGCTGAGGTCTGGGGTGCCAAGCTTACTGCTGCTCCGGTGTTTCCAAGTCAGGCAAATATTGAGTTTGTGGAAGTCTTGGAACCAGGTGTTGTGCGAGTGGTTGTTTACGAGCGGGGGGTTGGCCTGACGTTGGCGTGTGGCACTGGGGCGGGTGCGGTGGGCGTTGCTGCGGTATTGACTGGCAAGGCTGAGGCTGGCGAACCAATATCGATAAAACTTCCGGGCGGAGTGCTGGATATAACGGTGCTGCCCGATTATTCAGATGTGCTGCTGTCTGGTGCCGCGGAGCTGGTTTTCACAGGCGAGATAGATATTCAGGCCCTGATGGCGGCTCGGCCGGAGTAGGCAGGGGCAGATCAGGCGCGAGTTTGTTGCTGGTTATGCTCCGCCCCATGGCGGGCCATCAGCTGGCGGCCCTTGTCGGTTGGGCGGTATTTCTGCTTGCTGCTGCGTGGCTTGTCGGGGATGGTCATTTCAATCAAGCCGGCATTCAGAGCCGGGAGTAGATAAGTCTTGCGGAAATGTTCATCGTCTCTCAGCCCAAGTGCCTCTTTGAGTTGTTGCCGGGTCATCTCTTTGGTAAAGACTGAAAGTAGTCGGACTTCCGGGGTGACTTCCGGGGTAACTTCCGGGGTCGAGCTGGTCACAGCATCCAGGATCATCCGCAACATAAAGGCAATAAAGGGCGCTGAGTCACTCTGAAGTGTGCTCTCTTGCAACGCTGCGTAGTATTCGGCCTGGTGCTCGAAGATCAGGCTTTCCACCGGAATAAAGGCGAACAGGGGATTCCAGCGGGCCAGGATCAGGCTCTGCCATAACCGCCCCATGCGGCCGTTGCCATCGACGAAGGGGTGGATGAATTCAAACTCATAGTGAAAGACTGAACTGGCAATGAGCGGATGCGAGTCGGTGTTGGCCAGCCAACCAAAGAGGTCGGCCATCAGTTGCGGCACTCGGTCTGCTGGCGGGGTCATGTGGATCACCTGTTGGCCCGCCAGCACGCCCACGCCACCACGCCGATAAAGCCCTGCCTCGTTGATCAGGCCGGACATCAAAATCCGATGTGCCTCCAGTAGGTCTTTTTCCACACCAGGGTTCCAGGTGTCGAACCGGTCGTAAGCCGCCAAAGCGTTTTTCACCTCCTGCACCTCGCGGGACGGGGCGATGACCCGCTTGCCCTCCAAAATCGCGGTGATCTGCGCCTCGCTCAAGGTGTTTCCTTCGATGGCCAGCGAACCGCGAATGGTACGGATGCGATTGATGCGCCGCAGCCGCAAGGCTCTCGCCTGATCGGAAAGCACGGTCAACCGCCCGATCATCTCGCTGATTGCGGCGACCCGGTTCAGGATTTCGGGGGTGATTGTGTAGGGTGGCTGATATGTCATTCTGCCCCCAACTTGTTCAATATGGCGCTAATTGCCGCGTTGTCGTTCGAGCTGTAACAGCCTTCGTCATATCTCAGTAGCCGCTGTGCGTTTTTCCCAAAAATCTGGGCTTTTTCCTCGTTTGATAACCCCAAGGCGTTTATCACAGCGATAAACGAGTTTGGATGGTTTAAGTTGTGGTCGCTGCCAAAGATTAGGCGATCTGCGCCTAAGGTGTCGATGGCCCTGCCAACTACCCACGGTTCTCTGATACTTTCTGTTCCAAGGTAAGCATTGTTTAACTTACGTTCCTTGATGGCGTTTGATGCGCCTGCAACCAAGGTGGGACTGTCGCCACCCATGTGGGAAAGAACTATTGGAACATCAGGAAATGATTCAGCCATTTCCAGCGCCCTTTCCCATCCTGCAACCTCACGCCAGCGTCCGCAGTGGGTCACTATGGGAAGGCCACTTTGTGCCGCAAATTCAAAAAAAGGGCGATAAGCTTGGTCAGTAATTGGCAATCTGGCAAACGAAGGATGTAGTTTTAGCGCACTGACCATTGGATAATGCCCTTCCAAAAACTCCATCGTCGCGTCAGGATCATGAGGATCCACCCAAGCGGCCATCATCAGCTTCAAGCGCGATTTTCCAGCGCTAGCAGCAACACCCCGCGCCAGTCCAACATTGTCGCCATCATCTGTAGGCATAACCAATGCGCCAGTTATCCCACACGAAGCCAGCACGCTACAAACGCTGGCCAAGTCAGACTGGTGACCAGCAAAATCTGGAGTTTTCCAGCGCCCGACATGTACATGAGCATCAAACAGTTTGAAGGCCTCAGGCATAGCTTTCCCCTTCCTCGGTGGGCCAGTGTAGCGCAAATTGCTTGCAAATGTGTTATGGTTCGCCCCTCTTTGGGCCCAGAAACTGCTGGGTTCAGGGGCAACTCCCGGAATTTAAACGCTTAAATTTGCGTAGTGAGCCGGGTAAGGAGTTTTAGTGCTTTTGTTCATTCCAGTTTTGGCCATGCAGGCATTCATGCATCTTTGGTCCCCCGACATGTTGACACCAGAACAAGAAATCACCCTGATGGCGATCTACAAGGGGGTAAATGTTAACTTGGCGCATGCGGTTGCAAAGGTTGAAACCGGCAATATTCCTGAAGAATCTGGCGCCAGGGACAAGGTCGTGTCCGCTGGAAACTATGGTCGATTCCAAATCAACTGCACTACTTGGAAAAAGCCGTTGAAGCTTGACTCATGTGAAGACTTGCTGGAACGCCACACAAACATATGGGCTGGCCTGACTGTGCTATCATACGTGTCCGCCAACAGGTGGGCCAAGCCCAAGGGCCCCCACCACTGGGTAGCTCATTACAACGCAGGCGTCGTCGTTGAAAAAGGCAGCAGAGGTGAAAGGTACGCCAACAAGGTCGCCAGTTACATGCGCACATGGTCTAAGCAGTCAAGACGTAAGTTTGGTCAATTTAAAGGATGGTAGGAGCTAGTAGATGAAAATAAGAAAAATCAAAGTTCACCCTAATCTTCCAGAGGCTTTAGCCCCCCTAAAAGAAATAGCCATGAATGTTTGGTATTCGTGGAATTGGGATGCTGTTCATCTATTCATCAGACTGAATCCGGCCGTTTGGGAAGAGTCCATGCAAAATCCTGTGCTGATGCTTGGTATGGTTTCCCAGCAGGATTTGGAAAAGGCCGCCAACGATGACAGTTATATTTCAAGTCTGACCCGCGTGTACGACCGCTTCAAGGAGTACATGAGCGGAAGCGGTTGGTATCAGGAGGCCGGCCACGACCCGAACGCTTTAATCGCTTATTTTTCCGCGGAGTATGGTCTGGCTGAGGGCCTGCCTATCTATTCTGGGGGGCTTGGGGTGCTTTCCGGGGACCACCTGAAGGCGGCGTCGGATCTTGGTTTGCCGCTTGTTGGGGTAGGCCTGCTTTATCAAAAGGGCTACTTCAGGCAGAAGCTGAATCTCGACGGTTGGCAGCAGGAAGACTACCCTGACAATGACTGGTACAACATGCCGGTTTACATGGAAAAGGGTAAGGACGGCAAATCAGTCATAGTGCCAATAGAGCTTGAAAACACAACAGTTTTTGCCAAGGTTTGGCGTGTTCAGGTTGGGCGTACGCCACTTTACTTGCTGGACACAAATATTGATGAAAACCCGATGCATCTTCGTGATATCACTTCGACCTTGTACGGGGGCGACCGTGAAATGCGCATCAGGCAGGAGATTGTCCTTGGCATCGGCGGCGTTAGGGCCTTGCGTGCTTTGGGGCTGACTCCGACGGTTTATCACATGAATGAAGGACACTCCGCCTTTTTGGGCCTGGAGCGCCTTCGCATGACGATGGAGGACTTCAAGTGCGACTTGGCGACTGCCAGTGAGCATGTCTATGCAACCAACGTTTTTACCACGCACACCCCTGTGCCTGCCGGTAATGAGATGTTTGACCCAGGATTGGTGCGGCGCTACACCATGCCTTTGCTTTCCAAAATCGGGTTGTCGTTTGACGATTACCTGAAGATGGCGAGAGTGGGCAATGAAAACAGTTTTGGAATGACTCCGCTGGCTTTGCGTACCGCTGGATTTTCCAATGGCGTCAGCAAGTTGCATGGTGAGGTCTCCCAAAAGATGTGGCGCAATATTTGGCCGTCTTTGCCTGTAAACGAGGTTCCCATAACTTCGGTAACTAATGGTATTCATACGGCTAGTTGGGTCAGCCATGACATGCTGGATCTGTTGACCAGGTATCTTGGGCCGCGTTTGACCAAAAAGCCTTGGAATTTCGATGTGTGGCAAAGGGTTTACGACATCCCGGCCAGTGAGCTGTGGCGCGTGCATCAAATCAGAAAGGAAAGGTTCATCTCCTTTGTAAGAAAGCGCCTGCAGGCCCAATTGAAGGCTCAGGGGGCAAGCTTTTCTTCTTTGAGGGGCGCTCAGGACGTTTTGAACCCTGAAGCGCTAACAATTGGTTTTTCCAGGAGATTTGCCACATATAAAAGGGCCACTTTACTGTTTAGCCAGATTGACAGGATCGTCAAACTACTATCAGACACCGAGCGACCGGTTCAGCTTGTTTTTGCTGGAAAAGCCCATCCACAAGATGTCCCAGGCAAGGAGCTGATTAAGGCTATCGTTCATTACGCCAAGGACCCCAGACTGAGTCAACGCCTTGTATTCTTGGAAGATTACGACATCAACGTTGGTAGATACATGGTTCAGGGCGTTGATGTTTGGCTGAACACACCGCGTAGGCCGATGGAGGCATCCGGCACCAGTGGGATGAAGGCCGCTGCAAACGGTGCGCTGAACTGCTCGATTTTGGATGGCTGGTGGCCTGAGGGGTATGAAAATGACACCGGTTGGGCCATTGGTAACGGTGACGTGTTTAGAGATGAGGCCGAGCAGGATCGTGTCGACGCTGAGTCCTTGTTCCACCTGATTGAAGAAGAGATTGTCCCCTTGTTTTATAACCGCGACGTCCATGGAATGCCTCGCGGTTGGATTGAAATGATGAAGGGCTCGATCAGCAAGCTTGGCGCGAAGTTTAATACTCACCGCATGGTTGCTGAGTACGCTGAACGCGCCTATCTGCCTGCGCACGAGCTTGGTTTTAGATGGACTTCAAGCTCGTTGTCTGGTGCTGCAGAATTGGCCAGTTGGCGCAAGAAGGTGAACGAGTCCTGGGGTGATGTCTCTATAAAGATGGAAGATTGCGATAATCATGAAGTCTTTGCTGGAAAAGTCCTGCCGATCACTATTCGCGCTCGCCTTGGCAGACTGCAACCCAGCGATGTATCGGTCGAGTTGCTTCATGGTCTGATTGATGCTGAAGGCGGGCTTCACAATCCTTCGGTGGAAAAGGCCGAGTTTGAAAAGATGGAAGGCGACCAGCACGTGTTCAAGGTTAAAGTCGCCTGTAAGGCCACTGGAAACTACGGATTTGCCGCCAGAATTCTGCCCAGTCATCCAGATATGATCGATCCCCTGACTCCGTTGAAGCTGATCTGGGAATAGAAAGCTTTTGGAAACCTTTTCTAGCTAACTACTGTTGCCTTTCGTACGGCGATTGTTTGCTGTGGGAATGCCTCGCTGAACTGGTTTTGAATGGTGGGGATGGTGGCCATTTTGTCTATAACTTCCATACCTTCAATAACTTTCCCAAAAACGGCATAACCATAGCCTTGCTGGGAGGTATCTTGATGGTCCAAGAAGTCGTTATCGACCAAGTTGATAAAAAATTGGGCTGTGGCCGAGTGCAAATCGCTGGTTCTGGCCATAGCAACGGTGCCTCTAAGGTTTTTTAGGCCATTTGCAGCCTCATTTTGGATGGGTGCCTTGGTAGGTTTCTGACGTTTGGCCACATCAAATCCACCGCCCTGAGCCATGAAGCCGGCGATAACGCGATGGAAGATAGTACCTGTATAAAAACCGGCAGTTACATAGTCAACAAAGTTGGCAGTCGAAATAGGCGCCTTTTCAGCGTCCAGTTCCAGTTTAAAATTGCCAAGCGTTGTTTCAAACAAAATGATTGGATTTGCCACTACAGACTCCTTTAATGTGAATGACTGACCCTCAGGTCCAAAATTAGCGGGGTATAAATACCACAAGAACGCAGAAATGTAATAGGGGATGTTTGGCGGGGGCGGGGACAGGGGCAGGGATACCCCGTTGCCCCGCCCCTGACCCTGGCCCCTGCCCCTGTGAAGGGATTTTGGGTTAGACTATGCCTTGGTTTTGGGGCCATCGTTGGGCTCTGGTTTTTTGGGGCTTCGGTTTTTTGGCTTCCTTTTGAGGGTGGTGGATGCATATGAATAGGTGGAATGGTGTTTTTGATGGGGTTGGGGCTAGGCTTGAGGGGCTTGGGCGGGTTGGCCGCGTTGTTGCCGCTTTTAATACTAATATTGATGCTGTTGTGAAGGTGTCTGGGGCGCAGCTTGGGGGGCTGATGCAGGGGATGACTGAAGGCCAGCTTGAAGAGGGCAAACGCTTGATTGGTGCGCCTGCAGATGTGCTTCGGGGGCTGTTTAAATGCTTTTGTGGGGGCATTGCCGAGGAGTGGTTGATTGAGGACCCGGAAGTGGTTGCTTGG
>Ga0255343_1006631_pt1 | contig 10168 bp, 10 predicted proteins | sample wastewater_treat_4_FD_192413 | JGI IMG/M metagenome (GOLD analysis project Ga0255343, IMG submission 192413) | Wastewater microbial communities from Lulu Island WWTP, Vancouver, Canada - plant16 | ecosystem: Engineered > WWTP > Wastewater > Unclassified | place: Canada: Vancouver, British...
TACCCTGATTCTGAATATATCTCAGGAATGAAAACACAAATAGATTTTATAGGAGAATAAAACAATTATTACTTATAAAATACATTTCTAAACAAGTTTTATAAACTTCCCGGCAATTGTTTTCAGCATTTCAGCTTCAGGTTTAACACCGCCGAAGCGTACACTGTCGAGATATTCTTTTTCAGATTTTATATCTGCTCCCGAATTATTGAAATCACTGAGAAATTTATAAAGAATTTTCAATGCCTCCTGAGTGTCGGCTTTTCCGTTTGATACCTTTTTCAGATCGTCAACAAGCGTGAAACAATCACTCTTAACAGATGATATTTCCAATTCCTTGTCATTAATATTATTGACTAAATCAGATCTGACAATTTTTTTATTTCTTAAATATATCAGTCCGACTGAAACAATAATTAACAGTGCAATAAAGACAAATATAATTATTCTCGGATCAGATTTAACGGCTTCAACGGATTTCTCTTCGTCCGGTGACTCTGTTTTTGATTCGGCAATATCATAATCAGGAAGCGAATATTCCAGTTTAACATATCCTGACACTTTTGGATCATAAACAGACATGTGTATTTTCACATTATCAAGACGTCCTTTTTTTAATGGAATAATAGTTACATTATATTTTTTAATTCCAAAAAAAACTGAATCTTTCAAATCTATCTGAGGCTCATCACCTTTTATAACAATCTGATAATTGTCATTTTTTTCCGAAACCGGATCTTTTATAGTAAAAAAATTACCCGAACCCTTCAGCTGAAGAGTAAGGGGAATTTCAGAGTGAACTCTTGATTCAGTTTTCCCCACTTCTCCTGTAAGAGAAAAAGATCCGACAACAGCTGCAAAATCATCAGGTGCGTTTCCAGGCAAAGGCATTACTTTTATTTTTTTCATTGGAAACTTTAGTTCACGTTTTAGAAAAGACCTGAAGAGTCTTCCTGAATCAAAAGAAAAAATAACACTTCCGCCGCCGATATCATAATCTCCCGGTTTCAGCGGTACAAAAACAAAATTTACAGCTGTCCATGCCCGGTATTTTTTTCCGTTTACAACAACATCCTCCGATGCTTCCGGTAAAATGAACTCTTTTGAGTAAAAGCCTTCAGATTTAGGGGCTACATTTAAACCGTTTATTGATATATCTCCGTCACCGGACGAAAGGATAAGATATCGCAAACAAACTGCATCGCCGACATAGTATTTTTTTTCAGGGAATTCAATTCGAGGAATAATTTCAGTTTCAATAACAGAGTCATCTTCTTCATCAAAAATACTGCGGCGTGAAACGTGACTTTTTGCATTAAAACTGACTTCCTTTGTCCGGTAAGTTTCACCGTCAACGATTACATCAAATGGTTTAACAACGACTTTGCCGTCCTTGGCAGGAATTATTCTATATTGAAGCGACAAACTTGAAGAACTTTTCCCGTTTATCCAGCTGAAATTTCTGGACACTCCGGCATATTCTGCTTTTCCACCGATACATACCGGATCACCGCTTGGTTCTATTTGTTTTGAATTTTTTGCGCTTACGGAAAGAGTATAACCGCCGAAAAAATCATTATCAATTTTAACATCCAATTCCGCCGAGATAAGAAACTGCGGAAGCAGAAAAACAAAAAAAGCTAAATTACCAATTTTTTTCAGAACCGAAACTCTCAAGATCTTCACCCTTGCTTTTCCTCACTGGATTTTTCTTCATGCTTTCAAGAATTGAATCAAGAAGCTTTTTGTCTATTTGCGAAGAATTACCGCCATCTGGTTTTGATTGTTTATCTCCGCCATTTTTATCATTCTTTTCGCCGTTGTTATTATTTTGGTTTTTATTATTATCTTTATTTTCCCCGCTCTTTCCTTTGCTATTCTGATCGTTCTGATTATTCTGATCGTTCTGATCGTTCTGGTTATTCTGATTATTTTGATTATCATTCTGATTTTTCATAGATAGATATTCAAGATTCTTTCTTGCCTTGTCATATTCAGGATCAACTTTCAATGCGGCTATATAATTCTCTGCAGCCTCTTTTTTTCTTCCGCTTTTTGCATATATATTTCCCAGATTAAAAAAAGATTTCTTTTTAATTTCATCATCACCTGCGGAAGCGGCTTTCATATAGGAGTCTACAGCTTCACTTTCTTTCTTCATCGCAGCATATACTTTTGCCTTATTATATTCAAGCGCAGCCAGAGAATCATCAGGCGCTGAATACGAAGAAGCCTTTTCAAATAATTGAAGCGCCTTCTCATACTCTCCTCTACCGTACGCTTCAATTCCCTTATCGTTATAGTCTTTAAACGGATCAAGAAACGCTAAAAATAAAACAGTGCAGAATAGAATTTTTTTCATTTCTTAAATCTCCACATGATGCTCTCAGAAAATAATAAAATAAAAAAGCATAAAACAAAATACTGATACTTTTCTTTTTTCTTCTTAACAAGACGCGAAGACTTTTGCTTTCCGGAATCATTAATCTTTTCTGCAATCTCAAATGCAGCCGAATAAGAATTACTTATATCAAAATATTTACCGTCTGTAATATCAGCTATCTTCTTCAGTGTTTTAAAATCAGCCTTTGAAACAACTACTTCACCGTCATCACCGCGCAAAACCTGTTTGTCATCTTCGTTCAGATAAACGGCAGAACCGGAATCCTTACCTACAGAAGAAGTATAAACGGTAATACCTTCTGATTTAAGTTTTTCAGCAACATCAAATGCATTCCCACCATGATCTTCACCGTCAGAGATTAGGTATACAAACTTATCTGCAAGTTCCTTTTTGGCAATAAGCTGATAAGCTTTTTCCAGTGCCTTTCCTATATCAGTTCCCTGTATACCGATGGATTTTGTTGAAATAGAGTCGATAAAAGCTGAAAAAGCTTCCGCGTCATCCGTCAGAGGACAAAGCATAAAAGCTTCACCTGCAAAAATTATTATCGCATAACGTCCCTGAGCATTTTGTCTTAAAAGTTTAACAGCTTCCTTAGCCCGGTCAAGACGCGATGGCACAACATCATCCGCAAGCATACTCCTGCTCACATCGATAAGCATAACCACGTCTTTTCCTTTTACAGGACGCATTGTAAGTTCTTCACCGTACTGCGGCCGCAGAAGCGCCGCAGATGAAAGAATTACTGCCAATCCGAAAATAATCTCCGAAGCTAAAATACGTTTTCTTCCGCCTACACGGCGAAAATCTCCGAATAGTTTTTCAGTCATTTTACGCCTAAAGAACGCGTAATAAATTATGAAGCCGCATAATGCAGCAGAAAATATTATTATATGAATTAGGTAACTGTTGTTCGCAAATATCATGGTATTTTCCTGTAAACAACTGATCGAAGAATTATTTCAGCAAAAAAGAAAATAACCGACGCTGCCAGAAATGGAAAAAAATTGTCCTCGAAGTCATAGTATTTTTTGACTTTATACCGGCTCTTCTCAAGCATATTAATATCAGAAATACTTCTTTCAAAAGCATCCTTATCAGCTGCACGATAATATTTTCCGCCGGTTAACTCAGAAATATTTTTAAGAAGTTTTTCATCAAATTCATTTTGAACATAATGTTTTGAAAAAATTGCATTACCGGTAGGATATGCGACTTTTCCGTCTTTGCCTATTCCGACTGAATATATCTTTATCCCGAGTTCTTTTGCCGCAAGAGCAGCTGTATCCGGATCAACAACTCCTCTATTGTTTACACCGTCAGTCAAAAGTAAAATTACCCGGCTTTGAGCCTTGCTGTCTTTTAGTCTGGCGGCGCTCATGACAATCGCTTCACCGATTGCGGTTCCATCGGTCTCGACTGAATCGAAATCTGTCTCAGAAACTATTTCACGGATAATTTCTTTATCGGAAGTTAACGGAGCCTGTAAATATGCTTCTCCCGCAAAAATAACAAGTCCGACTCTGTCATTTTCACGATTTGCAATAAAACGTGACACTATTTCCTTTGCTGCTCCCAGCCGGTTAGGCGGCAAATCCATGCCCTGCATTGAAGGAGAAAGATCCAGTGCAATAACAATATCGACGCCATAATTTTCAATTTCAGTATAATTCACTCCCTTACCTGGACGGGCAAGAGCAATTACTGCAAAAAAAAGAGCAAGAAAACGCATAAGAGGGACAGTCAGAAAAGTTTTCCGGAAAAACGACTTCTTCTTTTTAATCATTTTTCCGGAAGGAAAAAGAACTGAACTCTCCGACATAATCTTAGAACGGAAATAAATATAATATGCCGCGACCGGCAGTAAAAGCAAAAGAAATATAGCGTTCTTAAATTCAGGCACTTTCTCTTTCCCTCGCAATCATTTCAGCAAAAGAACGGCACTTTTCAAAATTTTCAGAAAGCAGTTCTGAAGAAAATTCCGCTTCGGCAAATTTTATCATATCCCACATTCTCATAACTTTCATAAGTTCATCACGGTGCTTTTCATTCTTGAATATCTTTTCACGGTCTGTCAGCTCATCAATGATTTCAGTTGTTGTCATTTCAGTCGCATTAAACCCGATCTCACCTGTTACATACTCCCTGAACGCAAATGATAAAGTATCTGCAAAAATTTCCTGTGTGACGTTTTTGACATTAAGTTTTTTAATTCGTTTTTGAAAAACGACAAAAGGAATTTCCTTCTTGAGTTTGGATTCTTTTCTGCGCCGCAAAATATATCTAATGAGAAAAAACAAAATAATAAAAAGAATTATAGATGCAATTATTATAAGAACCAGCCGTACAGGATAACCTGATGCTTTTATAAAATCTTCATCCTCCTCAAATTTACCATCTTTGTTTACAGCGATAACTTCAATTTGAGGCGGCTTGTATCCAACTATATTTTTTTCGCTATCACGCAACTCAACAAGAAATAAGTCATAAACTCCCGTTTTATAAAAACATAGTTCAATAGTTAGAATCTTTTTTGAGTCATCATTATAAGAAGAAATTATTTCGTAAAACGGTATATCTTTATCATCTTCATCAGCAAAATAATATTTTGAGTCCGGAAGCGTAACTGACAGATCCGAAAGCGCTGAATAATCTACTGTATAGATTATTTTGTCGGCAACCCGCACAGAAGTTTTATCTGCACTGGAAATTATCTCTGCAGATAAAGCAGAGCAAAATATAAAAAAAAAGGTCAAAAAGAAAACTATTCTCACCATCGTGAAACCTTTCCCTTATTTTTCTTTTCAAAATATTTTACTGCAGAAGAAAGCGGATCTTCATCCGTTGATAGATCAAGAACACTGAAATACTTCAATTCATCAGAATCAAAAGGAATAATCCCGTCACTTATTGACTGCTCGCCTGATTCACTGTCCCTGAACTCGATTATTCCGCCGAATGGAATTATTTTTTCAGAAACATCGCTGACCTTAACAGGAATAAGCTGATGGCGCCTTGCCAGAATTTTCAAATTTCTATCAAACGAATCATCAAGAAAATCCGATATGATAAAAACAATACTGCGTTTCTTTAATGTATTATTGAGAAATCTGCAAAGCTCATTAACATCGGTATGACGGCTTTTAGGCGAGAAATTCATCATTTTATCAAGTATACGCTGGGCAAACCGTGAACCTTTTTTAGGTTTAAAAAAATATTCTACGGAATCAGAAAATAGTGCCGCACTGACTGAATCATTATTATACTCTGCAAGCTTCAATATCACGGCTGCAAATTCAAGAGCAGCTTCGGCTTTTTGGACAGAAGAACCGAAATTCATTGAAGCAGATACATCACAGGCAATTACAAAATTAAGTTCACGTTCTTCGGTATATTCTCTTACATGAAGCTTTCCTGATCTTGCCGAAACATTCCAATCGATTGACTTTATCTCATCTCCGAAATTATATTCACGCAGGGATTCAAACAGAATACCGTTTCCTTTAAAAGCAGAACGGTATTTCCCGGAATATACGGTATTAAGCTTACGCTTAACTTTAATATTTATTTTCTTGAGAAGTCCGCCGGCAGAGGAACTCATGGAACTTCCACCTGATCAAGTATAAGTTTGATAACGGTGTCTGTTTTAATTTCTTCAGCTTCAGCGTCATAAGAAAGTATTATTCTGTGACGTAAAACATCATATGCTATTTCTTTGACATCATCAGGAGTTACAAATCCCCTGCCTGCAAAAAAAGCTGCACACTTTGAAAGTTTCATCAAAGCAATACTCGCACGAGGGCTTGCACCGAATTCAATATACTTTTTCATTTTATCATTCGGTCTTCTTGTAAAATCAATTAATGATACGATATAGGATAGAATCTTATCATCAACATAAATAGATTCTATTATCTTTCTTATTTCAAAGAGCTTCTCAGCTGTCATAACCGGATTAATCTTTTTAGGATCTATATCATATATCTTTTTCAGTATTTCAGCTTCTTCATCCTTTGAAGGATATTCTACAAGAACTTTCATCATAAAACGGTCAAGCTGAGCTTCAGGCAAAGGATATGTTCCTTCCTGTTCAATAGGGTTCTCCGTCGCTAAAACCATAAACGGATCATCAAGTTTATATGTCGTTTCCCCGATTGTAATCATACGCTCTTCCATAGCCTGAAGAAGTGCAGACTGAACTTTTGCAGGGGCACGGTTAATCTCATCTGCCAACAATATGTTGGTAAAAAGAGGTCCCTTTCGGGTGAAGAACTCCATGTTTTTAGGATTAAAAATCTGAGTCCCTGTTAAATCCGCCGGTAGAAGATCCGGAGTGAACTGAATACGGGAAAAGGATGATGAAATTGATGCAGCAAAGGATCTTACTGCAAGTGTTTTTGCAAGACCAGGCAGACCCTCAACCAGCACATGCCCCCCGCAAAAAAGTGCACTCATCATTCTTTCAATCAGTTTTTTCTGACCTATGACATTTTTGGAAATTTCCGAAAAAACAGCATCAACAAACGCACGTTCCGCTTTTACCTGTACGGAAATTTTTTCAATCTCGATGTAATCCATAACAGCTCCGGAAAAATAATATTTGTGATTAGAAATCCGGCTCAAAAAACTGCCGGCAATAAAGAAACTTAATCCTCTCTATAAAATAAAACAAACAGGTTACACTTCGGCAAGAAAAAATTTAAAAAAAAAGCCGGCATAAGCCGGCTTTTGATTATTTACTCTCTTTTGGAATCTTCAATTTCCAACCTGGAAAAATATAATCAGGATTCTTTATAATATCTTTGTTCGCATTGAAAATCTTTTTCCATTTGCGTCCATTATTATAAAACTTCTTGGAAATTATCCACAAACAGTCCTTAGGCGGAGTTTTATTATATTTTACCTTATAAATATCATAATCTCCTGAACCTTCAGAATCCGAAGAAACATCATTATCCGAAACAGAATCTTTTGTTGAAGAATTATTAGAATACTTATCAGAACTGCTTCCAGCCTGGGCAACAAGACCTGAAAGTCTTAGTGACTCGTTTGCAGAATCAATTGAATCAAGATAATTACCTTCATTATACTGCATTTCGGCAGTTTCCGAAAGCTCCTTTGACGCCTGAAGATCGGCAGAAGCTTCTTTGGCTCCGCGTGATGATTCGGCATCAGCAATAGACTGCTTTGACTGTTCAATTTTATCAAGAGCTGTTTCTTTTAAAGCAATCTGGTAAGCTTCATCCGCCGAAGCTTTAGCTTCATCAAGATAAGCAAACGCTTCTTTCAAAGCAAGACCGTCATATGATTTCTGTGCATTAGAAAGACTTTCTACTGCTGCATTGTATTTTTCCGGAGCTAATTTCTCAGCGTTATATTTCTTTGCCTCTGCCAAAGTAGCTTTGACTTCATTTATAGAATCCTCAATCATGCCCTTGCCGGATATGGCTGTATTTCTGGAATTTTTAGCAAGACCGTCAGCCTCAACTGCATTCTTATATGCACTTTCATACTGCTTAGACTCAAAATCAGCCTGAGCCTGCTTCTGCTTATTAACCGCAGATTCATACTCATCTTTAGCAAGTTCTGAGGCGAAAACTTCATCGGCACTTTTTATACTCTGTTCTGCAACATCAATTGAATCCTTTGCCATCAACGGAGCAGCCTTGTCATATGCAGCCTGAGCCTTTTCTTTGGAAACTAGGGCTTTCTTTGCCGCATCATCATATTTCTCGTCTTTAACAAGACTATGCGATTCCAAAAGAAGAGCAGAAGCTTCATTATACTCATCAGGTGCATACTTTTCAGCTCTTGCAGTCTGAGCTTTGGAAATCATCATTTTTGCTGAAGCCATTTCTCCTAAAGGAACAGGATCTCCGCAAGCCGCAAAAAACAAAACAGACAAAACAATACTTAAACCAAAAATATTTCTCATATTCACCCCTCGGAAAAATTACCGTACTCGGTAATTAATGTAATTCTATTTATTAAAAGACGAAACAGCATCCGATTCAGAATCAAATATTTCAAAAAAAGATGTAAGCTTTGTAAGCTCAAAAACTTTTCTCACAGAAGCATAAACGTTTATTATTTTCAGACCGCCCTGATACTTTTTCAGAGATGAAAGACTTGAAATCAGGGCGCCGATCCCCGATGAATCAATATATGATACCTTTTCAAGGTTTATTATTACGTTATATTTCTGATCTTCAATCAGCTGATTGATTGTATCTTTTATTTCTGGGGCATTATAAAGGTCAATTTCGCCGGAAATATCCAACACTACTATATCAGCGCTCTCTCTTCTGTTTATCTCCATCACTCACCTCTAAATTTCACTCAAAAAAGCAGTCCCTGCTACTCTAAGTCCGGCGAAACCGTATGTCAAGATATTATTTTGTCTCCTCAGGCTTTTTCCGGAGTAAAATTACCATAAAATGCAGTCTTTCTTACCAATTCAGTTGTCCAAAACCCAAAAGACAATCTCTTCAAATAAATCATACCGAAAAATATATCGCATGCGTCACAGCTCTCTCAAGGCGGTTAATTTCATCCCGGCACGATTCAAGATTTGAATCTCTGCCTAATTTATCGCTGTCCTTAACCTTAGAAATCATTTCGCGGATAAAAAGAAGATCTTTCTTCTTCACAATCTGCTTATCTTCAATAATTTTTCTGACATAAGAGAATTTATATTTTCTAAACTGAACTTTTACAAAAAAGTCAATACCGTAAATATTCAATATCCTTTGAAGAGGATATTGTGATTCCTTATCAGCAAATTCCTTATATTGAGGTGCATCAACAGCACGCTCGGTTTTTACATTGTTTTTTGCCTGAGTCCTGGCATTGGAAACGGGCTCTTCGGAATTTATTGCTGCAGAGGCATCAAGAACCTGCTGAGGAATATTAACCGGAACTGACGGCTTATAATGAAACCCGTATTTCAAGGAGAGTTCAGCTAACCTCTGCTCCTGCCATTCCGGAGCATATGCCCTCCACTCTTTTTCGAGCAAACGTTCATATTCATGAAGCATAATGGTCTTGTTTAAAACCTGACCGAGTTCTGTATTGTTCAGGGATTTTATCATAGGAAAAAGTTCACGAACAATCTGCGCAGAACCGGCGCGCTTATGAAACTGAAACTCATATGCTTTGACAAGATGATCTTTAAAAAATGAATTAAGATTTCTTACTACGGAAAGATCAGCGGCAACATAACCGTCAACCTGTTCAATACGTCTTTTCTCATCAGACGTAACAATTTCAATTGAAAGAACCTTGTGCGACTCTACAAGGATTGCAATAGCCGTTTTTACGGACTCCTTGGGAAGACCGGTGGATGATGCCATGTATTTTATAAAGGAATCTGAATGAACAACCGAGCCTGGCGCAAGTTCTTTATTTCTTGCGGAAATTTCGGTATATATCTCATCAAGAATTTTCTGGGTTATTTCCATACAGCCTCTGAATACTCAAAAAATAACGATAAAACACCTGCATCAATGTTTAGAAAACTTCGCACCAAAAGCTGTATACCCTTGAAACTGAGCCATTTAAAATTTTCAAAACACATAATCAAAACATTCGCCATTTCTTTAAGGAGCGTTAATTGTGAGATATTTTTGGATTCTTAATATAAATGCAAGTAAAATTAATTGTTGCACTCACAAGGGTATTTTAAAAACATAATTACAGTTTATAAAACTATGAGGTAAAAATGAATCTCTCCGTAAAAATAGGATCGCTTACACTTAAAAATCC
>Ga0255343_1006645_pt1 | contig 10157 bp, 9 predicted proteins | sample wastewater_treat_4_FD_192413 | JGI IMG/M metagenome (GOLD analysis project Ga0255343, IMG submission 192413) | Wastewater microbial communities from Lulu Island WWTP, Vancouver, Canada - plant16 | ecosystem: Engineered > WWTP > Wastewater > Unclassified | place: Canada: Vancouver, British...
GCGGACAGTCCCCGTGAAGCAGCTCGCCGTTTAGCGACAGTCATGGGTGCGGATGCTGGAGTAAAGCCACACGAAGCCAATCAGATGATTTGTGATGCGGTTGATTTGCTGGTACAGATCGGTATCCGTCACGAAGTTCGCCGGGTGATTGCCATATCCAATGTGTCCAAGGATTTGAAGAACGGTGACGTATATTTTGAACCAATCTATCGATATAAAGAGGAATCCTCAGCGGAAGAACCTTATTGGGAAAAATTAGGGGAATTGAAATGAAACCATGGTTTTCAAATTTACCGAATGATGAGTTTTCGTAATTCGTCACAAATTGGCATTTAGTGCGAATTACGAACTGCATATCACAACTGATGATAAGTTGATAGGGTAAAATTCAATTAGGCAATCGTTATTAATCGATAAAATGAACAAAAAAGGATGCTAGCCGCAGACAATCCATACGCAGTTACCCCAGATACATGGATCATTTCAGATACCCATTTCTACCATGAAAACATTGGAAGGTATTGCAGCCGTCCAGAGAACTGGCAAGAATTGATCATCAAGAACTGGAATGATCAGGTTGCCCCAGGGGACACCGTCCTTCATTTAGGCGATTTTGCATTAGGGAAGAAAACTCATTTCGAATTGCTAACGGGGATTTTGAATGGAAAATTGTTCTTAATCCAGGGCAATCATGATCGCCTCAGTCAAATCTATTGTGAAGCACATGGCGTGACTCTGATCAAGAATTCATTTCAGATAATATTAGATCCCAAAATAAACCTGATCTTTTCGCATCGCCCGATAGTTCCCCTTGAAGATGGTTGGATCAACCTCCATGGTCATATTCACAATGTTCCACCACCTCCCGAAGGTTCCAATCTTGGACCTAATCATATCAATATGAGCATCGAGGTCAGAGAATACCGACCTTGGAGGTTGCGTGAAATCATTGAGCCATTTATTATGTTGTCTAAAGGAGGGCAGCGATATTAGGTTGTTTTCTCATAAAAAAAGATTACCGTTGACTTTTAGCATTTTTTGAGCAATAATTAGGTCAATCAACCTGAAGGGCAGTTAACCTAAAATGAACTTTTTTTATCCTTCTGACCAACAAGCTCTTTTCACCAATCGTCGCCAGGAATTGGCGATTTTGGATCACTACCATCATAGCCTGATCGACGGACCTGTAGAACATATTGCTTTATTTGGTCTGCGCAGAATAGGAAAAACGCTTTTATTAAAAGAGTACATGCGCCGATTGAGGGAGACGAATTCTGCAGAGCAATCCGCATTTCTGGATTTTTCTATCATTTGCAGTTCACCCGAAAATTTTTCATTAGGTTTTATAGGTTCAATCTGTTACTGGTTGCTTGAGGAGGGCAATAGCGACCCGGAGCCTTTTCTTAATCCAGCTACTTTGGGAGCTGCTGTTCTACGAGTGGGGGGCGATAAACTCTATGATGAGATTCAGCCTATCCTTCAAGAATTACAGCGGGCCCGACCCGATCGCCAGGCATTGTTACGCCAGGCTTTTCGATTTCCGCGTCAAGCCGCAACGATTTTGGATAAAAAACTTGTTTTGATTTGCGATGAATTCCAAGAAATCCGCACCCTGGAGAATTATCCAAACAGCCAAAATGTAATTGCCCTGCTGCGTGCAGAACTGCAATCCCAAAATATAGTGCAGTATATTCTGGCCGGTTCCGCTATCAGCGTGCTGGCGGGATTGTTATCCAATCCTGATAGTCCTTTGTTTGCCCAGTTTACCCGCATTTCTGTTGAACCATTTGATCGTGAGAGTACTCAGGAATTAGCCAACAAACTCTTGTCTGAGCCATTAGAAGCCGATTTGTACCCCTTGTTGCACTCCCTCACCTGGGGACATCCTTTCTATATTACAGCAGTTGTCCGACGCATGGGTTATTTACTGGATGTGGTACAGCGACCTCCATCCACCGATTTGGTCAAACAAGCCTTTCTGGTTGAGACACTCTCGCCCGGAGGAAGGATATATGATTTCTGCCAGTATGTTTATGATCTTTCTTTACAGAAGGCCAAAGGCTACGGAGCGCTTAAGTCGGTGTTGCAAATTCTGGCTCAAGAGGAAGGCCTTTCTGCTTCAGAGGTTGCCCGCCGGTTACATGTCACTTCTGGCAGCGCCAGTGATTACCTGCGCTGGTTGTGTGAAGTTGACCTGGTGGTAGAAAAAGAAAAAGCGTATTACTTCCGTGATCAGGTTTTGCGTTTTTGGGTGGGATACGTTATCAAAGGTATCGAGATCAGCCTCACTGCCGAACCCATGGACCTTAAAGGACTAATACACCGGCTGGATCAGCAATTTCAACGTGTTGCAGAGGAATTGGGAGATGCACAGGAAAGTTTGGTACGTGAGCTGATGCGCCATTTTAATGGTCAAGCTGTCCACGGAGAGGTTTTTCACGCGCAAAGCGAGGTGACGCTGCCGGTTTTCCAGGAAGTAAAAGACGATATTTCACCGGATGGTCAAATCGAACTGGACGCTATTGGCGAAGGTCATGAACGTTGGGTCGTGGAAGTCAAATGGCGTAACAAACGAACAGGGAGTAAGGAGCTGGAAAAGCTTCATAAGCACGCCCAAGAGCAAAATTCACGAGCCTGGTTCGTTTCCAGATCGGGATTCTCCGCAGACGCGCTCCATTACGCAATTGAAAATGGGATTTTGGTTACTGACAAATATGGCTTGGAAATCTTACGAAAACAGATTTTGTAGAAATTGTTTATTGTGAAATAGCCTAAGTAGGTAAACGGATTGAAAATAGCGGTAGTAAATTATACTAATTACGATTATAATAATTGCGATTAGTATTATAACAACGCCCTTCTAGCGGAGGAAACCATGTTCATCGACCGAAAGACCGAGCTTGAATTATTAGGCCAACGTTACCGATCCAATCAGGCAGAACTATTCGTCCTCTACGGTCGTCGGCGAGTCGGAAAAACGGAACTGCTACATGCATTTTGCGCAGATAAACCGCACATCTTTTTTATAGCCACCTTGAGCAGTGATTCAGAGCAATTAGCCACATTCTCTCAACAGGTGTACGGTTTCACCCATGCAGATGTTCCCTCAGGATTTACATTCCCTTCCTGGGAAGCAGCATTACGGGCGCTAGGCGAACTCCCTGGGCAACCCAAACCGATCATTGTTTTGGATGAATTTACTTATTTGATCAGCGGAAACAAAGCCATTCCATCCATCATGCAAAAGGTATGGGACGAAACACTCAAAAATACACAGATAATGATAGTGTTGTGTGGTTCATACATTGGCATGATGGAAACAGAAGTGCTCGGTTATCAGGCTCCTCTGTATGGCCGCAGGACAGCAAGCACTCTTTTGCGGCCCATGGATCTGACTTCGTCTGCGTTGTTTTTTCCAAGGTATTCTGCCGAAGAAAAATTCATCACCTGGGCAGTTGTCGGGGGAATGCCCTATTATTTGCGCACGTTCCAGGACAGCCAGGATGTTTTTGCCAATATCCGGCAACATATTTTAGATGCGCAAAGCGGCACGTTGTTCAACGAACCACGTTTACTCCTTATGGAAGAATTGAGAGAACCGCGTAATTATTTTTCTTTGTTGAGGGCAATCGCGCAAGGCCGAACGCGTTTAAACGAGATTGCACAAGGCGCAAGTATAGGGGATGTAACTACTGTTGCTCGCTATCTGGACATTCTGCAGCAAATGAGGTTAATTACCCGGCGTGTGCCGGCAACCGAAACGCAACCAGAAAAGAGTAAAAAGGGAATTTACAATATTGACGACCATTTCCTGCGTTTCTGGTTTCGCTATGTTCATCCCAATCAAAGCAGTCTTGATCTTGGATTAGCGGATGCGATCCTTCAGCAGCGGATCGAGCCAGATTTGGATCATTTTGTCGCCACTGCATTTGAGGAAGCAGCGATAACATTCACCGGGCGTCTAGCGCAAACAGGCCAATTGGACTTTTTCCCTGAGCGGATCGGGGGATGGTGGAATCGGGACGCGGAGATTGATGTTCTCGCGGTCAACCTTTCCGAGAAGATCGCCTTAGTGGGAGAGTGTAAATGGACAGTTCATCCGGTTGGTACGAGTGTTTTGGATGATCTCAAGAAAAAAGTTGAGGTCTTAACGAAAGACCATGAAATCAACAAAGTTCAATTCGCCATCTTTGCTCGCAACGGCTTTACCCCTGACCTGGAAGATAGAGCCAAGAGCGATGGCATCCGATTGTTTACGATAGAATCATTTATGGACAATAATTAACTTGCCGTTGAGTTAATTCGCAGCATGGCTATTCGTTTCATTGACAAGAAACAAACCAATGAGTTATAATAAATTCGTTATTTTCGGAATTTAACGTAAAGGAAACATACTCACCGCAAACTACAATTTTTGGCCATTTTTGCCAGAATTAAATCATACTGTTTATTACATGACGAATTGAAAACCTAAATATCGGAAATGCGACATAGTATGTAATTATAGTAAGATTTAATCGAAGCAATATTGAACTCGAAAAAGCTCTCCACATACAAGAGGCATCATGCAAATCAGACGTACGATAAACGGCAGCATCCGATTAACAAGGTTCAAGGAGTACCTGGCTTTTGTCACTGTAACCACCCTGTTGGGTGCTACTGCTGCAAGCAATGGTTCGTTTGGATGGAAACTGATTGGAGTTCTATTAGCAAATTGGCTGGCTGTAGCCTTTGCTTTCATGATTAATGATGTTGAAGATGCTGAAGATGACGCATTAACTCCTCATAAATGCCGACGGAACCCAGTCGCCGCGCGCGATTTATCCCCTTTTACTGCCCGGTTGATGAGTTTTGGTGTGGCAGCTGGATCCGCACTCGTATATTCCACTCTGGGGAAAACAACCTTCTTGTTGGGTATGATCACTCTTTTGATCAGTTTCTTGTATTCTTGGAAACCGGTTCGCCTGAAGAATATCGCTTTTGTTGACTTTTTCACACATGGCTTTATGCTTTCCGGATTACAGTTCCTCACTGGGTATTTTGCTTTTGACCCAGCCCCTTTCGTGCACTGGATATTTCCCTTTCTTTTTATTTTCTGCATCAGCTGTTATGGGGAGATGTTTAATGAAATGCGTGACCTGGACGGGATTTTAAAAGCGGGCCTCAAACATACTGCTGCAGTGTTGGGGCCCAAGGTTACCACCAGGTTAATGGGTGCAATGATGGTTTTGGCAGTAATTTCAGTGATTATGACAGCCTTTGTCATCCGTTTGTTTACCTTTTGGGTCTTATGGCTTGTTTTTGCACTTTCGCTTATCTTTATCCTCCCTGCGGTCATCCGAATTCGTCGGAACCAGAATGGAATCGCCATGCAGGAGTCCTTTCAAAAACCGCTAGAATATGCTGCAGCTATTGCGTTGGGTAGCCATTTTTCCTGGCCATGGGCTACACAGCACGTTCTTCCATGGCTGGCCGCATTTCGCTTACTCATTTAACCATTACTATTCGTGCTCTTGACAAGATTCAAATAAGTAAGATACAATTAATTAGTTATTTTCGGAAAATAAATGAAAAAGAAACTTACTCACCGCCAACAACAATTTTTGAGCCAATTCCTGGATATCTACCGGGAAATGGAACATTCTGTGCATTACGTGGCCGTTGCCGAACGTCTGGGCATCGGAAAAGTTACGACGTATGAGATGTTGCGCTTGCTGGAAGAAAAGGGGCTTGTGCGCGCCGAGTACCAGACGAATCCGGATCAACACGGTCCAGGTCGTTCAGTTGTCCACTTTTTTCCGACCCAGGAAGCCAATAATTTGGTCAACGTATTGGCTGGCAATCCTGCCGATTTAGAGAATTGGCAGGTTGTCAAAGAACAAATCTTACAACAGCTACGAGAAGGAAAAGCTGGAGGTTACGAAGATCTGCTTTCAAATCTTCTACTACGTATCCCGGAGAGGCGTTCCCTGTTAATTTTTGTTACAGAACTAATTACTGCCGTGATCTTAATGCTAACGACGATCCAGGATGCTCCTGAAATTCATGCATTGTTGAAACGCCTACAACAGATTGGGTTACCTCAGAAAATTGGTCTAAGTGTGATGAGTGGGATCGCTATGTTGGTCTCTGTAATGGAACACGCCAATCGCCGTTATTCGTCCATTCTGCTTTCTCATTTCAGCCGATACGAAGATGCAATCGCGCAATTGGATGAAGAGAGCCGACAAAAGTTGGGTGAGTTCACGCGCGAGGTCGTTCACATTTTATCAAGTTAATTTTTTTAACTAATATTTTCGTTATTTTCGGATTTGAGATTCAATGACCAAGATTGCAATTTTGACAGACAGTACAGCAAATCTTCCAGTGGAGTGGATTGAGCAATATAACATTCGGGTGATTCCTCTTAAGATTCATTGGTTAAACGTGACCACACTCGATGGCGTAGATATCGCGCCTAACGAGTTCTATACGCGGTTGGCTCATAGCAAATCCCTTCCCACTACCTCGCAGCCGTCTATCCAGGATTTTCTCCAGGCTTTCGAAAGCCTGGCCGATCAAGCGGATGGCATTGTCGTTCCGCTGATTTCCTCCGGAATAAGCGGTACGGTGGCATCGGCTCAGGCTGCCGCGCACCAGTTTTCCCGCGTACCGGTAGAGATTGTAGATACCCGCGTCACATCGGCCGGACAGGCGTTAGTTGTGCTGGCAGCGGCTCGAACAGCGGCACAAGGGAAATCGCTTCAGGAAGTACGTCAGGCAGCAGATGCTGTTGTTCAACACATGCATTTGTTTTTTGCAGTGGATACTTTGGAATATTTACATCGCGGCGGGCGGATAGGCGGGGCTTCCCGCTATCTGGGCACGGTGCTCAACATCAAGCCCATCTTGTACTTCGATTTGGATGGGAAGCTCGATGCCTTGGAACGTGCACGAACTAAAGGTAAGGCTTTACAACGATTAACGGCTCTGGCGGAAGAGAAAGCCAATGGGCATCCTCTCCATCTCGGTGTCATCCACGCGAATGCGCCACAGATCGCTCAAGATTTTCGCGATCAAATTACTCGCCATCTCCAATGCAAAGAAGTATTTACTTTGGAACTCAGCCCGGCCATCGGCGTCCACGTGGGGCCGGGAATGATCGGCATTGCCTTGTATGCAGAAGATCAATAACCCGAAAAGGAGGTTGATATGCGTACCTTGTTTGAACAAAGTCTTTTGGCAGGAATCGGCATTCTCTCAATGACCCATGAGAAAGCCCAAAAGATCGTGGAAGACCTGACCCATCGAGGTGAGGTTCATAGGGATGAAGCGAAAGAGTGGGTCGAAGGGCTGGTTCAGCGTGGCGAGGAAGAACGCCAGAGCTTGCGTAAACTGATTCATGACGAGGTGAAGAGCACCTTGGATGAACTAGGCCCGGTTACGAAGCAAGACCTACAGGATTTGGCATCAAAGATAGAAACTCTAGGCAGGCAAGAAAAAGAGTAAACGATTGGAAAGAAAACAATCGAAACCATTGGAGTTATGTCATAAACCTAACAGTCACCAATCCCTTCGTATATGGATACCTGTTACTTCTCTTCGGCTTGGCGCTTATCCTGGCGTGGTATCTGGATTGGCGGAAGAGAAATAAATGATCCTGGGCCGGGTTTAATTTCGTAAAGAGCATCAAATAAGCCAGCAGAAGATGCGCACACTCAAACGATCTACATGGAGGTAGAAAATGGTTGCAAATTCACTTACAAATGGGTTTTTAAAAAATAAGGCTTTCAACGCGGGGCTGGATGTTGCTGTGGGAATATCCCCCCTCCTTTCAAAATCAGCACCCTTGCGGTACGGCGTATTACAGACAGGAAAATTTGTTTCTTCCCGCATTCGTCCTGCCAACCCATTATTATCTTCTCTCCCACCTGGCACATTGACTGATCTGACATTGTTCGGAGATGCTTTCATAAAAACCTTCGATCGGATACTTGCCCGCAGATTATCTGAGGCAACATTGCGTTCTATTGCTCACAACCTGATTCATGGAGCCCTGGTCCAGGGAGGGGAACAATCAGCAATCGCTCGCTTCACCCAGGAATTTGGAATGAATCCTCCAAGTACGTTGACGATTAGTCCCGGGAAGACTTGCAATTTGCAATGTACAGGTTGTTATGCAAGTGCCGGACCCACCGCAGAAAAGTTGGATTGGTCCACTTTTGACAGCATTATCACTGAGGCAAAAACACTGTGGGGCGTAAGATTCTTGGTCATCAGCGGCGGAGAACCGCTGGCTTACCGATCTGAAGGAAAGGGCTTGCTAGATGCAGCAGAAAAACATCCGGACGTATTATTCATGTTCTACACCAATGGAACCTTGATTGATGAAAAAACTGCTCAGCGAATAGCTGCTTTAGGAAATGTGACCCCGGCTATTTCAGTTGAAGGTTGGCATGAGCGAACCGATGAGCGGCGAGGTGTGGGCGTATTTGATAAGATTCTGGCGGCCATGGAACAGTTACGCAAAGCAGGCGTATTTTTTGGGATTTCCTTGACAGCCACCAGGCACAATGTCGAAGAAATATTATCAGAAGAATTCATCGATTACTTTTTCGAACAGCAGGGAGCCTTTTATGGATGGATCTTCCAATACATGCCTATCGGTCGTTCATTTACCCTGGATCTGATGCCGACTCCGGAGCAACGGCTTTGGATGTGGAAGCGCTCATGGGAGATCGTCAAAAAACGTAAAATTTTCCTGGCTGATTTCTGGAATCACGGCACACTCTCCAATGGATGTATCGCTGGCGGCCGTGCGCGTGGCGGAGGATACCTGTATATCGATTGGAACGGTCATGTTTCACCCTGTGTTTTTGTGCCTTACTCTCCAGTTAATGTCAAGGAGATTTATGCACAGGGTGGCACTTTGAACGATGTCTGGGCAAATCCTTTCTTTGCAGCCATCCGCGGTTGGCAGGAAAGTTACATGCAAAGCAAAGGTAACTGGCTGGCGCCGTGTTTGAATCGAGATCACCATACTGTCTTAAGTCAGTTAATCGCCAGGCATGAGCCGGAGCCGATCGATGAAAGCGCTCATGCAGCATTGCTTGACCCGGATTACGCGAAAGGGTTGGAACACTACGGCGAGCAATACGAGAACTTATCCGAATCAATCTGGCACGAACAATACCTGCAAGATCGATCTTAAGGGTGTATCCATAGATGTCCATGAATCTTAGTCAAATGGATATTCCCCAGCATCTGGGGATTATCATGGATGGAAATGGCCGCTGGGCGCAGCAACGAGGACTTCCCCGAATCGCCGGACATCAGCAAGGCGTGCAAGCGGTCAAAAGGACTGTTGAAGATTGCGCTGAAATTGGGGTTAAGATTTTAACTTTATATACTTTCTCCACCGAAAACTGGTGCCGTCCAAAGTCGGAAGTCGATTTCTTGATGCGCTTGGCGGAAGAATACACAATGCAAGAATTGCCAGGCTTACAGCGTAATGGGGTCTGTCTGCAACTCATGGGGAGCCGGGAAGGGCTCCCCGTCTCGCTGTTGGACATTTTGGATAAAGCGGCCCTGCAAACAAAAGCGAACTCTTGTTTGAACTTGAATCTAGCCCTCAATTACGGAGGACGGGCAGAAATCATGGATGCCATGAAAGCAATCATTTCGGATCATCAACAAGGTAATCTGGAGGTCTCTCAAATCGACGAAGCCACTTTTTCACACTATCTGTACCTCCCGGATCTGCCGGATGTTGATCTGATCGTGCGTACGGGCGGTGAAAGGCGCCTGAGCAACTTCCTTCTCTGGCGTGCAGCGAACGCAGTTTTCTGGAGTATGCCCGTTCTCTGGCCTGATTTTCGCAAAGAGCATCTCCAAGAAGCGATTGGTATCTATACTAAGCAAATGAGAGGTGGCAATGATAACGCATAACAGGCCATCTGTTGGACTGGCATTAAGTGGCGGTGGTGCGCGTGGGCTGGCTCATATTGGTGTATTGCGCGCTTTGGAGCGTGAAGGGATCCCGGTGGATTATCTTGCAGGCACAAGCATGGGCGGTGTCATCGCAGCGGGCTATGCTGCCGGGATGAGTTCTGCTGATCTGGAACGAGAAACATTAGCCATTACACAGAAACGACATATGGTGCATCTGGCTGACCCAG
>Ga0255343_1006655_pt1 | contig 10150 bp, 8 predicted proteins | sample wastewater_treat_4_FD_192413 | JGI IMG/M metagenome (GOLD analysis project Ga0255343, IMG submission 192413) | Wastewater microbial communities from Lulu Island WWTP, Vancouver, Canada - plant16 | ecosystem: Engineered > WWTP > Wastewater > Unclassified | place: Canada: Vancouver, British...
CTGCCTGGTTTCGTTCAATGCATCGACTACCTTGCGGATGTCCATGGCGTTCTCGACGACCTTGGCGCCTGTGCGCACGTCTTCCGCGGCATTGGCTGCGATCTTGTCGCTTAGGGTCTTCGATAGCTTATCCAGAGCCACTTGCAGGTCCATCAACGCCTGGCGCTGCTGATTGTAGTCGGAACCCTGCTTCTTGCCCAGTTCTCTCAGGCCGCCCTCGATCGTCTGGGCGTACTGCTCCAACTCAGATACGGCCTGTGTCAGGGCTTGAAGCTCCGCGGCAACGGCTCCTATGCGGGCCCGCTCAACCTCGAGCCCTGCGATGATGGCCGCGTCAGCTTCCGCCGTCTTCCGATCAAGATCAGCTATCTCGCCGCGCGCTTTGGCCAGTTCCGCAAGTATTCCTCGAACCTCTTCCTGCCTCGCCGCACGTTCAGCATCTACCTTAGCCGACAGGGCGTCGGCGGCCTGCGACAGAGCATCCTTCGTCGCAGATGCCTCATTCAGGGCGTCGTGGTCGGAGGCCAGCCTGTCGACTGCGGCGGCGAGCCCAGCCACATCCTTATCCCTAGCCGCCCGCTCCGCCTCGATCGCCACATTGACCTGCGAAATCTCGCTAGATATTCTGCGCGTGACCGCCTCTTCCAGGGCGGTAACGCGCCCGCCGAGCTGGTCAAGCGACAACCTGAGCTTATCGTCTGCATCCTTGAGCTGGATATCTGCGGCAGCCCGTTCACGCCGCTCAGTCTCTACAGCGGCTCCCAGGGCCAAAGCGGAGGACTCGGCCATATCATCTTGGATCGCAGTCAGGCTCGCGAGCCCCGCCCGGAGATCGGCCATATCCTTCTCACGGGCCGTGCGCTCGGCGTCCAGCCCGGAGCCGAGCGAGGCCCTCATCGACTCAGCGAGTTCGCGCTGTGCGATCTCGAGCGATGCGACCGCGTTCTGCCTCGCCGCAGCCTCGTTGGCGATCGCAGCCTCAGCCATGGCCCGAGCCGATGCGATGGCTGCCACGGCGTCGTCCAGCTTCAGGGAGAGCTGGCCTATCTGCGCCTTCTGCGCCTCATCCGCGGCCTTGAGCCCATCTATCGACAGGCTCAGCCTGGACTCGAGATCCTGGCGCGACTTGGCTTCGCCCGCTACCGCGGCCAACGCAGAGGCCTGCACTGAATCAGCCTTCGCCTGCGCCACGGCCAGCTGCTGAGCGAGCTCCTGGCGGACCGCTTCGTCTCCCGCGACCATCTGCTGCTTGGAGTCGGCGTACAGCGCAGTCAGCTTCTGATCGCCTGCGCCGGCGCGAGCGGCGGAGTCATCCTTGATCTGTCGGAGTTGCTCCTCTATTGCGGCTGTCTTGGAAGCCAGCTCTGCGTGGAGCACGTTCGTGCGCTGAGCTTCGCCGGCAATCGCAGCCTCAGCCCAGGCCCGCGCCGACGCTATGGCGGCCACGGCGTCATCCAGCCTCAGGGAGAGCCGGCTTATCTGCGCATTCTGCGCCTCATCCGCGGCCTTGAGCCCATCTATCGAAAGGCTCAGCCTGGACTCGAGATCCTGGCGCGACTTAGCTTCGCCCGCTACTGCGGCCAACGCAGAGGCCTGCACTGAATCAGCCTTCGCCTGCGCCACGGCCAGCTGCTGAGCGAGCTCCTGGCGGACCGCTTCGTCTCCCGCGACCATCTGCTGCTTGGAGTCGGCGTACAACACGGTCAGCTTCTGATCGCCGGCGCTGGCGCGAGCTGCAGCGTCGTCCTTGATCTGTTTGATCTGCTCCTCTATTGCAGCTGTCTTGGCAGCCAGCTCAGCCTGTAGCACCTTGGTGCCCGCGGCCCCGCGCGCGACATCCTCCCTGGCGATGGCGGCGTCGCTCGCTGCATCGGCAGCCGCCTTCTCAAGCTGGCTGAGGCGACCGGTGACCACAGCTAGCTGCTCCCTGAGGTTGACAGAGAGCTCACGCACGACTCTCATATCATCATCGGTGAGCGTCGTCCGGCCCGACTCCACATCACGCAGAAGCCGCGCCGCCACAAACGCCAGCAAATACCTGCTGACGTTGTCGTCCCCTCGGAACTGGCCCGACTCGTAAACACCCATGTATCCCTTATTCACCAGCAATGTCACGGCTTCATATGCCCAGTGATCCCCAGGCACATCAGTGACCACAGCAGGCGCTGCTATGGCGGCCGAGGCCGTCATCGCTACTACGAGCACGATACTGACTGCGGTGAGCAACCGCTTTGATAGCACAGACATCTCTATCCCTCCTTGCCTTTCGACACTTTTACCTGCTGATCTGCACCGTACAGGGCGCAGGCGCTTGAGGAAGCGTGACTGCCCTGCCTGATGCATCCAGAAGGATCAGATTCTCTATGGACAGAACTGCGCTGCCATACTGCCTTGACAGGAAGTAGACCGTCGCGACACTTCCCCAGACCTTCCCAGCCTGGCCCACACGACCGGCCATGCCCTGGATACGCCCTGGCAGTGATCGTGAGTCGCCCTCCTCCCATGGCAACATGGTCTTGCCCGCCACTGCAAGGCCGCCCCTCGATACCATGGCCAGCCCCAGCAGATCGCTGTCGTAGCTCAGGTCAAGCCTGAACGAATCGACGCCTACGATATTGGTGAGCATCACATCCACCCGCACGATGTCGCCTGCCTTGACGCGTTCCTTCTCGGGCCTGATCCACACCCTCGGTTTGAGCTGGGGCACTTGTATGGATGCGCTCGAAGCTGAAGGCGCCGCGTTCTGGGCGGTGGCAGATGCCACTATCCTCTGCTCACCCGGCCTCGGTTCGCCCCCCAGCATCCATGAGATGTCCTGCCCCTGGTTGGGCTGCAAGCTGCCGATCAAAAGCTCGCGATGGTCTCCGCCCGATAGAGCGAAGTCGCCCAGGGAATCGAGGCGAACCTTGACCCAATTGGCGTCGGATCCGCCCGTGTTTTCGACTCTCACACTCACCCTGGCGGGCCACGGATAGAGCCTCTCGTCACGAACCTGAAGCGCCTCGACGCGCCGAATGCTGGCCAGCAGCCGCGGGGGCCCAAGGACCTGGATCTCCCTCGACACTGCATTTGCATCGGCGTTCTTGGCAGATACCGATACGGCAAGATCGGCCCGCCCCACAGATGCCCACGTCGCGACGACTTGCCACGCAACCTGCGCCGTCTGCCCGGGCTCGAGGTCGCCGATTGAGCGCGTATTGCTCTGGCCGCCGGCGAGTTTGAAGCCCGAGGGCAGGTCCAGCCGTGCAACCAGGTCATGAGCGGGTCCTTCGCCCGTGTTGTGCACGTACGCTACGGCCAAGAACGGCGCCGTCCCATCTGACGACAGGCCCACTTCCGCGGGCGCTGTGATGCCCAGAGCCAGTTTGCCGGGGGCAAGGGTGATGCCGCCCAGCCCGTAGTAGGTCACGTAATGCCTGACCTCGCCAGGGGCCAGCGCAGATGGGTCCCAGTACATCGCAACCGCCGAGTCCAGGTCGGATTCGCGCGAACGTATGAACTCGCGTCCGGGCACGATCTCTGCGTCCCACAAGTTGTCGGCGAACATGCCCCAGTTGGAGAAGGCGACGCGCGACGGCGGCGTCAGCTCCCCGCCTGCCATCGTGCCCTGGGACGTGACTGAAGGTTCGATAAGCGAGTCAAAGGCCTGCCAGTAATCGGGTATTCCGGCCCCGGAGAGCATGGCGTCGCCTATCATCGCCTGATCTGCGGCACGCAGCGGAGCGCCGTCGTTTGCCCCGAGCATCGTATCGATCAGCAGGCGCAATCCCACCGCGTGTGTCATCTGGCCGACGTTCTCCACAATATAGTGAATCCTCGCGGTATCCAGGTAGCGCGTCGTAGGGCTCTTGACGAACGAGAGCTGCTGGGTGACTTTGAGGTCGCCCAGGCGATATGAACAGACTATGCGTCCGTCCTGGACCTGTACGGGGCTAGCCACATCCCCATAGCGCCCCTTCCTGCCGGCGCGCCTGGTGGTCTTGCCTCCGAACACCCAGTCCACCCCGTCTACCTGCACAGTCGTGTAAGACGTCCACGGCAGGGGCCGCCCATAAATGAGCGGCAGGTCGTCGTCTGCCGGATTGCGCGGATCTCCCCCGGTAGTCTCTACGCCGAACCGCCCCGCCTCTTCAGGCCCGGGGTTGACAACTATCTTGATGAAATCGTTGCTCATCTGGACTGGCGCGGGATTCGCGGCCCCCGCGCCTCCGCCAAACATGCAGAGGATACACAGGATAGCAGCGACGGCTGCGGCAAAGCGGCGCCCCCGGCGCCGCTTGTTGATTTCTGAAGACAAGCAAGACACCTCCTCGTGCCGGCGATGATCAGAACCCGGTTACCGTATGTACGACGCGCGTTCGCTCTTGACCCAGACGTCCTCGGTGCCGCCGTCGTACTGGATTCGCACGTCGAGGTAATAGGAATCCGCACGGCCCGGGGTGATGTCTTTGTCAAATCGCCATGCGGTGGAGATAGCACCCTGTATGACCTGGGCCATGGCCGGATGACGCGGCGGGTCCAGAAACGATATGGATTCGATGGACCCATCTGCACGTACCCGTATGCGCACCAGGGCTTCTCCGACGCCTTTCTCGTTTTGAACGCCCTTGGGGATATTCACACCGTGACGGTCGCCGCCCGTATAGGCCATCATTCCCGCCCCGGTCGGATCATTGCCTGGATATTCAGGCCGTGGGACGGTTCCCGCCCCATCGGGCTGCCCTGCCCCGGGTGAGCTTGCCGTTTTCGCAACCTGCGTCGCCTGCGGTTGAGCAACAGGCTCTGCCGCCGGCTCAGGAGCCGGCTCAGGCTCCGGCAGCGTTGCCTTTGGGGGTTCGTCGGCGACCACCGGAGCGGGCGCCCTCCCCGCCGGGCTGGTCACCACTTCAGGCTTCTCCTGCCTTGAAGGTTCCTGCCTGGCCGGTTCTGGCGCTGCGGCAACCTTCGGCTCAACCTTGGGCACAGTCTTCGGAGTTGGCTTCACGGGCTCCGGCTTGGCCTGCTCCGGCTTGGCCTGCTCCGGCTTGGCTTGCTCCGGAGCCTGGGGTTTGGGCTTCTGGGTTACTTCCTGAACGGTGACTCCCGGAGCCGGGGCCGACGCGGCAGGCGCAGTCTCAATCGTCGCGATTTCGATGACGCCTGCGATGTCAAGAGGGTACACATCCAAGATGGGCTGCTCGACATAGGGTACCAGCAGTATCACCGCTAGGTGAACTGCGATCGATATGAGCAGGCTCTCAAGATTGCCCCGCTCTCTTTCGCGACCGCTCATCTCGTGCCACCGCCTGACGCGGCGGCACGCTCCACTGCCAGGGCCAGGTGAACGCCGCCGGCCATCCTGATCGCGTCGATGGTCTGAATCAGCCGCTCATAGCTGACCGATCTGTCGGCCTTCACTATCACAACACGGCTGGGATTAGCCCGAAGCTGCGGAAGCAGGGCCCGCGTGAGATCCCCATCCGCGAACTGCCGCTCGTTGTAGTAGAGCTTACCCTTGGAGTCGATAGCGACTATGATGTGGTCGCGCGCAAGATCGCTCGGGGTCGCCGCACGCGGCAGCTCAAGAGGGACTCCGGCAGTCTCAGTCCTGAAAGTGCCGAAGACCATGAAGAACAAGACCAGATAGAACATGACGTCTATCATGGGGAGTATCTCGACCCGCGTTCTCCTGCGGTTACGATATTTCCCGAACATCGCCGCGCCCTCCCACATCGCCGGCTGTGATCGCGAGGAGTTCCGCCGCCCGCCTGTCCATCTCAGCCACCTTGTCGTCAATGACCACTGAGAGCCAGCTGTACACCAGCATGAGCGGCGCGGCTACTATGAGGCCGGCCGCGGTGGTTATCATCGCCTCGGCGATCCCCCCTGACAGCTGGGCCGGCGTAGTGAGCCCGGCGAATGCCGACAGAACCTGGAAGTTCTTGATCAGGCCCGTGACTGTGCCGAGAAGGCCGAGAAGAGGCGCGAGAGTGACGATGCCGTCAAGGACGTTCATCTTCCTCTCCATCGCGTGTACCTCTTCTCGGCCTGCCATCTCAATAGCGTCTTTGATCTCGCTGTAAGGCCTGCCGTAGTTAGACACCGCCGCGCGGGCCAGCCCCGCCACAGGGCCTTTGGCAGCCTTGGCGGCCTGCATTGCCTCTACTGGGCGTCCTTGGGACATGTTGATCTTTACCGAGCGCATCAGCTGGTCCGATCCGGTGGGCGATAACAAGAGCTGGATGATCTTCTGTATCGAGACGGCCAGCCCCACGACTGAGCAGAGTATGATGGGGTACATGACCGGCCCACCAGCGGATATGTACTTCAGCATTGGAGCATTTCCTCCTTAACCTGCATCTGCGCCCTCTACATCCCTTTGGACGCACCCCCATTCTTCTACGTAATGCGCGAAATTCCTCTAGGTTTATCCGACTACCGCAGGTTCCAGCACCAGCTCACCGCGGGCAAATCTGCCAGCATCAAGTTTACTGATGTCGATGGAGCTACTCCCAGTTGTGACAAGATCGGCCATGATGACTCCCACGATCGGAGCCAGCATGAAGCCGTGGCCTGAGAAACCGTTGGCGTTGAAGAAGCGCTCCACAGGGGGGCACTCCCCCAGGATGGGCTGGGCATCGGGCGATCTATCGTATAGCCCCGCCCACTGGCGCACCACGCGCAGCTGCGCTACGGGCGGGAGCAGCTGGCGCAGGCTCCGCGCCATACCCTCCAGGAAGTCCACTGAGGAATGCATATTGTAGCCTTTGGGCTCCCCGGGCATTCCGATCCCCATGATGAAACTGCCATGCGGCACCTGCTGGCAGTAGAAGTCGTGGTGGAACGATATCACCATCGGGCCCATGATCGGCTCCACCGGCTCGGTAATGAGAATCTGATGCCGTTCGCCCCACACCGGCAGATCGATGCCGGCCATTGCGGCCACCTGCCCTGAGTATGCCCCTGCGCAGTTGACCACCGTAGACGTGGCGATCCGTCCTCGGTCAGTCACCACGGCCCGGATCTTGTCGTTCTCTACCTCGATACCGGTGACTTCGGTGTGCGTCAGAATCTCCACGCCCAGACGACGGGCCGCACGCGCGTAGGCAAACGTGGTATGGAACGGGTTGGCGTGTCCGTCCTCCTGACAAAATGTGGCTCCAACCATCCCGTCGATGTTCAAGAAGGGCACAATCTCCAGTGCCTGTTGGCAAGTGAGGGTCCTGACGTCTATGTCCAGGCTGCGTTCGAGGGCCACATTCGCCAGGAACTGCTCCCATTGGTGGTCAGAGAAGGCCAGCATGAGGTAGCCGCTCTGCCTGAACTCCACACTGGGCTCGTAGTCCAGATACTCGTCCATTCTTTCGAAGATTCGGACTGCTTCTCGCGCAAGCACGCAGTTGAGCTCGGTACCAAACTGCTGGCGCACGCCGGCGCCGCACCTGCCTGATGAGCCGGACGCCGGGGTATTCCGTTCGATCAGGGTGACGTTGGTACAACCCCTCTGGGCAAGCTCGAAGGCCACTGCGCACCCGACTACTCCCCCGCCAATGACGACTACGTCAGCGCTGTTCCTACTCATCGGCCTCGCCCCTCGCAATCGTGGATAGTAGCACCGGCCTCGAGGGCGGGCGGAACGTGGGCATCTCGACCTGTTCCACTGGCACGCCCAGAGCAATGGCCAGTTCCCTCGCTATCAGTTGACGGCACGTTCTGCCCTGGCATGGCCCCATACCGGCCCTCGACACCCGCTTTATCTCATCGATGGTGTGATAGCCTTGGGCAATCAACTCCCTGATCTCGGCAAGCGTGACATCTTCGCACCTGCAGATAACGATGTTGTCGTCCGGACTTTTCTCTCGTTCGGCCATCACCACTCACCTCCGCACACCGTGGCGCACTTGACGCCTGCGCAGATCTTCTCACCCGTAGGACCCGACCTTATCGCAGCCAGATCCGCTTTGAGCTGCCCAAGACGCGCCTCGGCACCTTGAACTTCGAACCCGAGCGACTTGGCTGCCGATATGCCGGCGATCTCGCCCGAGATCATTGCTGAGCTGGCCTCTTCCACGCCGCCTGCATCGCCCGCCACATACACGGCGGGGTTAGAGGCACGCATGTTCTCATCCCTCGCCGGAACATGCCCGCCCAGAGCCGGCACGTACCGCATCTCACACCCGGCCTGCCACATCATGTCCACCAGAGGAGTAAGCCCCACTGCCAGGCATATCACATCACACGCCATTTCGCGTTCGGATCCTGGCTTTACCTGCCATGACTGATCTACCTGGGCCACCACCGCGCCGCGCACGGTTTCCTCGCCGAGCGCCCGTACGATGGTGTGCGACGTCAGTATCGGCACCCCGGCCCTGCGAAGCTTGGCCGCATGCACCAGGTATCCGCCTATGCACCTGGCCGCTTCCACCAAGGCGATCACCTCAACGTGCGCCTGAATGAGCTGGTAGCTTACGATTAATCCAATGTTCCCCGAGCCCACCATGAGCACGCGGTCGCCCGGTTTCACTCCATGAACGTTCATAAGGGTCTGCACAGCGCCCGCCCCATACACGCCGGGCAGGTCATTGTTCTCGAAGGCCAGCGCCTTCTCGGCGGCTCCTGTAGCAATAATCACCCGTTTCGCTTTCACCTTGATGAACTTGCCGCCGTCCTCCAAGGTAAGCACTCCGGAATCCGCGTAGTAGCCGGAGGCGTTCACGCCCCACATCAGCTGCACGTTGGGCATCTTCGAGAGCCGGCCGATGAAGATGTCGGGGATCTGAATCCCGCGAGTGCCTGCAAACTGTCGCTCCGATCCGAAGAACTTGTGCGTCTGCTTGATGAGTTGGCCTCCAGGGGCGTCCATGTAGTCAACAAGAAGTGTCGTAGCCCCTGATTCGCCGCACGCCAGGGCCGCTGCCAACCCTGCAGGCCCGGCGCCGATAACGGCAATGTCAACTTCTCTCAATTGCGTCACCGTCCTTACTTCGCCCTGCCTCAGTCGATAGGCAAGTGCCCGTGGCCTTCCTGAGTCTCGACTACCATCCCTTGCTTCAAAGGCTCAGTGCATACGCGTACATTGGGAACTCCGTCCACAGTCATCAGGCAGGATGAGCAGGCGCCGATGGCACAAAAGAACCCCCGCGCACGCCCGAGTGCCGGGCTGTGCCGGAGGACTGTCACACCAGCAGCGTGCAGAGCTGCCGCAATGGGCTCCCCCTCGATACCCTTAATCTCCTTGCCGTCGAAAGTGAACTCTACTTCCCGTCCTGCCGGGAACTCCAGAATAGGGTGGTCCTTCAACCTCACCGCATTCGGCCGCAGCCGCCCAAGCGGGCGACCCGAGTCCTCCCTCCCCTGAGCGAAATGGCTATACAACGGGTTTTCCACAGACAAGGCCTAAATCCTGCCTGCATCGAGCTTTTCTAGCATCTCCCGAGCGTGCGCCAGCGTGAGCGCCGATGGGTTGTCGCCGCCCAGCATCCTAGCTACCTCAGCCACACGCTCATCCGGATCCAGATGCCAGATGCCCACCTGAGTCCTGCCCGCGCGTTCCTCCTTCCGCACTGCGAAATGCCCGGATGCAGCGGCCGCAATCTGGGGCAGATGTGTTACAGCCAGAACCTGCCTGACTCGGCCTATGCCCGAAAGCCGAGCAGCCACTGCCCGAGACGCCTCTCCTCCGATGCCCTGATCCACTTCGTCGAATACCATTGTGGGCATATCGTCCACCTGTGCCAACACTGACTTGATGGCCAGCATCACCCGGCTCATCTCGCCCCCGCTGGCTATGCGTGACAGCTGCCTCGGCTCTTCTCCGGGGTTGGCCGAAAAGAGGAACTCCACATCGTCCATGCCCTCCGGCCCCAAGGCGCACGGCAGGCCGTCTACGATGACCTCCTGCTCTGCGTCCCCCCGGTTTCTCCGGATCTGTATCCGAAAGGCGGCCTTCGGCATGGACAGCTCCGAGAGCTCGCAGGTGATATCGTGCTCTAGGCGAGCGGCGATTCGTGTTCGGATCCTCGAAACCTCCGCGGCTGCCCCGGCGGCATCCTCCGAATACTCTGCGGCGCGTCGCTCGAGCTCAGCTAGGCGTTCGTCGGCATGAACCACCGTATCTAGCGCCTCGCGCGCTGCGCGCCCATGCTCTATCACCTCAGCCGGGGTGTCGCCG
>Ga0255343_1006660_pt1 | contig 10142 bp, 20 predicted proteins | sample wastewater_treat_4_FD_192413 | JGI IMG/M metagenome (GOLD analysis project Ga0255343, IMG submission 192413) | Wastewater microbial communities from Lulu Island WWTP, Vancouver, Canada - plant16 | ecosystem: Engineered > WWTP > Wastewater > Unclassified | place: Canada: Vancouver, British...
TTTGTTCTCTTGCTTGTATAAATATAACAATTTTAATAATTTTAAATTGTCTCCACTTACTAATAATCTGGTATTAAAATCAAGTTGTAAAAAATTATTATTTATTTGTATCTACTATAAAATATTCTATAATGTTAGATTATTTTGCTATCCAAAATGAAATATACTTTGGTTATTTAATTTCAATTATTCCCCTTTATTATTTATTTTTATTAATATATATCTATACTGGAATATCAATTTTCTACAAATAATAACTTATAACAGGCTTTATAATTTGTTCACTCAACCCACCACATCCACAACCTAATAAAGGAATAGCTATAGAAAGTATACCCCACTCATTATAATTATTGATTAAGTAATTTAAACCGCTTTCAATATATTCAATCTTAGATGGATTTCTCCAATAATCTTTTGTTGGAAATAATAAAAACCAATGCTATAAATTGTCGGTTTTGCACAAATAGGGGTTGCCTATATCTATATATTTTTTATTACAAATTTCTTTATATATATTATAAATATCCGGATATAATCTTTTAGCTTGTAATGCTAAGCCCTTACCCATAACTCCCTATAAATTTACCGGTATAACTATAGTTTGTAATTTAGTCTCAAATATATTACCCTATATTATTTTAATATTATTCATTACTTACCTCATAATAATTATAATTCGTATCTATCAATCTTTTTTTAATAATATCAATTGCCTATTTACTATTCTATACTCCAATCCATTTTCTACCTAATTGCTCAGCAGCAAATAAAGTTGTACCAGAACCAGCAAAGCAATCTAATACAATATCATTAGGATTTGATGAAGCTTCAATAATAACTTTTAACATATTCAAATTCTTTTCTGTAGGGTATTTAGGATATTGCGGGTCTTTAAATTCCCATAAATTTTGCCTTTTTTTACCTCGTATAATAGCATCTTTCGCATACAAAATATATCTTGGTACCTTATTTTTCGACCACTCAATTAAATTATTTTTATTTAATTCATCCATTTTTTTATGACTAAATACCCAATGACTTCCCGGAGGAGGTTTTATGCCTTGCCACTATGTACCGCTTTCTCCAGATATAGTCTATCCCGCTGCATGAAGAGGTTGAGTTGTATATCTTAAACCATTTTTATCAATTTTAGGATATAATTTTTTTATTTGTTCCTATGTAAATTCTTCTCTAGAATCATTCCAAATATAATTCTTAGTTTTAGAATAAAATAAAATTGCATCTGTTATATTCCCATAAGCTTTTCTTTTAAAATCTTTGGGATTACACTTGATTCTTGTAATATGATTAATAAAATGCTACTCTCCAAAAATCTCATCCATAAAAATTTTTACATAATGCACAGAACGCCAATCTAAGTGTAAATAAATTGAAGCATTATCAGACATTAACTCATATAATAATATTAATATAGTTCTAATAAAATCAAGCCATTTATAGTCTAATTTGGCATCCTTATAAGCAATTTTATCTGAACGAACTTTACTCATTGTTCTGGATTCCCCCACTCTGAAAATCTGATTTGTAGCAAATGGAGGATCAATATACACTAAATTAATAGTATCCTTTATCTAATTATGCTATTTTAAATTTAGCAAAGATGATAAGGCTATTATAGCATCTCCATAAATTAAACCATTAGGCTAAAATTTCTATAGTTTATTTGATTTAGTTTTATTGAGAATTTCTTGAATTGATTGTTTCTATGGATATATTAACTATACATTTTTCATAGACAAACCCGCATAAGCTATCCGCTTAATATTTTAATAAATTTATTGTTATCAATTTCAATCTCATATTTAGTTAATAATTTAACTTGTTTATTTATAATATCTTGTATAATGTTTATTAAATCATTACTTTCATATTTACAATATAATTTTATACCATTGTTATACTTAATTGCAATTAAATACTGATCTCTTATAATATTTTCAATCGTTCCATACTAATAATGCAACTAAAACATAATATAATTATTCTCCACTCAAACTATTAAATAATGCATCAATATCGTCAAATATTTTTAGTTTTGTTATATCTTTAGATTCCTATATTGCATTTAATGTATCCAAATTGAAAACTTTATTATTATGATAATTAGGATTTAATATTAAAAACCTCCTAAAATCTGTAGATGTACTACTATAAGTGTCATAAACAATATAGTTTCCTGAATTGCTATAGACATTATAAGTAATATGGTTTTTTAATTCGTTATTCATATATAAATTATCCTTATTTATTATTAATCCAAAATTCAGCCGGAATATTAAATAAAATCTATAAGCGGATTGCTAAACTCTATTTAATTTTAAGTTTATTATGCATTAATAATTTAAAATCTTTTTTGGTTAATCCTAATTTCTATCTTAACTATTCTTTACTCAAATGATATAATTTAAGTAATCGCTTAATTTTCTTAGCATTGTCCTAAATAAATTCCTTCATTTTTGTTATATCTCATACTATATTATAAAATTTTTTAATTATAGTTATTATTTGTTGGTTAATTTTATCAGGCGATTGTAATCCGTCTATAACCTTAATTCTCTCAGAAAATTGTTGTGCCAATTGCAAATAACATTTTCTTACATTATTAAAAAACTCTATATTCTATTGTTCCATTCTATCATAATTTTTATTCTTAATTCTTTCTAATCCTACTTTAACAGGAATATCAAGTAGAAATGTTAAATCAGGTTTTAATCCTCTTGTAACAATAAAATCAATATCTGCAATTTCTCTCATACTAATATATCTACCTCCACCCTGATAAGCAAAAGTAGAATCACTAAATCTATCACAAATTACTACTATATCTTTCTGTAAGGCTGGCATTATTACACTTCTTATATGTTCTGATCTATCTGCAAAAAACAACATTAACTAAGTTTCAGGTTGCATTTTATAATTACCCAAAATTAGCTATCTAATTTTATTGTTAATTTCTAAATCATTATCCCCGGGCTATTTAGTTAATAATGCCTTAAATCCATTTTGTTTAAACCAGTCATATAATTTCTCAGATTGTGTAGTTTTTCCACTACCCTAAATTCCCTAAAAGGTAATAAACATTCTTTATTTCTCCTTTCTTATTTGTTGCAAATAGCTATTAAATAAATTTTGAACCTATTCTAACTATAATTCATTATAATCATAATCTTCTATACATAATACCTATATACTAGAAATCTTCAAATCAAAATTAAAATATACATAAACATTATATCCATTATATGGAATTACAAAGAAATAATTATGATCAAACAAATATAAATTGAATATGAATTTGTTGTCTTCTATTGAATAATTTGTATTAATTATTCTATTATCATAATGAATACAAGTATTACACTCACATAAATATGAACCTTCTCTAATATTACAAGTTTTTAATAATTTTATATATCTATAATCTATTAAATCCTCATAATATAATTTCATTAAATACTGATATAATTCAGAATTTTCAGTTAATATTAAATTCTACATTTTAATTATCTCAACTTAATATATTATTCCATTTTGAATTATTTTGTTTTCAAAGGTAAAATTGCCATCCTAATCATAATGCACAATTCCAAAACCTTGTTGCCATTTATTTAATACAGCATAATCCATACTATAATCACAGAGACAACCAACACTATAAGTATTCCAAAATCTATTGTCAATACGCTTAAATGCCTTGCTTTGTGATCTATGAAAGTGGAACACTATAAAGTGATCTTGCACATAAGGTTGCATAATATTTAATATATTTTCAGCTGAAAAGTTAGTTTTGCCTTTCTAGTGTCCATGTAGATGCCACAATTTACCTATACGAAATGGTTTAGTAATATATTCTATATTTAATCTTTCTAGCTATAATTTATCAATTAATAAGGTTTCTGCTAATTCAGCTAACTATGGTGCCTTATCACAAATATATTTTTCTATCCACAGTTCATGATTGCCAACATAATATATAATTCTTGCATCCGGAAACAAATCCCTTAATTTACATAAGAAATCACGGCCTTCTTTTAATTCATCAAATAATCTCTTGCCCCGTAAAATATTTTTAGAAAATTTGGATATTCGATAGCAATCTTGCATATCACCCATAATTGTAATTATATTAGGATTTAAAGGTTTCGCATAATCTAACATTACTTGAACTGCTACCTAATCTTGAAATGGTATATGAACATCACCAAAAGTTAGTTCAATATTACTACTATCAGTTATAGGATACTATATATTAGTACAGCTTAATACATTTAAATTTCTTAATGCAAAGGCTATGTGATCTGCCTATGTTCTTGTTATATTTAATAGTTTCTATAATTTATTTCTTCCTAGAGTTTCTCCATTAGTCTGAGCTTTAGCATTTAAAGTTAATGCTCTACGCCACAAGTTAATATCAATGTCATTCATCAATACTCCTATATTTATAGATTTTTCTTTTATATTTGTTTTTGGGATTATAACCATCTTTATACTTTTCATTCAATAAATATTGTCTTTTATTACGCTTCTGAATTTTTATTTGAGTAGATATGTTTTTATTTCTTTCTTTCATAACTGTTTATCTTTATCTCTCTTATCTTTATTACTATCTAACAAATATAATGTTGCCCAAACAATTAACAATCCTATATCAATAATTAAAACTATTAATAAATTACCAAAATTCAATATATTCTATAATATCTTCATTTTACTTATTCTCCTAGTTTATTTCTTTTATAAACTATTCTAAATTATGATCTTCAATAATTTCATTTATATTTTTATACATATCTTCTATTATTTTTATATGTCGTAATAGAATTTTTATAAATTTATCTATGTCCGAATATATATTATTTAGTCCTTCTTGAAATGTAGCTTTTGTTATATAATGCTCTATACCATAAATCATTATAATATTATTATAATTAACTTGAATATTTATCCCGCTATCATAAGCAAAAAGACCAATTCTATTATTTAAATTAGCCAAATTCATTATTAAAGCATATTTATCTTTTGTATATATATCATCATTATATATATCCTTATTTCTAAAACTAAATTGCCTTTGATATAACTTTTTACGATCATACGGTTCAGCATCCGTATCTTTTATCATAATAGAAATATTTTTATAATTATCTTTACTCGATATTACACCCTATAACTATGAAATATCATAAGTAGTAAAACAATTATTATCAATTATTGAATGATAACTAACTTTACACATATCCATATTTAATAGATATTTATTATTATGTATTTCACCACTTTTTATTCTACTTATTAATTTTTCCTCATAAGAATTTTTGATATATTTCAAAAGTTCTCTTAATTGATCTGCATATTCATACATTTCGGATTGATACTATAAATTAACCATTCTATTTACTCTCCAAATTTACTTATATCATATTCCATAGTTTTTTGTCTTTCAATAGCTATAGCAGAAATATCAGCAGCTGATAATAATCTAATTAACGGACATTTAGCATCTGCTAAAAGATAACATTTTTGTTTTTGATAATCTAATACATTTCCTACTTCATAACTACCTCTAAACCAGCGCAAAGCCAATATTTCATCTTCTGTTAGTTCAATTAAATTATTATTTGCTATTAAGAATAAAGTTTTTTCGCTCTGGCCTATCGGAAAATTATCTTCATATTTCCATACCTGTTTTTCAACTAAACTTCCACCTTCATTATATTTAACAGTTTCTAGAGTAAAGCAGTTTGTCTTATATAAATCATGCAGAAATGAAACAATAAAGATTGTATCTTCACCATAGGGAACATCTAAAAGCTTATTTAAATCTTTTAGAATTTTAAATACCAGCAAACTATGATCAAATAATCCGCCTAAATAGTTATTATATTGTGATTTTGACGCCGGGGCATATATAAAATCTGAAGTTAATAAAAACTCTATAACAGGCTCAATATTGCGTTCACCAAAATCTATATTATTAACTATATTAGCCAGAATATCTACATTTTCCTCTAATTTAGAACTATTACGTTCCATAATATGCCTCCTATTGCATATCTTTAATTTCTTGTTCTATTAAATCTAATATTATATCAAAAAATAATTGAGGTGCATTATCAATATTTCTATCCCATTTAGTAATATAGTATTTATTAACACAAACCTCATAATTAAATTCATTAAGATTAAAATCAGTTTTGCTATTATTAATAATAATTTCACCAGTGCGCTCATCTAAATTATAATTAATATTATAATTCATTTCAGAATCAGAATTTATTCCATAGAAAACAGATTTCTCAAAATTTTCTTTTGTTTCTCTTATTATAATCTCCATTTTCTGTGTTAATGTTGTATACATTCGTTCTCCTTATAATTAAAACTGAGGGGGTACTATTAATTTTGTTATAGTACCCCAATCAATTTATTTACTTTTTCTAAATTCTATAGGTTTACCAGTAATCATTCTCAGAATGATATTAATAGCGGCAACAATAGTTCCAACTGCATCTGCTGGTAATTGAACATCTGGCTTTACCCATGCATATATAAATAAAACTAATGCTACTAAATTCACCCAAAACGTCTTACTTTGCCATATAGTTCTTTTATCCATAATAATATACCTCCTTAGTATAGTATTTTTGTGATTTATAAAAAAACAATTATTATAATTATTAACATATTTTTCTTATTATTAATTACTTTCTTGTTTTAAATTATTACTCATTTTTATAGATTATCAAATATATAATTAGTTGTTATTCTAGCACCGTCAAACACACCACCAAAATAAAACATTACATAATCCTAATCAGTATCCTGTAAACGGAGTGGATAAGTTTCCATTATATATATGTCATCATCTTTCCATTTAAACCTAATTTTAATTGCAAAATCGGGGTCTGGTGTTATATAAAATCCTACAGGCACACAAATAGTATATTCACCTTCTACTGGTTCATCAACCCAAAATGAAAATGCGACATTCTCTTTACAATATTCTTGATGCTATGGCGTCTTCAACTAAATAATGAATGGTATTCTTTCATCATTATTAGCCTAAATTTCATATTGATTTTTTATTTTATCATATTTATAGAAGCCTCTTTTTATTCCTAGTTGACTAAATGCCTAATCTATAGAATATAATAAAAAGCACTTATCTTCTACTAATGATAAAAGCATATACTGTAATTTTGATCTCTTGTATTGATCATTTATAATCATAATTCCACCTCCATATGAGAATTATTATATTATTCTGTAACTGTAACAATATTTATGATTAACCTTTTATTTTTTATTTTTTTGTTTTTGTTCTTCTAATAATATCTTATCAAGGTCTTTTTGAACTTTTTCAATTGTTATCTTATAATCATTTTTTTCTGATTCCTTACAATGATTATATCGATAATTCAAATCTTTTAGTAACGATATTAGTTCCTTTTTACTTAACATTTTTTTTTTACCTCTTTATTATAGATTTTTAAAAATTTTCAAGTTCTTTTAATTCCTTTTTTATAAGTTCAATAAACTCAATATATTCTTTTTTCTTAGAACTATTTGAACAATTATCCAACTTAGATTCTGTTTCTTTTAAAAGTCTCTTTAATTCTTTTTTATATAATCTATTAGTTTCATATTCAATATACCACTCGATATCAATACTTTTCATAACTATTAAGTTTATCCAAGCTGCAACAACTAGAAGTAATAATAATAACCACATTTTAATTTCCTATTTTATTTTAAATTGTTTTTCTTTTCTATTTCATCATTATATAACTTATCAATTTTATGCTTAATATGTTTTGAATTTGTTATCACTCTTATTAATAATATAACAAAGATTATAAATAGAATTAATAATAATGTTTTCATTTTATTTTCCTCACTCAAATAAACCCAATTTATTAAGTTCATTGATATATTCTATATTTTCATAAATCACAAAAAAATCATTATGATGGTGGTATAATATACATTTTATGTTATTATCTATTTTCCAAATAATAGAATTATTTCTTATTTCATCATAATTGCCATATAATTGTTGTAATTTATAATATATATAAAAATAATTGCCCAAATTATCAATACTATATTCATTCAATAGACAAATATAGGCAATCATTTTATCATCTTTATAGACTATACTAATATACGGAATTCTACAAGTTATATCAATATTAGCATAACCTACAACAAATAAATTGTCAATTGAATATTTATCATCTATATAATAATAGCAATCTTGCAGTTTATCGCTTATTTGTTTTCTATCATCATTAAAACTAATATTAAATAAAGTATTGATGCCAAGTATAGTACTAAACAATAAACTTATTAAAATAAATGCTATTATTTTTTTCATAAACATTACGCTACAAAACCAGGAACACTATCAATTTGTCCCTGAGAATTTCTTTTTACTTCTGGATGACCGGTGGCCGGTGCCACGCAATCATTTCTTCCTTCTGCTTTAGCCGCTTCAAGAACCATGGAGGAAACTATGTAGATTACTCCTTTCTTCTCTGGGGGTAAGTCTACAATCTTTCCATATTCCACTGTATAGACGGGGATTCCATCTATCTCAATAAGTTTATTATGAACACTGCTTACTCTAGCAATTTTACCACTTGCGGGGAAAATTCTGTCCCCGACTTTAATATCATGTGGAGTTAAATTAATAAATGTTGTTTGCATTTGTGCCTCCTATTTCATTTTCTAAAATATTATAAATATAATTTTTTATATCTTTTTCATTATTGAAATGGTAATACTTATCTAGAACACTTATAATTTCTTTTAATTTAAGTATTACAAAACATTTAGGACAAAGATATCTATGCCCCAATTTGGTGGTTTGTAAACTAAGTCTCCTTATAGGGAAACTCAGCTTACAATAATAACACTTATAGAGCCTTTCTTTATTATTGTTCATAATTATTATTACTCCTTTAAAATTTAAAAAAAGTGTGGCCGGATAAATGAAAAGCCAAAACATCTATAATAGAAATAACCTTTATTTACGTCTTTTTAACAATTAAATTAAGGAGGTAATATAATGTTAAGGAGGGCACCCGGCCACACAAAATATCACTCTATATACTATATATTATAACTCATTTTCGCCAAAATGCCGAATTTTTTTTTCTTCTTTTTTATGTTTTCTTTATAATGAGTTATAATATAGTGAACTACCGCCACTTATAGAAGTGGCAGCTTCGTGGTCAAGGTAACTACCGTTACCAGATACCCCACGCTCAAAGGGCTGTTCCATCCCCAGGCTTACCATCTACATGGCTAATTTTAGTAGGTTCTTTGCTGCGTTTACATCTCTATCATGTATAGCACCACAATTTGGGCATTTCCATTCTCTTAGTGCTAAATTCTTTACATCTGTATTTTTATAACCACATTCACTACATATTTGACTTGATGCATATTTTGTTGGTGCTATTATTATTTCTCTACCATACCATTTTGCTTTATATTCTAACATCCTTCTAAATTCTGCCCATGACACTTCACCTATTGCTTTTGCTAAATAATGATTTTGTTGCATATTCTTCACTTTCAAATCCTCTAAAACTATCACTTGGTTTTCGTGTATAATTTTAGAGGACAATTGATGAAGAAAATCTTTTCTTTGGTTAGCTATTTTTTCATGTAATTTAGCAAGTTTTATTCTTGTTTTTTCATAATTTTTACTACCTCTTTGTTTCCTTGACAAATCCCTTTGAATCTTTTTTATCCTCTTTTCAGTTTTTCTTAGCCACTTTGGGTTTTCTACTTTTGTTCCATCTGAAAGAATAGCAAATTCTTTTAATCCTAAATCTATTCCTATTTTTTTATCTACTTTTGGTAACTCCTTTTTCTCTGTTTCTACTAATACTGAAGCATAATACTTACTTGTTGGTGTTTTAGATATTGTTACTGACTTAATAATTCCTTCAAATTGTCTATGTTGTTTTATTTTTATCTTTGTTTTTAACTTCGGAACTTTTAAGTATCCATTATCTATATCAACTGTCCCATTTTGATTATTTGTTGTATAGGATTGATATCCTTTTTTGTTTTTGAATTTAGGAAACCCTATGCTATTATCCCTAAAA
>Ga0255343_1006670_pt1 | contig 10131 bp, 10 predicted proteins | sample wastewater_treat_4_FD_192413 | JGI IMG/M metagenome (GOLD analysis project Ga0255343, IMG submission 192413) | Wastewater microbial communities from Lulu Island WWTP, Vancouver, Canada - plant16 | ecosystem: Engineered > WWTP > Wastewater > Unclassified | place: Canada: Vancouver, British...
CGCCCTCTGTTGAAAAATTAGAGTAATCTAAACCCTTTGAAGAAATGTTTATGTTTCCGGCAATAGGTTTTTCTTTTTTATCTTCGTTATAGTCTAAATTTATTACCAGCTTATTGTTCTTATCGGTCATATTGTGCGCTCCCTGGCTCCAATGTACTTATGCGCTTCAATGATCAATAAGCGTAAACATCCGGCCTTTGATATGCCGTTAGCTTCTGCTAATTCCTTTAGCTTCTTATGTTCCTCTGGAGTTAGCAGAAAGTTATAAGATATTCTTTTGTGTTGCTCTGTGGGTTGTTTGTAAATCATTTACGGTCCTTTCTGTTGATTTCTGAAAGGAGCGCCTAAAGCAATTTACCGAAATTGATTACATTTGACCTGTAATTATTGGACTATCGATCTTTGACAATAAAGTAGTTTGGCTTATAATTGTATATAACATAACCAAAAAACCTATTGCCCTACAAATAGTCAAATGCTTTAGGTACTCCTGAAAACCATGCGCTAACATGGTTTTCATGTTTAATCTGATATGAATTATATCATCGATTGTTTTCATTCCAAAACCTTTCTGCCGGCTGGGCTACACCGGCAGGGTTTTTTGTTTTTTTATAATTCATTCCAGAAATACGCCAAATAAAGAATCGCTGAATTCTGAAATAACTTCAGCAATCGGTTGAAATGCTTCTTCGACATCATCCATCGCTGCGATAAATTTGTCATTGCAATTGTCAATCTCTTCCACGCATTCATTCATAACCCCTCCTACTAATGCTTCGATTATATGTCAACTCCCAAGGATTGCTTGATTTTTGAATCGTTCCAATAGTCGTTCCAATATCTGAGCGATGAGAGCTTCAGCTTCTTCATCTTTGCCTTCGGAAATTAATTTTGCAATTTCTCGTCGCTCTTCTTCAGAAAAAGTTATAGAATCGTCCATGTTTATCGTTATTTCAGTCATGATATGGTATCCTCCTGTACACCCAGCCTGTTAGATGAGATAACTCCACCAAACACTGATGGTTAAATTCGCTCGCCGGAAGTTTTTCAGGGTCGAAATTCAAGTATTCGCACATAAGCTCCGCTCTTTCTTCTATGTGATCCATAGGCTCCGAAAGACAATTGCTATATCTTCGCAGTGTTTCTTCGATCTGCTCCTTAGTCATACCATCCCACAGCTTTTGATCTTCTTCTAAAGTGTTATTGCACTTTTCGAAGGTGTCGAAAACTTTCTCAAATCCATTCATTTCATCAAAATTCTTGTTCATTTTTTCTCCTTTGCCGGTGATCCGCGCCGGTACGGTCTATTTTTAGCACTGGCTATAGTGTTTCCAGTGTTTTTATTCTGGTTCTTCTGGTTCGCCAGGTTCTTTTTCTTCTCCCCGTTCCAACTTGCCGAATATAATTTCAAGCGCTGCACGCTGCTTCTTATAATCCGAGCTGTTTAACCAATCGTCGGCTATGGCTTCAATGCAGTTTGTATCTGGCCTCATGAAGTCTGCAATATTTTTATCTGCCCTTGCTTCGAATATCTCGCGCAAAAGATTTATATTTTTAGGCCGCCCGCTTCGATTTATCCTGGGATCGCCCTTTACAAACTGTCCGCTTTTAGGTGGTTTTTTATATCCTGTCATTGATGAAATCCTTTCTGTTTGACCTGTTAATTCGCTGTTAACTGGTTCTTATTATTCGAGCCGGATATTTATATTCTGTATCTGATCTGGTTCGATATATCTTGATAACATAGCCGGTGAAGCCCAACCGCCGGCCCTCATAATGTCCAATGAAGAACTGCCGGCTCTGTGTGCAGCTGTCGCGTAATAATGCCGGCAATCATGACAGCTAATTTCTATACCAATTTCACGCCCTAAGGCCTTTACTGTTTTCTGCGCGGCCAACTTGCCGAACGAACCGGATACATCACCCTTCTTGTTGATACCAATCCAAATGCTTTTGCCTGGTGCCGGCTTCACAGAATCAAAGTAAACCTTGGCCGCCTGCCAACTATCAGCGGTCAAATAGTGCTTATCAATTCTGTTTGTTTTTGTCCTGTGGAATACTACGGTTTTATTTAGTATATCAATATCATCACCTTTCAAGCTGATTACTTCGCTAATCCTGGCGCCATGGTCCAGCAGCAGCGCCATTAGTAGCGCGTTCCGTTTACCTTGCAGTGTGTCGGTCGGCTGTGCTTTTAATGCCTTCGCTTGTTCGCGTGTGATTACTGTACTGTGTTCTTTTTTACTACCTATTCTGGTAGCGTTACCGGCCTGTGTTCGTTGTTCGTTGATATGTGCGGCTTCGCTGGATTTATAACCTTTGATACCCTGGATCTTGATAATCTCTTCGGCCGGAATGATTTCTGCCTGGGCTGCTAATTTCGCAAAAGCCTTGATGATATAAGTATTTTGGTTAGTTGTCGAAATACTGTAACCTTCTTGCAGCTGTGCCCTTTTGTACGCTTCGATCAATCCGAACGTAATACCCCCCCACTCTGTGGGCTCTGTCATACCCTGATTCTTATAACCTAAGGTGTTCAAGAATATACCAAAACCATTAAGCGCCTGGATATAACGCGCCCTGGTGTTGCCGGCTTTACGCTCCATATAATCTTGAAACAAATTCGCGGCCGCTGCAGTGTTCGCTGTCTGTCCTATTTGGACCTGTGAACTGATCGCGCCTGCCCATTCGTTGATTATGATTGATCGATTCTTCATGATGTGCCCCTTCGGTACACATAAGTATAAATTATGTATACCAATAATTATAGCCATATCAAGCTATAAAGTCAAGCTATATCACACTGTAAATAAAAAGCTATTTCACGAATGAAAGTTATCATGTTATAGCTATCCACAGAGATATAATAAAACGCGCTGTATGCTGCGTAGCGCGTCATTTTGAAACGTTTTTATTTTAGATTGTATCGGCTATGGTTTTAGTAATATCGTTGCGTGGCGTGCTTCTACGTGCCGTTTAGAGATATACCTAAGGTTTTAGTTTGCGCTGAACTTCCAACTCCGGTGTTATGCCATTACGCCATTCTTTGATAATTCGTTTTATCGCGTATTGTAGAACCGCATGCCTTGATTGTCCGCTCCATTGTGCTATATCGTCAATTGCTTTCCGATCCGATTCATTCAAATAAACGGATAGCGGATATTTCTTTTTGCTTTTCGCTTCTTCCTGGACCTGCTTCGGTTCCTGCTCCTCTGGCTCTGTCTTTTTGAATAGCGAATTTGTTATTGCCATAGTGATACCTCTTTTGCTATGCGTTGGTAAGCTTCGTTCTGTGGGTTCCGTGGGTCATAATCTCTGAGCGCTTTATATTCGCCTGCGGCTTCCGCGATTCGTACACTTCGCGCAATTGTCCCAATAATCCTAATGCCGGCGGCGCTGATTTCGTTTATCGCTTGTTGGTGCAGCTTTAGGCGGCCATCATAGAAAGTTAGAATCACTCCAACGAATTTAAGCCCTGGGTTTATTTCATCTTTGACCTGTGCAATAGTTTGTAAAAAAAGCTGTAAGCTCCAAATATCGGCCGCCTGCGGCTGCAGTGTGGATAGTACGTAATCTGCAGCGGCCAAAGAGTTTATAGTTAGCAAGCCTAATGCCGGTGGTGTATCTATTATAGCTATGTCATACAAGGTATCGATAGATTGCAGCGCTTTTTTTAGTACGTTTTCCCTGCCAATTCTGGCAGTTAATGTAAGCTCTGACATTGTAAGATCGATAGATCCTGGAGCAAGATCAAAACCGCTGTCGGTCGTCGTGATTATTTCCTGTAGTGTGCGGCGGCCATCGAATACCGCGGCCATGCTGTTATTTACCGAAACGTTTGCATAGTTGGTTAATGTCGCCTGCGCGTCAAGGTCCAATGCCAAAACGCGTTTTCCTGCAGCTGCTAATTCAGCGGCCACATTATATACCGTTGTGGTTTTACCTGAGCCGCCTTTTTGTATGGCTATAGCTATCTTTATCATGCTGTAGATATTGCAAGATATATGCCCAATACCTGTCAGTATCGTTACCTTCTGTCCACGGGGGCGACATTATGTCACCCCCTATCAATATCATGCGCAATTTCTTTTGTTGATCGAAGTGCAACGGTTGCAGACCCTAAACTATATTGGTTCATTCCATTTTTCCAGCCAATCAACTCCTGCCTGCGTGCCAAATGTTGTGCGCAATTTCTTTTGTTGATCGAAGGCCAACCGTTAGCTTTTGAAATTTATCCGACTTACGATCCCCGCCCTTACTGAATCCAATCAACTCCTGCCTTCGTGCCAGATGTTGTGTGCAATTTCTGCCGTTGTTTTTAATGGTAGCACGGTGCTACCATTATCAATATCTTTCGCTATTTCGCTTGTTGATTTTAAGGGTGACACGGTGTCACCCCTATTAATTGTGTTGATCTATATTGGAGTTGCCCTTGTGAATTGCGGCTTCTCTTGTTCTATGAAGCAATTGTATTTGTAGTAATAAACAAACGTTTCGGATACATCCTTTGAGCCGTTGCGGTTTTTCAGTATATTCAATTCCATTTCAGCTTCACACTTCTTATCATCATCACTAATCCGATTTAAGCCAATGAGTATATCAGAACTGTATTCAATGGCACCGGATTCTTTGAATGATTCCAGCGCAACTTTTTTATTTTTGTCGTTGTCGTTCCCGTTCCCGTTCTGGCTATATTTGCTATAACTTGCACGGTTCAAGCTGCTGATCCCGATTACAGGTATTCCATAATCCCGGCTTATTTGTTTTAGTGCCATCACGTTGTAATCAACGGCCTGTTTATCTGTCATTCTTGGTTCGTTTGGCGCTAATAGTTGAATGTAATCAATCAATACCACAGGAGGTGTGCCTGTTATTAGTTTGTGGTTCTCTATGCGATTGCGGATAAAATCTGTTTTGATATTTCCTAATCCCTCATGTATATAAATTCTTTCCGCGTATTCTTGATAGTTTTTTTTGGATTCAAAATAGTTTGATAGTTTATCAGCGCTGAACTTTGCAAGGCGTTTGCCATCGAGAATATCACGGACCGTTAGCGCATTATCGGGATCATTCAAAAAACTTTCCCGGCTGATCGATCTTGCCATTAATTCGAACTTTGACATTTCCAAACTAAATATCATTACTGTGCGTTCCTCATTGGGCTTTTTCCCATCGTATTTTTTAGCTATCTGGTCCATAAGCTGTAAACAGATTGCCGTTTTGCCTACCGATGTAACAGCTCCGATAATGATTAGTCCTGGATATAAGCCGCCGTCAAGAATATTATCCAATTGATTAAAGCCGGTTGATATGCCTGGATTATTGGCAGTGCTTGTAATCATCGAATCAAATTCATCCATGCTGCCGGCCGCTGATTCTGTAATTATGTAATATTCTTTTTCGCTTGTAAGTTGTTCCGCTATTTCGGCTTGTGTGGTTGAACCCACAGGTTGGTTAGTTGCTGTTTTGTTTTTTAGCATAATTGCTTTTTTATCTAAGGCCTTGTTTATCGTCATTTGGCCGTAGGTTTCCGCCCCGTGTTTCTTGTCCCATTTATCACGATATAAACCAGATTGCCTAAATAGTCTATCCATTTGGATCGGGTCATAGTTGGTCCAATAGCCCAAATCATTTACAAGCGCCATATCTGCTGCGCTATGATCATTGCCGTACATGCTAATATTTCCGTTCCACAGATTGGTAAACCGAGCACCCATTTTGCTATTCATGGCTTTACGGATTATCTCTTCATCACTGCTGCTAAAATTGTTTTTTGTGCCGTTGTTCTGTTGTTCCTGGACCATGTTAGTATCCTTCCGGCTTAGATATTTCGCGTGAACTGCTGCAGCTTCTCTTGTCCGTTCATTCAATTTATCCCGGCCATTATATATATTCCCCGTTATTGTGAAGTAACGGCCATCTGAATACATTTCGATAAAATCTTTTCGCCTGTCTTTATCCGGTATCGTGCCTTTGGCTAAGATATGCACGCCCTGGCCGCTTGGGCTAAGCTCTGTATAGCTGTCCATGGTGTCTATAATCTCTTTTGCAATCGGGTCTATTACACCATCTTTTATGACATGGTCTAAATCAATGCCAAATAGATTACCGCCCTTTAGAAATTCGAATCCTATGCCATCATAATTGTTCGCTGCAGCTGCGGCCGTTTCATAATCGGCCCACGTTCCCGGGATATTTGCCTTTGCAAATTCTCCTGTCTTTGGGTCATAAGGTATTTTTTTTAGTTTTCCATCGGGGCCTAAACTCTTTTTCCAGCATACCCATTGATCAAGTTCTTTTAGTTCTTCCGGTATATTCATCTTACGTTTTTCCTTTTGTACAAAAACTACCTGTGGGCTCTTTTCTTTTGATTCCACAGGTATTTTTTTTTGTCATTTGTTATAGATTACTGGATATTTGGGAAAAAGATAAGGGCGCGCTTATGAAAGCGCACTTATCTGGTTTATCTTTATTCTTTAAGCGCTTTTTACTCGGAAAAATACCCAAAAGTTACGGGGGTATACCCCAAAAGTTACGGGGGTATACCCCAAAAGTTACGGGGGTATACCGAGTAAATTTACGTAGTTTTTGCCATCAGTTTATTTGTTTTTTTATTGTTAGTGATTTCTTTAGTCAATGAGGAATTTATTTTGATTCTAAAACCCGTGATTGCTTTACCTTCTTTTACGATTTCATAGCCATCGATAAGCGGCTTGTTATTGCACCCTCTACCTTTAGCTGTGTAAAAATCCAATAATTCAAATACACATTTTCGAACAGCTTCTAATTTCTTGCTTTTATATTTTTTCTCTTTCTGTGTATCTGTTTCATTGGGAAGGCAGTCAATATTATCTGTTATTTCGCATATTTCTTTGAACGTGATTGGTTTTTTATTTCTTTTTTGAGGATCATAAGCGCGGAATTGTATTTCTGTTTCTAAGGCAATACGTATATTAATACGTGATTCGTTGAAAACTATATGATCGCTGATTCCATTAAGATATTTTTTATTCAATGAATATAGTTGGCCGATTTTCTTTGAATAATCGTAGACAGGTGGCAATTCATAGATTATATATTTTTTTATAACGTGCTTTTTATTGTTTTTGGGGTCTATTAATAATTTAGTTTCTCTTTTCGCCGGAATAAATAAAGTATCAATTATATAAACGCCATTTAATCCTTTTTTCGCTTTCAGCGCTGCCCAATTGCTTTGTTTCGAATAGTCAATAAAAATCCTTGTCATTACGCCTTTATCTAATGATTCTTCTATCCGTTCTTTCATTACCTTACTGCACCGACCGCCGCTTTTTCTTATAGTCATGGCGTTGTATATAGATTGCGCTGTTACTTCACGGTTACCAGCGTCATATAAAAGACCCACTGTGGTCATTATATTTCTATCAAAACAGTTAATGAAGTTATCTATATCTTTACCATCTAATGCGCTTAGTCTTACTTCTACGGCTGTTAATTTTTGTGAATCTACTGTCACAGGAACAATTTTTCCATCGGCAGATTTTTCTTGTATAGCTGGCAATTCTCTATAAACTCTTGAATTTGGATATGTATAATAAGGGTTCGGGATAGTGGCTTTTATAAAATCATTTACGTCAAACAATTGTTTCTGAACGATATCTTGGTTAATATGGGAATCTCTTATAGCATCAATATGAGCAGCTGCATAGTCTAAAAGTTTTTTTATGGTCTGATCGGTGAAGGCTGGTAATGCTGCCTGTTCTTCCGGGGTTATATCTTTCAACGGGTAACCCGGCCAATAGTCTTTATTTATGCCGTACTCTTTTATGATCGAGTTGTTAAAGCCGATGCACAATTCTTGCAGCGTTTCCGTGGTATCTTCTGGGTATTTTTTCGCAAGGATAGAGTAATAAGGCTCGAAAATTTGCTCAAAGTTTTCTTGAATTGTTTTCAAAGCTTTTGAGATTATGTCAGCTGGATTAATAGCGGCCATTAAACTGTCTAAACTTTCTGCCATTGCGCTGAGAGATTTAGAAAAATATGAAGGGCTCAGCGCCCGAACGCCCTCTGTTGAAAAATTAGAGTAATCTAAACCCTTTGAAGAAATGTTTATGTTTCCGGCAATAGGTTTTTCTTTTTTATCTTCGTTATAGTCTAAATTTATTACCAGCTTATTGTTCTTATCGGTCATATTGTGCGCTCCCTGGCTCCAATGTACTTATGCGCTTCAATGATCAATAAGCGTAAACATCCGGCCTTTGATATGCCGTTAGCTTCTGCTAATTCCTTTAGCTTCTTATGTTCCTCTGGAGTTAGCAGAAAGTTATAAGATATTCTTTTGTGTTGCTCTGTGGGTTGTTTGTAAATCATTTACGGTCCTTTCTGTTGATTTCTGAAAGGAGCGCCTAAAGCAATTTACCGAAATTGATTACATTTGACCTGTAATTATTGGACTATCGATCTTTGACAATAAAGTAGTTTGGCTTATAATTGTATATAACATAACCAAAAAACCTATTGCCCTACAAATAGTCAAATGCTTTAGGTACTCCTGAAAACCATGCGCTAACATGGTTTTCATGTTTAATCTGATATGAATTATATCATCGATTGTTTTCATTCCAAAACCTTTCTGCCGGCTGGGCTACACCGGCAGGGTTTTTTGTTTTTTTATAATTCATTCCAGAAATACGCCAAATAAAGAATCGCTGAATTCTGAAATAACTTCAGCAATCGGTTGAAATGCTTCTTCGACATCATCCATCGCTGCGATAAATTTGTCATTGCAATTGTCAATCTCTTCCACGCATTCATTCATAACCCCTCCTACTAATGCTTCGATTATATGTCAACTCCCAAGGATTGCTTGATTTTTGAATCGTTCCAATAGTCGTTCCAATATCTGAGCGATGAGAGCTTCAGCTTCTTCATCTTTGCCTTCGGAAATTAATTTTGCAATTTCTCGTCGCTCTTCTTCAGAAAAAGTTATAGAATCGTCCATGTTTATCGTTATTTCAGTCATGATATGGTATCCTCCTGTACACCCAGCCTGTTAGATGAGATAACTCCACCAAACACTGATGGTTAAATTCGCTCGCCGGAAGTTTTTCAGGGTCGAAATTCAAGTATTCGCACATAAGCTCCGCTCTTTCTTCTATGTGATCCATAGGCTCCGAAAGACAATTGCTATATCTTCGCAGTGTTTCTTCGATCTGCTCCTTAGTCATACCATCCCACAGCTTTTGATCTTCTTCTAAAGTGTTATTGCACTTTTCGAAGGTGTCGAAAACTTTCTCAAATCCATTCATTTCATCAAAATTCTTGTTCATTTTTTCTCCTTTGCCGGTGATCCGCGCCGGTACGGTCTATTTTTAGCACTGGCTATAGTGTTTCCAGTGTTTTTATTCTGGTTCTTCTGGTTCGCCAGGTTCTTTTTCTTCTCCCCGTTCCAACTTGCCGAATATAATTTCAAGCGCTGCACGCTGCTTCTTATAATCCGAGCTGTTTAACCAATCGTCGGCTATGGCTTCAATGCAGTTTGTATCTGGCCTCATGAAGTCTGCAATATTTTTATCTGCCCTTGCTTCGAATATCTCGCGCAAAAGATTTATATTTTTAGGCCGCCCGCTTCGATTTATCCTGGGATCGCCCTTTACAAACTGTCCGCTTTTAGGTGGTTTTTTATATCCTGTCATTGATGAAATCCTTTCTGTTTGACCTGTTAATTCGCTGTTAACTGGTTCTTATTATTCGAGCCGGATATTTATATTCTGTATCTGATCTGGTTCGATATATCTTGATAACATAGCCGGTGAAGCCCAACCGCCGGCCCTCATAATGTCCAATGAAGAACTGCCGGCTCTGTGTGCAGCTGTCGCGTAATAATGCCGGCAATCATGACAGCTAATTTCTATACCAATTTCACGCCCTAAGGCCTTTACTGTTTTCTGCGCGGCCAACTTGCCGAACGAACCGGATACATCACCCTTCTTGTTGATACCAATCCAAATGCTTTTGCCTGGTGCCGGCTTCACAGAATCAAAGTAAACCTTGGCCGCCTGCCAACTATCAGCGGTCAAATAGTGCTTATCAATTCTGTTTGTTTTTGTCCTGTGGAATACTACGGTTTTATTTAGTATATCAATATCATCA
>Ga0255343_1006671_pt1 | contig 10131 bp, 9 predicted proteins | sample wastewater_treat_4_FD_192413 | JGI IMG/M metagenome (GOLD analysis project Ga0255343, IMG submission 192413) | Wastewater microbial communities from Lulu Island WWTP, Vancouver, Canada - plant16 | ecosystem: Engineered > WWTP > Wastewater > Unclassified | place: Canada: Vancouver, British...
TGTCCCAAGTCAAGAAGTCCCGCGTAGAGCACGAAGTCCTTGTTCTCGATCGTCGTGATGAATCGCTCGTCGAGCTTGGGCTTTCTCCTCTCCAGGAACTGCGCCTTCTCCTGCTCCCCGTTGGGTACGCAGTTCATGACCGCCAGGATGTGCTTGCACTTGAAACTCTGGTCGTTCTTGATTCCCCTGGCAAAATCCCCGCAGGTGCAGGAGTATTGATTCTCATCGACGTAGCAGACCTTGTAGCAGATCTTGCCCTCGTCGCTCTCTACGTAGAACCAGGTCTCGTCGACCTGGATGACCCTGAGGTTCTGTGACTTCTCACTTCTTTTTTGAAGCTCCGCTGTCGTCATGTTTTCCACCTCCGAAGATGTCCTTGATAAGTAGTGCGATGCCGATGGCGATCTCTGCCGCCTTGATGATGAGCTTTACGGTCTTCTCCTGCATGGCATCCCCTCCTTTCCATCAGAAGGGGGTGTCGTCTTTGGCTTCTCCCTCCTTGAAACCCCTGCCGTCGGTCTTGATGAACTCCAGAGTGTTGGCGATGAGCTGGTACGTGCTCTTGGAGACTCCTTCGTCTGTCTCCCACACGTGGCGATCAAGGGTACCAATCACTGCGATTTTTGCCCCTTTGTGGAGGCACCTTGCAGCGATGTCTGCTAGCTTCTGGAAACAAACAACCCGGATCCAGCAGGTCTTTTTCTTGCTTGAGTGAAATGCGATGTTGAATGACGTTACGGGATTTCCCTCAGAACTGTAGAAAATTTCTGGGTCCGCCCCAAGGTTGCCTGTGAGAACGCACTGGTTGAGCATGGTGATTCTTCTCCTTTCTGGACGAATTTTGGGCAATTCAAGAATATCCTTGAATTTTCAATGATTTATATATATAGAAGTGTTCGTTATCCTGGAACTGGGGGGAGGAAGGGATGGCAAAGGAAGATCTCGTCTTTATTCTCAAGAGACTGCTGCAGACAGACGCCTACCTGGAATTTTTACTCCAACTCGAAGAAGCCGATTTAAGAACATTAATTGCATGTATAAGGGAGAGGATTGACCGGGGGAAATAGTTGTTAATTCTTTGATGTGTGACTTGCTTTATCACTTCCTGTTCTTGGTCTTGGGGGTCAACGATGGGGAAGTTGAAATCGGCAACATTCAAATTATTCGTCTCGCTTATAGCGATACCCTTCCTCTTTACCTCCTCAAATTCAGCTGACATCATCCTCCAAAAGGATACCCCTGTCCGAGTCTTCTTCAGCCCCAATGGGGGGTGTACCGCAGCCATCATTGACACCATCAATAAGGCTAAATCCGAGGTCCTCGTCCAAGCGTACATCTTCACCTCTGAACCCATAGCCAAAGCTTTACTGGGTGCACACAAGAAGGGAGTGAAGGTATTTGTCATCCTGGACAAGAGTCAGAAGAAAGACGGGTATTCTTCTGCCACATTCTTCGCAAACCAAGGCATTCCTGCTTTTATTGATTCATATCATGCAAGAGCCCATGACAAGGTCATGATTATCGACAAGGAAATAGTCATTACCGGCTCTTTCAATTTCTCGAAGTCAGCAGAGACTCAAAACTCGGAAAATGTCCTGATTATTCAGTCGCACGAGTTGGCAAATCTGTATCGAGAGAACTGGATGACGCATAGAGATCATTCTGAATATTGAAAAGTGTCGATCTTCACAAACTGTTAGAGAGATGGAATGATGCATAGTACCAGCTGGCAAGCCCTTTATGAAAAATTAGTGTCTGATGGAACAACGAGAAACGCTAATCATAAGGAAATCCTTTCGAATTCGTCACCGGAAAATAAAATGTCTTCTTCAAAGGCAAATAGAGCAGTGCGTTATGATTTTATAACCAATAATTCATTCAGAATACTTGGACTTCCCGTGACCGCCTCAAAAAGAGACATTTTCGGGAGAGTCGAGGAGATTGATACTTTTACAGCTATAGGTCAATCTCCTGAATATGATTCCGATATAAGGATATTGGGAGATGTTGCTCGAAGCAAAGAAGCGACTAATTATGCTCAGAGAGCTTTGGATACGAAGACTTCAAAACTAACTGATGTTGTGGCTTGGTTTTGGGAATTCAGTGAATTGGATAAATTGGCATTGCGCGCGCTTAACCAAGGCGATGTCGATAAGGCAAGAACAGTATGGTCAGCATCCTCTCATCAACTTGATACCTACCATAGAAAGAATCTAGCGACTCTAGAAAGTATATTAATTATTACTGACCCTATCAACGAAGGGGAGCACTTAAAGTCATCGATTAAATACTGGGGTGAATTCATAAAATCTGGCGATCTTCTGAATTATATTTCCAAATGTGACAAAGAATTACTCGAAAACGAAAATAATGCTGAGGTTGTTAGCTCTTTGAATCAATATTTCAATCATCTCGCTACTCCCATTTTCAATAAATTAATAGCCAACAATGATTTAGATAAAATAAGGAGAATACACGAAACGCTCAAGGGGAGCTTGCCCCAGAGTGTGATAAGCGATGTCCGAGAGAAATATTCAATCAAAATTGCTTCAATTATTGATAATCTCTGCAGCGCATATACGAACATTAATGTAGGTGACGATTACGAAATATTATTCAAAGATACTATAAGCTTCTGCGAAGTCATTAAAACACCTTTTGAGTTACTTAAATTGACTAACGATTCTTTTATTATTGAGTCGTATGGAGATAAAATTGGTAGTTTGATCCTTGATAGCGCGATAGATTATGGAAATAAGACTAAACAATGGACAAATAGTCTGAAGCTCTGTGAAATATCCAGATCCTTCATTGTCGGAACAGCGTTGAAGGAACGATGTGAAAATAATTTAAATATTGTCAAAAAGAATGTTGAAGGAGAGAAAATATGGAAGAATGTCGAACCAATAAATGCAGCTCCTGGACTGCACACGATTAATGGCATCGGCACAACTCTGTATGGTCGCTCAAATTATGATCCTCATTCAAATTCATACGAAACTACAAGGTATTTTGTATTTTTTGCTATTCCGATATTCCCTCTAGGAAGGTATCGAGTGATTGACGCGGGACCGGATTCCTACAGGTTTATAGGTAAGGTGCCGTTTAGGACTTTTGATAAATGGCATCTTTGCATAGCGATACTCATTCTCGCATACACGTTTTTCGGGTCATCTATTGAAAAAGAATTCAATTCACCAAAGCCTACTCCTCCTAGGCCAGCTCCAGCTCCTGCTCCGATGTCGGTACCAGCTCCAGCACCAGTATTCACACCAGCTCCAGATTCACCAAACGTGCAGAAGCCGCCTATTGGGACAGGTCTTACATTTACAATACCGCAGATAAGATACTGTGTATTTGAAAAGGCATGTCTGGAATCGATGAGGGACATGGTCGACGCAAGTGACAGTCGTGAAATCATGATATTCAACAATTATATAGATGACTACAACTCTCGGTGCTCGCAATTTAGATTTCGGAGAGGCTCACTTGATTCTGTGAAGGCAGAATTACCTAATCAAATGATGCGAATTCGGGCTGAAGCTAGAACAAGGCTAAGATAGAAAAACCTATATTTGAGGATTATTGCAATGATTAATATTATCAGAGTATTTCTATCGCTGTTTATACTATCTATGTCTCTAACCGCGTATTGTGCAGAGAACGAACTCAACAAAGCACAAGAAAATCGAGAAATGTCTCAAATTGTCGAAAGAAAATCGCAGTTACTTGCACAGCCGAACGGCATGATAGATGAAATACAAAAGTTAAAGATGGACCAGCAAAAATTCAGAAGGGACCTTGGACGTCAGTATAATGGATTTCAAACAGATATAAACTCATTGAAAAGAATAAATGAGTCTTTACAAGCTGACATCCGCTCGATGCACATCAACTATGAAGAACAGACGAAAAATCTTCAAGATAGATTGGAATTTAGGACAAAAGCACTATTCTCTGCCGTGTTTGCAATAATCTTGGTGATAATTATTGGGGCACTATACGCAAGAATAAAATTTGAGGGAACAAAGCTGTTGGAAAAGATTATTGAACAGGATACCGCTCTTGTTGCTACCTTAAACAAGCAAATTGATACTGCTCAAAACATCCCCAAATCTAGCACACAAGACATAGCAGAAGAGGGCCATACATTTCCAGTCAGGGTAGGCAGCGAAATATACAGAATGAGGAAAAGAATTGAAATTATGGATGAAAACACGAAGGGACTGAACGCTTTAAAGAATGCGCTGAATCGTCTCGAAGATGACCTCAATCAGAGAGGATATATTATAAACGACTTGTCAGGTAGTCCATATTTAGACGAGCTTACAGTAAAAATTGCAAATACTATTGAGAGAGATGACCTAGAAAAAGGATCACAGATAATCAACAGGATGATAGAACCCCAATTACTATTTAATGGTGTTGTGGTTGGCCATGGAGAAGTCGAGCTTGCAGTTGGTGTCAAATAATAGATCAGGATCAGGAGTGAGAGATGTCCAGACAAACGATAGATTACGGTATTGACCTCGGCACGACAAATTCATCAATAGCAAGAATGGAGAAAGGCATAATAAACATATTCAGGCATGCGCCGTATCAGAAGACAATAATGCCATCCTGTGTATACTTCACTAAAAGAGGGCAGATGCTAGTCGGAGATAGAGCTTACGAAGCTCTATTTAAAAGCAAGGAAGAAAGCGAAAATACATTCTCCGAATTTAAAAGAACCATGGGTGAGGATAAACTCTATTACTCAAATCATGCAGACAGGAAATGTACTTCCGAAGAATTATCCGCAGAAGTGCTTAAACAACTTAAATTAGCTGTAAAAGATGAAGAGTTCTCGTCGGTTGTAATTACCGTTCCGGCCGACTTCGATCAGGTTCAGATAGAAGCGACGCGCAGAGCCGCAAATATCGCAGGGTTTCAATACTGTGAGCTTTTACAGGAACCTATTGCTGCATCATTGGCATTCCTCAGCGATCAGAAAATATCTCATGGATTGTGGTTGGTGTTTGACTTCGGTGGTGGAACTTTTGATGCGGCATTGGTCAGGATGGAAGAAGGAATAATGAAGGTCGTGGACCACGCTGGAGATAATCATTTGGGCGGGAAGAATATGGATTGGCTTCTGGTCGATGAAGTAATACTGCCCCGACTGACCCAAGATTTTCAAATAGATAACATTATTAATAATGAAACAATACTAATGGAATTTCGAAAAACATGGAAACCCTATGCTGAGCGAGCAAAGATTGATCTCTCGGATCAAGACTCCTGCATTCTCGAGTTGGATGATCCTCGTTGGCAAGATAGGACGGGTAAATTGATTGACCTGCCCATCAAAATCGATCGCATGTCGCTCGAAGCTCTTATTGAGCCGCTCATCGATAGGGCAATCGGTATATCTAAAATACTAATCAGCAAAGCAGGGGTTCAATGCTCTGATTTACAAACTGTATTGATGATTGGTGGGCCAACATACATGCCCATGCTTAGGGCAAAGGTAAAAAAAGAGATCTGTGACAGAATAGATGTGAAGATAGATCCTATGACTGCAGTAGCGCGAGGAGCAGCGCTATTTGCATCAACAAGAGCAATCCCTAAAGTGGTCAAAAAGCAGGATCGTTCCAAGATTCAGTTGACATTAGCATATCCCTCGACAACGGTAGAATCGGAGGTCAGTCTTGGAATCAAGGTCGAGGGAGCAGTGGACAAGGCTGCTATTTCTTCCGGACTATGGGTTCAAATTACCAGGGGAGACTCTGGTTGGGCTACTGGAAAGATTCAGTTAAAAAATGGAGTGGGTGTTGTAAGACTTCATTTAAACGTCAACTCTTCAAATGCCTTTGCCCTTGAAATTCTGGATAGTTTTGGGAACAGACTAGAGTGCGAACCGAGTACTTTAACAATAATGCAGGGGATAAAGATAGCTCAGCCACCACTCCCTCATGATATTGGGATCTCCGCAATCGTAAAGGGATCTGATAATGAAGAGGAGTTTGTCCCTATTTTAAAGAAAGGGACACCTTTGCCCGCCGTTGAAAAACGATCCTTCGTAATTCCTAAAAATATTCGGCCTGGAAATAAGACTGATATCGTAAAAATCATCGTTTGGGAGGGCATAGGGGGGACAAGACCGATTAGAAACGTACACATGGGTGAAATTATAATATCGGGTGATAAACTGTCATCGCTTTTACCAGAGGGAAGTAAGGCGGAAGTCACAATTCGAATGGACGAATCGAGGAGAGCCACGAAGGTCAGCGTTTATATACCTTATTTGGATGAGACAATTGAAGGTGTTATGGACGCGGATTACACTCTATCTGAAATAACATCGGATGAGCTATCTTTCCAGATTGATGAAGAAAGGAAGAGATTCTATGAACTGCAGGAAAGAATGGAGGAATTGAATAACGAGAATACGGTTAATCTTGACGAATATGATCACTCACTGGACGATTTAGAAAATCTGAATGAAAAGGGATTAGGCGACCGTGATAGGTGCCGTGAAGTGCAAAAGAGATTGAACCAGTTAGCAGTAAAGCTTGACGAAATTGAGCGAAACATAAAGTGGCCAAAGGTTGTGAAAGATGCAGAAGACGAATTAACATTGGCGAAAAAAGCTGTAGAAAGATTCGGTACTGAAAAAGATGAAAATATTCTGGAAAAGCTTAGAACTGAATTAAGCAAGGCAACGGAACTTCAAAACACTAAGCGGATCGAGGATGTTGTATCGAAAATCACCCAGCTTAAATACAAGGTTCTATTCGCGCAACCCGGTTACTGGGTGTCGATACTACAGAACATAAACGAACATTATGATGAGGTGAAATGGCGCAATCGAGCCGAAGCAAGAAGCCTACTCAACAGAGGTGGAGAAATATTAGCAACAGGTCAATTTTCTGACGAGATAAAAAAAATTGTTATTTCTCTTTGGGATCTTATGCCAGAATCAGATCAGGAGAAAAGTAAAATTCCGAGAACGGATATTTTACATTATTGATTATGATGATGTCACGCGATGAGAGCAAGTTATTGTCTCCAGGAGAGATTATAAAGGATACTTATGTCGTAGACCGCTTTTTGGGGTCAGGTGCATTCGCTGAGGTCTATCGAGTTACCCATAAGTATCTTGGTATGCAGGCGTTGAAGGTCCTGAAACCTTATGCGGTCAAAGATGAGGGATTAAAGTTATTCCTTTCCGAAGCAACGATTTTGTCGAATATTACTCATCCAAATGTCGTGAGGATATTTGATGCAAATTCTTTCAAATCCAAACAGCAGGAGCTATTTTTTATAGCGATGGAGTTTGTGTCGGGGGAAACACTATTTCAGCTGATTAAAAGAAAAATTAGAATATCGCTACCTCTTGCACTTTCTATCCAAAGAGAAATCTGTGCAGGTCTCTCTGTTGCGCACAAGCAGCAACCGGCCATAATTCATCGTGATGTCAAACCACAGAATATACTTCTTTCCTACGACAACAATATCGCCCAAGCTAAGGTGTCAGATTTCGGAGTTGCGAAAGCCGTTAACCTAAGGACTCGGATTACGGATTCTGCAGGAACAATAACATATTTACCCCCAGAGGGTTTTTGGAATTACCATACGCAAGCTAGTGACGTATTTTCTGCAGGCATAGTATTTTACCAGATGGTTACTGGGGTATCGCCCTGGCTTTATGATTTCAGTAACGTACTAATAGATGATCAGGATGCTGTCGAGACGATTGTGTTAAAGGCTAGAAAGAAAGATCCGCCAAGACCTTCCTCGATTGCAGAGCAGTGTGACGACCAGCTTGATGAAATCCTTCTGAAGTCAATAGCGCAGGACCCATCCAATAGATTCAAAGACGCAATGGAGTTCTTAAGCGCTCTAATTGATTACGAAAACAGAGACAAAAAGCAAAAGGCGTTAAAGGAAGAGACATTCATCCAGACGGTAAAGAAGAAGGGGGATGCAGGGAAGGGTTTTTCTGGGGTGGCTGGTATGACTATGCTCAAAGAGCTGCTTTATAACGAGATCATACTACCATTGCAGCAGAAAGACCTGTTTGACAAATATCGCATTACGCTTCCGAATGGAATTCTATTTTATGGCCCGCCTGGATGCGGCAAGACATTTTTAGCCAAGAAATTGTCTGAAGAAATAAGTTACAATTTCATTGATGTGAAACCATCCGATCTGGCAAGCATCTATGTGCATGGTTCTCAGGAAAAAATAGGAAAGCTGTTTCAAAAGGCGAGGGGAAAGGCACCATCAATCGTATTTATTGATGAAATTGATGCAGTTATACCGAAGAGAACAGAATCTGTGAGTCATCATTATTCGGCAGAAGTAAATGAATTTCTAAGTCAGCTGAGCGAATGTGGAAGAGACTCGGTCATAATTCTTGGTACAACAAATAGAATTGATCATATCGACCCCGCAGCTCTGAGAACAGGGCGATTTGATAAAATTATCTATATCCCTCCTCCAGATTACGAAGCGCGAATCGCACTATTCAATATGTTTCTTGAAGAGCGTCCAATTTCGTCCGATATTCAGTCTGACGTCTTGTCGCGCATGACTGAGTGCTATGTTGCCAGCGATATAGCCTCAATAGTGAATCAGGCAGCTCGGACGGCACTCAAGAGTAAAAGTGAGATTAATCAAGCCACCCTTGTCGGCATTATAAAATCTATGAAGCCCTCTGTATCTAAGGAACTGATTGCAGAATATGAAAGGTATCGAAACCAGGAACGTTTATGATGAAAATCATTTTGGATATTATTGACGGCCCCTATTCTGGGAAGTCATTTCAATTTACAGAATTTCCGATCAGTATAGGAAGAATGCCAAGCAATAATTTAAATCTGCCGCATGATCAGTATGTTTCTAGAGCTCATTGTTCATTCATTCAGGATCAAACTAATGTCATGATTATTGATCTCAGCAGCACGAATGGAACTTATGTAAATAATAAACGTATCGAATCATCCATCATTGTACGGAGTAACGATGTAATCACCATAGGAAATACGAACATTCGCTGCCGAATTGAGTAACTCAATTCGCATTGTGGTCAAGCGATGAAGAATTAAAGGCAAAAATGTTTATCCGACTAAAAAATACAACATTTGTGCCCACAATCATTATCAGCCTGATTGCATTCGTGTGGTGTTATATTGTACTCGAAGAACGTATTGAATTATTTCGTGCTATCGTACTTATAGTCTTTATGAACATCATCTCTACGATCAACTACTATGAAGACATAATACCTGACAAAATTAACTTGTTATTAGGCGCCACAGGGTTAGTCTCTAATTTAACGACAGGAATGGTCAGTATTCCATCAATGATAGGAGGTATTTTAATCGGGGGTGGTAGTCTTTATCTGGTTGCAGTAATTTATGAAATATTGACGAAGAGAGAGGGCTTGGGCGGAGGTGTTATCAAATATTGCGCAGCTTTAGGACTATGGTTGGGCATCGGCGGTATCGCACTTACTATCTTATGCGCTTGTATCCTGGGGATATTATTCGGACTGATTATTGTTCCTTTATATCGAATTACAAGACCAAAGGCTACGATACAATCAATACCAGCTGATGGATTCTTTTCTGCGGGAGCCTTTCTGACTCTTCTATACGGCAGCCGAATGATCTCCCATTTTTGATGAATTCTAAGACTTGCTGATTAAGAGCGACAAGATCGAGATCAGGGGGTTCGGCAGCTTCGTGATACGGGAATATAAATCCTATGCTGGAAGGAATCCAAAGACAGGGGAAATAGTCGAGGTGAAGCTCAAGCGGTTGCCGTATTTCAAGGTGGGGAAGGAGATAAAGGGTCTTATAAATACTGTTTAATGTATTTTGACATTCTGTTCGTTGTGAGAGAGGAACGAGAAACAGTAGTCATCTAGGATAATAGTTTATCCTGGGGGTCATTTTATGGAAAATCTGGTTGGCTTATTCATAGGAATTTGTTTGAGTGCAGCCTGTGGTTTTCGAGTGTTTGTTCCTATGCTGGCGCTTGGCCTTGCTTCCCATTACGGTTATATTAATCTCTCACCTGGCTTTCAATGGATTGGATCTGAAGGCGCCCTATTTGCTTTTGGAACTGCGACAGTGCTTGAAG